>JAABUR0100000794.1_pt1 | contig 63381 bp, 61 predicted proteins | sample 5560091 | NCBI WGS metagenome assembly JAABUR01 (sample SAMN10711879, study PRJNA513375) | rock metagenome | isolation source: Antarctica rocks | place: Antarctica: Victoria Land, University Valley sud
CCTCCCGTGCCCGAGGCCACCGGCTGCGCGACCGTCCCGGCGTGGTCACCTGCCTTCATCACCTCACGCCGGATGTCCTTCATCGGCTCGACCGACCGGACCCTCGGGACCACGTCGAAGTTGTTCTCCGGCGGAGGCGACTGGGTGAACCATTCGAGCGTGTTGCCCTTCCACGGATCGTTGCCCGCCCTCTGGCCGTGCTTGATCGAGCGGATTACGTTGACCACCGAGATCAGCACCCCGATGCCGAGCAGGAAGGACCCGATCGTGGACGCCAGGTTGTAGCCCCACCAGCCCGCGCTCTCGGGGTAGTCATAGATGCGCCGCGGCATGCCCGAGAGCCCGGCGGAGTGCTGCACCAGGAAGGTGAGGTTGAAGCCCACGAACATCACCCAGAACGAGAGCTTGCCCAGCCCCTCCGACATCATCCGGCCCGACATCTTCGGGAACCAGTAGTAGAGCCCGGCGAAGACCCCGAACACGCTCCCCCCGAAGAGCACGTAGTGGATATGCGCGACGATGAAGTAGGTGTCCTGCAGCTGCCAGTCGACGGGGAACACCGCGAGTATCACGCCGGAGATGCCGCCCACTACGAACAGCGCGGGGAAGGCGGCGGCGAAGTAGAGCGGAGTCTTCATCACGATCGAGCCGCGCCACAGCGTCGCGATCCAGTTGAAGATCTTGATGCCGGTGGGCACCGCGATCAGGAACGAGCTCATCATGAAGAACACGAGCACCACGGTCGAGGTCGGGGTGGTGAACATGTGGTGGGCCCAGACCAGCAGGCTGAGAAAGGCGATCGACATGGTGGCCGCGGCGATCGCCTTGTAGCCGAAGACCGGCTTGCGCGCGAACACCGGCAGGATCTCGGAGATGATCCCGAACGCGGGCAGGATCATGATGTAGACCTCGGGGTGGCCGAAGAACCAGAACAGGTGCTGCCACAGCAGCGGGTCGCCGCCGCCGGTCGGGTCGAAGAAGTCGGTGCCGAAGTGGCGGTCGGTGAGCAGCATGGTCACTGCGGCGGCGATCGCGGGCAGGGCTGCGATGAGCAGGTAGCTGTAGGTGAGCATCGACCAGACGAACAGCGGCATCCGTCCCCAGCCCATGCCCGGCGCCCGCATGTTGTGGATCGTCGCGACGAAGTTGATCGCGCCGACCATCGAGGACAGGCCGGTGAGGTGGATCAGGAAGATCCAGGCGTCCACGCCGCCGCTGGGCAGGTAGGCGTCATCCGACAGCGGCGTGTAGGAGGTCCAGCCGGCGCCGGGGGGCTCGAAGAAGAGGCTGGCATAGAAGGCGATCCCGCCGAAGGCCAGCAGCCAGAACGAGAGGGCGTTCAGCCGTGGGAAGGCCATGTCCCGGGCGCCGATCATCAGCGGCAGCATGTAGTTGGCAAAGCCGGCCCAGACGGGAACGATGAAAAGGAAGATCATCGTGGTGCCGTGCATGGAGACCAAGCCGTTGTAGGTCTCGGGAGTGACCAGCGTGCCGTCCGGCACGGCCAGCTGCAGCCGGATCAGCAGAGCCTCGACGCCACCCAGGATGAAGAACAGGAAGGTGGCGAACAGGTACATGATCCCGATCTTCTTGTGATCGGTGGTGGTCAGCCAGGCCAGCCAGCCGCGCGGCTGCTCGCGCACGCCGTGCATGACCACCTCTGGACGCGCCTGCTGGAGGCGGTTGATCCGGGCCGCGTGGTCGGGGGTCGTGGCCACTACTCCGCCTGCTCGGACCGCAGCTGACGCCGCTGCTCGGCGAGGCCCTCCTGGGCCTCCTTGATCTCCTGCGCGCGCTGCTCGACGTAGGCGGTGTACTCCTCGGGGCTCACGGCCCGGACCTGGGCGCGCATGTCCGCGTGACCCTCACCGCACAGCTCGGCGCACTGGCCGCGGTAGGTGCCAGGCTCGGAGATCTTGAACCAGGTCTCGTTCGTGTGGCCGGGTATCGCATCGGCCTTGCCGCCGAGCTTGGGGATCCACCAGGAGTGCGCCACGTCGGTGGCGTCGATCTTGAGCGTGACTGTGGTGTCGGTGGGCACGACCAACTCGTAGTAGCTGTAGACCTGCTCGCCGGGATAGTCGTAGCGCCACAGGTACTGCTGGCCGTTGACCCCGATCTCGAGCGACTCGCCGCCGTCACTTGGCGGGTTGGGCTGATCGAGTGAGGCCACGGCCACGCCGAGGGCCAGCCCGTCGGGGCCCGAGGGGGCCGGGTTCTTGATGTCGCCGAGGTAGATGAAGGTGACCGCGGCGATCCCCACGAGGATCAGCGCGGCGCCGATCGTCCAGCCCATCTCGAGCGGGGTGTTGCCACGGATCTGGGCGGCCTCGGGACCGCCGCGGCGCTCGCGGAACTTGACCAGCGACCAGATCAGCGTGCCCTCGACGATCAGGAAGATCGGTATGGCGATATAGAGGACGATCCGGTACAGGCGGTCGATCTCGTTGGCGTTGGGCGATCCGCCGTGCTCGGGGGTGAAGGCCCCGGCCCACGCGGCGGGGGCCACCGCCATGAACGCGAGCAGCCCCGCCGCGACGGCGAGCAGGGTCAAGCGGCGGCGGTTGGCGATCAGGCGGTCCTGCAAGGCCGCGGCATCATATCCCGCGCCTTGCAGGACGCTCTACTTCGTGCTGCCTGCGTCTTGCGACGCCGCCCGCCGGCGGGCGCTAGGCCAGAGCCGGCAGACCGAACTCCGAGCGGAACTCGTCCGTGTCGTGCAGGTGCGGGAACTCCGTCGTGGGCGCCTCGACGCCGACCATCTTGGCGATGGGTTCCCAGCCGGGCTGGTCCTCGAGCTTGAAGATCGTCAGCCGCTCGGCGGGCACCGTCGACTGAATCTCCTCTATGCGGCCGTAGTACATGTCGCGCATCCAGTCCTCGTCCTCGAACCGGCCCTGGAAGTCGTGCTCGTAGATCAGCGTGCCGATCACCTGCCACAACTCGGGCGGCGGCGCCGGCCGGTTGGCGTCCGGCTTGAGCTCGCCCTTCTGCGAAGCGTCGCGGACGGCGACGATGGTGTTCTTCACGCTCTTGTACCAGCCGTCGAACTCGCGGTAGTTGAGCAGGACGGCGGCGTCCGGGTAATAGTCGATCAGCTCGCGCCAGTAGCTGCAGCCGGGCCAGTCGATGGTCGACTCAAAGCCCGCGAACATGCGATCGAAGTCGATTTCGCCCTTGATCGCGGCGTCGTGCCACGGCGGGATCAGTTCGTTGTTGCGGATCAGATCGATCATGTGCATGCAGGGGCCCGCGCCGACTTCTTCCAGCGCCGCCTTCAGCGACATCGTCCCGCTGCGGCCGAAGCCCACTCCGAGAACCTTCATACGAGTCTCCCTTCGTCGTCTCGAGCGAGGACGTTATGTCCCCCTCGCCGGGGACCCTAGCGAGCCGCCGCTCAGGACCCCTTGAAGGCCGGCGTGCGCTTCTCGACGAAGGCGCCGGCGCCCTCGAGGAAGTCGTCGGTGCGCACGAGCTGGTGCTGGAGATCCGCCTCCAGGGCCAGCTGGCGGTCCAGATCGGGGTAGATCGCGCGGTTGAGCGCGCTCTTGCTGTCGGCGTAGGCGCGGGTCGGTCCCGCGGCGAGGCGGGCCACCAGCGCCTCCGCGGCGGGCAGCAGCTCGGCGTCGGGATGACGTTCGTTGACCAGTCCCCACTCGAGTGCCCGAGCGGCGTCCACCCGCTCGCCCAGGATGGCCATCTGGAAGGCGCGGGCCTTTCCGACCGCCGCCGGCACCAGCAGCGTCGAGCCGCCGTCGGGCATCAGGCCGATGTTCACGAAGGCGAGGGCGAAGTAGGCCGACTCGGCCGCAAGCACGAGATCGCACGACAGCGCGAGCGAGCAGCCGATGCCCACCGCGGGGCCGTTCACCGCCGCCACGACGGGCTTCTCGAGGCGCCTGATGGTGGCGATGACCGGGTGGTAGATCTCGTGCAGCTCGCGCGCCACGTCAGGCCTGCCGTCGTCGGGGTGGGCCGAAAAGCCGGCCTTAAGGTCTCTACCCGAGGAGAAGCCGCGGCCCTCACCCGTCACGAGCACGGCGCGCACCGATGCGTCCGCCGCGCGCACGCCCACAAGCTCTCCCAGCTCGTGGCCAAGCTGCTCGGTCCAGGCGTTGAGGGAGTCGGGCCGGTTGAGGGTGATGCGGCCGACGCCCTCGCTCTGTTCCCACTTCACGGTCTCATAGCTCACGCGGGGCGCCTCCTGTCGTTCATGGGAAAGCTCGACCCTATCCTGGCTTCCATGCTCCTCGACTCGCTCGAATGGCTGGGGCACTCGGGCTTTCGCATCAACGCCCCCGGCGCGACGATCTACATCGACCCCTATCGCGTGCAGCAGGGTCCGCCCGCCGACCTGATCCTCGTGACCCACGGGCACTACGACCACTTCTCCCCCCAGGATCTCGAGCGGCTGTCGCACGCGGACACGTGGCTGGTGGCCCCGGCGGCGGTTGCCGAGCGGGCTCTCGGAAAGGTGGCGTCGATCGCGCCGGGGGAGGGCCTGGAGCTCGAGCCCGTGACCGGCGTCGAGGTGGCGGCGGTGGCGGCCTACAACACCTCCAAGCGCGACCGCGACGGCCAGCTGTTTCACCCGAGGGAGGCCGGCTGGGTGGGCTTTGACCTCAACGTTCGCGGCGAGCGACTGTATCACTCAGGCGACACGGACGTGATTCCGGAGATGGATCGGGTGGTCGGGGTGGACGTCGCGTTGCTGCCCGTCAGCGGTACCTACGTGATGACCGCCGGCGAGGCGGCCGAGGCCGCCCGGCGCATCCAGCCGCGAACCGCAATTCCCATGCACTGGGGCGATCACATCGGCACCCGCGCCGACGCCGAGGCGTTCGCCGAGAAGGCTCCGGGCGCGGTGCTGATCCCCGAGCGCGCGAGCTGAGGGCGCTGGGAGACGGCTACCCCCGCCCGGCCATCGCCACCTCGTAAACCGCCGCCGTCCGCTCGGCCAGCGTCTCCCAAGAGTAATCGCGCCGCGTGACCTCGTACCCGTTGCGGGCGCGCTCCTCGCGAGCGCCAGGATTGTTGACCGCTTCGACGATCGCCTCCGTCAGTGACTCCAGGCTGTCCGGCTCGACGAGCCAGCCGTTGGGCCGGTCCGCGTCGATGTTGATGAAGGACGGAGGGCCGCCGGCGTTGGCTGCGATCACAGGCACCGCACAGGCCATCGCCTCGACGAAGACCTGGCCGAAGGACTCGTTGATCGAGGGCATCACCATCACGTCCGAGCACGCGAGTCCCTCGCCCAGCTCCGAGTGCCCGCGCCAGCCGAGGAAGAACACGTCCTCGACTCCCTCCCTCACGGCCACCGTGTGTGGGTGCTCGCCCTCCCACTCCCCGGGAAAGCCGCCCCAGATCACCAGCGGGGCCGGCCGCTCGAAACGGGCCTTCGCGCGCGCGTAGGCGCGTACGAGGAGGGGAATCCGCTTGACCTCGGTGAAGCGGCCGACGAACAGCAGCACGGGCGCCGCCTCGCCGGTACTTGGTTCCACGAAGGCGCGCAGGTCGTCCTCGGTGTAGGCGACGCTGCCGGGCGCGCCGCCCTCGCTCCAGCCCTGCGGCTCCTCCACCAGCCACCTGCGCCAGCGGGCCAGGCGCTGTCCGGCGCTGGCCCCGGTCCGGTCGAACCGCGACAGGTCCACTCCGTTCGGGATCCACTCCGTGCGCGCGGGGTCCACGTCGAGCAGGCGGCCCACCTCCTCGCGGTCGTGGGGGGAGATCACGACGAAACGCCGGCTGGCGGCCGCCCAGCGCTTCATCTCCGAGATCCAGTGCGGTGCGTGTCGCCAGCTCTGCCAGCGGGTGGTCGCGTAGAGCTCGCGGTGCTCGGGCGCGACCGCTTCCGCCGCGGGCAGGTCGCCGCGCGCGGCCCGGTCGGCCATGCCGGGGAGGTCGGTCCCCAGATCGCGCGCCAGCCGGCTGAGGGCGCCGGCGCGGTCGACCATCTTCAGCTCGGTGCCGTGGAGGTGGGTGACCACCGGGGTCCCCGCCAGCCGCCGCGACGCCGCCTCGTGGATCGGCGTCAGATGGTGGAGGTGGAGGATCTCGGGAGCGTGCTCGGCGGCGGCGGCCAGCAGCGGCTCCCACGCGCTCGCAAGGTGCTCTCCGAGGCGCGGTTCGACCGCGCCGAAGATCCGGTCGGGCACGCCGGGGCGGTCCTCGAAGGAGGGGTGCATCGGGACCGGCGCGGCCATCGGGTCAGACCCCCGCTCGTAAGCGGCCACAGCGGCGCGGTAGTCGGCGGCGTGCACCTCGATTCCGGCGAAGAAGCTTTCGGCGTGGGTGCGCTCGCCCGGTTCGCCCAGCGAGCCACAGGCCAGCGAGGTGTCCCAGCCCGTGCGCTCCAGCGCCCCGCCCAGGTAGCGCACCACCTGGGCGGACCCGCCGCGGGGATAGAAGAGCAAGCCCATCGTGACTCGCCGGCGGACCACGCGGTTGACCCTACTCGCGACCCGACGTGCCGCCCCGACCAATGGTCGGGGCGTTAGTACACTCGCTGCCGTCTTGCGGAGCTCGCGCGCCCTACGTGTCGTCGCCTGGGGCGCGGTCGCGGTCGGCGTGGCCGCCCCCCTCGTCCGCCACCGGCTGCGCCTCCGGGCGCCGGTGGTGACGGCACTCAGCTTCCAGGCGCCCGTCGCGCTCGCCCTGGCCACACCGCGCACGCGCGTGCGCGACGCCGGCATCTATGCGCTGCAGATGTGGGCCTACTACACGCACTACGACATGCCCGACGACGATCCCGCGCGGCTGCTGGCGCGCACGCGGGTCGACTACCCGGTGGGGATCGACCGCCGGCTGGGATGGGGCGAGCTGCCCACCGTCCGCCTCCAGCGCGCGCTGGGCACGCCCGGCACCGTGCGCCCGCACGACTTCGCGCTCTCGTGGGTGCACTGGATCTGGTTCCTGTTCCCGCACGGCTCGCTGGCCTACATCCTGTGCCGCCACCCCGAGCGCTTCCCGCGCTCGGCATGCCTGACCGCCGCGACCTTCGACCTCGGGCTGGTGGCCTACTGGACGGTGCCCACGGCGCCGCCCTGGTATGCGGCCGAGACCGGTCGCACGCCGCCCGTGAGGCGGATCATGGTGGAGGCGGGGGAGCGATTCTGGAAAGGCCTCTGGCGTCCGCTTTACGATTCCCTGGAAGGTAACCCTTTCGCTGCCATGCCCTCACTCCACTTCGGCTCATCCGTGATGGCCGCCCACGTCCTCTCACAGGTGGGTCGTACGCCCGCGGCCATCGCCTGGGCTTACGCGCTCACGCTGGGCTTCGGCCTGGTCTACCTGGGCGAGCATTACCTGGTCGACCTGATCGGGGGCTTAGCTCTCGCGGAGATCGTCCGCCAGGCGGCTCCCCGCGCGAGGCCCGCGGTCCTGGTGGCGGTGCGGCAGATCCAGCGGCTCGAGCCCGGGGCGCCTTGATGGTTGTGTGCCGGCGCCGGGACGGTGAGGTCGAGTCGGAGGCCACCTCCGCCGAGCCCGCCTCCGCCGAGCCCGCCTCCGCCGAGCCCGCCTCCGCCGAGCCCGCCTCCGCGGAGGTCGACGCGCAGGAGCGGCTGGAGGACGAAGCCGAGGATCTGCGCGTCTCGAGCATGCTCTCGAACCGGCGCCAGATGGTGACCATGGGCGTCGTCTTCATCCTGGCCATCGCTTCGATCTACTTCGTGTTCCCGATGGTGGTGGGGCTCGACGATGCACTCCAGGGCCTGGGCACGGCCACGTGGTACTGGATCGTGGTCGCGGTCGCCTTCAACCTCCTCGCGTTCGCGGCGTACGTGGCGCTCTTTCGCGGCATCCTCGGCGGGCGCAGCGACGACGAACTGCACCGGCGCCTCGACGTCAAGGCGTCGTACGAGATCACGATGGCCGGGCTGGCCGCCACGCGCCTGTTCTCGGCCGCCGGAGCGGGCGGCATCGTGCTCACCTACTGGGCCCTGCGCAAGGCCGGGATGCCCCGTCGCCGGTCGGCATGCCGGATGGTCGCTTTCCTGGTGCTCACGTACTCGGTGTACCTCGGGGCTCTGGTGCTATTCGGGGTGCTCCTGAGCACCGGTGTCCTCCCCGGCGAGTCGCCTGCCGGAGGAACGGTCGTGCCCGCGGTGGTTGCCGGCGTGGTGATCGCGCTACTCGGGCTAGTGGCCCTGATCCCGGGCGACTTCGAGCGCCGCCTCGGAGCGGTCACGGGGGAGGGCGTCGTCGCCCGGATCGCCCAGAAGCTGGCCCCCGCGCCGGCCACGCTGGCCACGGGCGTGCGCACAGCCCTGGACTACCTGGGCCATCCCAGCCGTGGCGCGCTCGCGATAGCCGGGGCGGTGGGCTTCTGGGCCGCCAACATCGGCGTCCTGTGGGCCAGCTTCGAGGCCTTCGGGGGCGACGTGGCGTTCGCCGTCCTGGTGCAGGGCTTCTTCCTCGGCATGGCCGCCAACCTGATCCCCTCTCCCGCGGGCGGCGTGGGCTCGGTCGACGCGGGCATGATCGGGGCCTTCGTGCTGTTCGGCGTGGACAAGGAGATCGTCTTTCCCGCTGTGCTCACCTACCGGGTGATCGCCTTCTGGCTGCCGATCCCGCCGGGAATCGTGGCCTACTTCCAGCTGCGCCACACCGTCGCACGCTGGGGCGAGGAGCGACGCTATACTTCAGAAAGTAAAGTGACTACGGAGGCCTCGTGAGCGAGCAGGCGAACGCAAGCAAGAAGGTCGAGAACGTGATCATCATCGGGAGCGGTCCGGCGGGCTACACGGCCGCGCTGTACACCTCCCGTGCCGATCTCGAACCGCTGGTCTTCGAGGGCTTCCAGTGGGGCGGCCTGCTCCAGCAGACCACAGACGTGGAGAACTATCCGGGCTACCCCGGGGGGATCATGGGTCCGGAGATGATGCAGGAGTTCCGCGACCAGGCCGAGCGCTTCGGCACCCGCTTCGTGACCGACGACGTGACCCGGGTGGAGCTGTCCACCGACGGCGGCGTGCACCGAGTCTTCCTCGGTGACGAGGAGTATCTGGCCAAGTCCGTGATCCTGGCGATGGGGGCGGAGCCCAAGAAGCTCGGCGTGCCCGGCGAGGAGGAGTTGGCCTCCCGTGGCGTCTCCTACTGCGCCACGTGCGACGCCGCCTTCTTCCGCGACAAGCCCACCATCGTCGTGGGCGGCGGCGACACCGCGATGGAGGACGCCACCTTCCTCGCCAAGTTCGCAAAGGACGTCAAGATCGTGCACCGCCGCGACGAGTTCCGCGCCTCCGCGGTGATGCTCAACCGCGTCCGCGAGGCCGACAACATCGAGCTGGTCACGCCGTACACGATCGACCGCTTCGAGGCGGGCGACAAGGGCCAGCTCGTCAAGGTCGCGCTGGCCAACGCCGATGGCGGCGAGGATCGCGAACTGGACATCGACGGCGCGTTCATCGCCGTGGGCCATGAGCCCAACTCGCACATCATTAGAGGCCAGGTCGACACCGACGAGAACGGCTACGTCAAGGTGGAGGGCCGCTCGACGCGCACCAACCTAGCCGGCGTTTTTGCCGCGGGCGACCTGGTGGACCACACCTACCGCCAGGCCGTGACGGCGGCCGGATCGGGCTGTGCCGCGGCTCTGGACGCCGAGGGCTACCTGCGCGACGGCCCACCCGATCCCGAGGGCCATTGGGCGAGCGACCCCGACAAGATCGAGGCGGCGGGCGAGGCCATCGCCGAGTCGGCCCGCCAGTAAGCGCCTCCAGCCCTGCTCAGCGCAGGTAGATCGGGTTCGACAGAATCCAGGTGCGCTCGGCGCCGTGGGTCTCCAGGGTGGCCTCCACCCTGTAGACGCCCGGGCCCCGGGCCGCGTGCACCAGGGCGGGGGCGTGCAGGCCGGCTACCTCGGAGCCGTCGCGCAGCAGGCGCACGTGGGCCGGGCGCGGCAGCAGCGTGTGCAGCGTCCAGCCGGCCGCCGTGGCCTCGCCGCCCATCTCCAGCCGCTGCCCGCCTACGTGCTCGGCGAAGAACTCGAAGCCGGCGGGCGCGGCCACCTGGGGGGCCGCGATGTAACAGCGTCCGGCGCGCAGGGCCGCGTACACCTGATCGCGGTCGTGCTCGATGTCGCCGGTGAGCGGCTCGGCGGCGAGCACGCGCGTGTGCAGCTGGCCAAACGAGCGGCTGTAGCTCATCAGGCGCACGACACGGCCCGCGATCCTGCGGCCGAACTGGTGGGCGTCGACGCCACCGATTCCCACCACTCGCCGGCTAGCGCCGAGCCGGTCCCACTCGGCGAGGTTGTGCTCGGGGGCGCGCGTCACGTAGCGCTCGGGACGGGATAGGAAGCTCAGCGCCTCCCGGAGGCTCGTCACCCGCTGGCCGTTGTCGGAGAGAAAGCTCCACACCTCGATCCCGTCGAGCACGGCGAGGTCGTCCCAGCGCATCGAGTTGCTCAGGCGGCGGAAGCGAGTGGAGCCCTCCGAGAACGGGTGAGCGGCGAAGCCGAAGCCGCCGCGATCGCGAACGGCCTCGACTACCTGCGCGGGGGTCAGCCCACGGTGATCGACGTGCTCGTCGATACCGAAGGCGAGGTAGTGGTTGCGCTCAGGCGGGGAGACCTCCTCTCCCACCAGCACGAGCGCCCGTCCGTGCCAGCCCTCCTCGCCGCAGCGCCTGGCCCCGAGCGAGTCGTGATCGGTGAGCAGCACCACGTCGACGCCCGCCTCTTGCGCGGCCTCGGCGATCTCCGCCACCGTGCCCGTGCCATCAGAATGGGTCGAGTGCACATGGATGGCGCAGGCGAGATCGTGGATGCTCGGAGCGTAATCAGCCCGCCAGTAGGCTTGGCGGATGGCAGCCATCGAGAGCCCGGAGGCGGTCGGCGTGCGCCCCTTTCACGAGTTCGACGAGGCCAATGCCACCTGGCCCCGCGGCGACCGGCTCGAGGCGATCCGTACGGCGTCGGACGAGTTCCGCCACCGCTTCAAGGACCAGGGCTGGATCAGGGGGGTGCGCACGGTCGACCTGGCGAGCGCCAGCTACCCGAGCCGCTACGCCTTCGGCGGCGCGGTCCGCGGCTACCTCAACCCCTATCTGAACATCGTCAACCGCCTCGTGGTGGTGCAGTTCGAGGCCTTCGACGGCGAGGTCAAGACGCTGTGCTGGGAGCCCACCGTGCTCGAGGGCTCCAGCGCTGCGCCGTTCTACGCGCAGCTGATCGATCGCTTCGGGGAGCGCCTGTCGAAGAAGGTGCTGTCCACTGAGTACAACACCGTGGCCGAGGCGCTCGCGCTCTGCGGGCTCACGCCGGAGGACATCGACTACGTGTCCTTCGACCACCTGCACGTGCAGGACCTGCGCATCCTCATGGGCACGTCTCGCCCGGTGGAGGGCGAGCGTGAGCCGCGCAGGCCCTTCTTTGCCAACGCGAAGTTCCTACTCCAGCGCAAGGAGGTGGACACGTTTCGCTCTCCCCATCCCATGCAGTGGGCCTGGTATGTGCCCGGCGGCATGGACCATTTGATCGAGGACGGGCTGGTGCTGATCGACGGTGACGTGGAGCTGGGAGTCGGCGTGGCCCTCACCTGGACGCCGGGGCACACCGACGGCAACCAGTCGCTGGTGTTGAGCACCCCCGACGGCGTGTGGGTGACCTCGGAGAACGGGGTGGCGGCCGACAACTGGCATCCGCACCTCTCGAAGATCCCGGGCCTGCGCAGGGAGGCGGAGTTCATGGGTCGCGAGGTGATCCTCAACTCCAGCACGCTCGAGGACTCGATCGACCAGTACGACTCGATGGTCAAGGAGAAGGCGCTGGCCGACCCAAACCGCGCCGACCCACGTTGGATGAACGTGTTCCCGTCATCGGAGCTGCCCTCCTGGCGTCGCCAGTGGCCGATCGTGCCGAGCTTCACCTACGGCGGCGTGAGCTGCGGCACGATCGAGCCCCCGAAGCGCGGCTGACTGACTGTTCGGCTTCCAGTTCGCTCACCGGTACCGCACCCGGGCCGTGTCGGGCCGCGCCACCGTGCTCTTTCGCCCGCGCGCCCTCGGGCGCTACCGGGCCAAGGCCACCTTTCCCGGGACACCGTCCGCGGCGCCGAGCGAGAGCCGTCACGCCGGGCTGCTTGTGGCCGAGCCGCTGAGCCCCTGATCGGGGTGGCCGCCCAGCGGGGCGGCTCGGGGCGCCGCGATCGGGCGGGGTAGTGTTCGACGGGTGAGCCACCCCGACAGCTTCGGCGCCCGCTCGAACTTCGAGGTGGGGGGCGAGTCCTATGAGATCTTCCGCCTCGACGCGCTCCAGTCGAAGTTCGACGTAGCGCGCCTGCCCTACTCGTTGAAGGTGCTGCTGGAGAACCTCCTGCGCCACGAGGACGGTGACACGGTGACGGCCGAGACGGTCGAGGCGGTCGCCACGTGGGTTGCATCGGACGAGCCTTCGAAGGAGATCGCCTACGCGCCCAGCCGCGTGCTGATGCAGGACTTCACGGGCGTGCCGGCCATCGTGGACCTGGCCGCCATGCGCGACGCGATGGAGGAGCTGGGCGGCGACGCCGCCGCGATCAACCCGCTGGTGCCCGTCGAGCTGGTGATCGACCACTCGATCCAGGTCGACTCCTTCGCCGAGCGGCTCGCGTACGAGAAGAACGCCGAGCGCGAGTTCGAACGCAACCACGAGCGCTACGCCTTTCTGCGCTGGGGCCAGACGGCCTTCGACAACTTCTCCGTCGTGCCGCCCAACACCGGCATCTGCCACCAGGTCAACCTGGAGTACCTGGCAACGGTGGTCACTGCGCGCGACGGCCAGGCGTTTCCGGACACGCTCGTCGGTACCGACTCGCACACCACGATGGTCAACGGACTGGGCGTGCTGGGCTGGGGGGTGGGCGGGATCGAGGCCGAGGCCGCGATGCTCGGCCAACCGGTGTCCATGCTGCTTCCGCAGGTGGTGGGCTTTCGCTTGGAGAACGAGCTACCGGAGGGCTCGACGGCCACCGACCTCGTGCTCACCGTGACCGAGATGTTGCGCGCGCGCGGTGTGGTGGGCAAGTTCGTCGAGTTCTACGGCCCGGGCCTGGCCACCCTGCCGCTCGCCGACCGCGCGACGATCGGCAACATGGCGCCCGAGTACGGCGCCACCTGTGCGATCTTCCCGGTCGACGGGGAGACGCTGCGCTACCTGGAGTTCTCCGGCCGCCCCGCCGACCGGGTCGCGCTGGTGGAGGCTTACACGAGAGAGCAGGGCCTCTTCCACGACGAGTCCTCCGAGGACGCCACCTACTCCGACACGCTCGAGCTGGACCTCTCGACGGTGGAGCCCAGCCTGGCCGGCCCCAAGCGCCCCCAGGACCGGGTGGCGCTCTCGAGCGCGGCGAGCGACTTCCTCGCCGAGCTGCGCGAGCAGGCAGAAGGCAAGAACACCGACCACGGCGGAAACGGAGCGCGCCAGACCTTCCCTGCCAGCGACCCGCCGTCCTCGATGGCCGGTCAGGACACCGCGGACGACGGCGAGCCCGCGCACGAGCGCTCGGGGCCTGCGACGGCTACCGAGGAGCTCGAGCGCTCGAGCGCGCACGTGTCGCTCGACGGCGAGGAACTCGTGCTCGAGGATGGTGCGGTGGTGATCGCCGCCATCACCAGCTGCACCAACACCTCCAACCCCTCGGTGATGCTGGCCGCGGGCCTGGTGGCCAAGAAGGCCCGCGAGCGGGGGCTCGAGCGCAAGCCGTGGGTCAAGACGAGCCTCGCTCCCGGCTCGAAGGTGGTCACCGACTACCTCGACCGTGCCGAGCTCACCGAGCCGCTCGCCGAGCTGGGCTTCAGCCTCGTGGGTTATGGCTGCACCACGTGTATAGGCAACTCGGGCCCGCTGCCGGAGGCGGTCTCGGCCGGCATCGAGGAGGCCGACCTCACCGTCTGCTCCGTGCTCTCGGGCAACCGCAACTTCGAGGGGCGCATCCACCCCGAGGTCAGGATGAACTACCTGGCGTCGCCGCCGCTGTGCGTGGCCTACGCCTTGGCGGGACGGATGGACCTCGACCTCGTGGAGGACCCGCTGGGCGAGGACTCCGACGGCGAGCCCGTCTACCTGCGCGACCTCTGGCCCAGCCGGGAGGAGGTGAACGCAGCCGTCGAGTACGCCGTGCAGACCGACATGTTCCGCAGGAGCTATGGCCAGGTCTTCGAAGGCGATGAGAACTGGCGCTCGCTCGACATCCCCGAGGGCGCCCGCTATGCCTGGGACGACGACTCCACCTACGTCAAGCGCGCCCCCTACTTCGAGGGGATGGACGCCGAGCCCCGCGACGGCTTCGAGCAGATCGCCGGTGCCCGCGCCATCGCCCTGCTGGGCGACAGCGTGACCACCGACCACATCTCGCCCGCCGGCGCGATCAAGAAGGACACGCCTGGCGGGCGGTACCTGATCGAGAGGGGCGTGGAGCAGCGCGAGTTCAACTCCTACGGCTCGCGGCGCGGCAACCACGAGGTGATGATGCGGGGCACCTTCGCCAACGTCCGGCTGCGCAACCAGCTCGCGCCCGGCACCGAGGGGGGCTACACGAAGAAGGACGACGAGGAGATGTTCATCTTCGACGCCGCGATGGAGTACGCCGAAGAGGGCACGCCGCTGTGCGTGCTGGCCGGCAAGGAGTACGGGTCGGGATCGTCACGCGACTGGGCCGCGAAGGGCCCGCGGCTGCTGGGCGTCCGCTTCGTGATCGCCGAGAGCTACGAGCGCATCCACCGCTCCAACCTGGTGGGGATGGGCGTCCTGCCGCTGCAGTTTCCCGACGGGGAGTCGGTGTCCTCGCTGGGCTTGACCGGCTTCGAGACCTTCACCCTCGAGCAGCTCGAAGGCGGGGCGAAGACGCTCGGGATTACCGCCGAGCCCGAGGACGGCCGTGCCGCCATCGAGTTCCAGGCCCGGGTGCGCATCGACACTCCCAACGAGTGGCATTACTACCGCCACGGGGGCATCCTTCATTTCGTCCTTCGCCAGCTGCGCGACAGCCCCTGAGCCCTGCAAACCTTCGCCTGCCTTTGTCATCGGCCGGCTCGTGTGCTGAAGCACACGTCGCCGACCTCTTCCTCGGCATGCTCGGTTTTCGGGCTCAAAGCTGAGCTCCGCAAACCTTCGCCTGCACTGTGCTCATGACCCGCGTTCATCGCGAGGCGGCGCGCCGCCCTCCGCCAGCTGCTTCTCCACCGACCGAACCTTGTCGTCGAGCGTCTGACCGGGACGGTCGCGGCGCTCGTCGAGCTTGAGCACGGTGTAGACGCGGGGCACGCCCCGCTCGAAGGGGGAGGCGTGCAACTCGGCCACCACGGCCAGGATGTCGGCCGTGGTGCCCTCGAGCGAGGTGCCCATGGCGTGCATCCGGTAGCGCACCCGCTCCTGGGTGGCCAACCGGCGCTGGATCTCGGCTATGTACTCGCCGGCGCTCGGATCGGGGCGGCCGAGAGCGATCACGGTCAGGTCGGCGGTGGCCATCAGGCCGTCGCCTCGTGAAGGGAATGCCGAGGGCCAGAGACGGGCCGCCTCATTCGCCTCTGAACTCGAACGTGGCTACGGGCTCGGCGAGGTCGTCGGGGGCGAACACCTCGCAGCGGGTGACGTGTTCGGAGAGCCTTGGCTTGGCCAGCTCGGCCTTCTCGTAGTCGTCGTAGTCTTCGATCTCGACCGTGGTCACCCCACCGTCTTCCGGGTTGGCGCGGGCGAGTGCACTGCCCCAATCGCCCGGGTCATCGCGCCAGTAGATGGGGAACTGCGTCGCGGCTTCGACGCCTCCGCCGCCGTCGTCCTCGCAGCTGCCGCTGATCGTCTGCCCCTCCAACCCGCTGATCGCCGCGGGAGCGTCATCGGAGGACCTGATGTAGATCCCGTCGTCTTGAATCTCGGCATCGAGGCCGGCCCGCTCGTCGGAGGCCCTGATGATCTTGGTGCCCGCGTCGGTCGTCTCGACCTGGGCGTCGCCGTCGTCGGTCGAGCTCGACTGCTCCTCGTCGCCGCCGCAGCCGGCGAGCAGGGCGAAGGCTAGGAGCGAAAGGGCGAGGGGTCGCATCTTGGGCACCCTAGTACTCAGCCTTTAGGACGCCTTGGAGCACTTCCCGGGCCGGAGGGCACCTAGACTCCGGTGATCGACGAGTTTGGCCTGTTCATCTTCGGCGCTCTCGTGGTGATGGTGCTGATCTTCCTCGCCATCGGCAAGTGGTACCCCGGCTCGGGGGCCGACCAGGTCGACTGGAAGCCCACCCGTTCGATCGAGGACGAGGCGCAACTCGAGCTCGACGACGTGGACCAGATGCTGGAGGCCCAGAACGAGCGCCGGCGGGCGTCGGGACGTGAGGAGCTGACCGAGGAGGGGATCCGCGGCGAGGTGCAGGCCGAGGAGCGCTGGCGCAAGGAGCGCGCCGAGCGCTACGAAGCCGGACCCCTGCCCGAGAACGACGCGGGCTCCTAAGGGATCCGGGTGGCGCGAGTGCTCATCGTGGGCTGCGGCTGCCGCGGCCGGGCGCTGGGCGCCGCTCTCCAGGAGGACGGCCACCAGGTTCGTGGCACCAGTCGCAGCGCCCGGGGCTGCGCGGCGATCGCCACGGAGGGCATCGAGGCGGTTCAGGCCGATCCGGACCGCTTGGGCACGCTGCTCACCCATCTCGCGGACGTGAGCGCCGTGTGCTGGCTGCTGGGCTCCGCCGACGGCGATGGGGTGCAGGCCCTGCATGGGCCGCGCTGGCGGTCCATGCTCGAGCGACTGGTCGACACCTCCGTGCGCGGGGCCGTATACGAGGGGGCGGGCTCGGTGGCGGCCCCGCTGCTCGCACAGGGCGCGGCCACGGCTCGGGAGGCCGCACGCACCTTCCGGATGCCGGTGGAGGTGGTCGAGGTCGGGCCCGCCGATCACGAGGCCTGGCTCGCGGCGAGCCGCGCGGCGGTCGAGAGCGTACTGTCGCGCTAGGCCTCGTGCCCTAAGCCGAGATCCACCGCGGCCGCGTCAGCGGGGCTGCTGTCCTCGACCGTGTAGCCCTCGCGCACGAACGCCTCGGACAGGTCGCTCACCAGGCCGCGCAGGCCGCTGCCGCTGCGGGCGAGATCGAGCTGACGCTGAGCGCCCGTCCGGCCGGCCATGGAGGACACGGTGCGCAGCTCGGCCGCGCAGCCGAGGTCGGAGGCGTGGGGCGCGCAGGCCTCGAGCAGGCCACCCAGCAGCTCCAGCGCCGGCACCCGGCACTCCCTGACCGGATGGATCAGGTCGGCCGTCATCCCATCGCGCGCGGCGAGGAATCGGTTTTCGTCCAGAGCTTCCTGGGTGTGGATGAGCGGCTCGGACGCGTAGCCCTCCTCCACCTCCAGCCGCGCGATGCACTGCACGAGCGCGGCGAGTGCGGCGGTCTCCGCGACGGTGGTCTGCGCGTCGAGGATGCGCACCTCGACCGTGCCAAAGCGCGGCTGGGGGCGGACGTCCCACCACAGGAACGTGGGCTCCGGGAAGGCATCACAGCGGATGAGCAGGGCCACCGTTTGGGCCCAGTCGGCATAGTCGCGGAACTCGCGCGGAATGCCGACTCGGGGGAAGGCCTGAAACAGCGGCGTGCGCGCTGACCCCAGGCCGGTATCGCGGCCCTGCCAGAACGGAGAGTTGACAGACAGCGCCAGCAGGAGCGGCAGGTGGGCGCGCATCCGGTTGACCAGCCGGATGCCGTCCTCGGGGTCGGGCACGCTCACGTGCACGTGCAGGGCGAAGGTGGGCTCGCGGCGCGCCAGTTCGCGCATCGAGCCGTAGACCAACTCGTAGCGCGGACCGGTGGAGACCACGGTCTCGTGCCAGACGGTGGTGGGGTGGGTGCCCGCGCTGGCACAGGTCAGCCCGAGCGGGATGAGGTCGGCCTGCAGCAGCCGGCGCAGGTTGAGCAGGTCGTCGGCGATCCCGTCCGCCGTCGCATGAACCCCCGTCGTCAGCTCGAGCGCCGACCGGTGCGTCTCTGGCGTCACGTGGGAGCTCAGCTCCTCCGAGAGGCGTGGCAGCACCCGGTCCACCTGCTGGGCGAGCGACCAGTCGTGGGGATTGAGGAGCATCACCTCCTCCTCGGCACCCAGCGTGTAGGCGGGTCCCTCGGCCCATTCCGCCCAATCCGGTAGGTCGCTCACGCGGCACGCACCCTTCCGGCCGCCCCGGCATAGCTGACGGCGGCTTGCACCAGACCCTCGAAGAGAGCGGCGTTGTCACGGCGGGCCACCAGGATCTCCGCGTGCCACTGGACGCCGACGAGGAACTCGCGCGCCGGCGCCTCCACCGCCTCGATGACCCCGTCGGGCGCCCACGCCACCGCGCGCAGGCCCGGCCCGAGCCGGTCGACCGCCTGGTGATGGAAGGAGTTGACCCGGGCCTTGCGCCGCCCCATCAGGCAGGCCAGCTGGCTGCCCGCGGCCACCTCGACGCTGTGGGTCGTGCGGTCGCCGGCCGCGGTCTGACGGTGCGCGATCGTCGTGCCGGGGCGATCCGGGAGGTGCTGGTGCAGCGTTCCGCCGCGGGCGACGTTGAGGGCCTGCTGGCCGCGGCAGATGGCGAGGATGGGCAGTGCGCGGGCATCGGCGCGCCGGGCCAGCTCCAGCTCGAAGGAGTCCAGCTCGGGCTCCACGGGGCCGAGTTCGGGGTGGCGACGCTCGTGATAAGCGGCCGGGTCGAGGTCGGGGCCGCCCGAAAGGCACAGCCCGCTGAAACGCTCCAGCAGGGGCTCCACGACTTCGAGCTCGAGCGGTGGGATCACGACGGGCAATCCCCCGGCCGCCTCGATTGCCTGCATGTAGGTGAGCCCGAGCGCCATCTCGCGCCGCGGCGGCTCGCCCTGGGGGGTCGGGCTCACCTGTGTCCCGGCGCGGACCTCTGACGTCGTGACTCCGATCAGCGGCTTCATGGAGAACCTCGTTGCGGTGCTCGGCCGATCGGCGATCGTCCTGCGCTGCTCACGGAAGCCCTCGCTGCGGTGCTCGGCCGATCGGCGATCGTCCTGCGCTCCTCACGGAAGCCCTCGCTGCGGTGCTCGGCCGATGGGCGATCGTCCTGCGCTCCTCACGGAAGCCCTCGCTGCGGTGCTCGGCCGATCGGCGATCGTCCTGCGCTCCTCACGCGAGCACCCACGTGTCCTTCCCGCCGCCGTTCTGGGAGCTGTTGACCACGGTGTTCCCGCGATCGAAGGCCACGCGAGTGAGGGCTCCCGGCACGACCCGGATGTTGTCAGAGGGGGGCACCCCTCTTATGGCGCCGATCGCGAAGGGGCGCAGGTCCACGTGGCGCGGCTCGAGCCGTCCGTCGCACACCGTGGGATGCGTCGACAGGGTGACCAGCTCCTGGGCGACCCACTCCGTGGGCCATTCAGTCACGCGGCGCGCGATCTCCCGCAGCGCCTCCGACGATGCGTGGGGCCCGACGACGATGCCCCGGCCACCCAGTCCGCTACGGGGCTTGACCACGAGCTCACCGATCCGTGAGAGCGCTGACTCCCGCACGTCGGGATCGCCGAGGTCGTGGGTGGGTACCGACCGCAGGAGCGGCTCCTCATCGAGATAGAAGCGCACCATCGCTTCGACGTAGGCGTGCACCAGCTTGTCGTCGGCCACGCCGCTCCCGAGCGGGTTGACTACGGCGACGGTGCCCCGGCGCACCGGCTCCAATAGAAGCTCCGCGATCCAGGTGGCCCGGCCCTCGCCGTCTCGCAGGCGGTCCTCGTCGGTACGGCGATAGACCACATCCACCTGGCGCGAGTCGCCGTCCACCTCGGCGCGCAGGCGACCGCCACCGACGCTGAGCGAGGAGGGGGTGACCAGAGCCACCCCAAGCGCCTTCGCGAGCTGCTGGTGTTCCCACCATGCGCTGTTCTGTGGCCCGTCGGAGAGCAGGACCACCCACGGCTCGGCGACGCCTGCGGGTGCGGCATCGCGCAGGGTCTGGGCCAGCCACTCGTAGGCCGGTGACGGGTCGCGCCGAGCCGGGGGGGCCTTCACCGGGAGGTGGGCGTCCACGGCCGCCCGCGCGGCCATCAGGTAGGCGACGCCGGACGGGGTGCGAATGTTGTCCTCGAGCACCTCCAGCTCGCCGTCGTTGCCCCGCACGAGGTCGAGACCGGCCACATAGCCCGCGGCCGGAGCCTCGACGCCCATCATCCACGGCTCGAAGTGGCCGGAGGACTCAATCACGCGGGCCGCCACATGCCCGGCCTCGACGATCCGGCGCTCGCCGTAGGCATCGCGGACGAAGTGCGCCAGCGCCCTGGTGCGCTGCGCCACCCCCGCCTCGAGGCGCGACCACTCGTCGGCGGCCAGGATCCGGGGCACCGGGTCGACGCGGAAGGTCGCGCCACCGCCGTCGCCAAAGCTCACCCGCTCCTCGTCGAGGTGGGTGGCCACCCGCCGGGACAGCTCACCCAGGTCGGCGCCCGCCAGCGCCTCCATGACGTGGCCGTAGTGGGGGCGCGGGCGCCCGGCCGGCTCGTAGGCCTCATCCCATGCGCGGCCCGGCCGGTAGGCCTGCGCACCCGGGCGCGACTCGTCCTTGACCATCCCGGTCATCAAGGCGAGGCTATGACCCAGCGGCCTCGGTAGCAATAGCGATTTGTCCAACTCGGCGTGCCAGCGTGTCGAGTCGCGCCCGGCCCGTCCTCGAGGGCCACTCCGCGGCCCCTGATATCAATAGGGGAAATTCCTATCGACTTTTCAGGTAATGGAGGAGACACCGTGGCCGACTACGCGAAGGACGTCCTGGTCGACACCCAGTGGGTGGAGGATCACCTGGATGACGACTCGATCCGGGTCGTGGAGGTGGACGAGAACCCCGCCCTCTACGCCGAGGCTCACATCCCGGGCGCGATCGGGTTCGACTGGAAGAGCGACCTCCAGGACCAGGTCAAGCGCGACTTCCTGGGGCCCCAGGAGTTCGGTGAGCTGTTTGGTAACGCGGGGATCTCCAACCGCCACACCGTGGTGCTGTACGGCGACCGCAACAACTGGTTCGCGGCCTACACCTACTGGTATCTCGCCTACTACGGCCACCACAACGTGAAGCTGATCAACGGCCCGCGCGAGAAGTGGATCTCCGAAGGCCGGCCCGTCACCACCGATTTGCCGAGCTACGAGGCCGTCACATTCCAGGCTCAGGGAGCCGATGACTCGATTCGCGCGATGCGCGACGAGGTGCTCGCCTCGCTGGACTCGGACGTGAAGCTGGTCGACGTGCGCTCGCCGCAGGAGTTCTCCGGCGAGCTGATCGCCATGGCGGGCTATGAGCAGGAGGGCGCCCAGCGCGGCGGCCACATCCCGGGGGCTGCCTCGGTGCCGTGGGCCCAGGCGGTGCAGGAGGACGGGACCTTCAAGTCGGCCGACGAGCTGCGCGAGCTCTACGGCGCCAAGGGCGTGGCCGACGGCGCCGACGTAATCGCCTACTGCCGTATCGGCGAGCGCTCCGCCCACACGTGGTTCGTGCTGCATGAGCTGCTGGGCCAGGACAGCGTCAAGAACTACGACGGCTCCTGGACCGAGTGGGGCAACATGGTCGACGTGCCGGTGGAGAAGGACGTCTGAGCTGAACGGGCTCGCCCGGGGCGGCCGTTAGGGTCCGCCCATGGCCGAGCCCGTCTTTCACGAGGGGGCGTGGTGGTTTCTGCGTCCCGATGGCGTCTGGCTGCGCTGGAACGAAGCGCGCGCGCAGTGGGAGCCGCCTCCGGGGCAGCCCGCTGTGGCCGGGCCACCGCTGCCGGGCGGGGTGAGCCCCGAGTCGCCGGGGGCCGCGGCAGTGCCGCAGGCGCTGCCGGCCTACCGTCCACTGCGCACGCCGGCGACGGTCGTGTACGTGATGACCGCGATCGTGGCGCTGTTCACGGTGGCGGCAATCGTCTCCGGGTTCTTCGAGGTGAGCCTCCTCGGCCGCATCGCGGACGGGAAGACCTTCACGACCTCAGAGGCCGAACACAACGACGTGCGCGTCGCGATCATCGGCCTGCTGCAGGCGCTTGCCTATCTCGCCACCGGAATCGCCTTCATCGTCTGGTTCTACCGCGCCCACGTCAACCTCGGGGCGCTCGGCGCCACCGAAGTGCGCCACGACAGCGGCTGGGCCATCGGGGCCTGGTTCATCCCGTTCTTCAACCTGGTCCGCCCCAAGTCGATGGCCAACGACGTGTGGCGGGCCAGCGACCCCGACCTGTCCGCGCCCGTGGGGATCGCGCGCTGGGGCCAGGTGGCCCTGCCCGTGTTCTACAGCGCCTGGTGGACCGCCTGGGTGCTGGGCAACATCGGCAACGGTGTAGCGGCGGCGCTCGCCCAGAGCGAGGAACCCGAGACCCTCAAGGCCTCCTCGGAGGTCACCCTGGTCGCCGACGGGCTCACGTTGCTCGGCGGGATCCTTCTGATCGTGGTGGTGCGCTCGATCACCGCCCGCCAGCAGGCCCGCCACGCGGCCCTCGCGGGCGGCGCTCAGCCCGCCTAGCTAGCGTGCCGGGTCCTCCAGCGCCGGAGCCAGGCGCTCGAGCAGGTGCTCCACGATCCTCGCCGTGGCGCCCCACACGAAGTTGCCCTCCACCGTGTAGGTCGGAGTCCTGATCGGCACCCCGCGGCGCACGAGGCGCTTGCTCTCAAAGCCCCGCGTCAGGGCCGCCAGGGACAGCTCGAGCAGCTGCTCGACCTCCGCCTCCTGCAGCACCCACTCATAGCCGTCCTCGATCGCCCCGACGAAGGGGAAGACGCGGTAGCCGGTGACGAAGGTGCCCACCGGGGGTAGAGCGCCCACCAGCTCGACGTGCCCGGGATCCAGTCCAATCTCCTCGTGGGCCTCGCGCAGAGCGGTGTCGCACAGAGTCTCCCCGGGGTCGTCCTGGCGACCGCCGGGAAACGAGATCTCCCCGGCGTGGCGCCTGAGGTCGGCGCGCCGCTCGGTGAACACGGCGACAAGCTCGCCGTCGTGCATGTAGAGGGGGACCAGAACCGCGGCGTCGGTCGTGCCCGGGGCGTCCATCTCGGCGGCCTCTCCCGGGGACAGCAGCAGCGCGCGCAGCTCCGCGGGGGTGGGCACCCGGCTCAGGTCAGCTCGAGGCGCTCGTCGAACATGACCTCACCCTCGAGCGTGCGGTGAACGGGGCACTTGGCGATGATCTGCATGAGCTTGTCGCGCTGCTCCTCGGGAAGCTCCTTGGACAGCTCGACCGTCATCCGGAACTTTGTCGGCGAGCCTCGCTGGGCCGGCTCGTAGACCACGTCGATGGCCACGTCGCCGATGTCCCAGCCCTTGCGCTTGGCGTACATCTCCATGGTGATCGCGCTGCAGGATGCGAGGCTGGCTGCCAGCAACTCCTGCGGATTCGGCCCCTCGCCGGTGCCTCCCATCTCCTCGGGCTCGTCCGCCACGAGGTTGAACTCGCCGATCTCGATCTCCTGTCTGAGGGTGCTGCCGCTGCGGCGCGCCGTCGCTCTCATCGTCATACCGTCACTCCCTTCCCTGGAACAGCTCCGGATCTTCCTCGTCGGCGAAGCGCGCCATCGCGTAGACCGTGTCCGAGACCCTGTTGAGGTAGGTGAGCACCGTCTCGTCGCCAAGCTCGCCCGCGTCGTTGAGCGCGCTCACCCTGCGCTCGGCGCGGCGCACGGTGGCGCGCGCCACGTCGAGGCGCGCGGACAGCTCGGTGCCGCCGGGGATCACGAACTTGGGCGGGAGGTCGACCCGATCCATGTAGCGGTCGATGTCACCCTCCAGGCGGTCTACCATCGCCTGGGTCACCTTCGATACGCCCTCCTCGAGGCGCTCGGACGCCTCGGGCGCGGTGGCCAGCTCCGCGCCGGCAACGAACAGCTCGCTCTGCAGCCGCAGCAGGTCCCTGTAGATCTCGCTGTCGCGCTCGGCCGCGGCGCGGCAGAGCCCCAGAGCCGAAGCGGCCTCGTCGACCGAGCCGTAGGCCTCCGGGCGGCTCGAGGACTTGCCCACGCGACCCCCGTACCAGAGGCCGGTGGAGCCGTCGTCTCCCTTGCGCGTGTAGATCTTCATCTGGGCCTCCAGTGGTCCTTTACTCCAGCAGACTGAAGATCAGGCCGGTGGGGATCTTTGGATAGAAGTACGTCGACTTGGGTGGCATCGACTCGCCCGTCTCGGCCACCTCGCGCACCTGGTCGACCGGAGTCGCGCGCATGAAGAAGGCTGCGTCGGCCCTGCCGGACTCGACCGCCTCGAGCGCGTCGTCGAAGCTCTTGGAGTAGTCCAGGCCGCGCAGGTGCGAGATGTCGTCCTCGCTCATGCCGAGCGCCCCCTCGAGCACGATCGCCTCGAGCACGGCTGTGTCGAGGCGCTGGTAGGGGCCGGGCTTGCCCGGCAGGGCAGCCGCGGCGATGGCGGGGTCCTTCATCGTGAGCAGGTAGGGCTGCTTGTGGAAGCTGTCCATGTAGCCCAGCTGGACGCTCACGCCGGCCGCGCTCGGCTCGAGCTGGTCGGTCGACACCTGCTCGACCTCGAAGTCGCGTATCAGCACCTCACGGATCGCCTGCTGCTTGGCGGTGTCGTCCTTGAGCCCGCTGAGCAGCCGGTGGGTGGGAAAGACGGTGAGCCCCGGATCGGAGAGCGAGCAGAGGAACATCAGCACGTAGCGGTGCTCGCCCTCGCCGCCTACCTCATCGGCGTACACCCGGGCGGTCTCGTAGCGGTGGTGGCCGTCGGCGATCAGCAGCTCGGCGCCGGCCAGGGCGTCCTGGAAGCTGGAGATAGCCTCAGCGTCGGTCACCCGCCACAGCGTGTTGCGGGTGCCCTCGTGATCAGAAGCCGAGGCGAAGGGCTCCGGCGCGGTGGCGGCGTCGAGTGCGGCGCCGGCGGCGTCGCCGGGGTCTGCGAAGAGGCTGAAGATGGGGGAGAGGTTGGTCCGCGTGGCCCGGGTCAGGTTCAGCCGGTCCTCCTTGGGCCCCGGATGGGTGCGCTCGTGGGGCCGGATCCTGCCGGGACCGTAGTCCTCGACTCGCACGCGCGCGAACAGGCCTCGCCGGCGTTGGTCGCTCCCGTCGGGTGCCGTGTACTCCTGGCTGAGCACCCATAGGGCGGGCTCTGACTCGCGCACGAGCACCCCCTGCTGCCGCCATGCGTCGAAGACTTCCTCCGCGTGCTGGTAGGGGTCGCCCCCTCCCGGGGCTCGGGGCAGGTCCACCTCGACCACGTTGAACGGGCTCTGTGCGAGCAGGCGGTCGCGCAGCTCGTCGTCGATCACGTCGTAGGGAGGGGCGATCACGGCCTCGAGCGAGCCCACGGCCTCCGGGTCGTAGCGCAGCGTGCGAAGGGGCTGGATCTCGGCCATGGCAGGCGGGACCCTACCGGGCGTCTTGCCCTGTGACCGCCGGCGCGCCTCGGATCTCATCGGTCGGTGTGGGTGGCTCTAGACTGACACCGCAACGGGGCGTGGCGCAGCCTGGTAGCGCACCTGCTTTGGGAGCAGGGGGCCGCCGGTTCAAATCCGGCCGCCCCGATTTCCGTACTGCACGCCGGCACGCTGTCGGACCGGCTGGGAACCCCGTCCGCTTTGGGCGGCGGGTCTGGTCGCGATGACGACAGTGGCCTCGAGCCCGTCGGAACTGGCCACCCGCGGGACCAGCCCGCTGCTGGCGATGGTCTCGACCGCCCTCGGCACCTGGTGCTCGCTCGTCTCGACCACGAGGTGGCCGCCCGGCGCGAGCCATTGCGGCGCCGCGGCGGTCACCCGGCGCTGGATGTCAAGCCCGTCCGCGCCACCGTCGAGCGCCGCGCGCGGCTCGTGCATGCGGGCCTCCCGGGGCAGCAGCCCGATCGCCTCGGTGGGTACGTAGGGCACGTTGGCGACCAGGATCTCGACACGGCCCCGCAGCGCCGCCGGCAGGGGCTCGTAGAGGTCACCTTCATACACCTGACCACCGGGGGCGGCGAGGTTGCGACGGGCGCAGTGCACCGCAGCGGGGTCGATGTCGACGGCGTGCAACTCGACGTGCTCCAAGGTCGCCACCAGCGCGGCGCCCACCGCGCCCGAGCCGCAGCACAGGTCGACGACGACAACTGGTGGCCGGGGGGGATCGGTAGCGGGGTCGGCGAGGGCGGCGAGGGCGGCGGTCTGGCGGACGAGGAACTCGGTGCGGTGGCGGGGTACGAAGACCCCGGCGTCCACGGCTATCCGCAGACCGCAGAACTCCGCCCAGCCGAGCACGTGTTCGAGCGGCTCGCCGGCGGCCCTCCGGTCGACCATCGCGGCGAGGTCGGCCGGCGTTCGTGCCTCGGAGATGAGCAAGCGCGCCTCGTCCTCGGCGAAGACGCAGCCGGCGTCCCGAAGTCTCGTGACGATGACCGATACGCCCTGGAGCTTCATCTATCCGAGCCTAGCTCGCCCGCTGAGCACGTTCCCGAACACGTTCCGGGGGTTATGGACATCCTCAACAGGTCGTGGTGCGCGGACGCACACGCGCACGGAGCTTGCCGCCCAGGCATCATTGTCGCCACGCCCTCGTAGCTCAGGGGACAGAGCGGCTGCCTTCTAAGCAGCGGGTCGCTGGTTCGAATCCAGCCGAGGGCGTCGCCACACGAGGAAGCTGCGGGCGGCGGCGTTATCCTGGACGCCATGTGTCGCAACATTCGAACACTCCACAACTTCGAGCCACCCGCAACCGAGGACGAGATTCGCGCCGCGGCGCTGCAGTACGTGCGCAAGGTGAGTGGATCGACCAAGCCGTCCCAGGCCAACGCCGACGCGTTCGACCGCGCGGTAGAAGAGGTCGCGAGGTTCACGCAGAAGCTGCTGGGCGAGCTGGTGACCGCTGCGCCGCCGAAAGACCGCGAGATCGAGGCCGCCAAGGGTCGCGAGCGGGCCGCCGCACGCTACGCGGCGTAGTCGAGGCCGTCACCGGCCGCTGGGTGGCCCTCGGGCGCTCCCGCAGCCGCGGCCACCCTGGAAGCCCGGGGCGCTGACCCGGCCGGTACTCTGCGCCCATGTCCACCTCTCTGGTGACCGGCGGTGCCGGCTTCCTAGGCTCACACCTCTGCGACTACCTCATGTCCCGCGGTCACCGCGTGATCTGCGTGGACAACCTCGAGACGGGCTCGCTGAACAACATCGAGCACATCCGCGACGACCACGACTTCGAGTTCCGGATGGTCGACATCACCTCGCACTTCGAGGTCGACGAGCCGGTCGACTTCGTCTACCACATGGCCTCCCCCGCGAGCCCGATCGACTATGCGCGGCTGCCGCTGCACACGCTCAAGGTCGGCGCCTACGGGACCCACAACGCGCTCGGCCTGGCCAAGGCCAAGCGCGCCCGCTTCCTGATCGCCTCGACCTCCGAGGTCTACGGCGACCCGCTGGTGCACCCCCAGCCGGAGACCTACTGGGGCAACGTCAACCCGATCGGTCCGCGCGGCGTGTACGACGAGGCCAAGCGCTACGCGGAGGCACTGACGATGGCCTACCTGCGCCAGCAGGGCGTGAACACCTGTATCTCGAGGATCTTCAATACCTTCGGCCCGCGAATGAGGGAAAACGATGGACGCGCCATTCCTGCGTTCATGGGCCAAGCGCTGAGCGGACGCCGGCTCACGGTCTTCGGGGACGGCTCTCAGACGCGCAGCTTCTGCTACGTCGATGACCTGATCCGCGGGCTCGTCGCCCTCGCCGAATCCAGCGTCCACGACCCAGTCAACATCGGCAACCCCAACGAGATGTCGCTGCTGGAGATGGCCGAGCTGATCGTGGAGCTGACCGGCGCCACATCGGAGATCGTCTTCGAGGCGCTACCGGTCGACGATCCCCAGGTGCGACAGCCAGACATAGCCCGGGCAAAGGCGCTGCTGGGCTGGGAGCCCGAGGTCGACGTGAGCGAGGGCCTGCGCCGGACGATCGAGTACTACGCGGGTCGTCTGGGCCCCCCAGCCGCTACCTGATGGGCGCCGAGGCCAAGAACCTCGAGGCGATCGTCAAGGCGATCGACCAGCACGACCGCAGCTGCGAGTACCCGGCCGTCGCCGTGCGCATGAACCCGTTTGAGGTCGAGCGCCTGGGATGGGACACCATTCGTGGCCTGCCGATCCACTCCGACGAGCGGATCGGCACGGGACGCTTCGAGGTCGTGTGTGGCGGCGACGAGGCGCCCGGGCTTGAGAAGGAGGAGGCGGTGGAGGCCGTCGCCGAGCAGGAGTTGGTGATCCCGCTGGAGCCCGCCGCTCCCGGGCGCGGCTGACCGAGCCGCACCCCAGCCGTCAGCAAGACGCCAACGCTCTCGGTATGGCGGCCGCCCGCCGGTAGACTCAACCCGTTCCTGGTGGGCGTAGCTCAGTTGGTAGAGCTCCTGGTTGTGGTCCAGGCGGTCGCGGGTTCGAGTCCCGTCGCTCACCCTCGCAGGATCCCTGCTAGCGCGCAGGTTCCGTCGTCTCGGGCCTGCGAGCGCAGCCGCTCGCGGAGGTTGCGACGGTCCGTGCGCCACGACGTTCTGCGTCAGAGCGCCTCGCCGGGTGCCAGCGGCGCCGCGCGGTAGGGCCGGCCGGGCGCGGCACGTTCGAAGCGCTCGCGCGCGTCGGCGATCGGCCGGTAATGGGGTTCGAAGGCGAAGCCGCCGTAGTGCATCGGCACGACGGTCCCCGCTCCGAGGAGCTCACCCGCCAGCGCGGCCTGCTCAGGCTCCATGGTCGCAGGCAGAGGGCTGGCCGGCTGCTGGTGGGGGAAGTCGATGACCGCGCCGTTGACCGGGGCGAAGACGACATCGAACGGTCCGGCGCGGCGAGTCATCTGCCACCAGGCGCCGTGGAAGACGGTGTCGCCGAGGTGCAGCACGCGCCTGCCGCCGGCCTCCACGAGCCAGGACACCTGCGGATCGCCGAGCCCGTCGACGGCGGGCAGCGCCATGCAGGTGAACGGCCCCACCGTGACCGACTCCCAGGTGGCGACCGCGCGGCGCGGCAGCTTGGCGGCGCCGAGCTCGTACTCGGCCTGGGCAAGCGCGAGGTTGTCCTCTTCGGTCGGCGCGGGATGATGCACGGCTGCGCCGGGTGCCAGGGCTGCGGCGAGCGCGGTGGCATCGGTGTGGTCGCGGTGCAGATGGCTCACGAGGCCGGCGACGGCACGCCCGGCGGCGAGCACCACCGGCGGAAGCTCGACGTCGCGCGCAGCGTCGCCGAAGGCGGCGAAGGTTCCCGCCGCGTCGGCAAGCGGGTCGATCACGACCGTTTCGTCCTCATGCTCGAGCTCCACCCCTGCCCAGCCCAGCCATCGCGCGCGCATCCATCTCTCCTGAACCGTTGGGTTTACCGAACGATCGTTCGTACACTATCATGGGTCCCAATGCCTCGCCGCTCCGCCGCCGCCGTCGCCGACACGCGCGCCCGGGTTCTCGACACGGCGGTGCGTTGCGCGTCGGTCGACGGTCTCGAGGGGCTGACGATCGGGCGGCTGGCCGACGAGCTTTCGATGAGCAAGAGCGGGCTCCACGGCCTGTTCGGGAGCAAGCAGGAGCTGCAGGTCGCCACGTTCGAGAAGGCCGTGGAGAGTTTCACGCGCGACGTTTGGCTGCCGGTCGCGGGCCGCCAGCGGGGCTCCCGCGACTGCTGGCGCTCCTCGATCGCTGGCTGGCCTACCACCGGCGCGGCGTGCTGCCCGGGGGCTGCTTCGTTACGACCGCGACGATCGAGTTCGACGCCCGCCCGGGTCCGCTGCGCGATGCGGTCGCGCGCGCCCGGCAGCAGATGCACGCCCTGCTTCAGGCCGACATCCGCACCGCCGTCGAAGCCGGCGACCTTCCGGCGGGCACCGACCCGGCCGACGTCGCGTTCGCGCTCTACGCGGTCGCCTCCGCGGCGAGCCAGGCTATCCAGCTCGAGGAGCCCGGTGCCAGTGCCCGCGCCCTGCGCTGTATGCGGGCGCTTCTGGGCGGACACGGGTTCGACATCGGGTAGCGGTGAGGCGATCGCGGAGCGATTCCCAAATCGCTGCACCGGATGAGGCGGCACGCGCGAGCCGCTTCACTCATCCACGTCTCATGTGGTCTCGCCAAGGTGCGGCCGTGCTGCCCTCGACCAAACCTACCAAGGAGACTCCTGTGTCCACCCACGGCGCAACTCTCGAGACACCGAGCGGCCGGTCGCCCTCACGCGGCCGGGAGGTCGCTCGTACGATGCTCAACAAGGTCCCGGAAGTCACCCTGTACTTCTGGATCATCAAGATCATGGCCACCACGGTCGGCGAGACGTTCGCCGACTACCTCAACGTCGATCTCGGCTTCGGCCTCAACAACACGACCTACGTGATGGGTGCGCTGCTGCTCGGCACGCTCGGCTTCCAGTTCAAGGCCAGGAAGTACATCCCCGGCGTCTACTGGTTGGCCATCGTCTTCATCAGCGTCGTCGGCACCCTGATCACAGACAACCTGACCGATAGTTTCGGCGTCCCGCTGACGACCTCGACGGCCGGGTTCGCCGTCGCGCTGGCTGCGACCTTCGCGGTCTGGTTCGCCAGCGAGCGGACGCTGTCGATTCACTCGATCATCACCTCGAGGCGCGAGGGGTTCTACTGGCTGGCCATCCTGTTCACGTTCGCGCTGGGGACCGCCGCCGGCGACCTCGTCGCCGAGAGGCTCGCTGTCGGCTACCTGCCCTCTGCTCTGATGTTCGGCGCCGTGATCGCCGTGATCGCGGTCGCTCATCTGAAGTACGGGCTGAACGCCGTCCTGGCGTTCTGGCTCGCGTACATCCTGACCCGCCCGCTCGGCGCTTCGATCGGTGATCTCCTGTCACAGGCCAAGGGCAACGGCGGCCTGGGGCTGGGCACCACTGGGACCAGCGCGCTGTTTCTCACCACCATTCTCGGCCTGGTGAGCTATCTCGCCATCACCAAGCGCGACCAGACGCCACCGGAGCTCGTCGCCGCTGAAGCGGGGCAGAGTCTGGGCAGATGACCGCCGTCTCCTGGCCGCACCGCTCGTAGGTCTCGCTCTGTTGACGGCCTGCGGCGGCGACGACTCGAGTTCGAGCAAGTCCGGCCTGCCGCGCCTGACGATCGACGTGAGCGATCCCACGCCGGGCCGCTTCGAGTACCTCGCGCCGAAGCGCGTGCAGGCCGGCGTGGTCGAGATCCGCCTCACCAACACAGGAGACGAGGTCCACAAGGCACAGCGTGCCCAAGTATCCGAAGGGGCTCCGCGGCTCCGTCATCGTCGGTCATGGTTCCGAAGAGAGCTATGCCCTCCGCGTGAGCCGCAAGGTCGAGGGCGCCATTCGCCAGTTGCCCGAACACGACAAATGCTTCGTCGCCGTCTTCTGGTCCAACGGAGCGCCTGTCGCTCTGCTCGCTGACACCATCCGCTGGAGGGAGATTCCAGAGCACGTCGTCGGTCTCATCCTGCTCGGGTGTGGGGTGGCAGTCCCCGATCGTCAGATCCACTGCTTCACCTGGACTATCGATCGGGAGTCAGCTCATGCCGAGGAGCGGAAGGTGTACACGCTCCAGGAGGAGTACGAAGATCTCGCCGGGGTCATTCTCGATCGCTTCGAGCGCTCATCGGGCGTGCGACCGGTCGCGCTCTACGGTGGCCAGCGGCTGATCCTGCATCGGGATGGAAGCCGACGGATCTTCCCGTTCAATTTGCTGCTCGACGCCGATCCACCGCAGTACGCCCGCCGAGCGATCGGGCCGGGGTGGGCAGGCTGAACTGTCTCCCCGAGGGGATCGTCAGGATCGCTACGGAAGGTCGAGGCTGAACCAGAGCGTTCCGATCGAAGTCCGCGCGGCGGTAATGATCGCCCATCAAGACCGCCGCAGAGGGCACTTCTTCGTTCACGTAGGCCGCTACCGCCAAGCCAACGGTCTCGCTCAGGTGAGCGGGCCGTTAGGGTCCGACGTCGCGGAGGCCGCCGTGCTGGTTGGATGGTCACCCAGCGTCTATGGCCCGTCTCGAAGACCTCATCACCACCGTCGAGGACTCCTCTCTTCGCGAGGCGCTTTCACATGAGGTGCGGGCGCTAAAGCAGCGCGTGGCGTTCGGCCTAGTCTTCGAGCGCCACCTGCCCGAAAACGTGCTGCTGCCCGCGACTGCGGGCGTTGATGTTGGCGACCAGGTCCGCGTGCGGGGCTCCGCGGACGACCGCCGCGACTTGCGGGTGCTCCGACGTTCCAACGGTCAAGTGACCTTCGTTGACGAGGCAGGCGCCGAGGACAGCGCTGAGCTGGACAAGCTCTACGTGGTCAAGCGGATGGGCGAGTCAGTCCATCCCACGTTGCGACCGCTCGGCAGCATTGAGCGCGGCGGGGAACGGCCCTTCCACGGAGGCATCAAAGGCGAGAACTACCACGTCCTGCAGGTCATGCAGCACTGCTGGGAGAGACAGGTGGACTGCATCTACATCGACCCCCCGTACAACACGGGCGCGCGCGATTGGAAGTACAACAACGACTACGTCGATTCAGCTGACGCGTGGCGGCACTCCAAATGGCTGTCGATGATGGAAAAGCGGCTACGCATCGCCAAACGCCTGCTGAAGGTCGACAGCGTCCCTCATCGTGACGATCGACGAGCACGAGGTTCATCACCTCGGAGTGCTCCTCGAACAAGTCTTTCCAGCGACCAAGCGGCAACTGGTCACCATCGTCATCAACCCGCTTGGACAGTCACGGCATCAGGAGCTAGGCCGAGTGGAGGAATACGCCTACATGCTCTTTCTCGGAGACGCCGAGCCGGCCCCCGTGCCCGACGACCTCTTCAACGAAAACACCAAGGGCGCGACGAAGAAGCCACGGTGGGAGTGGTTATTGCGAGGCGGAACGGACTCAGACAGGGCGTCGCGAGCCAGCATGTTCTATCCGCTATTCATCGAGCCCGAGACCAAGCGTATCGTCAAGGTCGGCGACGCCCTACCCCTCGAAGCATCGCGCCAGGACGTGAAGGCCCCCAAGGGCCAAGTGGTCGTCTGGCCGCTGCGTATCAACGGTGCCGAGGGACGATGGCGGCTGTCCGCGCCGACACTGCGCAACTACATCGAGCAGGGAGTGGCCAAGCTCGGCGCCTACGACCAGGCCAACGACCGGTGGTCAGTGCTCTACCTCGGCGATGCAATGCGAAAACGCATCGAGGAGGGCGACATCGTTGTGACGGCGCACGACCCGGTTACGGGCGCGGTCGAGGTCGAGTACGCCAACGCCACCTCGACCGTTGCCAAGACTGTGTGGAGCCGGGGTAGCCATAGGGCGGGGGAGTACGGCTCACGTGTGTTGGCTGACTTTCTAGGGGAGCGTGGCTTTCAGTTTCCCAAGTCGGTGTATGCGGTCACGGATGCGCTGCGCATCGCGGTCGGCGACAAGCCGGACGCGCTCATCGTGGATTTCTTCGCGGGGTCGGGCACGACCCTGCATGCCACCGCCTTGCTCAACCGCGAGGACGCCGGGCGACGGCGGAGCGTGGTCGTCACCAACAACGAGGTCGAGGAAGAGGAGGCAAGAAAGCTCAAGGCTGCCGGTCATCACCCCGGCGACCCGGAATTTGAGAGCCACGGCATCTTCGAAGCGGTAATGCGCCCCCGCTGTGAGGCCGCAGTGACGGGCGTGCGCCCGGACGGCAAGCCCGTCGAGGGCAAGTACCTCGATGGAGCGCCCTACGCCGAGGGACTCGAAGCGAACGTCGAGTTCTACGAACTTGAGTACCTGCACCCAGACGATGTGGAGCTCGGGCGCGCGTTCCAAGCCATCCACCCCCTGCTGTGGCTGATGGCTGGGGCGCGCGGCTCGCGACGGGACGACCTCTCTCCGGGTCAGTCCTATGCGGTGCTGGCCGAGGGCGGCTACGGCGTGCTGTTCGATGAGCGTTCGCTGCGCGAGTTCATCGCTGAGCTCAACGAGACCGGCGGCATCGAGCACCTGTTCTTGGTGACTGACTCCGAGGACGCGTACGCGGAGATGGTGCAGGCCTTGGGCTCGGGCTACGCGACGCACATGCTCTACCGCGACTACCTGCGCAGCTTTCGCATCAAGGCGGTGCCGACCCAGTGAAGCTCGAACTAAAAGACTTCCAGGTGGAGGCCGTCGACCGCCTCCGACAGCTCGCCACCCGCGCCGCCGACGCTGCCGGGGACGAGGGCCCGCAGTCGCTCGTGCTGTCAGCTCCCACGGGGTCGGGCAAGACCGTCATGGCCGCCGCCTGGATGGAGCGTGTGCTCGAAGGCGACGAAACCCACCCGCCCGACGCCCAAGCCACGTTTCTGTGGCTGACCGACCAGCCCGAACTCAACGAGCAGACTCGGCGCAAGCTTCAGAGCGGCTCGACTTCGTTCGGTCCCGCCGAACTCGTCACCATCGACGCCGGCTTCGACGCCGAAGCATTCGAGCCGGGCCGGGTGTACTTCCTCAACACCCAGAAACTCGGGCGCAAGTCCAACCTCGTCAAGCCCGGGGACCTCCGGGGTCACACGCTCTGGCAAACCATCTCGAACACGGTGCAGCAGCGCCCGGGCAGTTTCTGGGTGGTCATCGACGAGGCCCACAAGGGCATGGCCGAAACCCCGCAGGACCGTGTGGCGGCAACCACCATCGTTCAGAAGTTCATCAAGGGCTCTGCCGGCGAGATTCCGGCGGCCCCGCTCATTCTCGGCATCAGCGCCACACCCGAGCGCTTCACCGCGCTGCTGGCCGGTACTGACCGCACGACACGCCCTCCGGTCAACGTCGACGTCGAACTGGTCCGGGCGTCGGGCCTGCTCAAGGACGCCATCACCCTTTATCACCCCGAGGAAAGCCAGGCGGCAGATCTGACGCTGCTTCGCGCGGCCACCGAGCAGCTCAAGCGCTACGACGGGGAATGGGCGGCTTACAGCGCCAAGGAGAAGGCGCCGAGCGTGCGCCCGGTGCTCGTCGTCCAGGTCGAGGACGCGAGCGCGAGCAAGGTCACGAAAACTGACGTCGCCGCCTGCCTCGCCATCATCGAGGAGGTTCTGGAGCCGCTGAATGACATAGACGTCGGGCACGCCTTTCAGGAGGGCCATCCCGTCATCGTCGGCGACGAGCGGCGAGTCCGTTACGTCTCGCCCGCCGACATCCAGGACGACACGGACCTTCGGGTTGTCTTCTTCAAGCGTTCGTTGACGACGGGCTGGGACTGCCCGCGCGCGGAGGTGATGATGAGCTTTCGCAAGGCCGTGGACCAGACACTCATCGCTCAGCTCGTCGGTCGGATGGTCCGCACCCCGCTCGCGCGGTCGGTCAGCGCCAGCGAGTTCCTGAACTCCGTCTGTCTGTACCTGCCGTACTACGACGAACAAGCCCTCGACTCCGCCATCGAGTTTCTGACGAAACCGGACCCAGAGGTCGGCTTCCCGACACGGGTGCAGCGCGGCGAGAAGCTCGTGACGCTCAAGCGCAACCCCGCCCTTGAGGTGGCCTTCGACGCAGCTAAGCAGCGCATCACCTACAAGGTCGAGAAGGTCTCCAAGCAGAGCGACATCCGCCGCCTGCTTCGTCTCGGACGGCTGCTGGCGTGGGACAAGTTCGATACCGACGCGGCCAAGGAGTTCACCGCAGAGCTAATCGCCGTACTCGCTGCCGAGCGCAAGCAGGTCGAGGACTCAGATGAGTTCGCCGAGCGGCTGGATGATGCCGCGAACATCGACATCCGGGCGGTCACTGTCGCCTATGGCAAGACCGAAGTCACGGGCGTCACCAGCCGACAGCTCGCTGCCGTGGCCGGCAATGTCGAGCACGCCTTCGCAGAAACCGGCCGTAAGCTCGGCGGGGGCCTGCACGCCGCCTACCTCCAAGCCCGCGCTGCGGAGGATGACGCTCCAACCGTCGGCGCCATCAAGCTGGAGCTCTACGCCCTCCTGCTCGACACCGCGGTGGCCAAGCAGGTCGAGATGCGTGCCGGCCAGCTGCTCAACCAGCATCTCGAACAGCACAAGGTCGCTGTTCGGGACCTGCCGGACGAGCGCCGCCAACGCTACCGTCACATCCGTCGCCAGGCGTCCAAGCCCGAGCCCGAGCCGTGGGAGCTTCCGCCGAGCATCGAGGGCACCAAGGACGGCGACACCAATTTCGACCGGCACCTGTACGTCAACGACGACGGCGGGTTCGCCACGACCTTGAACGCGTGGGAGCGCGATGCCCTTAAGGCTGCGCTGGCCGATGACGACGCGGTCGCGTGGCTGCGCAACGACCCGCGCAAGCCCTGGTCGTTCACCGTGCCTTACGAGGCCGGCAAAGAGTTCAAGCCGATGTACCCCGATTTCGTCATCTTCCGTCGCCAGGGGTCGGGCATCGTCTGTGACATCCTCGAACCGCACTCGCTCTCCTTCGAGGACAGCGCCGCCAAGGCCAAGGGACTTGCCGCGTTCGCCCGCGACCACGGCGACGAATTTGGACGCATTCAGCTCATCGCGAAGGTCGGTAGCGGCTTCAGGACCCTTTCGTTGGATGACATCGAGACCCGTGACGATGTGCTCGCGGTCCAGGGCGGCGAGCATCTCAAGCTGCTGTTCGAAGGGAGCTAATCGCGGTGCCCGACTGGGAAATCACGCACCGGCGCGAGAACCTGCTCGGTCAAACGTGTGCGATCGAAGTTGAACCCCGGGTCATCGGGCTTGGCGTTGCGTTCGATCACGGTCGATAGAAATCATCCATCTCGATCACGATCGCTCCTGGCCACCCGGCAGCTAGTTTCCGAGCGAGCGTGGACTTGCCCGATCCGCCTCGACCATCGATCGTGATCACGTGGAAGCCTCGTTGGATGATGTGGGTTCTCAGCTGTCCAATGTCCAACCGCATCGCTGCTCTCCCAACTGTTTGAGGCCCGCACGCGTTCGAACGGATCGCGCAGTGGATTGCGATTCATCCGCGGCCTCGCGCAGCTCGATGTTCCTGAGTGCATCGTCGGTAAGAGCCATGTTCTGCAGGCAGCCCTAGAGCCTGTTCGATTTCGGCGCCCAGCGTCCGCCGCAAGCGGTCCGTCCGCGCCGTCAGCGGAAGCGCTTGCGGGCGGCGGAGCGCAGGGTGCGCCCGTGGCCGAAGCAGGCAGCCTCGAACTCCAGGTCGCCGAGGCGGTCGAAGGTGGCGCGCGCCTGCTCGGGGTCGTCGGCGGCCGGGTGCGGGCCGACGCCGGTGATGTTGGCGGCCGCGTCCCCCGTGAACAGGATCCCTCGCTCTGCCCACAGCAGGGAGATGTGCCCGCTGGTGTGCCCCGGGGTCTCGACGACCCGGAAGGGGCCGATCGTCGCGCCGTCGACGAGCGTGGGCTGCGCGGCGACCGCGTCCAGTGTCCACGGCAGGGCGACCTTGACGTAGGGCACCAGGCCCCGGCCGAGCGGGGTAGCGGCGCTGGGGCGCGGCTGCTCTCGCGCCTCGACCACGAACGGCGCGTCGCCCGGGGAGATGTGGACCTCGGCGCCGGTCAGCGCCGCGAGCTCGGCCGCGTTGCTCGCGTGGTCGGCGTGGCGGTGGGTCAGCAGGATGCGCCCGACCTCGGTCGGCTCGTGCCCCGAGTCGCGGAGCGCCTTGACGAGGCGGCGAGCCGCGCCGGGCGTGCCGGTGTCGATAAGGGTCGGCACGTCGGCCCGCACGACGTAAGCATTGACGAGCGCCTTTGCGAAGAAGACCTCGAACACGTCCGGGATGACTTCGCGGGCCACGAAGAGTCGCCTGCCCCGGCACGCCAGGCGGTAAACCCGAGCGCCTGATGAGATAGCCCGTGTAATCATCTCGCCGATGGACCGCCGTCTCCTGGCCGCACCGCTGGTGGGCCTCATCCTGTTGACGGCCTGCGGCGGCGACGACTCGAGTTCGAGCAAGTCCGGCCTGCCGCGCCTGACGATCGACGTCAGCGATCCCACGGCGGGCCACTTCGAGTATCTCGCGCCGGAGCGGGTGCAGGCCGGCGTGGTCGAGATCCGCCTCACCAACACGGGGGACGAAGTGCACAAGGCACAGCTCTGGAGGCTGGGCGGTGGCCACTCGGTCAGCGAGGCGCGCAAGGCCAAGAGGCCGTTGCCCGACTGGCTGCGCACTGCGGGCGGCGTTGCGCTCACCGAACCGAAGCAGACCGGCGTCACCGTCCAGCGGCTGGCTCCGGGCAACTACTACGTGGCCGGGGCCGGAAACGAGCGCGGGAAGGTGGCCACGTTTCGAGTGATGGGCCCGGATCGGTCCGCCAAGCTGCCACCGGCGCAGGCCGTGCTGAGCGCGGACGAGTACCAATTCAAGTTCCCCAGTCTCGAGGCAGGACGCCGGCGGGTCCTATTTCGCAACGAGGGCAGCGAGCCCCACCACGCGTACTTCGCGCGCATGGTCCGTGGCGCCACGCTCGATGAGGTTCGCCGGTACCTGAGCCGCGGCGTTGAAGATGACCCGCCGGTCCACTTCGACCGGGGAGTGGTCGAGACGCCGGTGATCGAGGGTGGCGACCGGCAGGTGACCGAGCTCGATCTGGCGAGGGGGCGCTATGCGCTGATGTGCTTCGTCAGCGATCGCGCCGGCGGGCCCTCTCACATCGAGAAGGGCATGATCAGCGAGGTGAGGGTGAAATAGCAGCGACCGCGGGGTCCGCGCGGCCACGGCGGGCCGCTCTTTAGAGTCTCGCCGTCATGGCGTCTCGCTCCAGCGCGTCGGCCCGAGCGCGCGGCCGGCCGCGCGGAGGGCGGCGTGACACCGCGGTGGTGGCGCTCTTCTCGGCCACGCTGTTCCTGAGCGCCGGGCTGATGTTCCTCGTCCAGCCGATGTTCGCGAAGTTCGTGCTGCCCCTGTTCGGCAGCACGCCGGCGGTCTGGAACGCGTCCATGCTCTTCTTCCAGGCCACGCTGCTCGCCGGCTACCTCTACGCGCACGAGAGCACACGCCGGCTCGGGGTTCGCCGCCAGGCGGCGCTGCACCTCGGCGTCGTGCTCATACCGCTGCTCGTCCTGCCGGTTGGGGTGCCGGGGGACTGGATCCCTTCGGTGGAGGGCAATCCTGTGTTCGGCCTGCTCGGGCTGCTGGCGGTCGCGGTCGGCCTGCCGTTCTTCGTGGTCTCGACCACCGCGCCGCTGCTGCAACGCTGGCTGGCGGAGACGAGCCACACCGCGGCCGAGGACCCCTACTTCCTCTATCGCGCGAGCAACCTCGGCAGCGTGCTCGGACTGCTCGCGTACCCGCTGGCGGTGGAGCCCACCATCCGGCTCGCCGAGCAGGGCCGCGTCTGGTCGGCCGGCTACGGCCTGCTCGTCGTGCTGGTCGCCGCATGCGCGGCCGTGGTCTGGCGCTCGCGGCCCGCCGCCCCTGCAGCCGACCCGACCGGCGCCGCCGACTCCACCACGACCGGGGAGGCGACCGAAGTCCCGGATCGCGCCACCACGCCGGACGCGTCCGATCAAGCCGCATCGAGGAACGACGGTCGGATCTCACCAACCAGGCGGCTGCGCTGGATCGGCCTCGCCTTCGTTCCTTCGAGCCTGATGCTGGGGGTCACGGCCACGATCACGACGGACATCGCTCCGCTGCCGCTGCTGTGGGCGATGCCGCTCTCGCTCTACCTCGTCTCGTTCATCCTCGTGTTCTCCCCCGGCGCACGGATGGCCAGGCGTCACCGGTGGATGGTGTTCGCGCTGCCGGGCGTCGTGCTCATGCTGTTCATGCTCCTCCTGCTCGACTTGAGCAACCCCCTGTGGATCGTGCTGCCGCTTCACCTGATCGGTTTCTTCGTCGCGGCGATGGTCTGTCACGGCGAGCTGGCCCAGGATCGCCCGCCGCCTCGATCGCTCACCGACTTCTACCTCTCCATCTCGCTGGGCGGGGCCCTCGGCGGGGCCTTCAACGCGCTGCTGGCCCCCGCGCTCTTCGACGGGCTGGTGGAGTACCCGCTGGCCATCGTGCTCGCCGCACTCTGCCTGCCCAAGCGTGCGCCGCGGATCCCACCCAGCGCGTATGCGCGCTGGCTCGACCTGGCGCTGCCTGCGGGGATCGGAGCGACGGTCGCGCTGGTGGTGCTGGCCGTGGGGCTCGCCGGTGACGACGCGCAGGTGCCGGGCAAGATGGCCGCCTACGGCTTGGCGGCCGGGATCGCGATCAACTTCGTCCGCCGGCCCGTGCGGTTCGGGCTGACTATCGGGGCGATCGTCCTGGCGATCACGCTTGCCTCGAGCTCCGATGAGGCCGAGCTCTACCGCGAGCGCAGCTTCTTCGGCGTCTACCGGGTGACCGCCACCCAGGACGGCGACCTGCACCGGCTGGTGCACGGCACCACGACGCACGGGCGCCAGGACGTGTCGCCCGGCCGCGAACGCATCCCGCTCAGCTACTACCACCGCCGCAGCCCGATCGGCAAGTTTCTCACCGCCTTGCCGGCTCGCTCCACGGCGCGGGTCGCGATCATCGGCCTCGGCACCGGGTCGATCGGCTGCTACAGCAAGCCCGGGGAGCGGTGGACCTTCTACGAGATCGATCCGACCGTCGAGCGGATCGCCCGTGACCCTCGCCTGTTCACCTACCTCCGCGTCTGCCGAGGCGAGTTGGACGTGGTCCTCGGCGACGCTCGCCTGTCGCTGGTGCACGCGGACGACCACTCATACGGACTGCTGGTGGCGGATGCGTTCAGCTCAGACGCACTCCCCGTGCACCTGCTCACACGCGAGGCCCTGGCTCTGTACGTCTCGAAGCTCAACGAGCGCGGGATGCTCGCCTTCAACGTGTCGAATCGCTACCTGGCCCTCGAGCCCGTATTGGGCAACCTCGCGCGCGACGCCGGGCTCACGTGCGCCGCTCAGCGCGACCGCGCGAGCGAGCACGACGGGGCGCCCGGGACCGACTCATCGGACTGGGTGGTCATGGCCAAGCGAAGCGACGATCTACGGGCTGTGACCTTGGGCGCGGGGTGGCACGGCTGCGGGCGCGGCGCCGGCGGCGTTGTCTGGACCGATGACTTCTCCAACCTGGTGCGGGCACTGGACCTGAACCGGTGAACCGCCACAACGTCCCACGGCGGACGTCCGCGAGTGCACAACCTTCGATCGGGCAAGGCCCAGCAACGCGCTGAACCGGCCTCTGAAATCTGCCCCGGGCGGCCCAGCCATGTCAACCACAGAGGAGTGCCTGCATGAGCATCGTCAACCGCATCGTCGACGCGATCGTCACCCTGATCACCGCGCCCTTCCGCGCGATCGCGGCGCTGTTTGGGCGCCGCGGGGGAGGCGGTGGAGGGCGGCGCTGAGCGCCGCAGGCGCTCGCTCGAGCGTCGGCTCAGCGACTGGACAGGCTGCGGGCCATGCCCTGGCGAGGAGTGAGGTCCCCGCTGGCCACCTTGTAGGCGATCGTGTCGATCGAGCCATCGCCACCATCACGGGTGCGAACGGCGGCCTGCCTGGGCGTCACGCCGTGCTCGGCCAGCGCGCGCGCCGCCTCGGGATCGAAGCAGCGGGCGTCCAGCCACTGGGCCGTCATCTCATCGTCAAAGCCCGCGGCCGTCCACGCCTGTGCGGCCGCCTCGGCACCACCGGCGCGATCAGCGTAATCCGGGTACCGCCGGATGGTCGCGGCGCTGGTCTGGGCTGGCTGCTCGTATATCTTCATGGCCGTTCTCCTGCTCCGCCGGTCAGCGCTCTCGTTATAGCCGATCCGAGCGGGGGAAACCAGGCAATCGACTGAGGGAGAGATGGATGACAAGACGGCTCGCATTCGTGGCGTCGGCGGCCGCCTTGGCGCTACTTGGGCTGGGCCTCATGGCCGCCACCGCCACCGGCAGCAAGCCAAGCGCGACGCGTTCGCGCGTAGCGCTCGAGACAGGTGACGCCGGAGACCGCTTCGCCTGCGGTGTGGTCGAGGCAAGGGGACGCGGATAGGCAGGGGTCGTGTCCCAGGAGGATCAGGAGCGGGTGAGGCGAACCTTCGAGGCCTTCGCGCGCGGGGACTTCCACACGGCGCTCCAGGACGTGCGCTTCGAGGTGCTCACCCATCGCATAGCGCCTCTGCCCGACCCGAAGGTCTATCAGGGCCCTGCCGGGATGCTCATGGCCTGGGGGGAGTGGGTCGAGCCCTTTGACGAACTCGAGCTGACGGTCGGAGAGCTGATCGAAGTCGGGCACAGCATCGTGGCTCAGATCCTCCAGAGTGGACGAAGAAAGGACGGCGGTGAACTGGTCGAGCAGCAGTTCTGGTTCGTCTGCACATTTCTCGACGGGGCCCTGGTCCAGTGGGATATGCTCGCCACCAAGCGTCAGGCCCTGAAAGGCGCCGGGCGAAGCGAGTCGCCTCCGGACGCGCCGGAGGACGGCTGAAAAACACAATCCCCCCATCCGGGGGGTCTAGCCGCCCAACCAAGCCTCCGGGCCGACCCATACGGGTAGGAGAAATACATGAGTGACTTCGTCCTATTGTTCCCCGGCCAGGGTAGCCAGCAGCCCGACATGGCCGAAACCGTGAGCCAGCTGCGCCCGGACCTCATCGAGCTTGCGACGGACGCGGTGGGCGAAGACCCCTTCCCCCGCGTCGAGGAGAGCACACGCTTCGCCCAGCCGGCCATCTACTGCGCCGCGCTGGCGGGCCTCGAGCGCCTCGAGCGCCCGCAGGCCGACCTCTACGCAGGTCATTCGCTCGGGGAGATCACCGCGCTCGCGGCCGCCGGAGCGTTGAGTGACGAAGACGGGCTGCGCCTCGTCGCCGAGCGCGGGCGCTTGATGGACGCCGCCGCGGCTGAGACCGAGGGCGGCATGCTCGCCGTCGGCTGCGGGCGCGAGGAGGCTGAGCCGATCGCGGAGCGTCACGGGCTGACGGTCGCCAACGACAACGGGCCTGCGCAGGTGGTGCTCTCGGGGCCGCTCGCCGGCATCGAGGCGGCGGAGGCCGATGCGCGCGAGCAGGAGCTGCGCGCCAAGCGGCTGGCCGTGGCCGGCGCCTTTCACTCCCCGTTGATGGAGGAGAAGGTCGAGCCCTTCCTCGCCTTTCTGCGCGAGGTCGACCTGCGCGAACCGAGCGCGCCCGTGTTCTCGTGCGTGACGGCCGCCCCGTTCGACGACGTCCCGAAGCGTCTCTCGGAGGCGCTCATCAAGCCCGTGCGCTGGGTGGACGTGCTCCACGCCCTGCACGACGCAGGTGGGAGGCGGTTCACCGAGACGGGCCCGGGCAAGGTGCTCGGCAGCTTGGTGAAGCGAACGCTCGACGATGTCGAGGTGTCCACGTCGCAGCCGGCCGAGGCCACCAATGCATAGTCGCATCGCGCCCGGCTCCGGCCTTGCGCGAGGGTGCTTCACCGAGGGTCCGGGGGCCATCGAATGGCAGATGTAGAGGACAAGGCCAAGCCTGAGGGCTGCGCGCTAGTGACCGGCGCCTCGCGCGGGATCGGCGCGGCGATCGCCCGCGGCCTCGCCGAGGACGGCTGGGCCGTGGGCGTCAACTACCGCAGCGACTCCGACGGGGCCGAGGAGGTCGTGGGCCAGCTCGAGGAAGCCGGCGGCGAAGCCGTCGCGCTTCAGGCCGACGTCAGTGATCCGGACGCTGCGGACGCCCTCTTCGGACCGCTCGAGGAGAAGTTCGGCCCCGTGCTCGTACTCGTGAACAACGCCGGCCTGCGCGTCGACGGGCTCATTCCGCAGATGGAGGACGAGGCTTGGGAGAAGGTGCTCGCCACGAACCTGTCCGGACCGTTCCGGATCACACGACGCGCCCTGCGCGGGATGATGAAGGCCCGCTTCGGGCGCATCGTCAACATCGCCTCGATCGTCGGCCAGAAGGCCAACCCCGGCCAGTCGAACTACGCCGCCTCGAAGGCCGGCCTGATCGCCTTTACCAGCACGGTCGCGGCCGAGGTGGCGCGGCGGTCGGTGACCGTCAACTCCGTGGCCCCCGGGCTGATCGAGACCGAGCTGACCGAGGGCATCGGGGATGAGATACTGCGCGCCGTGCCCGCACGGCGGGCCGGGACCCCGGAGGAGGTCGCTGCATGCGTCCGCTTCCTGGTCTCCGAGGAAGCCTCGTACGTGAACGGAACCACCCTGACAGTCGACGGCGGCCTGACCGCCTGAAAAGGAGCATCAGATGGCAGAGGCAAGCAAGGATCAGATCGAGGAGCGCATGACCGAGGCACTGGTGAGCTTTGGCGCCGAGCGCGACGATGTCAAGCGCGAAGCCGACTGGGAGTCGCTCGACATCGACTCGCTGGACCTCGTCGAGCTCGCGCAGATCGTGGAGGAGGAGTACGGCGTGAAGATGGCCGAGAAGGACATGACGGAGATGAAGACCGTGGGAGACGCCGTCGACTTCGTGGCAGAGCGCGCCGACTCGTGACCCAGCGGGTCGCCATCACCGGCATCGGGGCGGTTACCCCGCTCGGCGTCGGTGCCGATACGCTCGTCGATCGCTGGTCGGAGGGCGAGTCCGCGATCGAGGACGGGCTCGGCCGCTGCCAGGATTTCGACCCCGCGGAGCAGCTCGGGATCAAGCAGGCGCGCCGGGCGGACCGCTTCACCCAGTTCGCCATGCTCTCCTGCGGCGAGGCGCTGGCGCAGGCCGGCTGGGAGGACGGGCCCACGATCGAGCCCGAGCGTGTCGGCTGCATCATCGGCACCGGGATCGGTGGCATCGGCACGATCGAGGATCAGCACGACCTGCTGCGCGATCGCGGGGCCGATGCGGTCTCTCCGCTCGCCGTGCCGATGATGATGGGCAACGCCGCCGCGGGGGTGCTCGCGATGCGCCACGGCCTGAAGGGACAGTGCTACGGGACCGTGTCCGCCTGCGCCGCCGGAGCTCACGCGATCGGCGTGGCCATGCGGATGGTGCAGTGCGGTGACGCTGAGGCGTGCGTGGCCGGCGGCGCCGAGGCCGGCATCACGCCGCTCGCGCAGGCGGCCTTCGCCGGCATGGGGGCGACCTCGCCGAGCGGCGAGTCGCGCCCGTTCGACGCCCGCCGCGACGGTTTCGTGATGGGGGAGGGAGCGGCGACGCTCGTGCTCGAGTCCGAAGAGTCGGCGAACGAGCGCGGGGCGCAGATCCTCGGCTTCTTGACCGGCTACGGCGCAACGGCCGATGCCCACCACCTGACGGCCCCCGATCCCGAGGGCGAAGGAGCTGCGCGCGCGATCGAGCTGGCGATGGCCGACGCCGGGGTCGAGCCCGACGGTATCGACTGGGTGAACGCACACGGGACCTCGACGCCCCTCAACGACCGCTCGGAGACCTCGGCGCTCAAGCGGGCGCTCGGCGAGGAACGGGCCCACGAGCTGCCGGTCTCCTCGCTCAAGTCGGCGATCGGGCACCTGCTCGGCGCCGCGGGAGCGGTCGAGGCGGCCGCGACGGTGCTGGCGCTCGGGAGAGGGATCGCCCCTCCCACGGTGGGCTGGGAGGAGCGCGACGAGGACTGCGACCTCGACTACGTGCCCGAACCGGGCAGGACGATCGAGAGCAACGGAAGGCCGCTGCGGGCGATCTCCAACTCCTTCGGCTTCGGGGGGCACAACGCCGTTCTCGTGGTGGAGTCGGCATGAAGCTCGCGGAGCCCAGCGAGGCCCCCACCGCCAGCGGGGAGCTGGCCCCCCGGGAGCGACTGGAGGCCCTCTGCGACCCGGGCTCGTTGCAGCTGATCCGGACCGGGGTCGAGCGCGACGCCGAGCGCAGGACCCCGGGCGATGGCGTGCTCGGGGGGGCCGGAATGGTCGGCGGCAAGCAGGTCTTCTGTTACGCCCAGGACGCGACCTTCATGGGGGGTTCGCTCGGTGAGGCCCAGGCCGCCACGATCGTGCGCGTGCTGCACATGGCCGGTCGGGCCGGTGCCCCGGTAGTCGCCTTCGTCGAGTCCGGCGGGGCGCGCATGGACGAGGGCACCGCCGCGCTCGCCGGCTACGCGCGCATCTTCCGCGAGAACGTCGCCCTGTCCAAGCGCGTGCCGCAGATCACCGTGATCACCGGAACCTCCGCCGGCGGGGGCTCCTACTCGCCCGCGCTCACCGACTGCATCATCATGACCGAGCGCTCCAGCATGTTCCTCACCGGCCCCGGCGTCGTGGAGGAGGTGCTGGGCGAGAAGGTCTCCAAGGAGGAGCTCGGCGGGCCGCGGGTGCACTCGGCCAACGGTGTCTGCCAGCTCGTGGCCAAGGATGACGGCGCCGCCGTCGAGCTGGCGCGCGAGCTGCTGGGCTACCTGCCCCAGAAGACGACCGCCTCGGCGGACGGGACCACACCGCAGTCGCCGCTCGGGGCTGCCCCCGAGCCCTCGCGGGGCGGCGACCCGTCCGCCTGCGTGCCCGAGGAGGCACGCAAGGTATACGACGTGCGCGAGGTGATCCGCTGCCTCGCCGACGGGTCGCGGATGCTCGAGCTCTCCCCGCGCTGGGCGCGCAACATGGTCACGGGCTTTGGCCGGATCGACGGCCGCTCGGTGGGCTTCATAGCGAATCAGCCGCGCTACCTCGGCGGTGTGATCGACGTCGCGGCCTCCGAGAAGGCCGCGCGCTTCGTGCGTTCGTGTGACACCTACGGGATCCCGCTGGTGGTGCTCGTCGACACACCGGGTTTCCTGCCCGGAACCAAACAGGAGGGGCTGGGGGTCATCCGCCATGGTGCGGGGCTCCTGCGCGCGTTCGCCGCCGCCCGGGTGCCCAAGGTCACACTGGTCCTACGAAAGGCCTTCGGCGGTGGCTACATCACCATGAACTCCAAGGACCTCGGCGCCGACCTGGTGCTCGCCTGGCCGAGCGCCGAGATTGGCGTGGTGGGCCCGAGCCAGGCCGTTACCTTCATCCATCGCAAGGAGATCGCCGAGGCCGACGACCCGGTGGCTGAGCGCGAACGCCTCGCTGCCGCCTACGCCGAGAGCCACGTCCAGGCGTCGGTGGCCGCCCGCAACGGCGCCGTTGACGAGCTCGTGGAGCCGACCGAGACGCGCGAGCGCCTCGCCTGGGCGCTCGCGACGCTCGAGGGGACTGCATGACCTCCCGCGGGCGCACCATCACCGAAGCCGACATCGTGGGGTTCTCCGCGCTCACGGGCGACCATCACCCACAGCACACCGACGCCGAGTGGGCCGAGGCAGGCCCATTCGGCGAGCGTGTGGCGCACGGCATGCTCGTGCTCTCCTACGCCCTCGGGCTCGCGGAGATCGACCCCGAGCGGATCGTCGCGCTGCGGCGCATCGAGGAAGTCGTCTTCAAGCGACCGGTGAAGATCGGCGACACCATCCGCGTCGAGGCGAAGGTCGTGCGACCGGACGAAGGGCGCGGCCTCGAGGCTTGGGAGTGGCGGATCGTCAACCAGCGTGACGAGCTGGTGATCCGTGCGAAGGTCGAGGCCGTGGTCCGCAGCGAGGAGCCGGACGACGCGGAGTCCGAGCCCGAGGATAAGGTGCCCACATGACGCTAGAAGGCAAGCACCTGCTCGTCACGGGGGTGATGACCAGGCAGTCGATTGCCTTTGCGGTGGCCGAGCAGGCCCAGCAGCAGGGGGCCGAGGTCGTGCTGACGGGCTTTGGCCGCGGGCGCAGGATGACCGAGCGTGCCGCCAAGGGCCTTCCGACGCTGCCCGACGTGCTCGAGCTGGACGTCGACAAGCCCGAGGATCTGGCTGCCGTGGCAGAGGATCTGGGTTCGCGCTGGGACTCCCTCGACGGCGTGCTACACGCGATCGCCTTTGCCCCTTCAGACGCTATCGGCGGCAATTTCCTCGACACCCCGGTCGAGAGCGCGGTCAAGGCCTTCACCACCAGTGCGTACTCCCTAAAGGCGCTCGCGGTCTCGCTGGCCCCGTTGCTCGAGAAGAGCGACGCCGGCAGCGTCGTGGGCCTCGACTTCGACGCCTCGGTGGCCTGGCCGGTCTACGACTGGATGGGCGTGGCCAAGGCCGGCCTGGAGTCCGTCGCGCGCTACCTGGCCCGCGACCTCGGGCCGCGCGGGGTGCGCGTGAACCTCGTCTCCGCGGGCCCGATCGAGACGGCCGCCGCCGGCGGCATTCCGGGCTTCGAGAAGCTCGCCGGCGAATGGGGCGGCCGCGCGCCGCTCGGCTGGGATGTCAACGATGCCTCCTCGGTGGCCGGGACGGTCTGCTACCTGCTGTCCGACCTGTCGCGCGGGGTGACCGGCGAGATCATCCACGTCGACGGCGGCTATCACGCCATGGGGGCCCCACTGCATGAGTGATGCGATCTTTCTCACCGGCGGCACGGGCTTCCTCGGGATGGAGCTGATCTCCAGGCTGCTCGAGCGCGAGGAGGGGCCGGACATCTTCCTCGCTGTGCGCGCCGGCGACGCCGGCGAGGCGGACGACCGCGTCGCGAAGATCCTCGCCCAGCTCTACGACGACCCGCCCGCCACGGCCTCCCGGCTGCACCCTGTCTGCGTGGACCTGACGGCCTCCGGCATGGGACTCGCCGCCGACGACCGCCGGGCACTCACCGCCGAGATCGACCGGGTGGTGCACTGCGCGGCCGCGATCTCGTTCACGCTCCCGCTCGACGAGGCTCGCGCGATCAACGTGGACGGCACGCGGCGCGTGCTCGAGCTCGCGAGCGAGGTGGACGGCCTCGAGCGGCTCGTGCACGTCTCGACGGCCTACGTCTGTGGACGCCTCTCGGGCCCCTTCGCGGAGGCCGATCCCGCTCCCGGAGAGGGCTTTCGCAACACCTACGAGCAAACGAAGTGGGAGGCGGAGCAGCTGGTCGCCGAGGCGGAGCTCCCGACCGCGATCGTGCGCCCGAGCGTCGTGGTCGGAGAGTCCCTAGGGGGATGGACCTCGGCCTTCAACGTGATCTACTGGCCGCTCCAGGCCTTCGCCCGCGGCCTCCTGAAGGAGGTCCCGGCCGATCCGGAGGGGTTGATCGACCTCGTCCCGGTTGACTACGTCGCCGAGGTCATCGACCGCGTCCTGTTCGACCCCGAGGCGGCTGGCGCGTTCCACGCCGTGGCGGGCGAGCACGCGATGACGGTGTCCGACGTGATCCAGCGCACGTGTACCGCCCTCGACCGCGAGCCGCCCCGGATGACCGACCCGGACGCGATGGCGGCGGACGACCCGACAGCGCAGTTCACGGGCTACTTCGACATCCACACCGTCTTCGGGAACGAGCGTGCGCGGGGCGTGGTCGCCGACGGTGGAGGCCCGAACGGCGGGGCCCCGCCGGAGCCGGACAGCTACTTCGAGACGCTGCTCGACTACGGTGAGCACACCAGCTGGGGCAAGTCGCCGCTCACGCGCCAGGCGGCGAGGGCCCGCGTGGCCGCGTCCGACGGCGTGCCGAGCGACTAACGGCCCGCTCACTTGACTAGCCTGGTCAGCGCCCGCTAGTCTAGCTAGTCATGACGGTCGCCGGCGTAGCCGAGGTCAAGGCCAGGCTAAGCGAGTACCTCGCTCGGGTTCGCGGGGGGGAGGAGGTGCTGGTGACCGATCGCGGGCGTCCGGTGGCTCGAATCGTGCCGGTGGTCGACGGCGCCGCGCACCTGGGCGAGCTGGAGCGGCGCGGGCTGTTGCGCGGTCCGTCGGCTGCGCTGCCCGGTGACTTCCTAGATCGCCCGCGCCCTGCGCCGCGGGGTGGGTCCGTGCGCGAGGCGCTGCTCGAAGAACGCCGGGAGGGGCGCTGATTGCGCTACTGGGACGCTTCGGCCGTGGTCCCTCTGATTGTGAACGAAGAGCGCTCGGAAACGAGCGCGACCCTCCTGTCAGAGGATGGGGCGGTCGCGACCTGGTGGGGGTCGAGGCTCGAGTGCCTGTCCGCGCTTCGCAGGCGCGAGCGCGATGGCGGTTTCAGCGCCGCCGATACAGCGGTGTCGGTGCGGCTCTTGGACGAGCTGAGCGCCAGCTGGCATGAGCTGCTGCCCGGCGGCGAGCTGCGGGCCCTGGCTGAGCGCGCGCTGTCGGTACACCCGCTGCGAGCCGCTGACGCGCTTCAACTCGCAGCTGCCTTGACGTGGCGAGGACCAGGGGCTCGCCCAGCCGGGTTTGTCTGCCTCGACTACCGACTGCGAGAGGCGGCAGGACGAGAGGGATTCGATCTGCTGCCCGGCACGCTCTAGGCCGAGTCGCTCGACACCCGTGCATCGGTCGGTGGTCGGGAGCGGCACGCTGTCAGCATGAATGGCCATGGCCATCGTGACCGCCACCGAGCTCGGCAAGGACATCGCCGGCAGCCCGCTGCTGCGCGGCGTCTCGTTCAAGCTCGACCGCCGTGACCGCATGACCCTGTCCGGGCGCAACGGCTCGGGCAAGACCACGCTCCTGCGGATGCTGTCGGGCCATGCCTCGATCGACGAGGGCACCCTGTCAGTGCGCAAGGCAGCCAAGATCGCGCTCTACGACCAGCGTCCTCCCCGCGAGCGCGATCTGAGCCTGCGCGAGTACGTGCTGTCGGGCGCGGCCGATGTGGTGGCCATCGAGCAGGAGGTGGCCCGGCTGGAGCAGGAGATGGCCGACGGGGCTCACGACGACGCGACGCTGGCCTCCTACGCCTCTGCACAGCAGCGATTCGACCTCCACGGGGGCTACCACTGGCGCGACCGGGCGCTGTCGACCCTGCGCGGCCTGGGCTTTGTCGAGGATGACCTCGACCGGCAGCTGTCCACGTTCTCGGGCGGGGAGCTCACCCGTGGCTCGTTGGCGCGCGTGCTCGTGGGCGAGCCGGACCTGCTGCTGCTCGACGAGCCCACCAACCACCTCGACATCGCGTCGCTCGAGTGGCTCGAGAAGCACCTGGCCTCACTCGACGCCGCGATCGTCCTGGTGGCCCACGACCGCTGGTTCCTGGAGGCCGTGGGCACGTCGGTGCTCGAGATCGAAGCCGGCCGCGCGCGCTACTTCGCGGGCCCCTGGCACGCATGGCGCAAGGAGCAGGCGGCACGGGAGATGGCTCTGGGGCGCTCGATCGAGCGTCAGCAGGCCGAGATCGCCCGCCTCGAGCGCTTCGTGGAGCGCTTCCGGGCCAAGGCCACGAAGGCCAAGCAGGCGCAGTCTCGGGTCAAGCGCCTCGAGAAGATGGAGCGCGTCGAGCGCGACCCGCGCGACACCCGCACCCTCTCGTTCTCGTTCAAGGAGCCCGAGCGCTCGGGGCGGGTCGTGTTCGAGCTGGAGACGGGCCGGCTGGAGGTGCCCGGCCGGGTTCTGTTCGAGAACGCCTCGATGCACGTCGAGCGCGGTGAGCACGTGACGCTGGTGGGCGGCAACGGGACCGGCAAGACCACGCTGATCGACACGCTCACCGGCCGCCGCGAGCTCGCGGGCGGCAAGCTGCGCACCGGTCACAACGTAACCGTCGGCTACGTCGCCCAGCACGAGGAGGAGCTCGAGGACCAGGGTTCGGTGCTCGACGCCGTGCAGCGCGCTACCGGGCTGACACCGGGAAAGGCACGGGCGCTGCTGGGCCACTTCCTCTTCTCGGGCGACGACGTGCGCAAGCCCGTCTCCGCGCTGTCGGGCGGCGAGCGGCGGCGGATGTCGCTGGCCATCCTCGTGAACTCCGGGGCCAACATGCTCGTGCTCGACGAGCCCACCAACCACCTGGACATCGAGAGCCGAGAGGCGCTCGAAGATGCCCTGCGCGGGTTCCCGGGCTCGCTGCTGCTGGTGTCCCACGACCGAGCCCTGCTCGACGCCGTGGGCACCCGGACACTGGCGGTGGAGCGCGGCGAGCTGCGCAGCTACGAGGGCAGCTGGGCGGAGTACGTGCAGGCCCGCGAGCAGCGTCGTGCGGCGCAGGGCAAGGCCGGCGCCGGCCCGGCGAACGCCGCAGCCCGAGCCACCAAGGCCGACGGGAAGTCGAGCTCGGGCAAGGGCAGGCCCAAGTCCGCCAAGCGCGATGCGCATGCCTCCAACGGCGGGGCGGCCGCGGCCCGGCCCTCGAAGAACGCCCAGCGCGCCCAGCGGGCGCTGGAGCGCGAGATCGAGACAGCCGAGGCGGCGGTGCGCGCCCTCGAGGAGGAGCTGGCGGATCCCGGCGCCTGGTCGGACCCCGAGCGCTCCTCCGAATCGACGCGCCGCCACGCCGAGGCCAAGCGCTCGGTCGAGGAGCTCTACGCGCGGTTGGAGCACGCGAGCGGGTAGGCCGGATCCACCGGGACGTGACCGATGGACCCCCCGGGGCTACGATGGCGCGCGTGAGCGAGGGCCTGCGCGCGGGCGAGACCAAGATGCGTGAGGCGGGCCTGGCCGAGGAGGCCGTGGCCTACTTCCGCCACTACTACGAGCAGCTGGTGGCGGGGGAGGAGGGGATGGTTCCCGAATCCGACATAGAGCCGGTAGAGGAACTGCCGACGATCGAGGACCTCGAGACAGATGACGCGGCCCGCCGGGAGGCGCTCGACCAAGCGGTGGTCATCAAGCTGAACGGCGGATTGGGCACGAGCATGGGGCTTGAGAAGGCCAAGTCCCTGCTGGAGGTCAGAGACGGTGAGACCTTCCTCGACGTGATCGCCCAGCAGACGCTCGAGCTGCGGCGCGAAGAGGGAGCTCGCCTGCCGCTCGTGCTCATGAACTCCTTCCACACGCGCGACGACTCGCTGGCGGCGCTGGAGTGCTACGAGGACCTGTCGGTCGACCTGCCGCCGGACTTCATGCAGAACCGCATCCCCAAGATCCGCGCCGACGATCTGCAGCCGGTGAGCTGGCCGGACGATCCGGGCCTCGAATGGTGCCCGCCCGGGCACGGCGACGTCTACACCGCGCTGGTCACATCGGGGATGCTCGACGAGCTGCTGGCCAACGGCTACGCCTACCTGTTCATCTCCAACGCCGACAACCTCGGCGCCGTGCTCGAGCCGCAGATCCTCGCCTGGATGGCCACCGAGGAGATCCCGTTCGTGTCTGAGCAGTGCCAGCGCACGGAGGCCGACCGCAAGGGTGGCCACCTCGCGCGCGGGAGCGACGGCAGCCTGCTGCTGCGCGAGTCGGCGCAGACCGCCGATGAGGACAAGGCCGCGTTCGAGGACATCGAGCGTCACCGCTTCTTCAACACCAACAACCTGTGGGTCGACATCCGGGCGCTCAAGGAGCTGTTCGAGCGCCGCGACGGCGTGCTGGGCCTGCCGATGATCCGCAACAGCAAGACCGTCGATCCGTCCGATCCCTCCTCGCCGGACGTCTATCAGCTAGAGACCGCGATGGGAGCGGCGCTCGGCGTGTTCGACGGCGCCCGCGCGGTGCTCGTCGGCCGGGAGCGATTCACGCCGGTCAAGACCACCAACGACCTGCTCGGGCTGCGCAGCGACGCCTACGTGATCGACGAGCGCCGGCACGTGGTGATCTCACCCGAGCGCACGCGCGGAGCACTCTTCGTCGACCTCGATCCGGACTCGTACAAGCTGCTCCCCGGCTTCGAGGAGCGCTTCCCGGAGGGCGCGCCGTCGCTCGTCGACTGCGACCGTTTCACGGTGCGCGGCGACGTGGAGTTCGGCAGTGGCGTGGTGGCTCGTGGGAAGGTGGAGATCGACCGCTCGGGCGAGGGCCGGACCCGCATCGAGGACGGCGCCGTGCTCGAGGGCTGACCTCTGCCACCCGCCCGGGTGCAGGCGTTCGCTCCCGGCCGGGTAAACCTGATCGGTGAGCACACCGACTACAACGAGGGCCTGAGCCTGCCCTTCGCCATCGGCGCGGGAGTGACCGTGGATGCGGCGCTGCGGACGGGTTCTGAGCGAGCGGGCGGCGGCGATAGCGCTCTCGTCTCGGGCGTAGTAGAGCAGCTGCGCGCCGCGGGGCGGAGGGTGCCCGCCGCGCAGACAGCGATCTCCTCGACCCTGGAGGAGGGGGAGGGGCTGGCGTCGTCGGCGGCGCTGGGAGTGGCCGCGGCTCTCGCCCTGCTCGAGCTCGCGGGCCAGCGCGCCGAGCCGGTGGAAGTGGCGCGTCTGTGCCAGCGCGCCGAGCACCGAGCACTCGGCACCCGCTCGGGGCTGCTCGACCAGCTCGCGTCGCTGTGCGGATCGAGCGGGCACGCCGTGCGGATCGACTTCCGCTCGCTGGAGCTCACGTCTGTGCCGCTTGACCTGGGCGGGTGGCGCCTCGGTGTGGCGTCCTCGGGTGAGAGGCGCGAGCTCGCCAGGTCGGGATACAACGAGCGCCGGCAGGAGTGCGAGCGGGCGGCCAGGCTGCTGGGCGTCGGCTCCCTGCGCGCGGCGCGGTCCTCCGATGTCGATCGCCTACCCGAGCCGTTGGGCCGCCGGCTGGCCCACGTGCTGTCTGAGAACGACCGCGTGGAGCGAGCGGTCATTGCGGTGGGTGAGGGCGACTGGACCGGGCTCGGCGAGCTGCTCGATGCATCGCACGCCTCGCTGCGCGAGCTCTACGACGCTTCCACCGATGGGGTGGAGCGCACCGCCGGCCGGCTCCGAGAGGCCGGCGCGGCGGGGGCGCGGATGATGGGCGGGGGCTTCGGCGGCAGCGTGCTCGCGCTGTTTGCCCCCGGTGCGGCGCTGCCCTACGGCGTGCGGGAGGTGGCGCCCTCTGCCGGCGCGCGAGTCGTCGCGGCGTGAGCTCGCGCCGAGCCGCGATCTCTGCTCGCCACCCGTGACGAGCTCTTCGCTCGCTCGCCGGCCGACGGGCAGGCGGTGGGGCCGCGAGGCGCGGCCAGGCGCTTGGTCGGTGAGCGCGCCACGGCCAGCGCGAGGCCTGCCGCCAGCAGCGCCGCGGCGGCCCCCAGCAGCAACCCGGCCCGAGGCCCGGCGACCTCGGCCAGCCAACCGGCCAGCGGTCCGCCGACCGGGGCCGAGCCGAGGAACACGACCGAGTAGAGCGCCATGACGCGGCCGCGCATCGCCGGCTCCACCTCGAGCTGCAGCGTGGAGTTCACGCCGGCGGCGAAGGTGACGCTGGCCGCGCCCACCAGTACGAGAGCGCCGGCCGCCAGCGGCAGGGTCGGGGCCGCGGCTGTCATCAGGCAGAAGACACCAAAGGCGGCGCTCGACCCGATCAGCATGCGCGGCGACGCCCGCCCCCGCGCTCCCGCCGCGAGGGCGCCCACCACCGAGCCGGCGCCCATGGCGCTCACCAGCGCGGCGAATGACTCAGGACCGCCGTCGAATGTGAAGCGGGCCAGCAGCGGCAGGAGCACTTGGAAGTTGAAGGCCAGCGTGCCTACCAAGGCCATCATCGCCAGGGGTACCGCCAGGCTCGGCGTGGCGGCCACGTAGCGCAGCGCAGCGCGCAGAGCCCCCCGCTCCCGGCCGGCGGGACGAGGCCTGGCGAGCCGATCGGGCTCCATCCGCCGCAGCGCTACGAACATCACCGGAAAGGTGAAGGCGTTGAGCAAGAAGCACAGCTCGACTCCTACCGTCGCGATCAACACCCCGGCTATCGCCGGCCCGACCATCCGCGCCGAGTGCACGATCACGCTGTTCAGGCTCACCGCGTTGACCACTCGCTCGGGCCCGACCATCTCGATCACGAAGCTCTGGCGCGTCGGGTTGTCGACGGCGTTCACCGTCCCGCGCGCGAACACGAGCGCGAACACCATCCACGGCTCCACCGCCCCGCTGGCCGCGAGCGCCCAGAGCGTGACGGCGGGCACCACCATCGCCACCTGGGTCACCATCAGCAGGCGGCGCTTGTCGACGCGGTCGGCCAGCAGGCCGCCGAAGGCGCCGAAGAGCAGAATCGGGGCGAACTGCAGCGCGGCGGTCAGGCCCACCGCCACACCGCTGTGGGTGAGGGTCAGGATCAGCCACGTCTCGGCCACCATCTGGATCCAGTTGCCGCTGAGCGACACGATCTGGCCCACGAAGTAACGCCGGTAGTTGGGAACGCCGAGCGAGGAGAAGATCCTTCGAGAGATTCGCAGTCCCCGCCGGCTCGCTCCTCGCCCGTTCAGAGCAGCGCTCACGCGCGCCCGTTCTCGAGCAGGCGCTCGAGAACGGGCGCCGCGCGCTCGAGTGCTGCCAGGTCCTCCGAAGGGAGGTCCTCGAGCCGCCGGGCCAGGTAGGCATTCTTGCGCGTGCGCAGGTTGCGCAGGAGGGCGAGCCCCGCGGGTGTGGCCGCAAGCAGGGTCACGCGCCCATCGCTGGGATCGCCGGTGCGGGCCACCAGTCCCTCAGCCTCCAGCCGCGCGGCGATACGGGTGGCGGTAGGGCGCTTGACGCTCTCCCGGGCGGCCAGCTCGCTGGGGGTGAGCGGTCCGCGGCGCTCCACGGTGGCCAGCGCCGCCGTCAGCGAGGGGCTCAGGTCGGTGCCCGCCTCCTGGCGCAGGCGGCGGGCGGTGCGTGTGACGGCCAGGCGCAGCCGGGCGGCCAGATCAGCGTGGGAGGCTGTGCTCGGTAGGGTCATTAGCCTAGGTAACTACCGTAGCAAAGGCGGCCCTCCACCGGGCAGGGGCCGAGGCGACAGACCAGCAATTCCCTTAGCCTTCAGGCCAGGTGGCGAGATTGGCGTCCTTCGCGGTGATCGCCGCCGCGCTGGCGGCGGGGGGTTGCGGGGGCGGCCCGGGTAGCGATCGTGGCCAGTTGGCAACCGCGCCGGTCGTGGGCCCGCGGCCGGCGCTGTGCACGAGCCTGAGCGCCCAGGTCACGGGCCACGTGGCCACGCCGGCGGCGACCGAGCTGTCGGGCCTGGTGGCCTCGCGGTCGCAGAAGGGGGTGCTGTGGACCCACAACGACTCGGGCGACAGTGCGCGCGTGCTGGCGCTGGCGCCAGACGGCACGGCGCTGGCCGATGTCGCCGTGACCGGGGCGCAGAACGTGGACTGGGAGGACATCGCGCTCGGGCCGGCGCCGAGCGGCGGTGACGCGCTCTACGTGGGCGACATCGGCGACAACGACGGGCTGCGGTCGAGCCTCGTCGTCTACCGGATAGACGAGCCGCGCGTTGCCGGTGGGCCACAGAGCGCGCCGGCACAGCCGCTGACGCTGAAGTACCGCGACGGCACCCACGACGCCGAGGCCCTTCTCGTCGACCCGTCGACCGGTGCTCTGGTGATCGTGACCAAGGAGCTCGGCGCAACGGCCGGCGTGTACATCGCCGACCGGCCCCGAGACCGAACCACCGCGATGTTGCGCCGGCTCGGCGGCCTGACGCTCGACGCCGCCGAGGCGGTCACTGCCGGCGACCTATCGGCGGACGGGCGCACGATCGTCATCCGGACCTATGACGCCGCGTTCGCCTGGTCCAGACGCCCGGGGGAGTCGCTCGCGGCCGCCCTGAAGCGCCGGGCCTGCCCGGCGCGCGCCGACCTGCTGGTGGAGGGGCAGAGCGAGGCGATCGCGCTCACCGCGGACGGTCGCGCGTTCTACACCGTCCCCGAGGGGGCCGACCCGACGATACGGCTCTGGGCCGACGAGGCTCGGTAGCCGACGCGACCGGAGCGCGCGAGAACGCCGGAAGCGAGCGCGGTCGGCGTTGCGGGGTAAGCGTCGTAAGACCTCATAGTTGCGTCAACAACTACCTGTTAGGATTGGTGCTGTGACGGTGTTCGAGCACAGAGCCCCGGCGTGAGCGCGCTCGAGTACCGCGAACGGCCGCCGGCCGCCGCCGACCCCCGCGGACTGCTCGTGCTTCACCACGGTCGCGGCTCCGACGAGCAGGACCTGTTCGGCCTCGCCGATGTGCTCGATCCGCAGCGGCGCCTGCACGTAGTCGCCCCGCGGGCGCCACTCACGTTACCCGGCTCCCCCGGCTTTCACTGGTACGTGGTGCCTCGCGTGGGCTACCCCGACCCCGACACGTTCGGAGCCGCCTACGAGGCGCTGGCCTCCTTGCACGACAGCCTCTGGGTGCGCACCGGGATCGGACCCGAGCACCACGAGTCCGGCGCCGGGCACCACATCGATCCCGAGCACGTGCCGCCCGCGGTCGAGTGGCTCGAAGCCGTGCTCGCGCCGAGCGCTTAGCCTCGTGACCTGTTTTGTCAGTTCGCGCGCACCTTCTCGGTGTCTCTAGGCGGCCGCGGGGGCCAGCACCAGGCTGCCGTCGGCGGCCACCGAAACGGCTCGGCGACCCTCGATCAGCTCGCGCAGCTCCTCGCCCACCAGTTCGCGGCGCCAGCCTTTGAGGGCGCGTACCGTCGAGCCGTCGGCGCCGCGGCGAAGCGCTCCCACCAGAGCTGCCAGCTCGGACTGGGTGGCGATCAGCTCGGTGGCCACGCCGCTCTCCATGGAGCGGTGGCGGACCACGGCCTGCGCGAGCGATATCAGCGGGGCCTCGGAGGGATCGCGTCTGGGGGCAGCGGGCGCAGCGGGGGGCGGCTGGTCCTCGCGGCTGCGCTCGATCTGCTTGATCAGGTCGCCTCCGCGCCGGTGCAGCGTCTGCTGGGGAAGGCCGCGGATCGCCTCCAGTGCGGCCTGGTCACGCGGGCGCCGCCGCGCCAGCTCCACCAAGGCCTGGTCGGGTACGACGTAGGACGGCGGGCGGTCGGCCTCGGAGGCGAGCCCCTCGCGCCACTCGCACAGGCGCCATGCGGTGGCGCGCTGACCGGCATCCAGGCGCGCGAGCTTGGGCAGGCGTTCATAGGCTCGCTTCGGGTTGCGCTCGTCGCGGGAGGCCTGCACGAGCAGGCTCTCCTCGCGCGCCCACTCCAGCCGCCCCCTCTCGGCCAGCCGGCTCTCCATCTGGGCGCCCAGGGTGAGCAGGAGGCGGGCGTCGTCGGCCGCGTATGAGATCTGCTTCTCGGTCAGGGGCCGCCTGTCCCAGCGCGTGAACCCTTCGCCGCCCCGGAGCTTGATACCGAGGGCGCTGCGTACCAGCGACTCGTAGCCTTCCTGGTTGCCGAACCCGAGAAAGCCCGCCGCCACCTGGGTGTCGAAAACGTTGGTGATGTCGGTGTCCCAGGTGCGGTGCAGAATCGCCACGTCCTGGCGCCCCGCGTGCATGATCACCTGGACCGACGGGTCGGCGAGCACCCGCGCCAGCGGCGCGGGGTCGAGCGCCACGGCTTCGTCGAGCGGGTCCAGCACGTCGGTGCGCACGCCCTCCGGCTCTCCGGCGTCGGGCACGGCCACCTGCACGAGGCAGAGCTGGGCCTGGTACCGGCGCTCGGACACGAACTCCGTGTCGATCGCGAGGCGGCCGTGCTCGGACGCGAGCTTGGCGATCGGTTCGGTCACGCGGCGAATGTATAGGCTCAAAGCCACGTAGGCGCGGTGCTGGCCTTGGCGCGCGCCGTCGCCCTGCATCGGCGTGTGCTGCGCCGACGGTGAGCTAGTAGATCATCGTGCCGGGCCAGGCGGATCGCCCGAGTCGCGGCGCAGCCGCCCGACCACCCGCTCCAGGCGTTCCCCGACCTTCTCCAGCGGGCCGCTCAGCTCGATCACCCTCGCCATCTGGGCGTTGGCCCGGGCGAGCTCCTGACGCATGTCGGCCAACCCCTCGTGGGCCTGCGCCGCCGACTCCAGCAGCGGCTCGGCGTGCGCATTGAGCCCCTCGGCGGTCGGGATCGCGCGCTCGAGCGCCACACGCACTGCGGCAGTCTCGGCGGTGGCCGTGGCTCCCATCGCCTCGAGGCGGCGCCCACCCTCCACGAGCTCGGCGAAGGTCTCCTCGGCCGAATCGAAGCGCACCAGCAGCCGGTCAGTCTGCTCGATCACCCGGTCTGCTCGCTCGAGGAGCCGGTCCATCTGATCGGTCGCCCGCCGTGCGTCCTTGGCTATCGCCGGTAGGAAGGCCAGCGAGTCGATCACGGCCTGCGGCAGCGCTAGCGGGTTGAGCACAGTGACGCATCCTAGAGGGCGCCCTGGCGCGCCGCGCCCGTCGCAGCCCTGCCCGCACGGAATACTCGGTGAGGTCGATCACCACGCTGTAGAGGTGGCCGAGAGGCCCGGTCACCAGCCATGCCGCCAGGCGCTCGGCGGGGCCCCGGTGCGGCGCCGTAGCGGGGGTTGGCATCCGAGCCACGCTATCGTCCGGCGCCAACTTTTGAGCGCTCTCCAGACATCCACATCAGACCTCGGCGAGTCGCGCGTGCGCGTGGACGTGGAGGTCGACACCGCCGCCCTCGAACGCGAGGTGGCGAGCACCGCCGGCGAGATCGGGCGCGACATGAAGGTGCCCGGCTTCCGCGCGGGCAAGGTGCCGCCGCAGGTCGTGCTCCAGCAGGTGGGCCGCGACGCCGTGCTCGACCAGGCGGTGCGCCGCGCGCTACCCAACTGGTACGAGGAGGCGGTCACCGCCGCGGGGCTCGCCACGGTCGGCAGCCCCGACGTCAACCTGACAGGGCTTCCTGAGAAGGGCTCCCCACTGGCCTTCAGCTTCGAGGTGGGTGTGCGCCCCGAGGCGCGGCTCGGCGAGTACCGCGGAGTCGAGGCGGGCCGGCGGGATCCCGAGGTTGCCGAGGACGACGTGCAGGCCGAGCTCGACCGGATGCGCGAGTCGCTCGCGTCGCTGGAGACGGTCGAGCGCCCCGCCGCGGACAAGGACTTCGTGGTGGTCGACTTCACGGGCTCGGTGCACGGCGAGCCCTTCCAGGGCGGCGAGGCCCGCGGCTACCTGCTCGAGCTCGGATCGGGCCGGCTGATCCCCGGCTTCGAGGAGCAGCTCACCGGCGCCTCCGGGGGCGACGAGCGCGAGGTCCGGGTGACCTTCCCGGAGGACTATGAGGCCGATTACCTGGCCGGCGAGGAGGCCCTGTTCGCGGTAGAGGTCAAGGAGGTCAAGGAGAAGCGCCTGCCCGAGCTCGACGACGAGCTGGCCGTGGAGGCGGGCGGCTACGAGTCACTCGACGAGCTGCGTGAGGAGATCCGTGCCCAGCTGCGCACCGCGCAGGAGGCGGAGATCGAGCGTGACTACCGCGAGGCGGTTGTCGACGCGGTTGCGGGGCAGGCCAAGATCGAGGTGCCCCAGGACCTCGTGCACGAGAAGGCCCACGAGATGTGGCAGATGACCGCACGCCGCATCTCAGCGCAGGGGCTCGACCCTCAGCAGTACCTGCAGATGACCGGTAAGACCGAGGAGGACCTCGTCACGGAGTCCGAGCCCGAGGCCGAGCGCGCGCTGCGGCGCGAGGCCGCGCTGGCGGCGGTGGTCGAGGCCGAGGAGATCGAGGTAACCGACGACGAGATCATGGACGCGCTGCGTGAGGCGGCCGCGCAACCGGGCACCCCCGCCCCCAGCGACAAGGCGCTGCAGCGCTCGCTGAAGAAGGCACGCGCGCAGGGCACCGATGAAGCCCTGCGGGAGGACATCGCGATGCGCAAGGCGGTGGACCTGCTCGTAGAGCACGCAAAGCCGATTGCGGCGACGCAGGCCGAGGCCCGCGACGAACTCTGGACGCCCGAGTCCGAAGCCGGCTCAGAGCCCGACGCCGAGCTCTGGACGCCCGACTCCGATTAGCAGGTAAACGCGGTCTGGGACCCGGGGTGCGTTGCTAGACTCGGCCCGCCCGGTGGATTCGGCGCTTGGAAGGCGTTACCCGGGAGGAATCCATCCGAGTAAACGAAACAGAGCGAGAGCAATGAGCCCACTGGTCCCAATGGTCGTCGAGCAGACCTCTCGCGGAGAGCGCGCCTTCGACATCTACTCCCGGCTGCTGAACGAGCGCATCGTGTTCCTCGGAACGCCGGTCACCGACGAGATCGCCAACTTGATCGTCGCGCAGCTGCTGCACCTAGAGTCCGAGGATCCCGACAAGGACGTGTCGCTGTACGTCAACTCGCCCGGCGGCTCGGTGTACGCCGGCCTCGCGATCTACGACACGATGCAGTTCATCAAGCCGCAGGTGCAGACGATCTGCGTCGGCATCGCCATGTCCATGGGGGCGCTTCTGCTCTCGGGCGGAGCGCCCGGAAAGCGGATGGCGCTGCCCAACGCGAAGATCCTCATCCATCAGGTCTCCTCGAGCTTCCAGGGCCAGGCCACGGACATCGAGATCCACGCCAAGGAGATCATCGACGTGCGCCAGCGCCTCGACGAGATCCTCGCCCTCCATACCGGCCAGGAGCTTGAAAAGGTGGCCAAGGACACCGAGCGCGACTACTTCATGAGCGCCGAAGAGGCAAAGGACTACAACCTGATCGACCGCGTGATCTCGAAGCACTGACGAGCCATGGCCCGGCCCACGGACTCCAACGAACAGCTCCTGTGCAGCTTCTGCGGCAAGTCTCAGAGGCAGGTCAAGAAGCTGATCGCGGGCCCGGGCGTCTACATCTGCGACGAGTGCATCGACCTCTGCAACGAGATCATCGACGAGGAGCTGACCGGCACCTCGACCTTCGACCTCGAGAACCTGCCGAAGCCGAAGGAGATCAACTCCGTACTCCAGGAGTACGTCGTCGGACAGGAGCCCTCCAAGCGGGCTCTTTCCGTTGCGGTCTACAACCACTACAAGCGCGTGCAGATGATGCAGTCCGACGCCGAGCAGGACCTGGAGCTGCAGAAGTCCAACATCCTGCTCCTCGGGCCCACGGGGTGCGGCAAGACGCTGCTCGCGCAGACGCTGGCCAAGATCCTCAACGTGCCGTTCGCGATCGCCGACGCCACGGCGCTCACCGAGGCCGGCTACGTGGGCGAGGACGTGGAGAACATCCTGCTCAAGCTGATCCAGGCCGCCGACTTCGATGTGAAGAAGGCCGAGACCGGGATCATCTACATCGACGAGGTCGACAAGATCGCGCGCAAGGCCGACAACCCGTCGATCACGCGCGACGTGTCGGGTGAGGGCGTCCAGCAGGCGCTGCTGAAGATCCTCGAGGGCACGGTCGCGTCGGTGCCGCCCCAGGGCGGGCGCAAGCACCCCCACCAGGAGTTCCTCACGATCGACACCACCAACGTGCTGTTCATCTGCGGCGGTGCCTTCGCGGGCCTCGACAAGGTGATCGAGCGGCGGATCGGCCACAAGGGCGTCGGCTTTGGCGCCGACGTGAGCTCCAAGCACGACAAGGACGCCGGAGAGTTGTTCGAGAAGGTCCTGCCCGAGGATCTCGTCGAGTACGGCCTGATCCCCGAGTTCATCGGCCGCCTGCCGGTGCTCAGCGTGATCCACCAGCTCTCGGGCGAGGACCTGATCACGATCCTCACCGAGCCCCGCAACGCACTCGCGAAGCAGTTCAAGCGCTTCTTCGAGTTCGACGGCATCGAGCTTGTGTTCGCAGACGAGTCGCTCGACGCTATCGCCGACAGGGCGCTCGAGCGCGAGACGGGCGCGCGCGGCCTGCGCTCGATTCTCGAGGAGACCCTGCTCGACGTGCAGTTCGAGCTGCCCTCGCGCCGTGACGTGAAGAAGTGCGTCGTCACCAAGGAGACGATCACCAAGGGGCTCAACCCCACGCTGGTCACCGAGGCGGCCAAGGACGAGCCGCAAGAGCCGGCTGCCGAGTCCGCGTAGGGCCCTGCGTCTGGCCCCGACTCTTCCGCGCATCGGGCACGCACGGCACGTCTTCCGCGATGCGCCGTTTTCGCGTGGAGTTCGATCACCCGCCTGACGTGCGTCTAGTGCGTCGTTCGAGGCGTTTGATGGTCTCCAAAGCCTCCACGTCGAGCTTGTCCTTGTCTCGATTGGCCGAGCGCTTCATCTCCAGCAGGTCGTCCACGGACGCGATCAAGATCGCCGCGGGGCCGATGTCCACCCGCTTTGCGTGGCGGCGGAGGCGG
>JAABUR0100000797.1_pt1 | contig 63247 bp, 8 predicted proteins | sample 5560091 | NCBI WGS metagenome assembly JAABUR01 (sample SAMN10711879, study PRJNA513375) | rock metagenome | isolation source: Antarctica rocks | place: Antarctica: Victoria Land, University Valley sud
AGGAAGAGGATTAGATCTAGATAGTTAGTAATATTAATAGTATTATTTAAGTATTTATCCCCCCTTAATAGGATAATAATATACTATATAAGTTAGTCTTATAATATATAGTTTATAATTACTATACTAGGGTCCCTAGTAATAGATATTTTAATCGGGAGAAGAATTATTATAATAAGGCTTTTCTAAAGGATTTTTACTAAGAGATATCTTTTATACTTAATATAAGTTATCCTTTCTATAAATATCTAGTTAGCCCCTATAAACCTAATTCCTCTATTAATAATAGATAGGTTATCCCTTATAACTTATACCTATTAAAGAAATATAGTACCTATATTAATATTAAGATTTATAGCTCTATTAAGTCTATTTTTTTTATCTATATAAATATATTTATAAGGGACCTAATTAGGCTAATATCTCCCTTACTAGGAATTATACGCGTAATAATAATAACCCTACTCCTAATAGCTAGCTGTAATAGTAAGGGGAGTTAGTAGATAAGATTATAGAGTATTAGTCCGCTCGCTAGATTAAGTCTATTAAGGCTATCTAGAAGATACTCTTATTTAATATAAATATTATAAAGCCTTATATAAAGTATTTATAAATCTACCTCCTAGACTAATAGCATACCCTTTTTAAGCTAGCTAATAACTAGGCTACTAATAAGGCTATTAAATAAAAGCTAATAGATAGTAATAAGCTTTATAAGACTATATTAATAGAGTTTTTTAATATAAACTATCTTACTAAGGAAGCTTATAATAATAGTTAGCTATTACCTTTTATAAAATAGAATAGGAAATATCTAGTTATTATAAGGGATCTACTTAACTATCTATACGCGGATTTTCCTAAGTTCTTTATATAAAATAAAAGAAATAAGTAATAAAAAATCTATAAAAAGGGGGAGACTCTTAGGTATATTAATTTTATTAGTCTTAAAATAAAGGATCTCTACTATTATTAACTACTCCTCTATTATATTAAGGGGGCTATATTATTTAGTAACCTTTAGATAGTAGATAGCTAGCTAATAGGTTAGAAGGAGGCTTATATAAAGCTTAGGTTAACTAAAAATAATAGATATACTAATAAGATCCTTAATAAGGGAAAGGATTTTTAGGGAGGTTATAAGTTATATAGTCTTTTTATATTAGTATTAGTTAAACTTTAACCTACTAACGCCCTTACCTTATAAAATAAATATAAGGAATATATCTTAAATAACTACTTATACCTCTTATAACGGGATTTTTTAATACTTTAAATCCTAGATAATTATTATAAGTAATAGTTATTTATTAAGTAGTACGCCTTTTACCTAATTAACGGCTAATTAGAATATTAATTAACCCCTAAATATACTAAAGATCTAGCTTAATATAGCCTACTAATTCTAACTATTCTATTTAATAATATTAATAATATTTTAAATAGACTTTTACGGGAAGAAATATCTTATTAAATTACCCCTAATAAGGCTAAGGTCTTATAAAGTAGGCTAGATACTAATTAATACTATACTACTAATTAGATTATCGCCGCTATTAATACTAATACTAATAATAAATTTAGTACTCTAGGTATACTATTCTTCCTTAATAGTACTAGGGGGACTAGTAAGATAATAGTATAAAATATTATTATAAAAAGGCTATATTCCTAGTAAAAGGTTACTCTAGTAGTAGCGTCTTCTAGTATTATATTAATACTATTATAAGGAGGTTAAACTACTTACTTATAATTTAAGATACCCCTAGACTCTAATACTACCTCTTTATATAGGATTAAGAAGGGTATTAATCTTACTAAGCTAATGAAGTAAGCTTATATTATCTTTTAAGATAAGTCTCTTATATAGAGTTAATATAATATAAAAGCTATTAGTTATAACCTTTAAGATATTTATAATAATAACTAGGCTTATTTTAGGGGTAAGGTAGTCTACTTCTATAATAACTTCTAATAAATACTCCTAGTTATTCTAGAAGGATCTAGTAGCTAAGTTATTAAGGCGTATCTTTAAAAGGCCTATTTCTAGAATAAGGTTATATATTTAAATCTTACTATTAATAAGTAACTTAATAACCCTAACCTAATAGACGCTATATATTATAAAATAGGACTATTTATAAGTAATCTCCTTACTATTAATAATAGTATTAATATCTAGAAAAGCCCTACTACTAATAAAGATATATTATATTAGAAATATAGTTATACCCCTAGAAATACTATTAATAATTTAGTTAAGAATATTTATACTAATACTAAGATAAATATCTCTTAGAGGGTTTATCTATTAGAACGGGCTATTCTCGCTATTACTAATAAAGATATTATTAGTATTAATACTAAGATAATATCGCGTATCCCTAGTAATATAATAATATACTAGAGTATTAATTATATTATATTAGAAGAAGATAATAAACTCTTCCCCCCTAAGTACTTTTATAGGTTTTATAAATCCTCCCTACTATCTTATAAGTTATATATTAAGCTAGGCGTACTAGTTATATTACTAAAGAACCTTAATCCGCTATATCTATATAATAAGACCTAACTACGGGTAATAAGATATAGTAAGTATATCTTTAAGGGGGAGATTATAAGTAGTACCTATAATAGTAAGAAGGTAATACTATTTAAGACGCTATTATAATCTAAAGAAAATAATAGGCGGATTCCTACCCCCTTTATTTATAAATAGTACCCTATCTAACTAGTATTTATTATAACTATTAATAAATTATAAGGCTAATTAATAAAGTACGTAGGTATTAACTTATAGACTAGGCCTACTTTTAATTATAATTAGCTATATATAGCTCTATCGCGGGTAATAAGATAGGGAAACCTCTATATTATTAGGCCTAAAACTCCTAAATATATATCTAGCTAAATAATAAGAAATATTATATATAAGTAGGTACTATTAAATAATAGGTAGACTACCCCTAATATATTAATTATAACTTATTATTAATACTTAGATCCTATTAATAGCTACTTAGCAGCTTATAAGAATATTAATTATAATATTAGAAGTATAAAAATAGCTTAATATTATACTTAGTTATATAATTATATTAGATTATATTAGATTATAATATTAGACTTTCTAATAATAAAAATAAGCTATTCTACTATTTAGTTTATTAAATACCGCTAGTTAAACTTTAAAGAGCTAGATAAATACTAGGCTATACTAACTCCTACGTCTAATAGATTCCTCTATATTAACGTGATAAATCTAATAGGACTATTAATAGTTATTATAAGAGTATAAAAGATATATTATAATATAAGGGATATAATAATTTAAGAATTATATTAAACGGTCTAGTAGTATAGAAGTTATTAGTAGAATAGAATATTACTATACTAGATATCCTATAATTAGTCGGGTACCTAGTAGATAGTATTAGTCTTTTAATACTTCTATCTTAATAATAATAATATCTTTTCCTAATAATAACTAATATAATAAGTCGTCTAATAATAGTATACTTAGTTATACCCTATTAGTCCTAAATAGTAATATTATAGTAGAGTTATAATATAAGTAGGCCTAATAACTCTTTATTAATACCCTAGTACTAAGTAACTATTATAAATAATCTCTTAGTCTAAAATTAATATCTTTACTAATATTTACCCTATAACCCTTATAATACTTAAGGAGGGTCTTAGTATTTATAATATTTTATATAAATATCTATTATATTTATACTTAAATTTACTATATAACTACTATTACTTACTAATAAATAAAATAATTATACTTAAAAGTATACTTTACTAAAGTAAAAATCTTGAATTTTTATAGGTATTTTCTAGTAATATTATAATATTAGATATCTTTAATAACTTTATTTAATTAAAAATCCTCTTATAAATAACTTAATTTCCTAGTTTATATTCTATTTTAAATTATAGATAATATATTAATCTATAACTTTAAAGAGCTAGAGGTTATATATTATACTACGGGCGTTATTCTAGCTAAGCTCCCTCCTTATTTATTAGACTTAAATCCTATTAAGATATTATTTATAAAGCTAAAGAGATAGATTAAGTAGAATAATTAGAAGATAAAGGTATATATAAAAAATAATAACTTTAAGGGCTTTATATAATTCCTATGAAATATTATATATTATTTAGGAGTTATAAAGGTAGGAAAAGGGGGGGTAAGAGGTCTATTTAAAGTATTAAGTATATAATATTAAATTACTTATTTATCTCTAGAGTATCTAGAGAATATATCTAAGAAATAAGAAAATAACTAATAAATTAATACTTTTAAAGAGGTCTTCTCTATTAAAGCTATACTTCTTATCTTAAAACGCTACTATTGAATTAATAGTAAATTGTCTATTTAAACTTAAACTAGAAATACTTATAAAGCTAGTATTAAACCTATTAAAAGATAAGTATTTCTAGCTTAAAGTAAAGCTCTTCTTTTAAGTAATTTATATCTCTAAATCTAAAGTATTAATATTATTCTTATTATTCTTATCTTTATCTACCTTATTAATAATAATATCTTTATTTATACTTATAGCCTTATAAATCCTATAACTATAAAGACTACCTTTATTATACTTCTACTTAATATACTTACTTATATCTCTTATTAAGGCCTTATTAATATTAATAGTAATATTATACTTATAATATAAATACTCTAGATCTATCTTCTTTAATTAAAGGCTTTTAAGGTTATATTACTTCTTTTATATTAAGTCTAATATATACTCCTATTATAGCCTATTAGTATTTAGACGGCTTATTAGATACTACTTAATATATCCTTTTAAATTATTACCTTCTACCGCTTTACTCTAAGAATATAAGGTAATAAGAGGGATAATATTAATATTTTTATATCTTAATAATAAGAGGATTAGCTTTAATACCCTTACTTTTATAACCTTAATAATATCCTCTTTATCTATTTACCTTTACTCCTATTATATAATTTATAGTAAGAAGATATTAGCGACTAATATACTAATTAGGGTAGATATAAGCGTATTTAAAGGTAGTTATAAAGTAGGTATTTAAGGTATAAAAGAACTAGCTAATAAGCTTATTAATAGACTAACCGCGTCGGGTTAGTACTTTAAACTCGAGTTAGGTTTCTAACTTAACTCTTAGCGAGCCAATACTAAATTCCTAGCCTAAGTATTTAGGTTAGTATTAATAATTAGTACTAAGTACTCGAGTTAATATTATAAGGTAGTACTAAGGGTTAATACTAAAGTATTAACCTAACTCGCTAAGACTTTAGTTTTAGTAAGGGTATTTTACTAGACTATAATATTAGGAATAGTTTATAATAATATAAAAAGGTAATATAATTATTTAATAGTTATTAGTAGATAGCCTATCTATTTATCTAATTAGATATCTTTATAATCTTATACTTATAATCCTTCTATTTATTACTATCCTTCTTACTATTATTATACTTACTATTATTATTCTTACTATTACTACTAGTCTTATTAGTATCTTCTAGCTTATATTCCCTATCCTCTTCTTTATCCTCCTTAGTAGTATACTTAATTTCTTTCCTATTAGTACTAACTTTAATTAAGATACCCTCCTTATCTTAATTCCTTTTTATAAGGTTAGATATAATATAATCCTTTATATTAAACGCGTTAGCGTACTCCTATATAAACTTAGTATAAGTATTTATAATATTAGGGTCCTATATATCTTTTAACTCCTCTAGACCCTTATAATATATAATCCTTTACTTAATAATTTATATAATTAGTAGATTAAATCTAGTAAATTCTAGCCTAATAGTATCTATATTTTCCTTAAAAGTATTTTAAAAGTTAAGTTAATTAAAAGATAGAATTAAAGATAGATTGTATATTTATCTCTTTTATAAAACTAGTTATACTATTTATATTCTTTATATTATTTACTAATTTATCTAGCTTAGCTTATTCCTTAGTAGCCTCTTTATTATCTTTAAGGCGTAGCTCTATCTTAAAATATTCTACTACGTAGTATTAGCTATTTAGGAAGTATTATATTACTTAATTATATTATTATAAATCCCTCTTTTATATCTTTCCTCCTTTATAATATCCTTTACCCTAATTACTAACTTTATATAATCCTCTTTAATAACTATCTTCTATATATCTAATTCCTTTAACTTCTTAATCCTCTTTAATACTACTACGCGATTATTAGATACTTTTATATATAATAGCTTCTTATTATTATCCTAGTCTTTTACCTATTCTCTACTTATAATTAACTTAGGATTCTAGTTATAAGGACTTAATATTATTATAATATTATATTAATTTATCTATCTAATAATATATTTAAGTAATATAATTAGTAATAAATACTTACTATATATTAATAACCTATCTTACTATAACGTCTTAAGTATATAGAGGTAGAAGGAGATATAAAGAAGATTTTAAGGGGTAATTCTACCTATAATTACACTTATAATTATGCGGAATATTCCGCCTAATATTACTTTACCTTATATTAAAACTTTTAAACCTTATATTCCTTTTTTTATCTACTATTATATATATTTAATAACTTTAATAATAGCTTATACTAAGTAGACTAATAATATTATTTTATAATATATTTCTTACTCTATATACTAATAGGTAGATAGTATAATTAGGTAATAAAACGCTAAAATTACTAGCTAGAGGGGGTAAACCCTTATAAGGTAGGGGAGTAAATAAGCTATTATATAGGAAGGGAAAGGTAATATAAATAGGTAATATATTAAAATATAATTAATTAATCCTTCATAATTAATAGTACTAAAACTAATAATATAAAGATAAAAGTATAAGGTTAACTTAGGTCTTAAACCTCTAAGGGAGATAAAATAATATTAAAAGTCTATTAATAACCTTATCTTAAAGCTACTATTTAATTATATTATAAGGGAGGTTATAATAGATATTATAGGAGTTAGTATAAACGTATATTAAATCTAAAGTTTAGCTTTAAAAGTATTATAAGATATTATTAAAATATTTATAATATCTTTTCTCTTAAGTAAGTATATTACTATTTTATATTACTATTTAATCCTTATAATAATTACTTACTAATATATCTTATAATATAGATTTAAATCTACTTTATATCTACGCTAAATATATTATTATTATATAAAGGGATTTAAAGCTTATAAAGGAATTAATAGGGAGCTTTAATATTATACTATTTAGTACTTAAGGGTAGTAATAGTTTTATAGTATTAGGAGTAGAGGGTAGGTCTAGGATAGTATAATACTCCTAATATTATAACGCTCCTAGTATTACGGCGCTCCTAATATTACGGCGCTCTTAGTATTATAACGCTTTTAATAAGATAAAGAATTATATTACCTTCTTATATTACCTTTATTTATATACGTAGAAATTAAACCTACTTTTTAAATATACTACTTAATTATTAAATAACTTTAAAATAATAACTACTAATCTATTTATCTTAAGATATCTACTAATTCTAACTTAAAAGGATCTTTACCTTTATTAATACTTTAATTAGTATCTTCTTCCCTTTAAAGAATATCCTAGGGTTTAGTAAGAGCTTCTTTAAGGTTTAAACCTATAATATAATTATAATACTTTAGAAGTATTACTTATTTTATAGACTCTAATTTTAATTATATATAATCCTATAAATATACTCTTTAAGTAAGACTAAAAACTCTCTTAATACCTATAAATAATATTAGATATAAAAAGATATCCTTAGCTATTTATATTAAATTTAGATAAGCTAAAGTATTATCCTTCTAGTACTCCTATATAAGAATATCCTCTAATAGACTTTTAGAATAAAAGTATTAAATAGCTTCGCTTTATAATAAAGACTTATAATTTAGATCTTAAAGTAGACTTCTCCTTACTCTTATTAAAGGCTATTACTAGTTAGTATAAATTTAAATATATTACTATATTATATTACCTTATTAATATTTTATATATTTTATATATTAGTCCTTCTAATAACCGGTAATATCTTATAATACTTATGGAAGTAGTTAGTAAATTTATTCTTATACCTCTTATTATAACTAATTTATAATATAGAAAGAAAATGCATTCTCTATATAGCAGGAAACCTGCAGCCTTCTATAAGGAAGGCGCGCTAGGTAAATAATAATAGTAATAATAGTAAATACCTATAGTAGATACTTATAATAAATAAAGCTATCGCCCTAATAGCTATATATATTAGCTATTAGTAGATACTACCTTATATAATATATTAATTAAAAGACTTTTAATAGACTAGTACTTAAAGTAAAAAGATATAACCTTATAAGGTAAGAAATTTTACTATAAGGGTAAACTACTATTATTACTAACTATCCCCTAGCTCCTACCTTAGGCCCGTTTACCTCCTTATATACCTAGATAAGCTCCGGTGTATTTAATAGGCGATAATCTAGTATCTATTAGTTATCCTCTAGTTTATAGCCTAGCTATCTAGCGAGGTATTAAGTAGACTAGCTATAGCTACGGTGAATATAGTATTTCTATAGGAGGCGTTTAATTTTATACTTAACATCTCTATTAATAATAATAGGAGGGGTAGGTAGGCGGTAGCATTAATACGGGTTATCTACTAGATTAGTAGTAGGTTTAAGATAGGCTATTAAGATAATATTATAAATATATATTATATCTAGTAATTCTAACTTATAAGCTAGACGGCCTACTTAATTAAGGACCTTAAAGGGGCTAATATATTATTAGCTAAGCTTCTTTAATATAATACTAGGAACCCTATAGCCCTTATATAAGTATAGGTTTATAAGGTTACTAATATTAAAGAATTTTACCGTATACTTTAAGTTATAATAGTCCTCTATCCTAAGTAAGGTAAAAGTAATAGCGTCTTTTATATTAATATAAGACGGTCTATATTCTATTATAATAATAGGTACCTAAGGTATTCTTATAGTTAAAGGGGTTACTTTTATAATAGGTAATAAGGCTCTTATTAGTAAGGTAGTTATTATATTTACTTACCTTAATAATAGTCTTATTAGTAAGGTAGTTATTATATCTACTTATATATAATCTACCTTAGGCTTTAATAAATCTAACGCCTCTCTTATTTAAAATCTATAAAGTACTTTAATAGGTATCTTATTTATAGATATATATTTAGTCGAATTATTAAGAGTAGCTATTATTCTTAGAAGAATAGATAGTTATAGAGAAGCGTATTTAATTATAGTAATATAATACTAGAGGGCTATCTTAGTAGTCTAGTTTAATTATTCTAATTAACCGTTAGTCTAAGGGTACTAGGTAGCTAAGTAAAGTAAATTAACTTTTAAGTAATAAAAGATACTTTACTATAGTTATATAATAAATTTCTAATTATAGTCTAAGATTATTACTTAAGGTAACCCTTAATTAATCTCTACTAACCTATTAAGTAACCTAATTACCTAATCCTTTATAATCTATATTATTTTACCTAGAATAAGCGTAATTACTTTAAAGAACTTATATATAACTATTAAGATACTATTAAAGCCTTCTATAATTAAGGGAAGTACTAGGATAAAGTTAATAGTAATTATATAAAACGGCTAAGTAGGTATTAAAATAGGCTATAATAATCTATATAACTTATACTATAGTATTTAGTTAAGTTAGTATTACGGGTAATACCTAATAAACTTATAAAGCTTCTTAGATAGGTTATAGATATATAGGCCTTTAATAAGTCTTTTATATATACGGGCGTAGCCTAGATATCCTAATTTATTATATATAAGCTTAAATACTTCTACTTTTATAATAGATAGAATATATAGATATAGCCCCCGTTTATTATCTTTAAAATATAAAACCTAACTAATAAGTTTATAGGCTAATAAAGCGCTATTATTATTAAGGTCCTTATTTTACTTAACTATTTAGATAACCCTTACCTATTAAGGCTTATAATAGCTAGAGATAAGTTAGTTATAAAAGGGTTCACTTATTTCTACTAAGCTAATAGGGAAGTATCTTATAGATAAGGTATCTAATTCGCCTTCTATATCTTATTATAGATAATATTTACGGCTTACTAGTCTTAATAAGGTATTAGGTACTATATTTACTTTACCTAGTTTATAATAAACATCTAAGTAAAATTATTAAAGATATTCTAATACTCTAATAAGGCGAAGATTAAGTTTTTTAGTTAAGACTATATTTAGGCTTATTTACCTTACTATTAAAACCGCTACTAAATAGTTAGTATAAACTATAATAGTAGGCTTCCGCGTAGCGTTAATTATATAATAAACTTTCTTAATAACTTATACTAACCCTATAACTTTAAGTTTAATAAGCTAATACCTAGTCTTAGCGTTAGTAAGTAAATAACTAAGAAATAAGATAGGTTACTAAGATTTTTACTTAAGGAACTTAGGTAACCCTACTATTATAGTTATAAAAGAAGGGCCTTATTTATAAGCATCTTTAATAATATAGTAGATAATAGCTCTAAAACTAAATTTCTTACTTATATCTAGATTAACGAATAGTTAACACTACTTATTAAAGTAGTAGAGGATACTTAGAGAAGTAAAAAGCTTTTATAAATAGTAGAAGGTATTTAATTCTTTAAGCGTAGGTACCAAAACCTTTAGTCTACTAGCTATTCTTTTACGTGCGTTACTACTAATACTAATTAAATTTATAAGTAAAGTCTTATATTATAATAAAGGCTTTATAATAGTAGTATAGAATACTATATACTACCTATTATAGCCTATTATACTAAGGTATTTCTTAAGCTAACCTAGGGTATCTAGGAATATAAGTATAATAATCGCGGTAAGTTTCTTAGCTACTATTAATAGCCTAAGTACATCTACCCTTTACCTAAGTAAATAAATAGATAAGTATCTAAGGAATAATTTTTTAGGAGATAGGTATATATTATATTTATCTAGCTTACTAAAGACTTTATAGAGGTACTTAAGATATCCGTCTAGTAAAGTAGAGAAAATTACTATATTATCTATATATATACGGTAAAAGTAATAAAATTCCTAGAGTATAGTATTATTTATTTATTAGATATATACTAGAGAGTTCCTAAAACCTATTATAAGTATATTAAATATTTCTTAGCCTTTATAAGAGGCTATAATTAGGCGGTACTAGTAGTCCTACTTTACCTACTACTAGTAGAAGAAGCTTACCGTATTAATAGTTAAAATATATAAAGTATTTCTAATTAAAGAGGAATAGGGTAGGTATTAGGTATTATAATCTTATTTAATACTTTAATATTAATAACGACTTAGCCCTTTAAGCTATTAGGCGTGTTTTTCTAAATAATAAAGTAGGGGAAGGAGAATAGGGTAGATATATTTATCTATTTAAGTCTCTCCTAAGAATATAATTTATTAAATTCCTTATTAATTACCTCCTTATCTTATTAACTAAGAGGGTATCCGCGTACTTAACTAGGTTTATATAGATCTTCCTAGTTATTAAGTAAAGGGATTTCTATATACTATAATTTAGGAATACTAATAATATTACTAGTATCTTTCTAAAGATTAAGAAATTTATTAACTATAGTAGTAATTAAAGTAGCTACCTAAGGTATAGTATTATAAATTATAACTCCGGTAGGATAATATATCTTAACTAGTATATTAAGGGCCTTATTTACTTACCCTAATAAGGGGGAGCTTACTATAGCTATAAAGGCTACTATAATAGTAAGTAGACTACGTATACTAAACCTTACCTAGCTAGTTATCTTAGTAGGAGGTTTACTTATAAGAGCTTCACTATTAGAATTAATAGGAAAGTAACCGACCAGCTTATATTTAGCTACTTTACTAAGGACCTAGTTATATATAAGTATAACAGGGCTATTAGTATTATTATAAATAAAAATATAAGATATTTCTATATCTATAATATATATATATAGTAATAGAGTATTTAATACCTCAGGTTTAAATATAAAATTATAGTCCTAAGGTAATTTTAATATTTAATACTAAGAGCCTAAGATTAATATAGTAAAGTTATTATAAGCTAGTATAATTATTTATTTCTTAGTAAATACTAAGGTAATAATATAAGGACCTCGATTAATAACTATAATAGGGATTCTTATATTCTAATAGGATCCGATTTTTATTAAGTTATCCCTAAAGTTAATAACTATTCGCTTAGGCTTTAAGATATTTATAGTAATAAGTACTTTAGCTAATAGATTATCTATAACGTAGAATTTATACTCTATTAAGGTAACTATTCCCTTAAGGCTTTTAAAGAATATAGGGATCCTAGTAAATTTACTAGCGTCGTGTTTCTTATTACTAATACCTCTTACTATTATAGGTATCGGCATCTTTTCTATTAAGGCCTATAGAAACCTAGTAAGTAAGAAGCCTTAATTAATTAGGCTTACTTAAGTACCGGTATTAGTATAGATATAATATTTAATACTACTAGAAGAGAAGGTAACGGGCACCGTAATATAATAATACCCCTAAAAGCTATACCCTTTAACGGTAATATTATTAGAATTAGAGCGAATAATAGAGGATTTAACCGATGGTTTACTTAGCTTACCTAATCTACTAGAGGTAGATGTTAAGGATAGCTTCGCCTTCGAGATATAGCTGGATTGGATATATCTATATAAAGTATTATTTAACTTAAATATAGAGGTATAGGTATAATATATTAGTTTAGGTAATTTTAGATTTATAAAGTAGTTCTCTACTATATTATTAATGCCTAATTTATTAATAGTAGTAGAGCCTAAAGGCTCTAGTAGAGCCTAGTCTTAGTCTACCTATTAATCTACTTAAGACTAATTAATACCTTAATAGTAGCCTTCTTTATAAGTATTATAATATTCCTACTTATTAGGGACCTTATTATTATCGCCTTCCTTATCCTTAGTAGTTACCTAGTAGGCCTAGTTATTATACGGACGCGGAGTATTATAAGTATTTACTTAGAAAGGCTTATTCTAAAAAGGTGGCTTATAGTAGGGATTTTTATTATTAATATTATTCTATAGAGATATCCTAGCTATTACGTTTATATTTCCGCTAGTAATTTATAACTATTAGCGACCTCTAGGTAAAATCCTTACTTAGATATTTTATAGTTACTATTAATTATTATTACTACGGTTCTATAAGTTATAAAAAGGATTACTAAATAGCCTATTTTTATAAGGATTTAACGGGTTATTATCAGGTCTAAAATTATTACTATATTAGCTATTCTATTAATATAGATTTAAGTTAAAAGGAGGATAATTAGAATTAAAATTCTACTAACCTTATTTACTACCTTATAACTATTACTTATTTACTTATAATAAGGACCTTATTACATTTACGGAAGGCTTCCTATATATATTAAACTAGATATCTTTCTTATAATAAAGCTTTATAAGAAGGCTACTAATAGTAGACTTCTTAGTTAGATAAAGTAAAATCTATTATAATTCTCTATCTATATATTTATATACTAACCTAACCTATATATCCTCTATAGAGGTAAAGCTAGCATTTTTACTATTAAGAATAATTATATTAATATAGTTAGCTAGGTTATAATAATTCCTTATATCTTTAATTATATATTAGACTAATTTAAGTAAAGCTAGTAACTTACCTAGGGAGTTATAGAATCTTACTTTAAGACTCTTATATTATTAATTAATACTATTAGGATTATTATATAAGCTAGAGCGGCTAAGTTTATTAAGCTAATTAGTATACTATTTATTAATAGTACTAAGTAAGTAGGAGTCTATATTCTACCTTAAGATAGTAGGATCTATATTAGCCGCCTTAACTTAGAGGTAGTTAATAAAGTTAAAGATATTATAATAGATATTATAATTATCTTTTACTTTAATAGGTATTACTTATAGGTCGGGATTAAAGTATCCTATATTATAAGGCTTAAAGGTAGAAGTAGATAAATAAGGTCCTTATTAAGGACCTATTATAGTAGGCTATAGATTACCTAGTTATATCTAATTAAATATATATATAGCTTAGGTAATAATACTAGCTATTTTAGTTTACTAGGCTTCTAAGAAGGTAGCGGTAGCTATACTTAGTACTAGCGTTAATATCTTAGATAGTAGGGGTATAAGGGTAGGTTTAAAGCTTACTAGGATAATATTTATCCTCTTAAGCTTAATATACTAGACTTATATATTAATATTAAATCTATATTTATTAACTACCTACTTAGGCGGGAAGCGTACTATAGTAGTAGGTAATAATACTTACTTAGTACGCTGTAAGGTAGTAGATATAGTAGATAATTCTAGGGTATTATTATCCTTAGGATTAGGAGGTAAGTCTTCTAGCCGTAGGTAACGTATAGTAAAGAACTTAAGTACTCTCTAAGACTTTATTATAAGCTTATTAGTAGTAGGGCTACCGCTCTTAAGGAATAAATTAATCTCGTATAATTAATAGATTACTTAATTAAGGAGTACTAGATCGGGAGCTAGCTTATCGATTATATACTACTAGTAAGGTAGAAGTAAGTAGTAGACGTTACCTTTTACTTTAGAGAAGAAGCAGTAAAGGTAATAGTAAAGGACTAGGTAAATATACTTAGATATAATATTTCTTAAGGTAACGAGGTCCTTATTACCTTATTATTTAATGCCTTATTATTAATAGATTTACTTTAATAGCTAATAGACTAGTAGCCGTAGTAGCCGTTTATCTAATAGCGGGGATAAGATAGTAGGGAGCGGAAGGCTATTAAGGACTAGTACTATAAGGCTAGTACTACTAGAGCTAGTAGTTCTTATTAATATAATTATAGTACTTAGTAACGTAGAATAAGATCTATAGTATTACTACTATATATTATAACTAATTTATAATATAGAAAGAAGATGTATTCTCTATATAGTAGGAAACCTACCTAAGTACGTAGAGTACGGAAGCCTTCTATAAGGAAGGCGCGCTAGGTAAATAATAATAGTAATAATAGCAAATACCTATAGTACCTCTCTTTATAAGAGGTTAAAGTATCATTATTATTTAACTCCTCTTATTTATCCTAAGTTTTATATAGACTTAGTTTTATAAAAGGGTCTAAAATATTAGTAAGGTTATATATTAATCCGCCTTTACCTTTTATTCTAGAATAATACTTAGCGAGTTTTATTAAGGCTACTTTATAAGTATAAATAATACTTACTTTACTAATAATCCTACTATTATATATTATTATTTTAGTACTATTAAAATATTTAAAAAGAGTATTATATAATTAGAATCCTAAATATATATCTATATTTATTATCTAAGAAACTATTAAGGTAAGTTAATAGATAGGATTTAATATATTACTAAGTAGTAATATAATTAACTATTTATATTTACTAAGGCTAATTATACTAATTTTTAGATTAGTTATATTTTTATCTACCTAAGGATTAATAAAGTTATATAGCTAATATATATAATAAAGTATTAAGTATATAGGTTTCTAATAAATATAGATATCTTATATAAGTTTTTAAGATCTTCTACTAGAGTTTTCTTATAACTATAAAAAATAAAGCTTTTATTAAGGAGACGAGTTAATTACTATTATAAGAGCGCGGATCTATTTAAAATATTAGTAAGTATATTACCTATTTATATTACTTTTATAATACTATACCTTCTTAATAATAGTTAATAGACTTATACTTACTTAAATATCTTTAACTTAAGTATCCTCTAGTAATACTATAATATTATTTAAAGCTTCTAAGTCTAGGGCTTTAATAAAGTCTTATATTATAAGGTTAAAGATATAAGCTATATAAGGAATAGAGTTTTATAGTTTATCCTATTAGATATCTTACTAAACTAGAGATTTCTCTAGTTTATCTTTTAAGGTTCTATTATTACTAGTATTATTAGTAATAACCCTAAAAAGCTTATCTTTAATTCTATAAAGGGTTAATATCTTTATTATTTCTACTATAAGTAAATACCTAGAATACTAGATATTAAGTAGCGTAAAAGTAATAAGATATTCCTAAAATTAAAAATTAGTATTAACCTAGTAGACTAGGTATCTAATATAAGAGAAATATATTAAGGATATTTTAGATCTACTTTAATTTTTATATATATTCCTTTAAAATCTAAAAAGATTATACTTTATAATTTAGTATAATAGATTAGGGTTAAATCTAGATAAGCTATTAATAGTAATTACTAAAATTCTAGTTAGTTAATAGTCTAGAAAGACTAGTTTAAGGTAAGAAAGTATTTACATAGCTATTTATTCCACTTCTCTTAATAAAAGTTAGTAGAAAACCTCGTATTACTTTTCTTTTAAAGTTATCCCTAAATAATTAGTTTTATATTACTAATTTATATTACTATAGCTAATATACCTAACTTAAAGAAAGTTCTATTTATAATAATAGGTTAAGCTACTTATAAAGAAAGTATTTATTTATTTTAAGATATTTCCTTATATTAGATATACTTAAATTACTAGTAGCTATTAAGTAGTCTAGAATTCTATTATACTTCTTATACTTCTTATAAGTAATCTTTAGTAATCCCTCGACTATTAAAGTAATTTAGATAAAGTTATCTTAAATATTAGCCTATTTACCTAATATAGTCTTCTTAATTTAGAGCGGATCCTTAATTTTAGTACTAGACTTTATTTTAATACTTTAACTAATAGTAGTTTACTACTACTATACTTTAAACTAGACTTTAGTATACTAACTCTATTTAATTAATTTACTATTTATTACTAGAATTAAGTCTAGGAAATCTTCCTTAATAGTTTTAATAGTATTCTAGAGAAGCACTTTCTTTTCTTAAAAGGATTTATCTAATATACCCTATCTAACCTAACTTATAAATTAGCTAGGATGAAGATTACTAGATATAGAATTATCTATATTAAGATTATTAAATTCTAATTAAATAGCTTTATTACTAAGGCCTATAGAACTTTATACTCCTAAAGGACTTAAAGGGACTAATATATTCTAGGCGCTAATAGCGAGAGAATTAAGAGTAATATAGAATAGTAATATAGACTATTATATTATATAAAATAATAAGTAATAAATATTAGGTATAAGATAAATCCTAATTATATTAAAGTATTTAAATTTATTTTATAAGGAAATTATATTAGTCCTTTACTAATTTATTAGTAGCTTAGCTTCTTAGTAATACCTTAGCGAGTCGGGTTAGTCTAACCTAACTTACTAAGGTACTAAGGGCTTTTCGGGTTAGTACTAGAAGTAGGTACTAAGTATTCGGGTCGGTACTAATTTATAGTACTAAAACCCGACTCGACGGTTAGTCTACTTATTAAAGCGGTAGCTAGTAGGATTATTATATAATTCCTCCCCTTCTTTTAAATATAGTTTTTATTTAAGTCTTAGATTATATATTTTAATAGCATTAATAGACTAGCTAAACTATTCTTAAGATCTATAATTACTTACTATTATATAAAATTCTTATAATTTAAAGAGTAATACTTACCTATTTTAATATAAATCTAATAATAATATAGGTAGTTAAGATAAGAATTAACCTCTTTATATTTATAGTTTATTATAAGTAGGGCTATTTACTACTTAGTAAGTATTTATAAAGCTTATTACTTAATTACCTTATAAATAAGTCTCGCTATTATAATAGTAGCTTTCTAACTAACCTAAATAAGAGGAGGAGTACTATCTAATAGTACTTAAGTAAATACTATTAATAAGATAAACCTATTTATAGTATATATATACTAGAAATTAATATATAACTTAATATCCTTAAATCTTATAATTTATTTATATAATATTACCTATATAATATTATACTAATTAATATTAATATTAATAATATATTTTTTATCCTTCTTCTAACCTTTTTATATAAGGGTTACCTTAATATTAATAAGAAAGTAGGCTACTCCTTTCTAAAAGGTATTTACTATTACCTTCTTTTTAATATTAAATTTAAGATTATATATATTAATATTTCTAGCTATCTTAGATCTACTAATAGTATAAATATAATTATATAATTTATATTCCTCCCCTTTAAAGAATATCCTCTTAAATTATATATATTTTATTATTTATTCTACCTCCTCTTCTTTACTAGATATAAAGGGAGTCTATACTTAAGTACTTTATAATATAAATAGGGGAGGTATTAGTAAAGATAATTATATAAGTAAAAGTATAAGAGACTTATACTCTTACTACTACTACTATTATAATAGCTCCTAGATATCTAGGCTAATAGCCCTTAGTAGTAATAAGGTAAGAATAGTTATTTAAAGAGGAAATTTAGCCTCTACTACCTTAATAGTATATTAACTAGGTATATAAGGTTATTAATTAAGAAGCTCTACTACTATAAATATACTATTAAAGGTAGGCTACTTAGACGCCTTTTTATATATAACTATTATATAATAGCTAGATATTATTAAGAAGTCTAAAATACTAAAGAATAAATATATCTAGGCTTTAGAATTACTTAATTAAGACTAATATAATTAGAATATAAGGGTAGAGATTTATAGGATATTTTAGTATAGGGACTAGGCTAATTATGCGATTTTCTCTAGGAATGCCAAGACCGCCATATAAAAATTATACGACGATATAGGGCATTTTCGATCCCGCGCGTTTGATATATCCGATTGCCTGGTGGAGCAAAATGCGACTACAAATTGCTCTTTGCTAATCCATTCTATATTTACTTCCAACATTGCCTATCCTGCTCAAGTCATGAAAACATCCTCAAATTGATAAAAAGATGCCGCTAATTCAAGAGCTATCCGTTCTCCTTGACCACCTCAAAGATCAACAGCTTGATTTATCGTACATGTCCCCGAAGCATTTTCGCCTGCTCAAGATTGATTTATTCATCGACCATATCCTATCCTTGGCAAGGTCTCGAGCTCGACGACGCCGTCACGGATGTAACCCGATTCACGATCAAAGGGGCAGAATTGGGGGGCGTCATCAGCGCAGATGTGCTGCTAACCAGCTGTCGCGCGGCCAAACATCTCAAGCAGGCTGGATACAGACGTCCTACCTTGTTGTGGCTGGATCGGCTGTGCATTAAGCAAGAAGATGAAGAGGACAAGCGCTGGCAGATCAAGAACATGTATGACATCTATAAAAGGTGTGCGCTCTGCCTTGTACTTCCAGGCGGACTTAAAAGGCTCGCCGAGCTCAGCGAGGAGACCACGTGGGCGAAGCGCGCTTGGACGCTACAGGAGGCGCTGGTGCCAGACCACGTGGAGTGCTTGTTTTCGTGGAGAAAGCTGAGCATGAAGACAACTGTGAGTTGCGACTCAGTCGTGGTGGTTGAGCCATTTCGGTCCGCGGTGCTGAGTTTGGAGGGTTTGTTGAACGCTACAATGACAGGGCTGAAATATACTCTTACGGAATCTGGAGACGGTGATTACGGCAATGGATTCCAGATTGATGCGGAAAATGAGGATGAGGACGATGACTTATCGGAGAATCCATCATCATCTGAAATCAAAGACCTGAAGTTAGAAGATCCGCAAACGGATGAGATTATCGATGACGATAGCAGCGACTGGCAGGATGAGGGATCGGAAAAAGAACAAGGCGCCGAATCGCCAATACGGGAAAAACCAAACACTCTAACCTCGACCGAAGCTCACGTCCTGTACAACGTGCTCAAGCATCGAGAGTCGGATCGGGATATGAAAGAGGCAGCGCTTTGGAAATGTGCTCTGATGCGAACCTCTTCGCGGCCTGTTGACATGGTATTCAGCGTGATGGCCTTGTTCGGGGTACCGTTGGACCCAGCATTCTTCGATCACAACGATCGAGAAAAGGCGACCCTAGCTTTGGCACAAGGAATCTTGCAGAGCGGGGGACGAGCAACGTGGTTGGGGATATCCCTTACGATGGATCCGTCGCCGTTCATGTCCACCTTGCCTACGTTCCCTGAGACCAATGTCGCCGGCGGAGCCATGATTCAGACGCCAACGGGCCCCCAGAGTGTGGAGAACATGGTTGACAGCTACTGGTTGCTGACTGAGACCTTGACCGGGAGCATGGATGCGGATGGAAATTTTCACACCAGAAGCCGCGCCGCAGCGCTCAAAAGGGCGGAACGATCGCTCAAAAAGGAAGGGCGTGTGATCACGGAGTTTGAAATCATGGGTGGAGAAGCCGAAAAATGGGTCGTTGAGCCTGGGAGTGAGTCGGATGGGCAGTATTATGCTATTGTGATTGGAGAGCGGCTTTCCCTTCAACCACCCGGTGCGAGTGAAATCGCCTACCCGGATCCCATCGTCTTGATGATCATTCGGCGACATGGGACAAAGCCCGACAGGTACGATAGGAAGGCGTTTGCAGGATCGACGATGAAATTTGTTGAAGGGTGGCCGGAACTTGATATTTGCGTGGGGGGGCCGAAAGGGCTGCGCGGATATTTGAAATGAGATGGACTCTTCTGTTTACAGAGTGGATAGAGTCGACAAGGGGTAAGGGAGCTGCGGTCCTCGGTCTGGTCGAAACGATGTGAACGACCTTCGGAACAACCCTCGCAAGACATAAAATTGATCAACAAGAAATTAGTTCATCAAAGCAACAGTTCCTTGGTTTTCTTAAAAGGTGGTGCAAGAACTGGCCATACCTTCCAACACTCTTAAACCCCGCTACGGGGCAAAGACGTGGTAATCATGGTCTCACCCTCCCCCTCCACCACCCAGTCTCCTTCTCAGTCTGTCGTTCTCTTCGCAACAACGCATTACATCCCCCCACCGCCAGCCTTCGCATCGAAGTTCAGACTCCCTCCCCCCACAAAACTCAGGACGCAGGTAGGCGGTACGGCGCCCGTTGCACCGGAGGATGCGGAACAAGTCTGAGGATTTGACGGGTATGTGTGTGGTGGAATATCATAGTTGAAATGATCTTTTCATCCCCTGAGATGCAGCCGTTTTCATTTTCGGGGTGACTCTGAATCCACCTGTCCACCGCCTCACGATCTTTCTTGCTCCGACTAACCTCTAACATCGTCTGCTACCGGCTCGTCACCGTCCTCGTTGAAGATATCAAATCCAATATGATTTTTCGGATCTAGATAGCGCACAGCGCCTTTCACTTTCGTTATACGGTTGATTCTCGTCAGATGCTCGTCACTGAGCCTAAACAGCTCTCTATTCTCCACCATGCGCTCCTCGTGCACGGTTTTCGGCACTACGGATGTACCTCGCTGCACTGCCCAGGACAGCAGCACTTGGGCTGGGGATTTCCCACATGCCGACGCGATTTCTGCAATCTAAATACGTTTATCCGAATCAGCAGATGTGATGATCTCTAAATGGGGTTTACGAGCGCAGGGAAAATTTTACATCTGGATCTAAAAGAGGACCAGGACGATCTGCATTCGGATTAACGAGTGCGACTGGTCTGCCCCCGAGGGGCTGGTGCGCGGTGAGGTGTATGCCTTCTTGTGCCGAGAAATGCAGGAGGTCCAGTTGAGGTAGATATCTGCCACATTGCCTTTAGGAGAAGTTCCGGGGTCAAATCGGAAATGGTCTGCTCACGGATGCAGTTCCACCTGGTTTATAGCTGGTCGAATCCTTGCCGTCTTCAATATCCGCTTCGTCTTGATGATATTGAAGTTTGAGAGACCTATTCCTGGATATATAAGTATAAACTACAATGTGAAGCTCGCTCAGTTGGAGCTTGTCTTACCGATCAATTTCGCCTTGCCATTGTCTACTAGCTTTTCCATTGCTGCCCAGGTTTTCGGGTACGCTCGCGAGAGCTTGTGGTCAATCACGGGCTTATCAGTTTAATCAGCGCATGATGCCACGGTAGGGGCACTCTGCAGAAGAAAATCACCTTCCCATTCAGATGACGTAGAGTGCTATGGTTGGGGCCAGCAGAATATGCGTGAGGGACTAGCCTAAGTCAATCATTATCCAATTACGTTCGAGGAGACTGATTGACTTGAGGAGGATCGTACAATGCATCAAGTAGAGGTCCACTAACACGCTCAGGCTCTGCCGTTAGCTGGCAACGGAATAATTCGTCTCACAGAAGAAGACTTTACCATAATCGAGCTGCAATGCATCCAGACTCTGATCAAGTGCTTCTTCCACACCTGAAGGATCGTGCCATGTCTGCGCTCTAAACAAGATAGAATCGTTACAATTTTGAACTGATTGTCAGCAACAATGGAATCCTACAGCTTGGTAGTGACAAAGATCTTCTCTCGTCGAATACCACTCTCCCTGATCGCCTCCCCGACTGCCTTCTCATTCCCGTAAGCTGCAGCAGTGTCAATGTGCCTGTAACCCTTTTGCAAAGCCTTGAGCACAATCTCTTTCACACAGTCGTTGCCGTCGTCGCCTTGGAAAGTTCCCAGGCCGACGGCGGAGATGGAAACGCCGTTTAGTTCGAACGCCGATGGAAGGTCATGAGTTGCTGACATTGTTGAAGGGTTGTGATTTACTGATTAAGATGATACTGTGGGTGAAATCCACGGCCTTGCGAGATGTATTTTGAATGATGTGGCTGTCGCCCTATGCACTTAGTCAGCATAGCTAAGCGTGGCCACTGCAATTGCGTGTCTATCTTGGTGTGTATGTGGTGATGCAATGAAGGTGCTGAATCATCAAGGCCGGCATCACGGTCAATATTTTGCGCTTCAGCCTGGTCTATCTAATCGACCTTCACCTGTAAACAAATTGCCCGAATCATGGTCCCATACATTATGCACTTTACGAGGTGCATCAGGTTTGATTGACGGACGTGCATCATGCATACAAATTCCCAGGACCTTTTCCCAATATCGTATAAACTAGCTTATAGTAATGAAGAGAGTAACAAGTATGTCTCCTATATAACGTTCGCCCTATTGCGTCGATTTGTACCAGGTTGTTTCCTTATTTCCTTCCATGTAATTCAAGCAAGTGTTCTTTGGTACTCTTCGTAACCGCCCGGATGTTTGGCGGTTAGTCTCTTCATTTCATCTACAACACTTGCTGACAATTAGCTGCTGAAAAGATAGACAGAGCAGTGGCTGACCTACGACTCTCTAAAGCTTGTCACCTCTGGAAATAGTGCTGCGGCGTGCAAGTTGAATCGCCTGTTCCTGTAAGTACTGTCCTAGCGGTACTATGATGCCTTCCTTACATGGAATACAAAGCATTGCGGTCATCGTAGTCATCTTCGGGTGTGGACTTGGGAACGTGCGAGTGATATGCGCTGAAGTAGCTGTGCGAGAATTTATTCCGTTCAGGGCGCCAGTTCCCGAGCACATCTGAAAGCTGTTTATAAAGCAACAGCCTTACGAAGAACCTGTATTTCTTACATTCGTTGTGTGCGTAAAAGCTTGACGGGTCGTAAATCAAAGGGAGACCCGTTTGTGTATCGACAGCAGCGTTTCCGCACCACAAATCGCCGTGGACGAGTGCCGGTTTGACTGAACGCCCGCCAGTCTCCATAGGCCTAATCAGTCTTGGAATAACCTTGGACAGCATGCCAGATTCAAGACTTTTCATCTCCTCCCAGGGTCCTCCACGCTCTATGTTTAGGTTAAGCATATGCTTGAATCCGTTAACGAAGAACTCCTCCCATGTATCCGCGAAGCCATTCTCCTGAGGAAGATCGCCATTGTATGTTGTTATATGGAAGCCGAATTTCCCATTTGGAGATTCACTCTTTACGTGCAGCGCAGCAACCTTTGCGCAGAATTCCGTTGACTCCGGCAGTTCTTCTGCAAGTTCATAAAACATGCAGAGATAGTAATGCGTGTTAGGTATAGCCTTGAAAGAACCCCATGCAATAGACTTAGGGGTGAAGTCACCCGTAACGGCGTGAATCGCTGAAGTAGACTCAAATTCGCCCTGGAGGGCTTTTCTACCATGCTCGCCGACGGACACCTATTGTATGTATACTGTTGGCAAAAGAACAACTCTGCCCAATTTTACGTGCTCGTAGAATGTCTCCGATGATTTGATGAAAGAAATTCAACCTTCATAAAATAGCACTCATCCTCTCCATTGTCATTCTTGATATCAATCCTATAGCTGCGAGCCCAAGCTGAAGAGCCATGACTGGCAATGCTTAACGGCCGTTGAAACAAGGGGATCTCTAGTGGAGGAATGACTGAAAGTTAGCGGAATTCTAGTCTCACATTGGAACTTCACACAAACCGGAAAGCACATTAGCATCGATTGTGGCTCCCTTCTCGACCTCGTTGAATTCTGAGGGAGGCTTCATGCTTGGAGCCTCTCTAAAAACAGCGCTGCCCATTCTCGCTGGTACGGACACCTTCGCGCAATTAGATGCCTCGGACAAATGGCTGGAAGGACACTTCCACTGGTGCTTGTGGTTGTGTACCAAAGTCGGAGCACCCCGAGCAGAGTCTGTGGAGATCATACCAAAATTAGACGTGCTGTCCCGCGCTCTCTGCCCGAGTGTCTGCACGCGCTTCGCAGGGCTGACTCGGGAGGAGTCCTCCGCCACTCGGCCCTCCGTCAGTTGTGTCAGCGCAAGGCTAGTTGGCCAGAGAACCTGATTGTTCATGTGAGAAAGATACTGATATGCCTCGAGTGCCCAACGCTAGAGCATGTTACAGGTGCACAGAGGCAGCGTACAGTATCAGCCTCGCCCTCCCCGTCGATTGGCGTTTACCTTGGAGGCCTGATAGCCTTCTTGACTGGTAGCCACCTATTATGGATCGCGTAAGTACGACTTGATTTTCAATTATTGCGCAGTCCCTCACAAATGCACAGTTTAGGAGACGTTCGTCGGCGGAGGAGGAGAGCCCAAATCGTCTCGAGCGAGCGTTGAGTAGACTCACGCATTCGCGGAAAACCAGCCCAGCTCGTGGAGCGGTAACCGAAATAGATGAACATACGGATTCAGAAGAGGATATTAAGGGATCCTTGGGGCTCAATTTGCTTTACGCTGTTACCGAACCGCTGATAGACTTCATCTTTGTCCACGGTCTCGGCGGTGGTTCTCGGAAAACGTGGTCCAAGTCGTCCGACCTGTACCACTTCTGGCCGAAAGAATGGCTATCTCGAGATCCAGAATTCAGTCGTGTTCGTATACACAGCTTCGGATATAAGGCAGACTGGGGTGAGAGGAAGGAAAGTGTGTTGGACATTCATGACTTTGCCCTCTCACTGCTGGGCGCAATTGAATATAGCCCTGACATCCGTAGAAGTCAGGTGGGCTCAAAGTCTCCATCACCTCACGCACATTGGCCTGACAACCTCGCAGACGAAGATTGTTCTGATTGCACATAGCATGGGTGGAATCGTCATCAAGAAGGTCTGTTGTGCATGCCATCATTGGGACAAAGGCCGTACTAAATATTAACAGGCTTATATACTCGCACGAGAGGATCCTGCTCTAATGGAATTGGCGCGCCGCATTCATACTCTTTATTTTCTGGCGACTCCTCACCGAGGCTCTGAGTTGACAAAGACTCTAGTGAACATTCTTAAGGTCTCCTACGGACAGAAACCCTATGTGACGGAACTCGACCGCAACTCCGGGTCAATTGCGTCTATCAATGACAGTTTCCGGCATTTTGCCGAAGACCTCCAGTTGTGGTCCTTTTACGAAACCCTCCCAAGCAATCTCGTGCTCACTAGTGCGATAATTGTTGACAAAGTCTCGGCCAACCTTGGCTATGCTAAAGAACGGACCGCGCTCTTGAATGCTGACCATCGTGGTGTTTGTAAATTCGATCTGCCAACCGACCCTAATTATAAGACGCTCCGTAATGCTTTTGTCACTACGGTCGACTCCATTTTATCTGAGGGTAAGACGATCATCCAGAACTTATCAAGAAGCTTGCTCATATCTATCAGTCTCTCAAGCAAGATCGGAGATCTCGAGACCCCAAAATTATCGGCTTGTTGAGCTGACGGGTGTGGCTGAACCGCCAGTGGACGACTTATCAGCACTAGAAGATATCCACGTCGCCAGTTCCTGCGAATGGCTTACGTCTAAGCATCTCTATACCTCTTGGCGGACACTAGAGTCTGGTTCCCGGCCCATCTTTTGGCTTACTGGAAATGCAGCTTCCGGTAAATCCGTCCTCTGCAGCCACGTCATAAATGATCTCCAAGAGCAAAATCTGAGATGTAGCTACTTTTTCTTCAAACACGGCAATGCTACAAAGTCCACCGTTGCTGGATGTCTGCGAGCTTTGACTTATCAAATGGCTAGATCTGACGACGCGGTGCTGCGGAGATTACTCGAAGTCCAACAGGATACTCCACCTTGGGAGCACTGGGATGAAAGGATTATCTGGCGAAAGCTGTTTGTCGGATGCATATTCAATGAACCCAATCCACTGCCCCAGTTCTGGGTGATTGACGGCCTAGACGAGTGTCAGAAGCTCCCAGCCTTTCTTAGTCTAGTTGCTAAAGTACCCTCACATTTAAAAATATTCCTTACTAGTCGTAGCACTCCGGAGGTCGAGCAAGGCTTGAACACACTTGGACCTCTAGCTGAGCATTACCAGATCCAAATGGAGGATACCCTTAGCGACCTCAGCATATTTGTCGGCTCCAGAATGGATCGTCTCCCCGCCGGCAATGACGAAGGCCGAATGAAGCTCAAGGAAAAGATACTCGGAAAAGCGTCTGGATCTTTTTTGTGGGTGTCCTTGATCGTCCAAGAACTGGAGCAGGCCTATTCCAAGGAAAGCGCCGACGAGGTCCTGAACGACGTCCCTGTAGAGATGAACAAGCTCTACGCTAGGATGCTTGAGAGCGTGCATAAAAATGGGCGGGCCACAAGACTGGCCAAGTCCGTCTTCATGTGGACGCTGTTATCTTTGCGAACATTAACACTTGATGAAATGCAGAGCGCGATCAAGTTAGACACTGATGAAAGCGTTCGAAATCTGGGCAACTCCATTTCTGCCATTTGCGGCCAATTAGTGTGCGTGGATCAGAGCGACCGGGTTCAGAGCATCCATCAGACTGCAAGGACGTTCCTGCTTCATCAAAAGGCCTATCCTAATTTAGTAATGAACAAACAGCAGAGTCACAATCGAATTGCAGAAATATGTCTCAAATTCTTAGCGGGCAATTTCTTCAAAGGGCTGCGCCTACGGAGGATGAAATCTACTTCCGCAACATCAAGTCCAGATGCTGACTTCACTGACTATGCCTCCGTATTCTTCTCAGACCATCTCCAAAAATGTTCATCGGAAGACTCGACAACTTGGGATCTCCTGTGCGAGTTTCTAGACAGCAATGTTCTGTCGTGGATAGAGTATCTTGCAAGAACGGGGAAACTACATCACATTACGCGCACTGCGAAGAATTTGCGAGCATACTTGACGCGCCGCGTTAAATACCTAGCGCCCCTCTCTCCTCAGAAAGACACCCTTGAGAATTGGATCAATGACCTAATTAGGCTCAGTGCGAAGTTCCGGACAAGTCTCACTATTTCGCCGTCATCGATCTATACCTTGATCCCGGTAATGTGCCCATCAGACTCCATTATCTCAAAGACCTACACGTCACGGCAGCGTGGGTTACTCATCGTAGGCCTGACAGACAAGACTTGGGATGACTGCTTGGCCAGGAACGACTACCCGGTTCACCAGACCAGTGCACTTGCCTATGGAGATCGGTATTCGGCGGTTGCAGTATCCGACGGTACAATATTTCTATACTATCAAGACTCGATCCAGGCAAAATCCACTTTAAGCCATGGCGAAAGGGTGAAAACGCTGTTGTTCAGCACTGAAGACGGATACCTGGCCTCCAGCGGCCTGCGGAAAGTCAAAGTCTGGGATCCGGAAAGCAGAAACCAAATATGGGCTTTCAATACTACCCATCAAGCCCTCACACTCCTCTTCATATACGACAATACCGCACTGGCAGCGGCTACCCAAGGTAATTATACGGTCACCTGGAATTTACAGCAGGGGCTCGAGGAGAAACGATGGCAGTGGACTGACAGCATGCATGGGTATGCTGCCCAGCAGAGGCCACGTCAAGCACCGGGGAAAGCGTTGTTTTCTCCGAATTACAATATCCTAGCCGTGAGCTATCGTGGATTACCCTTATACCTGTTCGACATAGAGACAGAGTTCTTTATTGGCTGTTGCAGCAGGGAGGCCAGTACGCTTTCAGGAGGCACGGGAAATCACTACTTCATCGACGCATTAGCCTTCAACCCAAGCCCAGAGATCAATATTCTCGTTGCATCATACGGTGATGGAGAGCTTGTAGTTTACGACCTATGGTCGACGGAGCTCCGTTATAGGATCCCAGCTATCTTCGCTCATAGCCTAGCATGCTCGCCAGACGGACGCACGCTCGTTACTGGCAGCTCTCGCGGTACGATGCAAATCTTCGAATTCGCCGGCGCTGAAGGAGAGAAATTGTTGCTTATATACCGAATCAACGCTTACGAGGACGGCATACGAGGTATCGCCTTCAGTAGCGACAATCTACGCTTCGCCGACATCCGCGGATCCCAATGCCGCATTTGGGAGCCTGCTGTGCTGGTCCGCAACGACTTGGACGATGGCAGCCAGAGTGAGCTGAGTCAGGCCATCCCGCTGGGGCCGAATACAGTCGGTATGCTGGAGGGGCCCGCCGAGGCGGAAATCACAACGATATGCTGCCATCCCAGCGGGGATTTGGTCTTCTGCGGGAAACGGGATGGCTCCGTTACCTACTTTGTGGCTCACAATGCCATTCAAGGTGGCGTTCTTTATCGACATGCTGCGAATATCGGAATCACCTCCATCGCCTACAGCGAACAGAGGTGCCTACTGACCACTGCAGACGAGTCTGGCCGTGTGCTAATAAATAGAGTCATCGTATCACAGGCAGGCTGCGAGATCGTAAATCATGTCGCCGAGATACGCTCAGAAAAGTCCATCACAGCGGTACTATTGGACACTTCCGGGACCAGGATCCTCATCCGAGGCAAGAGATTCGTCGAGGTATGGACGACGGAAGGAGAGAAAACCGGCTTCTCGATCCCATGCAGTCACGACAATGATGACAGAACCATCATCAGCCACCCTCTGCATGCACAGCAACTCATCTCCATTGGTCGCAAAGACTTGCGCGTCTACCCCTGGGCCAACTCGTGGGAAATACAGCCCTTCTTTGAAATGGCCGAAGCACTGAGCGTCACAGTCACGCCTCCCTCTCCAGAACTTCGCCGTGCCCCGCAGCCTGAACTCTGGTCCGATCCACGCGCTCACCAACAGTCCTCCCACTTCGTTGTAAACTTCCGCAAAGGCAGCGCCTCTTCAACCTCATCTTCCTCCCCGTCCGCCGCGCTCGAAGTCTGGCCCGCCTCCAGCATCTCCGTCTCCAACCCTTATAACCCGCCTTTCCCTCTCCCCGGCTTCGACAACCTTGCGCACAAAGTCCACCAGATCATCGCTATAACCGGCAGCTTACTCCTCTTCCTCGACACGGATCTCTGGGTATGCAGCCTCGACGTGAGGACATTCGCATCGGCCGGACACGGCGCCCAACGGCATTTCTTCGTGCTCTCCGAGTGGCAGAGCAGCGACGGAGGGTACATCGTCGAATACGTGCCCGCGAGGCGCGAGTTCCTGATCGCGAGGAAGCATGGGATACTGATTGTGAGGAGGGGGTTGGATTTCGCGGAGCCGTGGTTCGCCTCGTGAACTCACTCATCCCGCTTTCCCGTTTCTCTTTTTCCCCCCCAATGTACAGAGAGAAAAAACAGCGCATAAAATTATCATCTAAACATTAACTTAGAAACCCACTAACGGTACGCCACCCTACCTTACATGTATACCAACCCCCCTCCTCAAGACAGGCTTAGGGCCACGGCTATCGATCTCATCCTAATCAAATTACTTCCCCATCATTCTCATCATCTCTTCGACAGAAAGCGATCTGCACTCATTTACTCACTCATCATTAAACACTTATAGACAGAAACGAGAGCGAAAACAGATTAGAGAAACAGAAATCTAGAGACGAAGAGCCACGAGATGAGCGAGCACGAGAAGTCGAAGAGACTCCTCGGAGCTTCGAACGACGTCGCAATTTAAACAAGACTCGTAGGGTAAAGCAAGAGTTTAACAAAGACGTGGAATCAAGCAGTGCTCGAAAGAATATATATATATACATTATATACACCCCGAACTTAGAATTTAGAATTACCGTTTTCGATCGGGAAAGGGAGCAGGGCCGCTTTAGAGGGAGCAGCGAGGGAGTAAGGGAGAGCACCGAGGGAGTAGGGGGGAGTACTAAGGGAGCAGCAAGGGAGCACTATGGGGCAGCAGTAAGTGGGAGCCTGAAATGGTCTCGGCTTAAGCTGCCCTCGTTGCTTTTCTGCTGCCTAGACTTCGTCACTTCCCATAGGATCCTTTTAACAGCTGAGGTGATCATAAAACTTTTAACCTAGAAGAGGCTTTGATAACTGAGAGTACTCGTCTCGTTCTATCAAGGCAATCTTAAGCAGGTACAATGTTAAAGGCTAGGATTGATAACTAGCATCTAATTAGCTTATTCTTAATAATTAATATAATCGTCTTCTATTAGATATATATACTAAAGACTAGGTATACTATATATTAAATAGTATAATATTAATAAGTTATCTATATATAATTTAGGTATAGTATAATAGTATTATAATAACTAATAGATAGATATAGCTATATAGAATAGAATAACTATTATAAGAAATCTCTACTAATCTACTAAGGCCCCCTAACTAGTCCTAGTTAGTAACTACTAAGGTTAACCTAGCTTAATTTCTAATACTCCCTCTTAGATTAATAGTAATAAGGTAGTCTACTTATTACTAACTACTATATCTAAATACCCTTATACTTTACTTAGAGCTAGTCTTAATTATTATCTAGCTAGGTTAAAGTTAATAGGGCTAATAGGTTTTATTAATAGATTAATATATTAGCCTTTAATATTAACTTATTAAAGATAGATTTCTTTAGTTTTAAAAATAAGTTAATATACTAAATAATATCTTATTTAAATATATTTTATAATAATATAATTAATTAAGTTAGTAGCTAATTTTATAACTACCTAGTTATTAATACTTAGGAGTACTAGTACTACTCCCTTATTATACCCTAGCTTTTTAAATATAAGGCCTAGATATAGGGCTTCTTTATATACCTCTATTATAGTAATATATTTAGACTTATATATAGATATTACTACTAGCTTTTATAATTTAGATTACTTAATAATAGGGCTATTAAATAATTTATAAATATACGCCTTAGTAGAATAAGATATCTTATAATTATTATAATATAACGCGTTAGTAAAACCTTCTAGGCTATTATTATTACCTAGTTAATAGGTAAGACTATTATTAATTATTCCTAATAGATAATATAATACCATTTTCACTATATTTATATATTATAAAGTAGGGTTATTAAGTAAATAACTTAGGTTACTAATAGTATATATAATATCTAGCCTAGTTATAATACTTAGCTAATTAAGTACTCTTATAAGGGACTAATAAGCCTCCCTTTTAGATAAAGAGGCTATATAGCTATTAGGAGTAATAGTAATATTAACCTATTCTATAAGTAACTTAGCTAGTAAATATTTTTCTATACCTAGTTATTATAATAATTAGTTAATATATTTTATTTAATTAATCTAAATAGAATAGTTATCTAGATTTCTAATAATATTTATTCTTAAATAGTCTTTTAAGTCTCCTATATATTCAAAGTTAAACCTCTTTTTAAGTTCCTTCTTTATCTAGGTAATTAGGTCTTAATTATATATTATAAATAGTAAGTTATTAATATATACTATAATGATAACTTTTATAATAGTATTAATAAATATATAATAATTATACTTAAGGCGCTTAAAACCTAGAGACTTAAGTACCTTATAAAGGGTTTTATACTATTTATAAGAAGCTTATTTAAGGTTATATAAAGCTTTATTTAGTTTATAAGTATATTCTTATTTATTATTAATAAAGTAATAAGGTTACTCTACCTAGATTTCTTCCTAAATAAGTAATTCTAAGAAGGCCGCGATAATATCTAAATATTTAATAACTAGCCTATATTTAGCTATTAGAGCTAGGAGGAGTTATTATAATAATACCTTTAAGGTTAATAAGAATATCTTATTAAAATTAATCCCCTTAATTTAATAGAAGCCTTTAACTACCTATTATACTTTATATTAGCTGGTTTTACCTATTAGCCTATATTTATAGGATAAGACCTACCTCCCTAGTAAGATATATACTTTATAAGGTAGTTAATATAATTCTTATTATATTATCTATTTATTATAATTAGCTAGTTCTTCTTTAATAGTAGTAAGCTATTTATTACTATTAGGCCTATTAAGAGCCTTATCTATTAATATTAGATAGAGACGCTCCTTAGTACTAGTAATAACGCGGGTAAGTATAGCTTTAAACCTATTAGGGTTATTAGAAGATTTTATACTACTCTTATTTATCTAGTTATAATTAATCTAGGGTTTATTATAAATAGAATAATACAATATATTAGGAATAATTCTCTAAGATTTATTATTTTAAGATAATTATTTATTAATAATAGCTAATACTATTATAGTAGTAATTTAGCGTATTAAACTATCCTAAGTATTCTAATATTAATTAGTTAGTAATTCTAACTCCGCTTAGCTATTTTTAGTAGTCTAATTATTTAACTTATTCTAATTTAATTCAAGTAGATTATCCTAATTACGTATATTTAGACTAGTAGGCCTACTTATATTATTAATTAGGCCTAATATTAATTAGCTAGATAGAAAAGTTATTACTAATCTATTACTAGTATTACTAGTATTATTAGTATTTTTAGTATTATCTAATACTCCTTTAATACCCTATTAATTAGGGGTAGTTACTCCCTCTAAGGCCTAATTACTACTATCTAATTAGTTAGTCTAGAGCTAGCCTAGGAGGTCTATTATATTATTATTATTACTACAGTCTCCCTTTATTTAGAGCTTATTATTATCTATTAATAATATAGCGGCCCTCTTATTAAATATTATATATACTAATTAAGTAATATATTATCTCTTAATATCTTATACGCGGTAGATACTCTTACTATTATAACTAAGAAAGTAATATTTAATAGCTTTATTATCTAGTTTCTTCTTATTTAGTAATATATTAAATAAGTAGTATTAATATCTAAATAGCTTAGGAATAATACTATAAGTTACTAAATATATATTTAGTAACTTTTAGAAGTACTAGGTAATAGGACTAATAGGAGATAAGTCCTACTAATTAGCTATAATATAACTATATAAGGCTAGTACTAACTATATAATTCTAATATATTACTAAGTCTTATTAATTAATTAGTAGTATTAATACTTAGTAAGAGAATTAATAATAGGCGTAATATAGGTATAGAATACAAGGCTAGGCTAGGGGGGATAACTCTACGCGTTTATAAATTACATGAATTAATTATATTAAAACCTATATTATACTAGCGTTAATAATATAGCTATTATAGCTCTAGTAAACCTCCTGTTTCTTCCTAGTACTAGAGGAAAATTACGAATTTAAGGCCTTAAATCTAGATTTTCTATATTTAAGACTTTTAAGCTAGAATAAAAAAAACTAGACTAAATATTAAGTCGGGTTTTAGTACTATAAATTAGTACTAACCCGAATACTTAGTACTAGTTTCTAGTACTAACCTAAATAGCCCTTAGTATCTTAGCGAGTTGGGTAAGACTAACTCGACTTACTAAGGTATTACTAAGAAGCTAAGCTACTAATAAAATAGTAAAGGACTCTAATACAATTTCCTTATAATATAAATTTAAATAGTTTTATATAATTAGGATTTATCTTATATCTAATAGTCTTTATTTATTACTTTATATAATATAATAGTTTATATTATTATTCTATATTACCCTTAATTCTCTTATTATTAGCGCCTAGAATATATTAGTCCCTTTAAGTTCTTTAGAAGTACTAAGTTTTATAGGCCTTAGTAATAAAGCTATTAAATTAGAATTTAATAATCTTAATATAAATAATTCTATATCTAGTAGTCTTTATCCTAGCTAATCTATAAGTTAGTATTAAGTTACTAGCTAGAGCCTATGTAAATAAGTAGGTTGTAAAGGCTTATCTTCCTTATATTCTTAGGCCTAAAGCTAAATACAGCTATCTAGGTCGGTTATACTTACCTGATACTATAGCTATAATATCTCCCCCTTATAGAAAATAAGCTCGTCCTAAGTGTATTAAGTTATTAAATTAACTAAGTTAGCCTTTATAATTTTTTTAGGATTAGCTAACTACTTTACTAACTAACTATTATTATACTTTATAATAATATCCTTAAGATATAAGTAGTATAATATAAGGCGCTATAATATATTATTAGAGATACTAAGTATCTTATTAGCCTTTTTTATTAATCTAATATCTCTAGTACTATTAATTATTATTATTATATCTATAATAGATTAGTTATATATACTTAGATACCTTACTAGCTCTACTATTATAATATTTCTATTTATTAGTAATTATATATTTAATTATTATTATTTCTTATTAGATTCCCTTAATTCTTCTATCTTAGTTATTAGTATTATTAAGAGTAATCCTAACCTTAGGTTTTTAAGACCTCTCCAGGCTAGCTGGATTAGAATAGGTTATTATAGGGAAGCGGGGCTAGGCTATCCTATAACCCCTAGAGAGGTACTATTTTATAGTAGGGGTAGTATTAAAGTAGTTAGTAGTAGGGTAGCTCTCCTAGATTTTACTAGCTTTTTAGACTTCTTTATAGTTATTATAGTTACAGATTTTTTTATTATAGAGGATCTTAGTATCTAATAATTTTTCTCCTTTATATCGCTAGGTAGTAGTTCCCCTAGGATATCCTAATCCTCTAGTAGATAGATAACTTTAAGATAATTATCCCTAAGGTACTACGGTTCTATTTTATTACTACTAGCTATATAATTAGGGTGTTATTTATTAAGTATCTAAGTCTAGTTAGGTAGTAAATATTTATTAGTTAGGCCTAGTCTTTCCCTTATATTACTATATAGTTAGCGCCCTTAAAATACGTGGAAATACCTTACCCTCTTATTATCTAGGGCTATCGCTAGTACCCCTATAGGGATAAAGTTAATAGATAGATATCTATTAGAATTAAGGCTTAGTTAATAGAAATCCCCCCGCTTAGATAAGTTAGAATAAATTACCTAGAATATCTAATAATTAGGTAGAATAGTAAAGCTCTTATAATAGGTTATAAACTCCTCCTTTAAGATAATATAGTCTAGGTTTAAAAAAACTAGTATAGGGAATTTATTAACTAATAGCTAGTCTAGATACTTAGAAGGAATAACTCTTTTACCTAGTTTCTCTAAAAAAAATTACCCCCTATTCTCCTCTATATAGAGGGTCCTAGTTATATAGTAGCTAATATTAATATCTTTAAAGGTAACTTTACTAATAGCCTTAAGGGCTCCCTTAGAAGCTATTAAATAGGGTTACTTAATTAAGTAAGGTAAGGATATATTATTAGGCTAGTCCTTAAGGTCTATTATTAGGATCTCCTAGTCTAATAGAGGAGCTAATATTTCCTTTAATATTACTGCTATTAATAATATAAGTTATAAGTACTCCTTAAGATAAGTTTCCTAATTTATATCTAGTAGTTACCTAGGTTTATATTTAAAGTTATAGTAGATATTATCTACTATTTTATAAACTTTCTTAAAAAGGCTTAAAAGGCTGGCGTAATTTATACCTACCTACTAGTCTAAATTAAATATAATATATTCTTAGGAATAGCTTAAGTCCTAGACCTCTCTTAGTACCTTAAGTAGGGGTACCTTATAATTTATTTTAAGATAATTAAGAGGATTATAAAAGGTAAAGTCCTTATAATAATCTTATAATCCTATACTATTTTATAAATTTACCTTCTTTAATTTATAAATTTTAAACTCCTAGAGAATTTATAACTACTTTCTTACCTCTACCTTTATTTCCTCCTAATTTAAGCTAAATACTACTTCTTAGGTTTAACTATTATAATTAAGTATACTAACTTTAAGTAGGGCTATTATATATTAAATAATATCTTATTTAGCCTAGTATAGATTTTCTTTATTATTAATTAGTACGCCTAATTTCTTAGTAATATCTATAGGTATAATAAGGTCTAGGAATAAGTTTTATTATACCTACTACTTAAGTTAATCCTAGATCTAGTATATAATATAATAGTTATTAGGAATAAAGATAAGCTAATTATATACTATTAAAAGGGGTCTTAACTTATTTTCTCTTAGGTACCTTAATATATAGGCTTTATTAGTAGCTTTAAAGTGATATAAGTTATTTCTATAAAGGGGATTATATTTAAATTTAAATTAGGGTATATAAATTTAAAAGACTCTTAAAAGGATAAGTACCTTAGGTAAGTAGTTTAAAATCTCCTTAGATATAAGTCTACTCCTATAAAATTAGGTTTATAATAACTACTAAATATAGCCTTTATCTATATTTATTCTTAACTAGTCTACTATATATAAGTTAATATCCTTATTAGATAGGGTTTTAGGTTAATACCTTATTATTATATTTATTTTAAACTAGGTTAGTAACTAGGTGACTTTCTTAGTAATAGTAGTCTATATAAGAACCCTAGATAGTAAGGAGTATTACCCCTAGAGATATAATATATATAATATATACTATATTAGTACTAATAATTAATAATAGAGATAAAGGTAAGTAAGGTAAAACTTAGTTTTCTTATAAGTTAAAGTTATACTAGTAGTAGTAGTACTTATATTATATATTTTTAAATTATAATTATACTAATACCTTTATCTTTAATAGATATTAATACCTTACTTTTAAGATTTCTTAAATTTAGCTACTATATCTAGTATATCTTCTATAAAGTTAGTAGCTAGTTCCTAGGTTATTTTATTATAGCCTTTCTACTTAACTTAATAACTATCCTTTCTACCTCTCTTCTCCCTATATAATATTTTATCTACTACGTATTCTTATCTACCTTATATAATAATAGGTACTAGGAGAGGAATAGTTTAACTAAAAGGATTAGGTTTACCCTACTTTAAGTAGATTACTAATATTACTAGATAGATCCTAGATATACTAGGGGGTAGTTCTAACTTATATACTAGAGGGCTAAGTTTCTCTAGGATTTTATATAGCCTAACCTTCTTTATTAATAGAGAGGATAACTTAGGAATATAATATCCTATATCTCCTATTTTAGTAAGTTTAAGATATATACTACCTACTAGGTCTAGAACTCTATATTTTAAATTATATCTTGCTACTATCTTTACCTAGGCTAATTTTATAGTATTTATAATATTATTATATACTATATCTTAATAATAGAGGAATCCTACTATAATTTTATTATTTCTAGGGATAATAGTATTAAAGTAACTTCTAGGTTTTATATTATAAAGTACTTTAAATAGTATTATAAGTATACTTATACTTTCTATAATATTTAAGGCGTATTTAACCTCTAGTAGTAAAGTATCCTAATTCTCCTTATATTAGCCTACTAATAGATATCTTAAGGCTTATTTTATAGTCTAGTTAATTTATTCTACTTATCTATCTATTAATAGATAGTAAGCTATTATTATTCCTAATAATACTTTATATTTAAAGAATAGAGTTCTTTAGAACTTACTAGTAAACTTAGGATCTCTATTAGAGATAAGGCGGCTTAGAATATCCTATAATTAATATATATTATTAAAATATTATCTAGCCTAGATTTTAATTATTCCCTAGGACTAGCTAGATAAACTTTAAGAACTTATCTATAATTATAAGTAGGGGGTTATAGCCTTACTTAGTTAGTAGTAAGCTAATTATAAAATCTATTACTAATTCCTTTAAAGAGTATTAAGTATCCCTTATAAGATATAATTCCTTATATAATAGTTATCTTAAAAGTTTTAATAATTAATAAACTAGGTACCTATTAATATACCCTTATATAACCTTTCTTATTCTTAGAAAGTATATTAAATTATATAATTAATTATATATCTAATAAATACTATTATATATATAGTAGTTATATTTATATTCTAAGATTTTATAAGTAAGCTTTTCTAGAATATAAAGTTAATCTAGTCCTAGGTAATTTTATATATATAATAGCTTATTCTCAAGGTCTTAGTAATATAATTAATATACTATTTTAACCCTAGATATTAGCTATATAACTCTTTTAATTATTTTAGATTAAATTATAAATTTTCCTAAAATAGGGATCTTTAAGTAATATATTTAAAATTTTATTTAGAAATTCCTTTTCTACCTTAATTACTATTATAAGAAAGATATTTATAAGTTTAGTTTTTATTATAAGTAGTCTAAATAGTCTATTAATATTTCTATATATAGTTCTAGCCTAATAAATAATTTTTATCTTTAGTTAAAATATAAATAGGTAAAGGGCCTACTTATTTAAATAGGTAGATTAGTAACTATTTATTTTATTTTAAAGCACTAATTTTAGAGTATTATAATCTATAATAATGGTAAAGTTACTATTATTAAAGAATTAAAGGAGTTTAATAAGTACTTAAATAAGGGCCCCTACTTCTAATTCTATAACCTAATATTAAGTTTCTACGTCTAAGAGATCTTTAGAGAGAAATAATACTAAGCTTTCTACTCTATTTATTCTAATCTAGTATAAAGTAACTTTATATCCCTTCTCTTTACTACTATTTATATATAATATAAATAGTCTACTAAAGTTAAGAAATATTAAAGTAGGAGTATTATATAGCTTTTCCTTAAGGATTTCCTAAGCCTTATAATATTAAGGACTAGCTTATAAACCCTCTATCTTATATATAATAGAGATTTAAGTAGGTTTTAGATAGAATATATCTATTAAGAGTTATTTTTTCTTAATATAATTTCTTCTTAACCTCCCTTTATTTAGGCTTCCCTTAACGCCCTTTATTTTTAACTTAATTAGGGGTCTAGTAATTACTATATAATACTCTATAAATTTATAGTAATAACTAAAGAAACTAAGTCTAGTCTCTAACCCCCTTAAATTTATAGGGAAAGATATCTTTTAAATAGCTTTAACCTTTTCCTCTATTATATTAAGCCCTAATTATAATATATAATATCTAAGAGTTATTATACTAGAATATATAAAATAGTACTTTATAAGTAATAGTATAACTCTATTATTCTTAAGGAGTTTTAGAACCTAGTTAAGATATTTAATATAATCTTCTAAAGTAGTAGAGAAAATTATAATATTATTAATATATACTAGGATAAATTATTATAAGTAGGGGAATAGTAGCCTCTTTATATAATATTAGAAAAAGCTAGGAGTATTAACTAAACTTATAATAGAGACTTTTAGCTACTACTATCCCTAATAAGGGCTAATAAATATTATTTTCTACTAATCTAATAGCTAGGTACCTTACTAGAAAACCCCTTTTATAAAATTAATTAAGGAAAGACTTATAAATCCCCCTAGTACCCCTAGGATAGTATCCTATTTTAATAGTAGATATATATCTAGGTAGAGTTTAGTATTTACTTTTTATAAGTTTATAACTACCCTTAGCTTTCTATTTTTTTATATTATAAAGGCTAGAGACGAGGTAGTTAATAGAGTTCCTAAAGAGACTTTCTTAATCTAACCCTATTTAACTAGTAGATCTAGAATAGAGTTTATAGCCTTATAATCTTATTAAGAAAGGTTATATAAGTTTTATTTTAATCCTATAATATCTAATTTATCTTTAAAGGGTATTAATATTTTAATACTATTATTAAATTTCCTTAAGCCGCTTTAAAAGAGAGTTTAATATTTCTTAAGTACTTTCTTAACGCGCTCCTAATATTTAGGGCCCTAATAGTCTAAGATATCAGCCTCTAAGATAGTAACTTTATCTAGAAAGTTAATAATATATAATAAATCCGGTTCCTCTTTAAATTTACTAATATAAATATCTATAAAGTAGAAGTCTACTTTAATTAGCTTAGCTAAGTCTTATAAAATAGCTAGTCTTCCTAGTAATTACCCCTAGTAGATCTTAACGGAATAATTATTAAAGTTAGCTATTAGATAAGCTTATAAATTATTATTAACTACTACTTAAACTCTAGAAATAAATATCCCTAACTATAAGTTAACTATTAGTAATAGTTTAAATAAGTAGGAGTAACTTAGTACTTATATGTAATATATAATTAGGATATTCTATCCTATTTCTAGATCTAATATAGCTAGTAAGGTGGTATAGTTATAATATTTAAGCTATTAATAGAGTTATTATCCTTAAGTAGGCCCTAACTACTAGTTAAGAGCCTTAAGAGGCTTCCCCCTATAAATCCTCCTTTATAAGGATCTTTAAGGCTATATAAGTCTCTAGATTATATAGATTAAGACTATTATTATTATTATTATTATTATTATTATTATTATTATTACTATCTTTATCCCCTAGGTTAATATCTATTTTATCCTTTAACTTAACCTTTAAGGCCCTTTTCTTTTTATTACTATAATTACTATCCTAATAATTTCTACTATAATACTAGTAAGGATAAGGTAGAGACCTTTTAAGTTATTAGTTATTAATATTTATCTTTTTTAAGAGGCGCCTTTTTATTTTTATAGGCTTAAGGTTAGACTAGATAATTCCCTTAGCCGCTAGATTACTAAATAATTACTAGACTCTAGCTAGGGATAGTACTTAAAATATTTAAGTTATTATAGGTTTCTAGTAGGGTTTATTTATATTATAAATACGCTTTACTACCGCCTTATTATTCTAGACTTATTTATTAATTTTTTTTTATAGTATCTCCCTCTTCCTATATTTAGACTAACCGTCGAGTTAGGAATCGGTACTACAATTTAGTACCGACTCGCCGAGCCTTTTAGCGTGTTACTATATATAGTATACTAGTATACTATATATAGTAACTTTCTTAATACTTAGTACTAGATTCTAGTATTAAATCGCTAAGAATTAGCGTCTTAGTAGTCTAGGTAATACCTCGCGGTTAGTCTACCTATATTAGGGTTATAAGTCCTAGGTTTAGCTTAAGGCCTTATTATAAATACCTAATAATTATATTCTTATTAGTTATACTTATATTATATAAGTAGTTAGTTTTTTAAGTTAGGTATTAGCTAAGGGTAGTTAAGGGTTAGTTAAAATAAAACTTTATCTTCTTAGCCTCCTTTATTAATTTAAATTAATTAGGTTAATATTCCTAAAGGAGTTTATCTTCCTAGATAGCTAGATTATAGTTTATTTCTTAATAGACCCTTATAAAAAGGCTATTATACTATTCTAGAGTATCCCCTTCTAAGTATATTAGGAGTACCCTAAGGACTAGACTACTACCTTCTAGTTCCACTATATATTAGAAGTAGTAAATAAAGAAGGTAGTAGAATATTTCTTAGAATTAAATATTATAATTTCTTAAAGTTAAAGGTTTTACTTCTTATACTCCCTTAGTTAAGGTAGATATTTATTAAAGTCTTTATATTAATAATAATCTAGTTAAAACTCTTATAAAATATTATAAGGAGGGTTTTACTATTTATATTCCTAGGGTCTATAATTATAATATCTTAATATTAACCCTAAATAATAGTTTTCCTAGGGTATAAACCTAGGGTTTAGACTTTCTAGTTTTAATTATAATAAAGTTTAGCTTCCTATTAAGTAACTTTTATATATAATAATACTAACTTATTTTACTCTATTAAAAGATATTATAACTTAGGTTCTTATTAATAGTAATCTTATTAAAATTAGTTAGGTTAGAATACTCTAGGCTAATCCTTTATAAAAGGTTAGTAAGGAATAAAAGTCTCTAGCTAGATATCTTAATATAATAGTATTAAGGTATTTTAACCTTATAAACTAGCTATAATTAGTTTAAAGCTAGGAGTAAGTAGAGACCTATTATATTATACTCTTATTAGATCTTCTTTAACTTCTTAATTAAAAGGGTCTTTTTATCCCTAATAGATTCTATCTAATACTAAATACTAACTTCTCTTAGCTTATAGCCCTCTTCCTAGAGGGTAAGCTAACTTATAGTATATAAATAATAGGTAATAGCTAGAGGTAACCTCTTTAATTATTTATTAAGAAAGATTAAGATTACCTAGTTTACTAAGCCTATTATATAGTTTATCTAACTACTTCTAGAAACTCTTTATTTTTAATAATAGAGTACGGGTAGCTAAGAAATTATTACTTAGCTTCTATCTAGAAAGACTTCTTCTCAGGTTTTAATAAGAGTTAGTAGATAGTCTAAGTAGCCCCTATATTAATATTACTAATTAGTTCTTAAAGAAATAGGGCTTTATATCCTAGGGTCCTCTTAATTAATTATCCTATAATTATTAATACTATAATATAGTCTTATTAATATACTATTTTTAAATACCCTATACTACCTAAATTCTTCTAGATTCTTATAACTTCCTTAATCTACCTAGAAATATATTCTATTATACCTAGATAAGGTATAGCTCGTTTCCTAGCTACTACTAAGAATTTACCCTAGGCTACCTTTATAGATTCAGGTAGGTTAATTAGATTATTAAGGCCTAAATTATTCCTCCCTAATTTAATTTAATTAGCTATCCTTACTAGGGTTATTCTAGTAGATAGAGGGGCCCTTAATAAATACTAGATAGCCTTAGTACCGCGCTTAAAATCTTATAAAGTAGCTAGAAATATCTTTAACTCTAGTCTAAACTACTAGGATTCTAGCTAGGCTAATCTTTTAAGATCTACTACTACTCTTAGGCTATATTAAGCTAGTCTAAGACTATTCTAATAAGATACTTAATAAAGTACTAATTAGGATAGTTAACTAGGTTTACTTATTTAAGTTTTATAGAGAGGAACTTATATAAGTAGAAGGTAAAAATAAGAGTATTATAATTAATTATAATAGTAGATTAAGCTAGGTTAAATAATATAAAGGGCTTTCTAGCTTTAGTTTTAGAAGAAGGGTAGGGAATAGAATAAAGATAAATTAAATTATTAAAGCTAAATAGAAATCTTTTAATAAGGTAATAGGCTAAAATATAGTAGAAGTAACTTTTATACCCTATAATCCCCTTAAGAATAGTTAGTTACTAATAAATAGACCTAATTTAAATAGATAACTTAGTATATCTATTTAGGATCTTCTAATATTACTACTAGCTATTAAGTTACTAGCTAGAGCCTATATAAATAAGTAGGTTATAAAGGCTTATCTTCCCTATATCCTTAGGCCTAAGGCTAAATATAGCTATCTAGGTTAGTTATACTTACCTAATACTATAGCTATAATAGTTAGGTTAATAGGGTATATTAGATAAATCCTTTTAAGAAAAGAAAGCGCTTCTCTATAATACTATTAAAGTTATTAAGGAAGATTTCCTAGACTTAGTTCTAATAAAGGATAATAAATTTATTAAATAGAGTTAGTATATTAAAGTCTAGTTTAAAGTATAATAGTAGTAAACTACTATTAATTAAAGTATTAAAATAAAGTCTAGTATTAAAGTTAAGGATCTACTCTAGATTAAGAAGACTATATTAGGTAAATAAACTAATATTTAGGGTAACTTTATCTAAATTACTTTAATATTTTAGGATTACTAAAGATTACTTATAAGAAGAAGAATAAAGTTCTAGACTACTTAATAGCTACTAGTAATTTAAGTATATCTAATATAAGGAAATATTTTAAAATAAATAAATACTTTCTTTATAAACGGCTTAACCTATTATTATAAATAGAACTTTCTTTAAGTTAGGTATATTATCTATAGTAATATAAATTAGTAATATATAACTAATTATTTAGGGATTACTTTAAAAGAAAAGTAATATTAGGTTTTCTACTAACTTTTATTAAGAGAAGTAGAATAAATAATTATATAAATACTTTCTTACCTTAAATTAGTCTTTCTAAACTATTAACTAACTAGAGTTTTAGTAATTACTATTAATAGCTTATCTAGATTTAACTCTAATCTATTATACTAAATTATAGAGTATAATTGTTAGGCTTAGGTATATATACGCCTTACGCGCTACCTTATAGCCTACTTTAGGTAACCTTCCTTAGAAATATAGGGTAATATCCTAGTAACGGGAAGCCTAGGCTAAGCTTATACTTAGTAGATATATATCTTCCTAGCTATCCCCCGTTATTCTTTTAAGTTCCTTAGAGATTAATTCTACTATTATAATAGACCTACTACCTAATCTATTAGTAGACTTATACCTATTATTAAACCCTATAATATAACTCTACATCTTTTATTATCTAATATACTATTATAAAGCTAGCGGGTATAAGCCTTATATTCTAATCTCTCTCCCTTTTTAAAGGAAAAGGCTTAGAGTTATTATTATATTAGGTTTACCCTATAATAATTAATAGGCTAAAAGTAATAATTAAGTAAAACTACTACTACGTAAAATATTACTAGAATACCGTTATAACGCCTTAGTAGAAGGAGGACTCTTTACTCCTTCTACTCTAGATAAGCTAGAATATCTATTAGAGGAGGCCTAGAATAAAAATTATTACCTTAAATAATAAAATAAATTAGCTATATTACTAGCTTATAATAAAGTACTTTATAATTTATAAGTTAATATTAACCTAGGAGTTTAAAATACTACTATCTTAGCGCCGTCTTAATATACTTATATATATATACTTCACCCTAAAAGGATAAGACCTTATAAAGGATCCTTTAAAAGGGAGTACTTATATTAGTTTTATAAAGTTAATATTAAATTAATTATAAGTTTAGAGTATAAAAATATAAATAAGTCTTATATAACCTATTATATAAACTCCTTAAAAGGGGACCTTAAAGCTTAATAGTATACCTATTTTAGGAGTTATAATTTAACTAATATTATATCTAAATTCTTTAAGAGATTTCTACTAGACTTAGTTATAGATCTAATAAGCCGCCGTCTCCTTACTTATAAAAAGTAGGAGTAGGTACGCTAATATAATAATTAAAAGGTCTTAAATTTTAAGGCCTATTTAAAGGAGTTAAAGTCTTATTTACTACCTTTTAATAAGGAATATAAAGCTTATATTTTCCTTATAAAGCTTTATAGTAAGCTAAAGAATAAAATTCTTAATATTAATAATATTACGATATAGTATAAAGAGATATTTACTTAGGCTATTATACTAGGGAATACTTTAAAATATAGGTACTACGTAGGTAGCTTAGGTTCTTAAGGAGAAACCTAGGGTAGGTCTTAGCTAAAATTAAAAGGTAGTAATAAGTCCTTAGAAGATTATATTATAAAGCTTAATAGTTTTAATAGTAGTAGTAGTAAGTAATCGCGCTTTAAGGATAATACTTTAAAAGGGAAGGCTAGGCCTAATATTAAGATAGATTTTATAATCTATTTTTATTATAATAAAGAAGGTTATATTAGACTAAATTATATTAATCTTAATAAGCCTTAGGCTTATTTTAGTATTAATATAATATTAGTAAAAAAAGAACTAGCCCCTTAACCGCCTTAGAAGAGGGGTAAGAAGACTAGTTAATAGAGGTAATATTATTAATCCTTATAAAGGGTTAGGCGGAGTTATAAGGTAATTAATATTAAGTTATAATACTTTTAAACTTTAAGTTATACTTAAACTTAATTTTATAAAAGTTTATAATCTAATAGAATCTAAAGCCTTATAAAGCTATCTTATTATAAGTATAAGCGCTTAGTAGAAGTAGTATATATATTTATAGAGCCTACTAGTTATATTACTAGTTAATAGATAGCTAGGGTTATAAAAAGGAGTATACTACTCTTTTTTATATAATAGATTAAAAGGGCCCTAATATTATTTTAGGTATACTAGGATTAAAATAATAGTATATACTATTAGATCTAGAGGCGGATTACTAGTACTTTAAAGTTAATTCTAATATATTATAAGTTAATAAGCCCTAAGCGTTTACCTAAAATATTAGGAAAGAGTTAAATATATTTATTATTATATATACTAGTATAATATCTAGTAAATAAGAAGCCCCCTAAGTCCCTAGGGAATTAGAGGCCTTTATTAATATCTTTTCTAGTAAGAAGGCAGGTATCTTACCTATTTTTAAAGAGGATAATTATACTATAAATCTTATAAAAAGTAAAGAACTACTTTATAAGCTACTTTATAATTTATCTTAAATAAAGCTAGTAGAGTTATAGTACTACCTTAAGGATTTACTTTAAAAGAGGATTATTCGCTACTCTATCTTATTAGCTAGAGTACCTATTCTCTTTATATTAAAGAAGGATAGTAGGCTATATTTATATATAGATTATAAGGGGTTAAATATTATAACTTTAAAGAATAGATACCTATTACCTCTTATTACTAAGATATTAGACTACTTATATAATTCTAAGGTTTTTATAAAGTTAAACTTAAAGGATACCTATTATTAGATCTATATTAAGGAAGGTAATAAATAAAAAACTACTTTCTAAAGTTATTATAACTACTTTAAATATTTAGTTATACCTTTTAAGCTTACTAATATACTAGTTATATTTTAAGCCTATATTAATAGGGCTTTAGTTAGTCTAATTAATATAACTTATATAGTATACTTAAATAATATCCTTATTTATAGCTCTAACCTAGCGGATTACTAGTAATATATTAAATAAGTACTAGAATAGTTATATTAATTTTCCCTTTATACTAATTTAAAGAAGTATTAATTTAATATTAAAAGGGTTAAATTTTTAGGGTTTATTATCTTAACTAATAATATTAAGATAGATCTAGAGTATATAATAATAATTAGGGACTAGCCTAAGCCTAAGATCTATTAAGATATATAAGTCTTTTTAGGCTTTATAAATTTCTACTATTAATTTATTTATAACTACTCTTATATAACTAAGCGTAAGGATAGTAAGAAAATAGGTCCTTTAAATTAGACTATTACTACTAATAGAATATTCTAATTATTATAAGATACCTTTATATTAGCGCTGTTTTTATACTATTATAACCTTATAAAGGCTTTAAAGATAGAAATAAATACCTTAAATTTTATTATAAGTACTATCCTATCTTAAAAAATATTCCGAAGGATAGCGGAAAACGGCTTGGACGTACAGGTACTAGGCGGCGAAGCGCTTGAGAAACGCGTATAAGAGACGAGTAGAGGAGTAATAGGATAGCCTGATCCTAATCGGGGGCCTAATAGAGGCGGAGGTAGTAGAACTAGGGAGGAAGGGGAGAGTAGAGGACTACGCGTCGGGGTAGAGGTTACGGGGGCCTTTACCCTACCTATAGACTTAGCGAATACGACGATACTTAGATTACGACGTATAAATAATATTAGAGCTACGAATAAGCTAAGTAGCTAGGCTACTATAATAATAACGGCCCTCGAGGCTATTAAAAACACGCGATTTAAGGACTTAAACGCGTCTAGATAGAAGATTTTAATAGCGGGCATTAGCCTAGTATAGGTATATAACAAGGAACTCCAACTAAAGGAGAGGAAAAATAAGGAAAGGGACTAGGAATATAATAAGCCTAGGACTACTAGTTAGGCTAGTACCCCGATAAGACAGGGCTCTCTACAGGGCTAATAGAGCTAGGGGAACCCCTTTACAAGGAATATACTACCGCCCCCCCTACGGGGCCTACACGTGCCGACGCTAAAGGCGGTCGAGGCTAGGAGGGCACGACAGATACTCGTAGTACTAAAGGACGAGAAAGAGAGGGAAGCGGTAGTAGGGATAGTAGGTAAGAGGCTAGTTATAGTATTCTAGGCCACTAGTAATAAATATACGTTAGAGATTATAGCAGCGAATAGATTAAAGAGTAGGGATATACTATTATAAGTTACCTTAATAGAGGCGAGAGAAGTACTAGAAAGGGAGTAGTCGTAGGTAAATATGATATACTACTCCGTAGTAGTAGTAAGGAAATTATTCGGCGTAGTAGTATACGGAGTATAAATATCTATCTTTAATACAAAGGATTAATAGGCGATTAAGGAGAAAATCTAACGGGAGAATAAGGCCCTCTACCCTAACCTAGACGTAGTAGAAGGGAGATAGCTAACGAGTACGTATATACTTAGGAAGGTATACTCCTTACTTATAATAAGCGTCGCGTCGCCGGTAATAGCAGACGACCTGATTAGGAAGGGGATAGTAGAGGCGGGTGAGATAAAACTCGCGGAGCGGTATAAATAGAGGGTAAGGCTATTATAATACTTTAAATATTAGTTATACGGGTATATATACTATAACTACCCTAACGACACCTAATACGCCGATTATAACTAGGGTTATAATACGGCGGAATATAGGGCGAAGGCTACGGACGCCCTACGAGGGTGTACTACGTGTAAATAATAGGGCCACTCCTCCTAGTCTAATAAATACCTAGTAACGGCTAGGGAGAAGTAACGCGCTAGATAGCTAGTCGTAAACAAGACCCTATTTTATAAGATAAGGCGAGAGCGAGTAATAGCGGCGATAGACGCCGAAGGATTTATAACTATAGGGATAAAGAAGAAGAGAAAGGCTATAACCGACTAGGTAATATACGATACGCCTAGTAGCGGAGAGTAGCTAGGGCTTTAAAGACCCGGGTATAGGCTAGGGAGACCGCCTGCCTTTAGAAGGCTTATAGTTAAGGAGCTAGGCTAGAAAATATTAGAGGTAAGGACGAGTAGTAGAAAGGAGCTGGCGGATAGCGTTAACGAGCTACTTATAAAAATAGTAGTAAATAGCGCTATTAACCTTACTAGGGAGGGCGAATAAGTCGACTAAGGAGAGATAGATATACGAGAAGTAAATAGCGGTACCTTAGATCTAGATATCTAGTATACTAACCCTAAAGATATTATAATATAATATTAGAAGCGAAATAGGTATAATAATAACCCTACTAGAAGATAGGGTTATCTAGGAAATAGATATCTTAGCGATATAAGAACCCTACTATAACGCTAGGAACCGATCGTCTTATAACCCTAGCTCCGGGGCGTTCTTCCTAGCGTATAAAGCTAGGCGGGATATATAAATATACTTCTATATTAATAAGAGGCTTTAAGTAGATAGCTAGGAGGTAGAGTTTCTTATAAGGGATATTAGTACCTTAAAGCTCCAGCTCCCTACCTAGGAAGGTAAGGAATACCTAGCCCGCTTCTAGTTATATAATATATATAACCCGAGCCTATTACTAGTAATAAATAAGAACCTGTCAAGCCTACTAATTATAAGAGAGGAGGTCGGGCGACCTAGTAAGTATATTATAATAGGGGATTTTAACCTCTACTACCCTAACTAGAATAACCCGGGGCGGTTCTTATACTACCTAGAAGTAGACTAGCTAGTAGGAATTATAGCTATTAACGATATAAACCTAGCCTTACTAGATAGGATAGTTACTTAAAGGGTAAGGGGGTTTAAGAGCGCGATCGACCTAGTCTTTACTACGCCTAGACTTCTTAACGTAGTATAAGTCTACCGGGTACGCCCTAAGCTATAGTTCGGCTCTAACCACCTTCCTATATATATAAAGCTCGACCTGAGAGTAGAGGAGTAGTAGAGCGTACTAAAGAGGTCGTGGAAGACGGCGGACCCTAAGGAAGTTAGGAAAGGGGCTTAGGCGCTAAGCCGGAAACTAGGTCTCTAACTACTAGAAACTATAAACTAAATAGATAACTACCTCTCGCGGTTATAATAGGGCCTAAAGGAGGTCGTAGACGAGACGGTCCCCTAGGCGAAGCCTAGGGGTAGGAGAAAGACCTTCTAGAACTTGAAATGCCGATATACTACCGAGGATACTATAAGAAGTATAAAAGTATTCTAGAGGTATAGAGATACTACTACGGAGGGAGCTAAGAACGCAGCTATTAAGGAAAGGAATAGGGTACTAAAAACGGAGAAGGCGATCGACTTTAAAAGAAAGATTTATAACGCTATTAAGTCCTAAAAGGGTATATAAGGCTTCGCTAAGTAGGCGAGGAATAATAGCTCGTCGCTATAACCCCTCCCTAAGTTCCCCCCTCTAAGGAGGGGTAATAGGGAAGGGGTAGCTAAGACCTTTAAGGAGAAAGTAGAAGTCCTATAAATAATATTCTTCCTACCCCCTTTATAAGCCGACCTAATAGATATTAATAGTATAGAATACCTACTACTAGTAGGTAATAGTAGTAATATTATAAGCGAGGAAGTCCTATAGGCTATTTATAAGCTAAAATAAGATAAGGCCCTAGGGATTAATAGGATCCTAAATCGGTTCCTTAGGCTAATAATAGACGGGCTCCTTAAGGAGCTTACTTATTTATTTAACGCGTGCTTCTACCTTAGCTACTACCTAAGGGAATTTAAGAAGGCTAATACGGTCGTCTTAAAGAAACCGAAGAAGGAGGACTATATAGTACTTAAGGCGTACCGTCTAATAGCGCTATTAAGTACCCTTAGAAAGGCCCTAGAATTAATAGTCGTAGGGCGACTTAGCGATTATATTAAAAGTCGAGGCCTCCTCCCGTAATAATAAATAGGGGCGTGAAGGAATAGATTAATAGAGATAGCGCTAGAGATAATTATAAACGCGGTATATACGGTATAAGACTATAATAGAGGTAATATAACTAGCCTCCTTTTACTAGATATTATAGGAGCCTTTAATAACGTCTCCTACCGGAGGCTTATTTATAACCTCCGGTATAAGGGGATCCCTCGCTATATTATAAGCTAGACGGAAAGTTTCCTAGCGGAAAGGTCCTCGTCTATTATAATTAGGGGGATAACGAGTAGGATAGAGCCGGTAGAGATAGGGATTCCCTAGGGGTCGTTAATCTCCCTTATCCTCTTCCTATTCTTTAACGCGCTATTTATTAAGGAGTATACGGCGGCTAAACTATAATTATAAGTTAAAGGGTTTATAAATAATATCTACCTACTAGTATATAGGAAAACTACGGAAGGTAACTATAAGACCTTAGAACTAGTACACGAGATCTACCTTAAATAGGCTTTAATATACGGGGCGAGTTTCGCCCCCTAGAAATATAAATTAGTCTATCTTACCTATTACCCCCGTTACTTTAATATAAGTACGGTTATTAACCTAGGGTATATAATAATAAAGTTATAAACGGAGATCTAAGTCCTAGGACTATATATCGACGGTAAATTACGGTAGGACCCGTACTTAAAGAGGGTATAAGTAAAACTCGCTACCTAGAGCCTCGCCCTATTTATAACGATAGTATTAACCTAGGGAGCTACCTTTAATAGGATAAGGAAAGTATATAACGCGATAGTATAACTAGTTATAACTTACACGTCCGCCTTATAATATATATTATAAAGACTAAGGGATATAAAGAAGACGTACGTAAGGAAGTTTAAAGTTATCTAAAATAACTACTTAAGACGCGTATTAGGGGCATATAAGGCTACCTTAACGCGAGTACTAGTAGTAGAGTCGGGGATAGCCCTTATATAACTAATACTAGATTACTCGGTTCTCCGCCGGTATATATTAAAGGGGATCTACCCGGTAATAGTAATAGGGAATATACGTATCTAAAGGAAGCTAAACGCTAAAAAGGGGAGGAGGAGAGAGGTAGTAAAATCCCCCGCGGAAGAGAAGAACGAGTAGGCTTTATACTCCCTACGCCTAGATAACGGGGGCGCGATCGTAACTAAGGAGGTAGCCCGCCCCCCTTAAAGGATTAAAAAGATAATATACTATTAGTAGAGGTCCTCCTAGGATACTATATAGGACGAATACTAGTCGGGACTAGGAGCTAGGGATTACCCCCCCGCCTAGCTCGGGGGCTTATAGACCGGTAGGAGGACCCTTTATAAGGGCCTTTAGAAGGCTAAGAGCTCCGTCTTTACGTAGATAAAGACGGGAAAGATCGGGCTAGCCACCTTCTTATACTAGTATAGAGTCCCTAGCTATATATCCGTAAGCTACGGGTACGGCTAGCGTAGGTAGGATATAAAGTATATCCTTATCTATTACCCTAGGCTCTAAGACCGCTACTAGGAGCTAAAGGATACCTTAGGCGCGGTAGACGCCTATAAGATACTTATAAACGTAGGGGGGGTAAAACGAGTAGTAAGATAGATAATCTAGACTAGGCTACTAGGCTAGTTCTCGCTCGTAGCGAAGTAGTTATACTAGAGCCGACCTTAGACGTAAATCTTTACTACTAGAGCGAATTTCGCTTTTATAGTATATAAGCCGGCCCTAGGGAGCTAGACTAATATAATAGTAAATATAACCGCCTATTATTATAAAGGACCGAATATAATATAAAGAGAAAACAGAATAAAAGTTATAAAGAAGGTAGGAAAGGTAAGGGTTTTTACCCGCGCCTATATTTAGTATAAGTATACAGTTTCCCCTATAAGTCGGCTACTATTATAACGACTATAAAATACTTATAAGCCCCCGTAATTATCTTTTATTAGTTTAGATAGACGCGTATATAATTTATAAATAAATAAATAAATAAATACTATCCTATCTTAATAAAATAAAGATAGTAACTAGTAACTTATTATATTTTAGTCTTAGAAGATAACTAACTTAAAATAAAATTATAAAACTTATAATTAAGAGCTACTTACTATTATAATAGTAAAAAAATAGTAGTAATACTACTTAAAAGGAAGTACTTTTATAATTAAGATATAAATTAATTATAATAACTTAAAAGGATTTATAAAGTAAAAGGAATTAAACTCTAGGTAAGTTAAATAGGTACTTATACTTACTACTTATAACTTTAAGATATTCTATTACCTAGGGAAGTTAAACCCTACTAACGCGCTGTCTTATTAACCTAATTATAAGGGAGAATTACCTTTAAATATAAAGCTCTTATTAATATTATAAAATAAGCTTACCTTATAAAAGAATAATAGTTCTAAAAATATATAAGCTATTATTATAGTTATAATACTTATATTTAGAATTATAAGTATTTAGGTTATTATCCCTAGAAAGGATATTATAAATATTCTAGACTTAACTTATAAAGATACTTAAAGGCTTATAAAGACCTTAATTTATAACTTATAAAAGTATAATAATTAAGTAAAGTCCTTTTTAAAAGCGCCTATTAAATAATATTATTATAAATATTTTAAGGCTTAGACTTTAGACTCTAATAGGCTATTAACCTTTAAAAGTTATTCTTATATTCTAAGGGATAAAGCCTTATATAGTAAACTAATTAATTACTATTATAATAATCTATTATTAAAATATTTTAGTACTAAGAAGATATATAATCTTCTTTTATATATAAAAACTACTAGAATAGTAGTATAAAATAGGTTACTAAGTATTATTAAACTTATAATATCTATTATATTAAAGAATTAAGTTACCGCGCTATTATACTTATAATAAATTAAGTTTATTACCTATTACTACTTAACTATAAAAGGAAATATTTATAGACTTTATTATAAAGTTACCCCTAAGTAAGGCTAAGGAAATTATCTATAATTTTATCCTTATAATTATTAATTATTTTACAAAAATAGTTAGGTATATACTTATTATAATAATAATTAATACTACTAAGCTAGTAGATATATTTTATAATAAAATTATTTACTATTATAATATACCTAATAGTATTATAAGTAATAGGGGTTCTATCTTTATAAATACCTTTTAGTTAGTAGTCTATTTTTACTTTAAGATAAAATACTACCTAAGTATAGCCTTTTATCTATAAACTAATAAGTAGACTAAGTATTAGAATTAGGTATTAGAATACTACTTATATATATTTATAAATAATAAGTAAATTAATTAGGCTAGATAACTACTTATAACTAAATTTATATATATAAATAGTATTTATTCCTCTATTAGAATAATACTATTTTTTCTTATATATAGTTATTACCTAGAAGTTATTAGGAACTTAAGGACGAGTCTCTAGAAGGGAGAATACCTGTTATAAATAATAGAGTTAAAATATTATAAGTAGTAAGAAATAAAGTTATAAAATACCTTTAAGCTACCTAAGTATCTTAAGTAAAGTATTATAATTAGAATTATAAGTTATAGATATATAATATTAGTAATTTAATAATATTAGTTATAAAGAACTTAAAGTAATAATACCTAGGTAAGAAGTTAGCTTATAAGTATATAGGACTATTCTAGGTTATTAATAAAATTAATTTATAGGTGTATTATCTACTATTACTACTATTATATAAGAGTTATAATATATTCTATATATTATTAATTAAACCTTACTATTAAAGAGACTACTCTTCTATAATAGATATCTTTATATAAGTACCTCAACTTATTAATAATAAGGAATAATAGGAGGTAGAAGAAATTATTTATAAGATTAATAATAAATAAGGTATCTAGTATAAAGTTAAGTAGACTAGTTAGGGTAGTAAATATAATTAATAGGTACTAAATAAAGACCTTAATAGGTCTTATAAACTAATAAGAGCCTATAATATATTAGCGTAATTAAAGTATAAATAAAATATTAAATATATTCTTATATTAAATAAGTAGTAATAATATAATAAGTTATAATATAAGTTAAGACTATTATCTTTATATATATTATATAATAATTAATCTCCTATATATAAGTATACTTATAAGTATAATAATATAGTTTAAAAATATTCTTTATTAATATTATCTAAGGAGTTAAGCTATTAGTAATATATTATATTAGAAGAATACTTTTAATCTTAATATAATCTAATAAGGATACTAGGGATATATTAATAAAAAATAAGCCTAGGTATCTTATACCTAGTAAATAACTTAAGTAAATAAGATATATAAATAACTTATCTATATTAAAGTATAATTATAAATTAACCTTTAATTATTAAACCCTTTAAAGTTTAAAGGCTTTATAAGGTTAGGATTATCTAGTATATTCTTATACTACTAAATATTATTAAGTTTAGTTTAAAGGAGTTCTATCTAACTCTCTAACTTATTATTCTATATATTTAGTATATTAATTAAAGCTTATAAGTTAATAATAATATTAAGCGCTAACCTAAGTATTATAACTATCTACTTATAAGCTTTCTACTATTAGATTATCTTCTTACTAAGTTTCTTTCTCCTTATTAAATATATATCTACCTAGCTAGCCCTAATAATAGCGCGTATAGATTTCTTCGCCTTCTTTTAAAAGGGAGCTAGAATCTACTATAATAAGTACTTATACTATTATAAAGTTAAAGGGTTAATATACTTACCTTTATATAATAATTAATATTATAATAACTATTAGTATACTAATAAAAAGGGGGAGTATTACCTTATTTATAATTATCTAAACCCTTTATAAAATAAGTCTTATAAGGAAGAGATATACTACGTAAATTAGTAAGCTATTATATAATATATATAAGTAAATATACTTAAAATAAGTTAATATTTATATATAATATTAATAAGTTAATAAATATAATATAATATTAATAAGATATTATAAGTATTTATAAGAGAAATATTATATATAATATATAATAAGAATATTATATATATTAGTAAATATATTTTATAATATTATTAAGTTAAAGTAAGTACTTATAAGAGAGGTTAAAGGAGTTATAAAAAGTTTTAAATATTAGGATAAGAACTTTATTAATATCTTATAATACTATTCTAATATAGTTTTCTTTAAAGCTATTTAAGTTATAATAATAATAATAAAGGTTCTATCTAATTTTATAATTAATATATTAAAGTAATATATTACTTATTATATCTTATATCTATAAATATTTAATCTATTATTAATAATAAAGTATACGCGCCTATTAGTTAATATTACCTTTTTATTTTTATATTATTACTAATATATATTACTAATAATTATATCTAATAAGTTATTCCCTATTAATATATAATAATATTAATTATATAATAAGCTAAGTATCTAACTATATATTAAAAGTATCTAGAATAATTCTAAATTATATTATATATTATCTTAGTATAATTAAAAGATATAAATAGTTTAGAAGTATATATATACTATTTAGATAATTTATTAATATACTTTATTATTAACTATTAAATAATATTATTACTACCTTATAAAAGGTTTTAATACGCGCGTCTAGCCTAGCTAATATTAATATTATATTAGTAGTAGTATATTAAATAACTCTTTTCCCTTATTTTTCTTATATAAATTTAAGGTTTTTTAATAAGTATTCTAGTTAATCTTATTAGCCCTAGGGACTAAGGCCTAGGAGGGGAGGTACTTATTAGGCTTAGGTATATATACGCCTTACGCGCTACCTTATAACCTACTTTAAGTAACCTTCCTTAGAAATATAGGGTAATATCCTAGTAATAGGAGGCCTAGGCTAAGCTTATACTTAGTAGATATATATCTTCCTAGCTATCCCCTATTATTCTTTTAAGTTCTTTAAAGATTAGCTCTACTACTATAATAGGCCTACTACCTAATCTATTAGTAGACCTATACCTATTATTAAACCTTATAATATAACTCTATATCTTTTATTATCTAATACGCCGCTATAAAGCTAGTAGGTATAGGCCTTATAATAATCTTTTTAGATTTTAAAGGAATATATATAAAAATTAAAGTAGATCTAGAATATCCTTAACATATTTCTCTTATATTAAATACCTAGTCTAGTTTCTAAAAAGTTACCTACTTTAAAGTACTAGTCTACTAGGTTAATACTAATTTTTTATATTAGAAATATCTTATTACTTTTATACTACTTAATATCTAGTATTCTAGGTATTTACTTATAATAGAACTAATAGGGATATTAATCCTTTATAAAATTAAAGATAAGCTTTTTAGGGTTATTATAAATAATACTAGTAATAATAGAATCTTAAAAGATAAACTAGAGAAATCTTTAACTTAGTAAGATATCTAATAAGATAAATTATAAAACTTTATTCCTTATATAACTTATATCTTTAACCTTATAATATAAGACTTTATTAAAGCCCTAGACTTAGAAGCTTTAAATAATATTATAATATTATTAAAGGATACTTAAGTTAAAGATATCTAAGTAAATATAAGTCTAGCTACTATTATTAAGAAGGTATAATATTATAAGGGTAATATAAATAGGTAATATACTTACTAATATTTTAAATAGATCTATACTCTTATAATAGTAATTAACTTATCTTCTTAATAAAAGCTTTATTTTTAATAGTTATAAAAAAGCTCTAGTAGAAGACTTAGAAAACTTATATAAGATATTTATATTTATTAGAATTCTATATACTTAATACTTTATTATATATATTAGCTATATAACTTTATTAATACTTAAGTAGATAAAAATATAATTAATCTAAAAATTAATATAATTAACCTTAGTAAATATAAATAGTTAATTATTACTACTTAGTAATATATTAAATCCTATCTATTAACTTACCTTAATAGTTTCTTAGATAATAAATATTAGTATATACTTAGAATTCTAATTATATAATACTATTTTTAAGTATTTTAATAATACTAAAATAGTAATATATAATAATAGGATTATTAGTAAAGTAAGTATAATTTATACTTATAAAATAGCCTTAATAAAACTTACTAAGTATTACTTTAGAATAGAAGGTAAAGGTAGATTAATATATAACCTTACTAATATTTTAAAACCTTTTATAAAACTAAGTCTATATAAAACTTAGGATAAATAAGAGGAGTTAAATAATAATTATACTTTAACCTCTTATAAAGAGATGTATAAGAATAAATTAATTAACTACTTTTATAAGTATTATAAGATATTACTAGTTATTAGAAGGATTAATATATAAGATATATTAAATATTAATAAGGTAATATAATATAATAATATATTTAAATTTATACTAACTAATAATAGCCTTTAATAAGAGTAAGAAGAAGTCTACTTTAATATTTAAATTATAAGTCTTTATTATAAAGTAAAGCTATTTAATAGTTTTATTTTAAAATTCTATTAGAGGATATTCTTATATAGGAGTATTAGAAGGATAATACTTTAACTTATTTAAATTTAATATAAATAGCTAAGGATATCCTTTTATATCTAATATTATTTATAAGTATTAAGAGAGTCTTTAATCTTACTTAAAAAGTATATTAAAAGAATTATATATAATTAGAACTAGGGTTTATAAGATAAGTAATACTTTTAAAGTATTATAATTATATTATAGGTTTAAACCTTAAAGAAGCTTTTATTAAGCCCTAGGATATTCTTTAAAGGGAAGAAGATATTAATAAAAGTATTAATAGAGGTAAAGATCTTTTTAAGTTAGAATTAATAAATATTAAAGATAAATAGATTAGTAGTTATTATTTTAAAGTTAGTTAATAATTAGGTAGTATATTTATAAATTAGGTTTACTTTCCATATATAAATATAAAGGTAATATAAGAAGGTAATATAATTCTTTATCTTACTAAGAGTTTTTTAATATTAAGAGCGCCGTAATACTAGGGGTATTATAATATTAGGAGTACTATATTATCTTAGACCTACCCTCTACTCCTAATACTATAAAACTCTTACTACCCTTAACTATTAAATAGTATAATATTAAAGCTCTTTATCAATTCCCTTATAAGTTATAGATCCCTCTTTATTATAATAATATATTTAGTATAAATATAGAGTAGATTTAAATTTATATTATAAAATATATTAGTAAGTAATTATTATAAGGATTAAATAGTAATATAAAATAGTAATATACTTACTTAAGAGAAAAGATATTATAAATACTTTTATAATATCTTATAATATTATTAAAGTTAAAGTTTAAATTTAATATAAGTTTATACTAACTCCTGTAATATCTACTATTACCTCCCTTATAATATAATTAAATAGTAGCTTTAAGATAAGGTTATTAATAGACTTTTAATATTATTTTATCTCCCTTAAAGCTTTAAGACTTAAGTTAACCTTATACTTTTATCTTTTTAATATTAGTACTACTAACTATAAAGGATTAATTAATTATATTTTATTATATTACCTATTTATATTACCTTTCCCTTCTTATATAATAGCTTACTCGCTCCCCTACTTTATAAGGGTTTACCCCCTCTAGCTAGTAATATTAGTATTTTATTAACTAATTATACTATCTACCTATTAGTATATAAAGTAAGAAATATATTATAAAATAATATTACTAGTCTACTTAATATAAGTTATTATTAAAGTTATTAAATATATATAATAGTAGATAAAAGAAGGAATATAAGATTTAGAAGTTTTAATATAAGGTAAAGTAATATTAAGCGGAATATTCTATATAATTATAGGTAGAATTATAGGTAGAATTACTCCTTAAAATCTTCTTTATAACTCCTCCTATCTTTATATACTTAATAAATTATAGTAAGATTAGCTATTAATATATAATAAGGTTTTATTACTAATTATATTACTTGAATATATTACTAGATAGATAGTACTAATATTATACCTTAATAATATTAAGTCCTTATAACTAGAATCCTAAATTAATTATAAGTAGAGAATAAGTAAAATACTAGGATAATAATAAGAAGCTATTATATATAAAAGTATCTAATAACCGCGTAGTAGTATCTAAAAGAATTAAGAAGTTAAAGGAATTAGATATATAAAAGATAGCTACTAAAGAAGATTATATAAAGCTAGTAATTAGAGTTAAGGATATTATAAAGGGGGAAAGATATAAGTAAGGGATATATAATAATATAATTAAGTAATATAATACTTCCTCCCTAGCTAATATTATATAATAGAATATTTTAAAATAGAGTTACGCCTTAAAGATAATAAAAAGGCTATTAAGGAATAAGCTAAGCTAAATAAACTAATAAACTATATAAATAATATAAATAATATAATGAATTTTATAAAAAAGGTTAATATATGATCTATCTTTAATCCTATCTTCTTATTAACTTAACTTCTAGAAAACTTCTAAGAAAGATATAAATACTATTAGACTTAAACTTACTAGATTTAATCTACCTATCTTATAGATTATTAAGTAAAGGATTATATTTTATAAGGGTCTAGAGAAGTTAAAAGATATTAAGGACTTAGATATTATAAACGCTTATATTAAGTTTATATAATAGTACGCTAGCGCGTTTAATATAAAGAACCGCGTTATATATAGCCTTATATAAGAGAATTAAGATAAGGAGGATATCTTAATTAAAGTTAGTACTAATAGGAAAGAAACTAGGTATACTATTAAGGAGGATAAAGAAGAGGATAGGGAGTATAAGCTAGAAGATACTAGTAAGATTAGTAGTAAAAGTAAAGATAATAATAGTAAGTATAATAATAGTAAGGAGGCTAGTAAAGTATAAAAGGATTATAAGGATAAGATTATAAAGATATTTAACTAGATAGATAAATAGGCTATTTATTAAAGATTATAAAATAATTATATTACCTTTTTATATTACTAGAATTATTCCTAATATTATAATCTAGTAAAATACCCTAACTAAAACTAAAGTCTTAGTGAGTTAGATTAATACTTTAGTACTAATACTTAGTACTACCTTATAATATTAACTTAAATACTTAGTACTAACTATTAGTACCGACTCGAATACTCGGGCTAGAAACTTAGTATTAACTTACTAAGAGTTAAGTCAGGTACCTAACTTAAGTTTAAAGTACTAACCCGACGCGGTTAGTATACTTCTTCCCCTTAGGTTTACCTTTCTATTATATAAAATTAAGTTCTATAAGTATTAATACTAGCCGGAAAGATATAGGATATCTTACGGGATATCCTATATAAGATAGTATAGGACCGTGGGATAGGATAGGTAAATTAGGTCCTAATCCTATATCTTTATAATAGTATAAGACGGGGATAGGATAGGATTTTTTAGTGGGATAGGATTTTCGTAGGACCTACTAGTAGTATAGGATATTTATAGGATATCCTATAATTAGTAAGTATAAAACGTAGTATTTTCTAAAAAAAAAATCTAAAAATCTTTCTTATATAAAAAGCTATAACTAGAAAGCTAATTAGAAAGCTAATATTTACCTTTCTAATTAACTTTCTAGTTATAGTATTCTATATAGTAATAATTCTAGAATATTTTTTAAAAATATTATATTACTAGAAAATGCCTGTAAAAAGTTAAGATTTTTACTTAGGAAAAGTATACTTAAAAGTATAATTCTTCTATTTATTAGTAAGTAATAATAGTTATAAGGTAAATTAAAGTTTAAATATAATAGATATTTATATAAACTCTTATAAATACTAAGACCCCCCTTAAGTATTATAAGAGATATAAGGTAAATATTATTAAAAATATTAATTTTTAATTTAAGGGATTATTTATAATAGTTACCTAGTACTAGAGTATTAATAAATAGTTATTAGGCCTATTTATATTATAACTCTATTATAATATTACTATTTAGGATTAATAGGGTATAACTAAGTATACTATTATTAGACGACTTATTATATTAGTTATTATTAGGAAAAGACGTAGTTATTATTAAGATAGAAGTATTAAAAGACTAATACTATCTATTAAGTACCCGACTAACTACGAGATATCTAGTATAATAATATTCTATTTTACTAATAACTTCTATTCTACTAGACTAATTAATATAATTCTTAAATTATTATACCCCTTATATTATAATATATCTTTTATACTCTTATAATAACTATTAATAGTTATACTAGATTTATTACGTTAATATAGAGGAATCTATTAGATATAGGAGTTTATATAGCCTAGTATTTATTTAGCCCTTTAAAGTTTAACCGGCGGTATTTAATAAATTAAATAGTAGAATAGCTTATATTTATTATTAGAAAGTCTAATATTACGGTTTAATATAAAGATATAATTATATAACTAAGTATAGTATTAGGCCGTTTTTATACTTCTAATATTATAATTAGTATTCTTATAGGCCGCTAAGTAGCTATTAATAGGATCTAGGCGTTAATAATAAATTATAATTAATATATTAGGGGTAAGTCTACCTATTATCTAATAGTACCTACTTATATATAATATTTCTTATTATTTAGCTAGATATATATTTAAGAGTTTTAGGCCTAATAATATAGAGGTTTCTCTATCTTATTACTTATAATAGAGTTATATATAGCTAATTATAGCTAAAAGTAGGCCTAGTTTATAAGTTAATACTTATATACTTTATTAATTAACCTTATAATTTATTAATAGTTATAATAAATACTAGTTAGATAGGGTACTACTTATAAATAAAGGGGGTAGGAATCCGCCTATTATTTTCTTTAAATTATAATAGTATCTTAAATAGTATTACCTTCTCGCCGTTATAAGTACTACCTATAATCTCCCCCTTAAAGATATACTTACTATACCTTATTACCCGTATTTAGGTCCTATTATATAGATATAGCGGATTAAGGTTCCTTAGTAGTATAACTAGTACGCCTAGCTTAATATATAGCTTATAAGATAGTAGGGAGGGTTTATAAAACCTATAGAAGTACTTAGGGGGGAAGAGTTTATTATCTTCTTCTAATATAGTATAATTAATACTTTAGTATATTATTATATTATTAGGGATACGTAATATTATTTTAGTATTAATACTAGTAACATCTTTATTAATAATAGCGAGAATAGCCTATTCTAATAGATAAACCCTCTAAGAGATATTTATCCTAATATTAATATAGATATTCTTAACTAAATTATTAATAGTATTTCTAGGGGTATAACTATATTTCTAATATAATATATCTTTATTAGTAGTAGGGCTTTTCTAGATATTAATACTATTACTAATAGTAAGGAGATTACTTATAAAAAGTCCTATTTTATAATATATAGTATCTATTAGGTTAGGATTATTAAGTTACTTATTAATAGTAAGATTTAAATATATAACCTTATTCTAGAAATAGGCCTTTTAAAGATATACCTTAATAACCTAGCTACTAGATCCTCCTAGAATAAC
>JAABUR0100000798.1_pt1 | contig 63163 bp, 60 predicted proteins | sample 5560091 | NCBI WGS metagenome assembly JAABUR01 (sample SAMN10711879, study PRJNA513375) | rock metagenome | isolation source: Antarctica rocks | place: Antarctica: Victoria Land, University Valley sud
CGGGATGGAACTTCGTGCACCAGCAGCTGGCGAACATGCCCTTGTTCCGCTCGACGAGGGCGGCGAAGTCGTCGAACGTCTCCGGCGTGAGCGCCTTGATCGTGAAGTCGGACATGCCGGCAACGTACTCCGGATCGTGGACGTTCGGCGTTCGGTAGCTCACGCTGCCAGGGCGGCGTACGCGCCGTCGCGGGCGAGGAGCTCGGCCGGCGTGCCGACCCGACCCGACCCGCCCCGAGGACCGCGACCTGGTCGGCGCCGGCGCCGTGGAGAGCCATGCGACGCACGCTCTCGCGGTTCAGGCGATGACGCAGAAGAGATTTCCGTCGGGATCGGCCAGCACAATGAAGTCGGCATCCTCGGGATATTCCCAATCGACCCTCTGAGCGCCGAGCGAGATCAGACGCTCGACCTGGGCCTGCTGATCGGCCTCATCGTCGGCCCAAAGGTCGAGGTGCATCCGATCTTCGTCGTCAAGGTGGAGACGAGTGCCGGGTGCTGCACCCTGTGGCACCAGGAACGCGGGGTTGTGCGGTTGTCTCTCATAGCCGAGCGCCTCGGACCAGAACGCACCAGCCCGGTCAAGGTCAGACACCTTCATCACTACCGCTCCGAGTCTCAACATGGATGCCACTTTCACATGCCGACTTCGGTTGGGCAACGCCCGCACATGCGGGGATAGTGAAACCGCGGTCATGCTTGATGAGTGGACGCGAGCCGGCCGGGCAACGTGACATGGTTTGTGCGTGATCACCACCCTGACGAGCGACGCGCTCGACGCTTGTGTCTCCCTCTACGTCGACACCTTCAACGCACCGCCGTGGGACGAATCGTGGAATGCCGACGATGCCGCGCAGCGGCTCGGCGACTTCCTTGCCACTCCGCGCGCCTACGGTGTCTGCTCGCTGAACTCCGACGGCGAAGTGCTCGGGTTCGCGCTCGGTCATCTTGAACGCTCAGGAGTCGACGACCACTTCCTCCTGAAGGAGATGTGCGTTCGCGCAAGCATGCAACGCAAGGGGCACGGCACCCGGCTCCTTGAGGCTCTCACCGACCATCTCGGGCACGTGCGGCATTGGTACCTCTTGACTGCTCGTGACAGCGACGCGTCAGCCTTCTACGCAATGAACGGCTTCCGCCCGGCCGGACGTATGGGCGTCTTCGTCCGCCCGTGACGGAGAGGAGGCCACCCTTCGGTGCTGACGTGCGAGCACCCGTCCGGACGTGCCGCGTTGGGCGCGCGTTCCGGTAGCCGAACGCCAACCGACACACTCCGGGCCTGCCGCCTAGCGACGGCAGAACGCCGCCACTTATCGCCGAAGGTCACACGACCTGGTCGGCGGTCGAGGTCGAGGCGGTCCACCGAAAACGACCTTAACGATCGTGTCTCTGCGTTGCGGGCACCAGACGAGGTCGCTCGCCACCCCACAGCTCGACGACGCTGCCGGCGCGGGTGTCGTCACGGCAACGGACAGATCGATGATCATCTAGCGCTGTGCGCAAGGAGGCTTCTGCGAAATCAGGTCGAGCGGCTCCAGTTTCGCGCGTAGATTGCTGGCTATGTCGAGCTGGTACGACGCCTGGGCGGACAGATACGGGGACTGGACCGTGAGCGTCACTGCTGACGTCCCGTTCTACGCCGCGCTTGCCCGTGATGCTGACGGGCCACTGGTCGAGCTTGCCGTTGGCGACGGGCGCGTTGCGATCCCGGTTGCTCAGGCAACGGGCAGGCGCGTCATAGGGATCGACGCTTCGCCGGCGATGCTCGCGCAGGCTCGAGTCCGTGCAGCTGAGGAGGGAGTCGAGCTCGACCTGCGCGAAGGAGACATGCGGGAGTTCGAACTCGATGAGCCTGCCGCCTTGATCTACTGCCCCGGCCGGTCTCTGCTGCATCTGCCCACCTGGGCCGACCGCCGTCGCTGCTTTGAGCGGGTCGCGGTATCGCTTCGGCCGGGCGGCCGCTTCGCCTGGAACGCATTCACCTTTGACCACCACGTCGCATTCGCCATCGACGGCCAGCACGCCGACACACCGCTGCCGCACACGAAGCACTACAGCGTCAGCGACAACCGAGTGGACATCGCCCTGGACGACGGTGGAACCGGTTCGCTCTGGTGGGCAACCAAGAACGAATGGCTGGGTCTCCTCGACGTCGCCGGCCTGCAGATTGAAGCTCTCTATGGCGGATTCGCCGGCGAACCGCTCGACGACAACAGCTCCGAGTACGTCTTCGTCGCCCGTCGCTAAGCCTCGATCCACCGACGAGGTGGGTGGTGTGAGCGCGTCGTGAAGTGAGAATGCCCTTACGTGCTGGAAGAATCGGACTTCTTCAGGGTCCCAATTTCTCCAAGACGAAGGGCATCTCGTAGATGCAACTTTGCCACACTCCTCGCGCGACCTCGATGGTGTCCGACGATCCGAATCTCGTGTCGTCGGGTGGACTGGTCCCGGTCCTTGCTCTGGCCCGGGCCGCGGGACTTCATGAGCTGGCGGCCACGCACTTGACGGTGCCGACCGACAAAGGTGCGAACGCCGGGCTGAAGGTGGCCTCGCTGGTCGCCGGGATGGTCGCGGGCGCGGACAGCATCGATGACATGGCGCTGCTGCGCCACGGCGGGATGGGAGGGTCTTCAAGGGCGATCCGCGCGTACAACGGCGCCGGATTCGTCGACCGAGGTGTGCCCGAAGGTTGGCCGGTCAACTCTCCGCCTGAGCGCCGGATGTGGCACGGCGAGGCCGACACCTCGCCCGAGGCTTGATAGCACGGCGCCCCTCGATCGGGGACCGTCCGGGAAGCGATCCGCATGCGGGCCTCGGGGGTCAGCTGCTGGCGATGAGGGTGACGGCTCGCATGGCAGAGGGCAGCGCGGCGGTGTTGCCCCGCTGGTGGGACTCGTGGGCCACTTCGGTGAACTTGATGGCGTGCTCGTCCCCGGACGCGACGGCCAGCTCTGCGACGTTCCCGGCGCTGGTGATGGCGCGTTCGGCAGCGCTGGTCGGCGGTGGCGGGTCTGTTGGGCGGTAGGCCGAGCTGATGGCGGCAGTGACGGCCCAGGCCATGTTGTAGCTGTCGAGCCACATGTCGCGCGGCACCGTCGGGAGGGCCAGCGCTATCGCCCGTGGTGCGGTCGCGGCGTGGACGAGCATGACCGGGTTGCCGTGTGCCCAGCGGCCGTAGCGGGTGACGGCGGCGTCGACGAGCGTGTCGAGCGCGGCCGGGATCTCTTGCACGTCGTTCGGTGGGCGTAATGCGTCCAGGGCAGCCGGCCACGCCGGGTTCTGTTCGAGGCTCGCCAGTCGAGTGCGGACCCCGCCGGTCAGGTCGGCCACCGGCAGGGCGTCCAGCGCCGCTGCGACGTCCCGGGTCCCGCGAGCCGGCCGCTGTCCGGGCACCGGTTGCCAGCGGGCGGCCCAGTAGGCCAGGGCCTGTCCGAGCTCGTCGAGTCGGGGGGTGTTCACCTGTTCCCGGAGTGCGCGCACGGCGTGACCGGTGCGGATCAGGCCGTGCGTGGCTGAGGCGACGGCGCCGGGCAGCAGGCGTGGCCACCAGCGGGCCAGCACCGTCTCCCACGGCTCGGCGTGTACCTGTTCGTTCAGTAGAGCGCACCAGTCCCCGAGCCGGGTGACGTAGCCGTGTAACCAGCTCTGCAGGTGCTCACCTTGACCCAGCCGAAGCAGAGCGTCCGAGGCCATCGGGCCGTGGTTGGACAGCCAGCCCTCGAACTCCGGGCCGGTGCCGTGCAACTGCTCGTACGCCTCGTCCAACGTCCCGTCGCCTGTCATGAAGCCAGTAGACAACCTCTAGCGCGCTTGAGGTCAAGGGCCGGATCGGGCAGGATCGCCCACGTGGTAGACCCGCAGACGCTGACCATCGGACAGACCGCTCAGCGGGCCGGCGTCACGGTCGCGACCCTTCGCTACTACGAACAGCGCGGTCTGCTCGCCGCCAATCGCACCACCGGCAACCAGCGGCGCTACCCCCGGCACGTCCTTCGCCGACTCGCGTTCATAAGCGCGGCCCAGCGCGTCGGTCTGAGCCTGGACGAGGTCGCCGCCGCGCTGGACACGCTCCCAGCCGGCCGGGCACCGACCCGAGCGGACTGGACCCGCCTCAGCGGACCGTGGCGAAAGCAGGTCGCCGCCCGCATCCGCGAGCTTCAAGCCCTACAAGACACCCTGGACGGCTGCCTGGGCTGCGGCTGCCTGTCCTTGACCCGGTGCAAGCTGTACAACCCGAACGATGAAGCCAGCCAGGAAGGACCAGGTTCCCGCTGGCTCCACACCGCGGCCACCAGCCGACCGCCGACCCCTCAGCTGCCGTGAGTCCCCTTGCCCGATCGACCAGCGGCGAGCAGCGATACGCCGGGTGGGCGGCGAGGACATTGGGTCGGCGGTCCGTCTCGAACTGCGACCGCAGGTCCAGGACCAGAGCGATGCGCTCCGACGTCAGCAGGGCTTCGGCGACGCCGGCCGGGCAGTCCGGGAGGTCGGACCGGAAGAGTCTTCCCTCTCTGATCGGCCCCGTCGCGGTCGGGATCCCTGCCACGCTGCGAGCGTTGGCGAAGCCACTCCACTCCTGGATGCTGTTCGTCACGAGGGCTCTCACATCTCTGGGGGCCGACCGGCTGACCTGGCGCTCGGAACGAGAACGCCGAGCGCGGTCGCGTTGACGATCCCGCAGCATAGCCAGGCACTGCCCCACGCCTCTATCGTGCCGTCATGAAATCCATCACCGTCCGTTCGGTCCCGCGGGACGCACCCGGGCACCCGGGTTCCGACGCCTGATGCTCGTCGCGACCGACCTCGATGGGACCTTGCTGCGTTCGGACGGGACCGTTTCGGGCGCGACCCGCCGAGTCTTGGCGGCCGTGGAGGAGGTGGGCGTACCCGTCGTCATCGTGACCGCGCGACCGATGCGCTGGATGGACGATCTGCGGTCCCTGATCGGGAGCCACGGGCTCGCGATCGTGAGCAACGGAGCGATCCTCTACGACGTCGCGTCGCGGCGGATCCGTTGGGCGAACGGCCTCGATCCCGTGGACGGCCTCGTCCTGGTCGACGCGATCCTCGACGCTGTGCCAGGTGCCCGTTTCGCCATCGAGGTCTCGACGGGGATCCGGGCCGACCCGGCGTACGACGTGCCCCTCCACGTTCCGCCCGGCAGCCCCGTCGGGCCACTAGCGACACTGTGGGACGAGCCCGCTGCCAAGATGCTGGTGCACCAGCCAGATCTCGACTCCGAGGTCTTGCGCGATCTGGTGACCTCGGCGGTCGGCGACCGCGCGGTCGCCACCTGGACCGGGCCGCATCTGATGGAGCTCAGCGCTCCCGGCGTGACCAAGGCCGCGGCCCTGGCCACGGTCTGCGTCGACCTGGGTGTGGGCTCGGCGGACGTCGTCGCCTTCGGCGACATGCCCAACGACCTACCCATGCTGGCCTGGTCGGGCACCTCCTACGCGGTAGCGAACGCAGACCCGACCGTTCTGGCAGCAGTTGACTTCATCGCGCCGTCCAACGATGCGGACGGGGTCGCTCAGGTGCTCGCCCAGCGGGTCGGCGTGACGTCAGCCCTCATGTGACTGGCCGTATCGGCCTCGGTCGCGGGTCGACCGAGGGCAGCCCTTGGCTCGGTAGTAGGCCGCTGCGGTCCCCACATTGCGCCGACGAGCGCCGGTTCGTGCGAAACGACGCCAGGCAGCGTGGGTAACTGGAGGCCGACGGGTGGACCGACGCGGTTCCGCTCAACCGGCAGCTTTGCCCCCTCGCCATGCTGTACCTGCTGGGCTATAGCGGAGAGTGCGTGGGGCCCGTCAGCGCCCGATATCCGCAGACGCGCACCCCGTCCCCCTGCGCCGGCACTTGACCTCGTGGCGCGGAACGCCATCTTGTCGCCGAGGCTGCGCCGCATCAACTGTCACCGCCGGAGGTCGCTTGGTCGCGGCTGTCAGGGTTGCGCGGGGTATTGAAGCGCGGTGAGTAATTGACTGTGCAAGTTGGCGTTGGAGTACAGGCCACCGCCTTGATCGCCCGCATGTCCTCCGGTTCGATCGGTGAAACGGCCGCCCGCTTCCTCGACGAGAAGAATCCATGGCGCGTGATCCCAGATATGGTAGGCCTCGACCAAGAAGGCATCGATTTCGCCACGAACAAGCTCGACGAGCTGGAGGGGGGTTGCCGGTGCGCGGGCCACACTCGGGGGGAGACGGGCACTGGACGCGTCGTCCAGGGCATCGAGCCGAGCATCCGTCAGCGTTGAAGTGGTGCTGACTTCGAGGCGCTTCGATTCGGTTTCCTTGCGTGGCCAGGACGACTCGAAAGAACCGCCGCCTCGGGTCGCCCACCAGCAGCGGCGCAGGGCAGGAGCGGTGACGACCGCGATCTCAGTGCTCCCGGCAACCTCCAGCGCAATGTGAACTCGCCAGTTCGGGTCACGCCGGCTGAAGAACGACGTGCCGTCAATCGGGTCGATAATCCAGATCCGATCGGACTCACCGAGTCGACCAAGTTCCTCGCCGAGGAGCGCATCTTCTGGCCTCGACGCAGCCAACGTCACGCGAATCAATCGCTCGACTGCCCGGTCGGCTTCCGTGACCGGTGTGCCGTCGGCCTTCAGGGTTGCCGAAACGCCAGACTCGAAGTAAGCGAGCGCGAGGTTCGCCGCCTGGCCCGACGTTTGGAACGCGAGTTGTAAGTCATCAGCGCTGTCCATGTCCCACGACGCTATCCCAGGCCCGACCTCAAAGTGCCGTTGGAGGACAGGGCAAACGTTGCGGCACTAGCTCGACAGCGAGGGACGTGACCGGGCCCGTCAACATGTCCAGAGGCTTGAGAGCTCGGGGTCTGGTTGGTGTTGGTGGGTGCAGCCGTGAGCATCAGTTCTTGCTCCTTGGGGTCTCCTGATCGAAGGTGAGGTCGTGCAGTGACCTCACTCGAGTCACGTGGGTGTCGTGGTGCGTGTTGTGGCGATCGAGCAGGACGGCGTCCAGGCCAGCGGACAGTGCACCGCGAACGTCGTTCTCCAAGGAGTCGCCGATCATGAGCGCCTGGTTCGCATCGACGTTGATCCGTTCGACGGCACATCGGAACGCGCGCGGGTCAGGCTTACCCGCTGGCAGCATGGACGATGCGATCAGGACATCGATCTCGTCTGCAAGGCCGAGCTTGTTGAGCTTCAACCGTTGGTGGCCTTCGTCGCCATTGGTCAAGAGTGCAACCGCTAGTCCTGCTGCACGAGCGCGGCGGAGGGCCGGCACCGTATCGTCGAACGTCGTCCAGCCGGCTTCGTAACGTTCGTGGTAGCCGGAGAAGATCTCGTCTGCCTGTTGGTTGTCGACGTCGATCGCCAAGAACTCACGAACTCGGTCCCAGCGCTGCTCTGCGAATGTCACCTCGCGGCGCTGATAGCGCGCGTAGTGAACTTCTGAAATCCGTGCCCACCGCTGGCTGACGTCACCGTCGGTGATGCCGTGTTCGGCTGCCCAGGCGGTGACGGCTTCACCCGCAGCGGACTTCTGGTCGACCAGGGTGTCGTCGAGATCGAAGAGGACGGCGCGCAACATGGCGTGATCCTTCCAGATCGCCCGCGCCTCACAGGCGTGCTGGACGGCGGCCGGCGTAGCGCGCCCAGGTTTCGGCGACGCCGTCCGCGTGCCCGGTGGCTGCAGCATCAGTGCGGCGGCGACAAGGGATGGTGGGACCCCAACGACGAGTTTCGCCGCAGGTGCCGACTGGCGAGTGTGCTGGGAAACCGCCACGTGCTGTTGTGCCTGCGCCAGTGCAGAGAATTGGGCGGTTCGCTGCGGACACGCCAAGCGCGGGCGTCGAGTGCAGCCATGAAGCACTACCGCCATGACCTTCCGCGCCGCCCGGCCAGTGACGTTGACTACGAGCATTCCGCGTCGATATGAGACCAACGCAAATAAGATCCACGGATCGCGCGCAGCATCATAAATGCGGCGGGTGATGCGGCGACTGTGTTGAACCTCGGCGCCGGTACGTACGAGCCCGCCGGCCGATGTATCCCGTGCCGGGTTCAATAGAGCCTCCATCAGACCCGGCACGGGACACAGGTAAGAGATGGAACCCTGTTCGCGTGACCAACCATGTCAAGCGGCGTAGCCCGGCGCCTCCAGGAACGATCCCGGACCGTCTCCAGATGTTCGTCCGAGAGATTCGTTTCTACCGTGAGGTCGCTCCACATCTTGGGGTGCGGATACCCAAGTGCCTGCGCGCTGACGTGCTTGCTGACGGCTCCACGATGTCGTCGACAAACTCCACCGCCTGCGGTTAGCCGCTCGCTGTCCACAGTCCGGAGGCTCGCCCTTGCGACTGTGTCGGCGGCCGCCCAATCTGAAGTCACGTGTCCACGAAGCAGCGCGTGGGTGGCCTGTTATGGATGGCTAGCGCGGGAGGAGATCGCGGATGGGCGGTGGGCGTAGGGGTCTCCGGTGCTCTATACGAATGCCCTATGTCGGGCGTAGCGTCACATCAGCACCATGCACCGGCACGGAGGAGCCTGGAATGCTGCGGACTTTGCTCGTGGCCTCATTCCTGGTGGTGTCGTCTGTCGCCTGCAGTGGGAACGCCGACGAGACAACTCCACCCGGTTCCCCGAAGCCCTCGGTGTCGGCGCGGCCTTCGCCGACACCCTCGGGATCGGCGCGGCCCTCGCGGACGCCCACGGTGCCGTCGTACCTGTCGCAATACACCTCCGACGAACGGGAGGGGTATGCGGCGGCCCTTGCGGACTACCGGGAGTACCGGGCGCTGGAAGCCCGGTTTCAGCGGCGGGCTACGGCGCCGCACGCCGCACGGCGGTTCTACCAGGAGTACACGGCGGACTGGGTCACGTTCTGGGCTGTGCGCAAGCAGTGGGCACAGGCAGGCGTCCGCGTCCTGGGGATGCCCGAGATCGTCTGGAACCGACCAGCCCTCATTCGACTCTCCGACGATGGCGGGGGCACGGTCCGCATCCGAATGTGCTTGGACGCCACGGATGTGGGGGTGACGCAGCGGGGCCAAGATGTCGCGCAGAACAAGACGCCCACCATCTCGACCATTTCGATGACACGTCTTTCCGAAGACAAGCGGTGGCGATTCCTGGCCGCCAAAGCGGGCAAGCGATGTTGAGCCGCGCCGGGATTGTCATCGCGCTCGTCCTGGGCTTCCTGCTCCTCCCATCGGCTCCTGCGTTCGCCTGTCCCGACGGCACGGTTCCGTCGCCGACTGATGGCGGCATCTGCATCCCCGTCATCGACCCGGGGACACCACCCGACGAACCGCCCAGCGGACCATCTGCCCCGGGAAATCCTGCATGCCATCGCGAAGACGGGTCTCCCGTGGATTGCGTCACGGACTGGGGCACGTGGTCCGACGAGCGTCAGTGCTGGATCCACCCGGTTCACGTTTCTCACACCGACCCGATCTGGGATGGGCACACCGATGGGTCGGTCTGGATGTGCGGTCTTGCCACAGACGCTGACCCGGTCGTGATGTTCTGGATGCCGCCCGGCTCACAGCCGACCGCGATTGATCCGGGAGTGTTGGCGCAGCGCGCCCAGGGGCTCTTGCCCCTGCCCAGCGCACAGGTGAGGACCGCGCCGCAGGCTCCGGATCCCACGTATGTCGGGGTCGAGAACTGGCTCTGGATTCCGCAGGACCAGTGGGCCACGCTGTCGAAGACAGTGACAGCCGGCAATACGTCGGTCACGGTCACGGCCACCCCGAGCCAGGTGGCCTGGAATCTCGGCACCGACACGGTCACCTGCTATTCGGCGGGCTCGGTGTGGCGACTCGGTATGACCGATGCGGCGCAGACGAGTTGCGGTTATACGTACGAGTCGTCGTCGGAGTCGCAGCCGGGGGGCATGTTCACGGTGTCGGCAACCATCCACTACGCGGTGACCTGGACCTGTGCCGGATCGTGCTCAACCGCAGCGGGCGAGCTGGGTCTGGTCGATGCTCCCGCGGGCACGAGCACGCTCGAGGTACGCCAGCGCCAGACGGTGGTGGTCCGGTGACGGCCGAGACCGACCCGAAAGCGCTCAGCGCCGCGCAGCGGCAGGATGCTCAGGCTCAGCGTGGAGTTCCGAAGCCTCGGGCTGTCGCTCGCGAGTTGCCGCGGATCCCGCGTCGCTACGGCCAGTGGGCCGGCGCGGTGTTGTTCATCCTGATTGCCGTGCTGATCGCCGGCTGGTTGTGGCAGCAGAAGAGTGACCGGGTCGAGGCATTGGCCCTCGCCCATGCCGTGCCTGCGGGCTCGGTGATTGATCGCAGCGACCTCAAGGTGGTCGAGGTCGCCGGTGTTGACGGTGCGCTCAGATCCGGTGACCTCGACGAGGTGGTGGGCCGTACGGCGGCGGTCGAGCTCGTGCCGGGTCAGATCCTGAACCAGGCGATGCTCGCGACGGCGCCGGTGCCGGGCCCAGGTGAGCGAGTTGTCGGCGTCCAGCTCGATGCCACTCGCGCACCGAGTGGACTGGCCCCGGGTGACGTCGTCAGTGTGCTGGCGGTTCCTCCGGCGGGCGACACAAGCAGCCCTGACCAGCTCGGGTCTCCGGAGGTGCTGGCCGATGGGGCGACCGTCGTGTCAGTCGAGCACGTAGAGGGAGCTGGGACCCGCTTGAACCTGCTGGTCCCTCGAGAGCGTTCAGACCAGGTCGCCTCCTTCGCGGCGGCCGGACGGATCGCGTTGGTCCAGGCGCCCCTGAGCGGTGACGACTGATGTTCATCGCGCTGTGCACCGACAAGGGTTCACCCGGCGTGACGACGGCGAGCCTGGTCCTCGCTTCGGCCTGGCGCGGCCCGGCGCTCGTCGTAGAGGCCGACGCCTCAGGCGGAGATCTGGGCATCCGACTGCGCGCGCCCGGTGGGTCCGCGCTTCCGGATGCGCCGACGGTGCTGACCGTCGCCGCGGCCGCCCGGGCGAAGCATGGCGACGACGTGGTCAGTCGCTACGCACACCAGCTTTCGAAGGACGTTGCAGTCGTCCCGGGTCCCATCGCCGCGGAGCAGCTGACCGGAGTGGGGGACTGGGAGCCGCTGGGCGACGCGCTCGGCTCCTCGGCGGTGCCGGTGTTTGCTGACCTGGGCCGACTCCACGGCGGCTCGCGCCTTATGCCGGTGGCGGCCAGAGCGGACCTGGTGATCGTTGTCGGCGGGCCCGATCCCGTGTCGGTGATCCGACTCCGTGACCGGCTGGTCCGGCTGACACCCGAGCTGGCCGCTCACGGCGGTAGGCCACCGCGCCTGCTGGCACTGCTCATCGCACCGGGGCGGCACGGACCGGGCCATGTCGCTGACCTGCGTCGCATCCTCGACGAGACGAGCGCCAAGCCGTTCATCGCCGGCCTCGGATTTCTCGCCCATGACCCGGCTGCGGTCAAACGGCTCGAGGTCGGAGAGGACCCGAGCGGTCGGCTCGCCCGAAGCCCGCTGATGCGATCGGCTCGGATCGTCACCGACGGCCTGGCGAACCTCGTCGCCCCGGCCGCACTCCCAGCTGCGGCAGTGGTGAGGGGGGGTGCCCGGTGAGCGATCTGGACTACAAACTCGTCAAACGCCTCCAGGCGGAACTGGGCCGCCTCCGGCAAGAAGACATGGCGCGGCGTCGTACCACCGGACTCCCGGCCTTGGTGGGCGCCGATGGCCACCAGCACGGCAGGGCACTCGTCCAGCGGGTGGTCGATGACCACGAGTCCCAGCGCGCCGAAGCCGGCGCGGAGGCAATGCCCTGGGAGGAACGCCAGGACCTGGTCGAAGGTTTGGAGGCACGCCTGTTCGGAGCAGGCAGCCTCCAGCAACTTCTGGACGACGACAACGTCGAGAACATCGACATCAACGGTTTCCAGCGCGTCTTCGTCGAGTACGCCGACGGCACCACCGCGAAGGTCCGCCCCGTCGCCGGCTCCAACGAGGAACTCATCGAGACCATCCAGACCCTTGCGGCACATGAGGGGCTCTCGGCTCGGGCATTCGACGTCGCCAACGTCCGCGTGAATCTGCGGCTGCCCGACGGTTCCCGGTTGTACGCCGTTCAATCGGTCACCAAGGAACCGGTGATCTCGATCCGCCGCCACCGCCACACCCGGGTCCGACTCAAGGACCTGATCGGACTCGACACCCTGGATGAGGAACTGGCAGACTTCCTCGCCGCACTGGTGCGGGCCCGCAAGAACGTGATGGTCGCCGGCGGCACGAGCGCCGGCAAGACCACGCTACTTAGGGCGCTGGCTGCCGAGATCGATCCCGATGAGCGTCTTCTGACCGTCGAACGCTCCCTCGAACTGGGGCTGGACGAGGACACCGACGCCCACCCGAACGCGATCGCCTTCGAGGAACGCCTCGCCAATTCAGAGGACGCTGGCGCCGTCACCATGGCCCATCTCGTCCGCGACACCCTGCGAATGAACCCCTCGCGCGTGATCGTCGGCGAAGTCCTGGGCGACGAGGTCGTCACCATGCTCAACGCCATGACCCAGGGCAACGATGGGTCGCTTTCGACGATCCACGCGAACTCTTCTGCCGACGTGGTCCACAAGATCGCCACGTACGCCATCCAGGCACCCGAGCGGCTCCCATGGGAAGCGACGGTCCGGCTGGTCGCCTCTGCCCTCGATTTCATCGTCTTCATCCGACGTGTCCGCAGCGACCAGGGCCAACGCCGCCTGATTGCGTCCGTCCGCGAAGTCGCCGGGATCACCGAGGACGGCCACCTGGCCACCAACGAGCTCTGGGAACCAGACCCCTATGGGCGACCACGGCGTAACCACGTCGTCCAAGTCCGCTGCCACGACGACCTCCTCGCCGCTGGGTGGCGACCCGACGGCGAACCGGACGCTCGACAGGATCGGGCGTGGGCGTGATGTCCGGGTCGATGGTCGCCTTCGTGGGAGCGGTCGCCGCCGCCGCACTCGGTGGTGTGGTTCTGATCCGGCTGGCTCGAGGGCACTCCGCGCTCCCTTCGTGGCCGCGGTCACGTCCGGTGGACCGTCCTCGACTACGTCAGTACGGCGCCGCGGCCGGCATCGGGCTTGTGGTGCTGGTGGTGACCCGGTGGCCGTTGGCCGGAGCCGCAGCGGTCGCCCTGGTACTGCTGTGGCCGCGACTGTTCGGCGGTGCTGCGGTCGGACGTCGCGGTTTGGCCAAGATCGAGGCCATCGCTGCGTGGACCGAGTCACTACGGGATACCGCAACCGCGGCTGCGGGGCTCGAGCAGGCGATCCCCGCCACGCTCGCCTCGGTCCACCCCCTGCTGCGGAGCCCCGTCCGCGAACTCTCCGCCCGCCTGGACGGCCGCGTCCCACTGCCCGAGGCATTGGCAAGGTTCGCTGACGACGTGGACGACCCAGCCGCCGACATGGTCGTCGCGACCTTGTCGCTGAACGCCCGACAACGCGCCGGCGGCCTCGACCGGATCCTCACCTCTCTCGCCGCGTCGTCGCGTGCCGAGTTGGAGATGCGCCGCAAGGTCGAGCTGGAGCGCCGGGCACTACGGCACCAGGCGCAGAGGATCGCATTCGCTGTCCTCGGGTTCGGGGCGCTGCAGGCGCTCCTGGCTCGCGGCTGGCTGGCGGCGTACTCGACACCCGCCGGCCAGCTCGTCCTCGGTGCACTGCTGGCCGGCTTCGTCGGCGCTTTCGTGCGCATGCGCTCGCTGTCGGACGTCGAGCCCGAACCAAGATTCTTGACCTCAGCCGATCAGGTCACCGAGATCGCGTCCTTCAAGCCGCGACTCGTCTCGACAGGGAACCACTCATGATCGCCTTCATGCTTGCCGGCGGGCTCCTGGCCGCAGCACTCCTACACGCCTACCGGCTGGCGCTTCCACCCCGCACCGACCTCGTGACCGCGGTCGCCAGGTGGGACCACGCCCGGGCCCGCGCCACCCGCGTCCAACGAATCGGCGCCACTGTGGACGGCACGCTTAGCGGCCGGATCGTGGCGTGGCTGGCCGACCAAGTGATCCGGCGGGCTCGCAGCATCACTGGGTTGACCCGTGACCTCGCCGCCACAGGTGCCAGCATCGAGGACTACCTCACCAAGACCCTCACCCTCGCCGCAATCGGCTTCGTTGGCCCGATCGCCATCCTCGCCATGCTCGATTCCCTCGGCCTCGCCATTCCGATCGTGTTCGGGCCAGTCGCCGGGCTGGCGCTCGCCGTCGGGATGGTGATCGTCGTACGGCGCGAACTGGCCGAGGCTGCCATCAAGCGTCGGGCGGAGTTCCGGCGGAGCCTGTCGATCTATCTCGACCTGGTCGCGATGTCGATGCAGGCAGGCCGCGGCCACGCCGAAGCACTCCCGGCTGCCGCGGCAATCGCCACAGGTTGGGCCTTTATCCAGCTCCAGGACGCGATCGAAGGCGCCCGCTTCGCCGGGATCACCGCTTGGGCCGCCCTGGGTCAGCTCGGTGACCGGCTCGGGTTGCGCGAGCTCACCGACCTCGACGGCGCGCTTCAGTTGGCGAACGACGATGGCGCCAAGATCCGCGCCACCCTCGTGGCCCGCGCCGGCACGCTGCGCGCCCAGAGGATCGCCGATGCTGAAGCCGCAGCGGCGACCGCCACCGAGTCGATGAAGTTCGCGCTCATCGTCATGGTCTTCGTCTTCCTCAGCTACGAGCTCTACCCGTCCATCGCCCGGCTCTTCGCCGCGTGACCAACCCGCCCCCGCAGGAAAGCACCTAGGAGAACACCATGGAGGAAATCAGGATCCTGGCCTACTGGCTCCAAGCCCGCCTACACGGTCGGCACCGCGACGAACGAGGCTTCACCGCCGTCGAATGGCTGTTCATCGCTCTCGGGGTCATCACGATCGCTGGTATCGCCGTCGCCGCGGTCAAGGCCTACGTCACCGGACAGACCAACAAGCTCGGGAACCCCTGAACGGCTCCCGACATGAAGCGGCAACTCCGGCAGCGCGACGAGAGGGGAGCCATCGCGATCGAGTTCATGCTCACGATCACGATGCTCCTCGTCGTGTTCATGGTGATGCTGCAGTACGCCGTGAAGGTTCACGCCCAGCACGTCGCCAACGCAGCGGCCGAGGAAGCCCTCGCTGCCGCTTCGGCCTACGACGGCACCACCAGCGCCGGCCAACACGCAGCCACCGACTACCTGGACCGACTAGGTCCCGGGCTAACAAACCCCATCGTCGCGGTCACCAGGACCGCGACCACAGCCACGGTGACGATCTCCGGTGATGTCGAACAACTCGTTCCTCTGCTCCCCGTCCACGTCACCGTGCGGATCCAAGGACCCGTTGAGCATTTCGTCGAGGCGCAACCGTGACCACGAACCCGCCACGGCCAAGACGGCGCACCGAACGCGGTGCGATGGCGATCGAGCTTGTCCTCCTTACGCCGGTCCTGATCGGAGCGATCATGGTCATCGCGGGTGGAGCCCGCTACGTCGATGCCCGAGGACAAACAAGCAGCGCCGCCTTCGCTGCGGCCCGCGCCGCGTCGCTGACGACCAACCAGGCCGATGCCGTCGCCGCCGGACAAGGCGCCGCCAAGCATGCGTACGCCGAACATGGTCACGCCTGCGCGACCCTCTCGGTCGACATCAACGCCCAGGACTTCCGACCCGGTGGCGCCATCACCGCCACCGTCACCTGCGTCACCGACCTCACTGACATCGCAGGGTTCGGGCTCCCAGGCCAAAAAACCTTTAGTGCCACGGCAACGGTGCCAGTGGAAGAACACCGAGACGGACCATGACCACGAGACGACGGATGGAGCGCGGCAGCGCCTCCATCTGGGCAGTGCTCGTCACTGCCGGCGCCTTCACCCTCCTCCTCGGCCTCGTCGTCGACGGAGGCCGACTCATCGATGCCCGCGTCGCGTCGTCGCGAACCGCCGCCCAAGCCGCGCGGGCCGGAGCCGATGCTCTCTCCGCTGCCAGCGTTCGCAACGGCGGCGACGACGTCTCCAGCGCCCAAGCCATCGACCGCGCCGAGGGCTACCTCTACGACGCCGGAGTGACCGGGACCGTCCACGTCAGCGGCGACACCGTGACCGTCACTGTCACCGGGAGTTCGGCCACCCAGATCCTCGGCGTCATCGGCATCACCTCGTTCCCGATCGAGGAAACCCAGACCGCACGCGGCATCAGCGAGGAACCATGATCCGACGGACCCTCACGATTCTGCGTGCGCTCGCTGCGCTCATGGCCATGTTTGGCCTCACGTTCGGCGTACCGGTCCTCCTGGTGGCACTCATCGGCAACCCCGTCCCCATCAACTGGACCTGGAACCAGCCGCTGACCAACGACGCGATCCTTGGGGTCGTCGCCTGCGTCGCGTGGATCTTCTGGGCCCAGATGATCGTCTGCCTCATCATCGAGACCGTCGTCGAGGTGCGCATCGCAACCGGCCGCTCGGGCGAGTGGCTCAGCCGCGTCCCTGGCACCTTCGGCGGCCAACAGGCCCTCGCCCGCACTCTCGTCCAAGCTGTCCTTGCCGTCGGCCTCACGTCCACGGCGGTCACCACGACAGGTCCGTGGGTCGCCCACGCTGAAGCAGCGATTGCCGCGACGCCCGCACAGCCGCAGGCGTCATCAACTGTGGCATCGCACCTAACCGCCGTGCAGGCGACGTCCAAGCCACGTCGCGCTGCCACGAGCACGGTCGACGTACGCCGGGGTGACTCCCTGTGGGCCATCGCCGAAAGGCACTTTGGCTCGGGCGAACGCTGGCGCGAGATCGCCGACCTCAACCGGAACCGGCTCATGCCCGACGGCAACCGATTCCGCGACGCCAGCACAATCCTCCCCGGCTGGACGCTCCTCATCCCCGCAAACGCGGCGAACGGGGTCGTTACTGTCGAGCAAGGCGACACACTTTGGGAGATCGCCGAGAAGCAGTACGGCGACGGCACCAAATGGCCCGCGATCCTTGAGGCGAACGGCGCCCGGATCGAGGACCCGAACCTGATCTACCCTGGCCAGAGGCTCCGCATCCCGGGCCACCAGGTTTCGGACAACCGGCAGAAGGTCAACCCGAAGCACCCTGACACCCACAACGTGCCGAAGCGCAACGAGGAGCCCTCCGGGTCGGTGGGGACGCCACCAGCCAGCCCGACATCGGAACCGTCGCCGGCTTCAACGAACCCTCAGGAGCCTGCAGCCCAGGACACGCCGACCATGAGCCACGAGGACAACGCCACCGACACGACGATCGGCGACAGCAGCCTCGCCCGCGCACTCCTCGGCGGCGGCGCCTTCCTCGCTGCGGGCTTGGTCGTCGCATTGGCGGCCAGACGCCGCAACCAATTCCGCAACCGGCGTTCGGGGCGCACGGTTCCGCGTACTCCCGAGCCGCTCGCCGAGATCGAACGAACCGTACGGGCCACAGGCTCCGCTGGGGGAGAGGCAGCGGCGTTCCTCGACGCCGCGCTCCGCGAACTCGCCTCGAAGGCACGCGACGAAGGAGCATCGTTGCCCGATGTCGAGGCCGCACGAATTGACGACGAACGCCTGGACCTGCATCTCGGCCCGGCCGGCCAGCAGCCTCCAAGCCCGTGGCTCGCGTCCGCCGACCAGTCGGTCTGGAGCCTCTCGCGCGAGCACATGCCCGTCCCGGGCGCCGACGCCACTCCGTACCCGACCCTGGTCTCACTAGGCATCGACGACGAAGGCGGCGTCTGGTTGATCGACCTCGAGTCCGCCGGTCTCGTCCAAGTGACGGGTGACCCCAACGTCGCCACGGAGGTCGCCCGCTTCATCGCGGCCGAACTGGCGGTCAATCCCCGCGCGATCGACGTAGACGTCACGCTCGCGGGACTTGGCGACGAACTGGTTGCCCTGAATCCAGACCGATGCCGGGTCGCCGAAGCACAGGAGATCAGTCTCCTGACTAAGGCCGCTCTCCGCGCCCGGGAGGCGAGCGAGGTGTCCGGGCTGGACGTGCTCGCCGGTCGTCTCGACGGGCGGGGGGCCGATAGTTGGTGGCCCACAGTCCACATTGCTTCTATCGGCACAGATCACGAGGTCGATGCTCGTCGTGACATGTCGAGCTTCTTCGACGAACTCTCCCGGGTGCGTGGCCGCAGCAGCGTCGGCCTCGTCACGGCTGTCCGCGACGTTCTCGCGGAGTGTGGGTTGGTGCTGCGCATCCAACCGGGAGGGCGTCTAGCCACTCCGTGGGGGGACATCAAAGTCAACCGACTTCACGCCGACGAGGCGTCGGCGCTCGCGCAGCTTGTCGAACACCACGATCACGCCGCGGATGAGCCAATGCCGGCGGCGACGCCTGACGAAAGCGAGGCGCTGTACGACGCGGCCGGAGCCATCATCGATACCCGGACCGAGGCGCGCGACGGCATCGGCGGTGAATCGTCGTTGCTGCCGTTGGCCGACGAGGCGTACGTCGAGACCGCGGCCACCACAGTTGAAGACCTGACGGCCCTCGCACCCCGAGTTCCACCGGAGGTCGCCCGGAAGGCGCGTGAGGAGGATGTCCAGCTCGACGCCGACCTCGCGGAGTGGACAGATCCGAACTCGCCAAGGCCTAAGGTGAAGGTGCTCGGGCCAGTGGAGGTGCGCGTCCCGCGTGATCGGCCCATCGACGTGGGCAGGCGACCCGCATACTACTTCGAGTTGGTGGCTTACCTCTCCGCTCACCCCGAAGGCTCGACCACTGACCGGATCGCGGCCGCGTTCGCTGTCCAAAACCCCACCATCCACAGTCGCATGGCCACGTTGAGGGGCTGGCTCGGCCGCGATCCGAGGACGGGGGAGCCGTTCGTCCCGGAATCGACCCTGTCGCCTGCGGGCCTCGTCCGCGGCGTACCGATATACCAACTCTGCGGCGGACTTTCCGACGAGGACCTTTTCAAGCGGCTGCGGGCTCGTGGTCAGGCCCGTGGTTCGGACGGGATGAGCGATCTCGTCGAGGCGCTGAGGCTCGTCACCGGCAGGCCGTACGACCAGTTGCGACCCAGCGGCTACGGCTGGCTCGCCGAGACTCCGGTCGACCACTACGCGGTCGCCGCGATCGTTGACGTCGCCCACGTCGTAGCGACCCACTCGCTGGCGACCGACGAACCGGAGCGTGCTCTCTGGGCAGCCCAGCGGGCCATCACGGCTGCGCCCTCCGACGACAAGCCGCGGCTGGACCTTGCACGTGCGATGCAGGCCTTGGGCCACGTCGAGGATGCGCGCGGCTACCTCGCCACGGAAATCTTCAATCGCAGCGACGACGACCATGCGCCTCCGGACCCCTCGCCTCGAGTATCCCAGGTTGCATCACGCCTCAAGGGCTCCACGGGCCAAGCGGAGATCCGCGACTCTGGCGCCCGCGGGTAGAGCGGGTAGGCCGGATCGCGGTAAGACGCGCCTCGTCCCGGCTCGATACCGACGCCGATCGCGGCTACTTCAGGGCCGACGGCCTGGACCGGTTCCCCGGCACGTCAACCATGACGACATGCCGCGGGTCTGAGCCCTCCCCGATGGTCACCGTAGTGTGCGACACCAACGTGCTCAGGTGCGGCGGCGCGCCCGTCTCCTCACGCGGGGCGAGACGCAGCACGACGAGGAACGAGATCTGCACGTCCGCACCCTGGTAGGCGACTGTCTGCTGGATGTACGCCGACTTCTGTGCCGGGGGCACACGAGTGCTGTCGGCCTTGAGCTCCATGAACAGGTGGAAGGAGCCGTATGAGACCTGGATGTCAGCTCGGCCGCCGGCTACGTTGCTGACTTCGATCTGGGCGTACCCGGCCAGGTCGGTGCTGCCGAGATAGTTGAAAAGGTCCATATGCAGGTCGTTCTCGTCCGCGTCGTCCTTGTACAAGTACGGCTGATAGCGGCCTTCGACGTGAAGTCGGAGGTAAAGGAATCGGACGAGGAGGTCGACGATGTGGTCGACGGCGACCTTCGGCTCGCCTCCGTAGTCCGGGCACGATGCGAGAGCTCCGCGGATGCGTTGGCACGCCTTGGTGATCGAGATGTGCGGGACCAGGCTCCTCACTATGCGTCGGTCGGCGATGGTGCCCTCGAGCTCCTCAAGAATGGCCGGGTCCAGTTGCGATGCCAGCGCCTCGGGGAGAGGGCCCGAGCGGCCGACAAGTTCAGCTAGCAGGGGCGGAAGCGTCGCCGCCGACGCCCCAACCGCTTTTCCCGGCGGTTGGTCGCCCCTTGTCAGCTCGTCACGGGCTGCTGCCAGGAGTGTCTCGGCAACAGGAAGCATCTGAGCCGCACGCGGGTGGTCGAACACATCCGGGTCCGCGGCACGCGCCTGGAGCACGACAATGTGGTCTTCGAGATTTCGGAGGAGACCGGCTCGCGCGGCGAAGCCGCCGGTGATGGCGGGCTGCACGATGCGCCGCACACCATCGAGGTCGCTGTCGCGCGCCACGACATCAACAGCTCGCGATGCGGTGTAGATCTCGAGGATGTCGTCCAGGATGACCGCGGCGTTGTAGATGGACTGGCGTTCGAGGTGCTTACGCAGGAACGACAGGTCAAGGGCGAGGCGTTCCCAACCGATGAGGACGGCCCCCTTGCGATCGCCGGCCCAATGGTGGAGTCCGTAGGCACCGACCTGGTAGTTCGCGACACGTTCCTGCAGGTCGGCGACAGCGGCAGCATCGACGGCCCAAGCGCCCTGCCCCGACGCTGCGGCCCCGCTGAGGAAGTCGCTGAGCACTCTCAGCAGCGAGTCGAGAACGGCAGCGTCAACCGCGGGTTCGCCTTCAGTCGCTGGGGTGAGTGCAACCCTGGCGTGCCCGAGGTGGGTGAGTGTGTCTTGGGCGTTTGGCGACCGCAGAGCCCGAACGAGCTCGATGTTGGCTGCGGCCCACGCTGCGTCGGCCGCAATTTCGATGGTCAGTTGGTGGGACCACTCCGCTTCGCCTGCGGTGATGACGGCGCCGCCGCGGGGTGCGGTCGCACCGGCGAGCACGTCGATGGTCTCGATCAAATTGTCGTCGAGGTGCCAGAGGTCGAAAGCGGTCGCGATGGAACGGATCACCGCTTGGGCGTAGCGCCGAGGCTGAGGTTGCTTGATGTCCTCGAACAGGGTGAACAGCCGGTTCTTCGACCCGTACCCGGCGAGGGTGAGACGCAAGTAGGTCTCGAGTGCGTCTGCGTGAAGGGAAGTCGTCGCCGCGCTGGTCTCAGGGCCGGGTTCGGGTGCGCCGGCGAGCGCCCAGACTGCTTCAGCGAGTTTGGTTCCGGTCACGTTGAGCATTGGCGCGTTGTTGCACAGCTCGTAGAGTCCATTGGCGAATAGGGCGGGGTCGGTGCTTGCGGTGATGGTGGCAACCAGGGCGTCGGCGGCCTCGGACGCAGCACCGTCGGTGCCGTGGGAGTCTGCGTGGCGGCAGGCGAGCGCGGTGAGCGGCCCGAGGAGAGGTTCGTCGACGAGGGTGGGTGCCAGGGTAGCGATGGAGGTCCATCCGCCGAGATCCTCTATGAGGTCAGCGGGCGGTTGCTCGGTGCCGCGTAGGGAGTCCAGCGCTGCCAGCAGTCGTGTCTTCAGATCGTTTGGGTCGAGGCTGTCGGCCACGTGGTCCTCCTTCCGTCATCGCTGGTTCATCGTCGGGGCTTCCACTGTGAGCGTTGGGGCAACGGTGCCCCCCGCCGCTCACCAAACGGGGTCGTCGCCACTGGCGACGATCGCATGGTCGCCGGGGAGAACCTCCTTCAGGACGTTGCCGTACCGGGTGGCGACGAGGATCTGGATGTCGCTGTCGGCTGCAACCTGGTGGAGCGCGTGCAGCATAGTTTTCAGGTTCGCCTCTGGGATCTCTTCGGCGGCCGGGGAGTCGATGAACAGCAACCCGGGGTGCCGTCCGATGCTCTTCACGTACCCGTACTTGATGAGCGCGATCGTGGTGGCCAGCTTGAGGCGCAGCTTTTCGCCCGCGGTCAGGGAGCCGTAGTTCGTCTCAACCCCTCCCTTCGTGACCTTCATGGTGCAGTTGCCGATGAGGTTCACCGAGTCGAGATTGTCTGACCCGAAACTGCGCGCCAGGTTGGCGATCTCGGCCGAGATCTCGAGCAAGCGCGGGTCCTGGTCGTCCTTGAGCCACTTCTTCAACAGGGTATCGGCTGCCTCAATGACCGCGACAGTAAGGGCGTCAGGTCCCTCGGGGACATCAACCGGTACCTGCTCGGTCATTCCTTCGAGGCTGCCTTCGGCGCGGGCCAGATCCATGGCTGCCTGCTGACGGGCTTTTGCGGCCTCGATCTGGTCCGCACTTGCCTTGGCCCTCTCGGCGGCCGCGTCCTGCCTACTCATCGCCTTGCGGTACTCGGACTCAAGGTTGGTCACGGCCTCGGCGGCCTTGGCTGCAGCGTTCTGCAGCGCGAGGAGCGCATCTACGACGTCTTCTTCGTCATCGTCCTCTTCACTGTTTGCCGTGGCCTTCTCGGCGGTGGCAACGGCTGCCGCCGACACGAGCTCAGCCCTGGCGTCAGCAGGAACGGAGGCGGCGACCAACACGTCGGCGTCGAGGGCGGCCAGGTCGAGTTCGTGCGAGCACAGAGAGCAAGCGTGGTCGTGAGGTTCGGCCTTCTTGCGTTCTTCGGTGACGGCGGCCGTGCAGCGCGGACACACGGTCGGATCCATGCTGTTGAAGAACAGTCGAGCGATCGCGTCCTCCATGATCCTGTTGTGGCGCAGCCGCTCGGCCTTGAGTTGGTCCTGGACCTGCGCGGCTGTGGTCTTGGCAGAGATGAGCTGTAGTTCGAGCTGGTGGGCCTTCTGGGCCAGATCGTGGGCTTCGGCGGTGAGGCCGAGCATGGTGACGACGTCGGGGTCCTCGTCGCTGAAGGAGTCCAGGCGCGCCCGGGAGTCTTCGACGCGCTCTTCGGCGAGGGCTCGTACGGCAGCCGACACCTCGTTGGCTGCGCTGGCCTGTGCCTTGGCTTGTTCAACCTTGTAGGCCAGGCCGCGGTTGGCAGTCGCTGCCTGTGTGCCCGGGGTTGCCCAGGATGTGCCGGCGAACATCTGGAGCATCCTGGTGGCGAGGATGCCTTCGTTGCCGAGGATCGGGTCGAGCTTGTCGGCCTGTACTGCGAGGGCTGAGGCGTACGCCGGCCATCGGTGCGACGTCTCTTGGTTGTCGGACCACATGGCGATGGGGTCGAGCCGCAGGCGCTCGAGCATGAGTTTGCCCATGAGGGCTTCGAAGTCCTTTTCGGAGGCGAACGTGCCGAGCGATGTGCGGCGGTCGCTCCCGTCGACGTCCTCGACGAGGAGGACTTCGCCGTTGGGGACCTGGTCGACGACGTTGAACCCGACCTCGATGCGCGTGTTGTCGATGCGCCACTCGACCTCTACGCGGCTGATCCAGGACCATACGTCGTCTTGGAGTTGGCATCGGCCGGTGAGGGCCCAGCCGAGGACGAACAGGACCGATGACTTTCCGCGGAGGTTCGCGCCGCTACCGATGCCGCTGAGGCCGGCGGGGATGTTCCAGTCGAACGCAAACGGCTTGTCGCCGGTCGATGCCGCGCCGTCGCCCTGGGGATGGAGCTTCTTGGTGCCGGAGAAGTGCAACCGCGCGACCCGCAGCCGGACGGGTACACCGGCGGTTGCACTAGTCAGGATTCCGGCGTCGTCCAGGATGGTTTCGACTTGTTCGGGGGTGACTTCCTCGAAACCCTTTCGTACCAGCTTGTCAAGTATTGCGTCGCCCAGTGTGCTCATGCGTCTGCTCCGGTTTTGGTTGAACCGTCGGGGGTTACGGCGAGGCCGTCGAGCCGTTCCCGCACCCGGTCGGCGATCGGGCCGATGTGCAGCCCGAGTTCGGTTCCGGCGTACTCGGCCTGCCTGTACTGCCGCTTCTTCAGATGGCTGCCGATGTCTGTGCCGGCCACGAGCGCGACGAGCTTGACCTGCTCGGTGTACCAGGACAGTCGGGGCTCAGCGGCCAGGTCGGTGGCGGCCTGCATGCCCGTGTCGGTCAAGAAGAACTGGCTGCGGACCGTCTTCGTCAGCCCGCCGACCCGCTTCAACGTGGCGAGCCCGTACGCCTCAAGCAGGGAGAACGCATCGTCGATGGCTTCGTAGGCACCGAAGTGCCACCGCGGCATCGGGTACCACCGCAGGTCCGGTTCGGGGTCGTCGAGGAGGCTGCGGGCGACGGTGAGAAATGTGTCGCTGAAATCGCCGGCCCCAACCTTCGTCACGATTTCATCAGCCAGGTAGTCCGGATTCCGGAGCCAAAAGTCAAGTGCTTGCAAGCGGAGCTCGCTGCGGATCACCCGCGCGGTGCAGGCCGGGTCGCTGTCCAACACGGCCTCGCCGCATTCGGCAAGGATGACCAGGAGCCGGATGGCGTGCTGCATGCGGGTCGGGGGCGGGCGGACTGCGAGCGTTGCCGAGGTGTCGTCGGAAGCCACGGAACCGCCCTTCACATCGTCAGCGAACCTAGACCCGGCCACCCTAGCGGCCGCGAACGCCGAGCTCTGGCACTCGACAAGCCGACACCGAACATCCGGCGCCGACCAGACCTTTCCGCCGATCTACCCCCTTGAGATTCGGCTCGTGGTGAGCCATGTGGTTAGACGCCTAGCAAGGTCCGGATCCGACCGTGAGCACCCAAGCGCATTCACGGAGAGGAACCGAGCGCATGTTGCCGATGACGTACGCGGGCATCTCGCCCACGGAACTGCAGGAACGAGTGGAAGGAAAGGTCTGGAGTCGCTGGTGCGCGTCCGAACCTGACCTGGCGCAGGTCCGCTCACTGGCCGACTTGGACAGCCTTCGGGGCCGCGCAGCGACCGACGGACCACTTGGAGGTCTGCTCCGGCTAGCAGCGATCGACGGGGGAAACGAGCCGTTGGCTGCCGTCGCGATCATGCATCTGTTGAAGGGCGGTGTTGGCCGTGTGATCCGCTCCTACGGCGACCTGTCGCCTGACATCGAGACGGTCGTGGTCGGTGCACTGTGGGAGCGGATTCGGACGTTCCCAACCGCCCGGCGGACCCACGCGTATGCAGCCTCACTCATCCTCGACACACGCAAGCAGGTGCGCCGAATGCTCCTGCCAGATCGAAGGACCACTCCCATCGCGCCGGACACGCCTGCTCTGTTCATGGCCGGCGACCTGGCCTGCGGCCCCGATCGTGCGATGGTCGAGGTGATCGACCTCCTGGGCTGGGCGCTGGCCGCGCGCGCGATTGAGCCCTGCGATGCCCGGATCGTCCTCGAACTTCTTGCAGCCGGTCACGAGGTCGATGGCACCCAACCCCGGAAGGCTCTCAGCGGCTGCTGCACCACCGCCGCGCGGGTGAGAGTTGCCACGAGCTACGGCATCTCGGACCGCGCCGTGAGTCGTCGGCGCGACCGTGCCTTGGCGCGGCTTCGCGCTGCCGTGCCCACATACCTCGCAGAGGTTGCGCGATGACCGTCCACGCAACGGCAGCGCTGCGGCCTGTTTTCGGCATGCCCAACTTCGAAGACGCCGACGAATGTCGCCTGCCGTTCAGCGCCGGCGATGCCGACTGGGTCGCGGACCTGCTGGACACCTTCCGTGCGGGTGACCTCGATGCGGCGGTCGACACGCTGGACGCGCTGCTCGGCACCATGCGGAAGGCAGCCAAGGCACGCCGGATACTCACGACGGTCGATGCTCTGTTGCTGCGGAAGGGGCTTGAGCTCTCGGCTCGCCGCCTAGGAAAGCTCGCGTGAGCACGATGGCACCGGCCGCCACGATCGCCGAGCTTGTTGCTGCCGTCCGCCAGGAGGAGCACGCGAACGATGGGGGGACAGAGCGGGATGCCAGGTCGGTGCGCCCCTTGCTGGTCGTAGCCGCGCATCCGGGGGCCGGGGCCACCACGGTCGCGGTCGCTCTCGCGGACGCACTCGCCGTGACCGATGCAGGCGGTGGTGTTGAGCTGATCGACGCCGCGCCGTCCGAAACCTCGGGACTGATCGGCGTCGCCCGGCGCGAGGTCGTGGGAGCGAACGGGGAGTGGCGTGCAGGCCAGCGCGGGACGGTGGCGGTACGGCGGCCGACGCTCTCACCGCGGTCGCTTGGCGAGTTGCCTCAGCTGGCCCTCGGGCCCGGCACCAGGGCCGTCATCGATGCCGGCTCCTCGATCCATGCGCTCGACGCAGACCCCGCCACGTTGCTTCGGGTCTTCGATGTCCTGCTCGTGTGTCGCGCCACCGTCCCCGGCGCGCGGCTCGCCGAAGTGGCGCTCAACCTCCTCCCGGCGCGCCTCCCTTTGGCAGCCGTCGGAGCCCGGCATTGGCCGAGCGTCGTCCAGGCGTCGCTCGGACCAATTCTTGCCGAAGCCGTCGAAGACGATCGCGTGGTGCTGATCCCAACCGACCGCGACCTCCAAGTCCGCGGCGTCGGCGCCGATCCGCTGCCACACGCTGTGGTTGCCGCAGCTGCCCGACTGGCCGAACTCATCTGGCCGGACACGGCCGCTGGAGCCCGCCAGCACCGAAGGAGTTGGCACCTCCGATGATCGTCGAAGCAATCAACAACGTCTGCGCGAAGGCGCCGACAGGGATCGAGCAGTACACCGACCTGATCATGGGTTGGGTCAAGTACGGTGTCGCCGCGGTCATCATCGCGGCCGGATTCATCTCCGTCGGCGCGATGGTGATCGGCAAGCTCGGCAGCATGTCTCGGGCCGCCCAGGTCGGTGCCTCGGGTCTTGTCTTCGCAGTGCTGGCCGCGGTCGCCTACGTAACCATCTACGGCATCCTTTGGGCGATCGTCAGCAAGGGCTGCTGATGTCCAGGATCGCTGTCGCCAAACTGCTGTCGGGACCCGATGAGTGGGATCGCCGCAAGCTCCAGATCCTGATGTGGGTTGCGGTCTTCATCGTGGCCGCGGTCGTCGTCGGAATCGCCTGGTCGATCCAGCTGCTGACCAGCGGAGGCGACGACTCCGCTGAAGCGGCGCCAGGTAGCGCCGACGGGGGAGTCGACACCGCGGGCGTTCGTGGCGCCGAACCTGATGGTGCCCAGCCGGGTCCGCTGTCGGCGGCCGAGACCGGGACGCTTGTCATTCCGCAGGCGCGGAGCCTGGGTGAGGCACAGGTCGCGACGGGCTTCCCGCGCACGGCGGAGGGGGCGATGGCTCAGCTCGTCGCTATCGACCGCCGTGCGCTGGAGTCGGTCTCGCTGGTGACGGCTCAGGACGTCATCAGCGTCTGGGCGGCTACCGGGGGACCGACGGCAGAGTCGTGGTCGGGCGTGCACGCGATGGCGACGCTGCTGTCGGACGCAGGGCTACCCGCAGACGGTGCCACTGAGATCCAGGTCGAACTGCGTCCGGCGATGGGCCTCATCCGCGAATCGACCGCCGAGGGCGTGATCCCGTGCGTCGACTACGTCCTCACCGTCACCCCGAGCACCTCACTGCCGAGCCGGATCGCCGCCGCCGACTGCCAGCGGATGGTCTGGCAGAGCGGTCGGTGGCTGATTGGCCCGGGCACCGAGCCTGAAGGCGCGCCGTCGCTATGGCCTGGCACCCAGGCGTCGTACGACGCGGGCTATGAATGGCTGGAGGTCAGCCCGTGACCACGCTGATCGCACCGATGATCGATCTCAACCCATTCCACTGGATGGGCGACAAGGTCAAGGAAGGCCTGGCCGACGCCTTCACCTCGATGATGATGGCCCTCTGGTCCGCCGGGCTGTGGCTGATGGACATGGTGTTCGGGGTCATCGATAAGTTCACGACGCCCGATGTCACCAGCCCCGGCCTCGGACACCTCTACAGCGTCATGCTGTGGATCTCGTTCCTGTTCGCGCTGCTGATCGGCTTCGGCCAGGTCGGGCTCGCCGCTATCCGACGAGACGGACGGTCGCTGGGATCACTGGCGATGGGCGTGGTGCAGTACGGCGTCGTCGTGGCCGGCTGGGTCGCCGTCTGTGCCGGGCTGATCCTCGGCTGCGCCGGCCTCACCCGAGGGCTCCTCAGCGAACTGCTCCACATCGACGGGTTCTCCGGCTACTCCGCTTCCGCCGGCATGACGAACCACGTCACCGGCACAGTCCAAGCCGCCGTACTCGGAGTCTGTGCGCTCTTCATGCTTGTGCCGGCGTCATTCGCGTATCTGCTCATCATGCTGGTCCGCGAGGCCGCGCTGATGATCCTCACCGCAACCATGCCGATCGCCGCCGCTGGCGCGCTCGGGGACGGCACCAAGGCATGGATGTGGAAGTCGATCCGCTGGTTCGCGGCGGCATGCCTCACCGCGCCCTTGCTCGCGTTGGTGGTGGGAATAGGAGTCCAGATCTCCCAGGCATCCTTCCCTGGCGGTCAGGTCCATCACGCACCCGATCTGAGTCAAGGACTCGACAACGTCGCCCAACAGCAAATCGCCGACAGCTCCACCAACGTAGGCATGGCCGTCGTGGGCTGCGTCATCTTCCTCGTGGCCGGCTTCTGCCCGATGGTCCTGTTCCGGCTCCTCGCGTTCGCCGATCCCGGCACCGCCTCCGGTGCCTCGTTCCGCTCGACGATGGCCGCCAACGGCGGGGTCTCGGGGCTGCTCTCCGGGCGTCGAGGCGCGCAGGATCAGGGCTCCGGAGCCGCGACCCAGACGGCGACCGACGGCCGTGCAGCCAGCGAAGGATCTGCCGACGCGGAGACCGCCAACCGGTTCCAGTCAAGGTTCGCCCGGTCCTTCGGCGCGGCCGGAAAGGTCGCCGGCGGTGCGATGAACGCACTCGGAGCCGTCGCTGCCACCGGTGCGTCCATGAGCGTCGACGTCATGGGACAGTCGGGTGTCGGACACCAGGGCTACTACGACACCACCCCACCCCGGAGATCGGAACGTCCGACACCGCAACGGACCCGGACTGGGCACGGCTGGGATCCGCGCGGCGGCGTTGCGAACGACCCGACCCACATTGACGCCGGGGAAGCGGCCGATGTCGCTGAGGAGGGGGCGATGCTCGCATGACCGTGTACGGCGCATCCGCCACCCGCGACCGGCAGGGCTGGTTCTTCGGCCTGACCGGGCCGCAGGTCTTCCTGGTCCTCGGCTCGGCCATCCCGTGCTGGCTCGCGATGGCAGTCGGGGAGTGGGCAACACTTCTCGTTCTGATCCCACTCTGGCTGCTCGCGGTCGCGCTCATCTGCATTCCGGTGCGCGGCTGGTCCGCCGCCCAATGGATCGGCGTCCTGGTCAGGCACACAGTGGGACAACTTGCGGGGTGGACCCGCTGGCAGTCCAAGGCCGCAGCCGGTGAGCTCGAGGATCCGGGAGAGGCCGACCTGCCCGGCGTACTCACCGGAATCCAGATCCACGACGGCCCTCCCATGGCTGGCCGCGTCAGTAGACCCGCAGTCATCCAGAATCACGCAGCCCGCACTTGGGCAGCCACTGCGCGGATCGTCCATCCCGGCATCGGGATGAGCGACGCGGAGGACAGAGACCGGATGGGTGCCGGACTGGCGGAGCTCTTCGAGGCTGCCTCTGCCAGCGGCCAGATCCATTTCGTCGCGCTCCAGGTCCGCACGATCCCCGACGACGGCACCGAGCGCGCCGCATGGGTCCGCCAGCAGGCGCGGTCCAACGAGCCCCAGCTCAGCGCACAGATCCATGCTCAGCTCGACGCGGCGATCAACGGTGCCGCTGTGCGCACCGAGGCCTTCGTGACGGTCGTCGTCCGCGAGGGGACGATCGCCAAGGACGCCCGCAGAGCCGGTCGCGGTCTGACCGGACGGGCACACATCCTGTACGGCATCCTCGCCGAAGTCGAAGCCCGGCTCGCCGGCGCCATCGGCTGCACCCACGTCACCTGGCTCGACACCGCCGACATCGCCGTTGCCATCAGGACCGGCTTCGAACCCGGCGACGCAGCAGCCCTGGCCGACGCCGCGATCCACCACGAGTATGACGACACGATCGGCGCCGGCGTCCCCGTCGGTGCTGCCGGCCCGACCAACGCCTCCGCGGCGCTGCGGTCCTACCGCCACGGTGAATGGGAGTCGATCTCGACCACCATCCTGCTCCCACGCAAGGGCGCGGTCATGGGTGCCCTCGCGCGGGCGTTGGTGCCCTCCCAGGTAGGGGAGCGGCGTGCGTTGACCGTGTACTACCGACCCGTCGCCCAAGGCGTGGCGGACCGCACGACCGGGCGGGCGGAGACGTCGGCCGCGATGGCGGCCGAGATGCGCCGCAAGGTCGGCCGCGTCGAACGCGCGCGGGAGCGCCGGGCCGTGGAGCAACTCCAAGAGATCGACGAGAAGCTCGAACGCGGTCGCTCGCTCGTCCGGCTCTCCTCCGCTATGTCGATCACGGTGCCTGCCACCTGGAACGCCCAGGACTTCGGTCGCCGCCTTGATGCTTCCGTTCGACTCTGCGGCTTCACCCCGCTGCCGCTCGACGGGGCGCACGACGCAGCTTTCGCCGCCGCTGCGATCCCGCTCGGGACGGGTCTGCCCATTGGCCGGCGTGTCAGGTGAGTCCGATGGGAAGACGAGCTCGTGGTTCTGTTTCGCGGTCGATCGATCATCTGCTCGCCGACTTCGGCACCCAGATGCCCCGCAAGGACGCAGGCATCGTCGACCCCCCACCGGACAAGCTGTTCCCCAAGGTTCTCCACGCCCGCGGCGTACGACGTCGAGGGCAGGGCTGGTCACCGACCCTGCCACCGCTCGCCGGGTACCAGACGACCTCTGAGCAGTCCCCGGTGATGTGGCCGCTGATCGCCGGGGACGGGTTGCCGCCGACCGGGGCCCCGATGGGATTCAACGTACTCTCCGGAGGGTCGTTCTTTTGCGACCCGATGGGCTGGGTAAACGACGACTCCATCGGTGTCACCAACCCCAACGTATTCATCTTCGGCAAGCCCGGTCGAGGCAAGTCAGCCATGGTGAAGGCCTTCATGCTCCGCATGATCCGGTTCGGCTACCGCTCGCTGGTCCTTGGCGACGTCAAGGACGAGTACGAGGACATCTCGCGCGCCCTCGGGGTCGAGCCCTACCGGGTCGGACCTGGCCTGCCCGGCCGGATCAATCCGCTCGACTTCGGGCCAATCGCGCTGGACTGGGAGAAGCAGGACCGCGTGGAGTCCGCACGCCGCGGCGCGATCATCTTCAACCGCTGGCTCGCCCTAATCCGCGGACTCATCGGATCCCAGCAGGTCCCGTTCACCCCGACCGAGAGCCGCGTCGTCAACCGCGTCCTGCGCGACCTCACCGGTTGGACCCAAGGCCAGACTCGGCTCACCAGCGTCACCATCCCGATGGTCTGGGCAGCCCTCGACAACCCTATCGATCAACTGATCAAGGACTGCCGCTACGAGTCGCGTCAGGACTTCTTCGACCACACCCGGGGCCTTCGCGACGCCCTCGGCTCGCTGTGCGAAGGGGAGCTCGAAGGGCTCTTCGACAGCGCCTCCACCTTCCAGCCGAACTGGCGGGCACCGATCCAGACCCTTTCGTTGAACACTCTGCACGCGAACGGCAACGAAGCCGCCGTCGGCATCTCCCTGATGTGCCTCAACTCCTGGGGCCAAGGCATGCGCGAGATGGCCGAACCCGGTGACCGCCGGATCGTCCTGCGCGACGAGGCGTGGATGCAGACCCGGCTCGGTGTCGAAGCGGTCAAGACCCTCGACTCCAACCTGCGGCTGTCCCGCAACGACGGCGACATCCAACTCGTGACATATCACAAGCCCTCCGACCCGCTGTCTGCCGGCGACCAAGGCAGCCAGGCCGCTCAGATCGCCAAGGACCTGCTCCACCTCGCCGATGTACGCATCCTGATGGGCCAAGACGAGGAAGTCGGCGCCGAACTCGGCCACCTCCTCGGCCTCAGCCCCATGCAGCAGGAACTCGTCACCGGCTGGGCCATGCAGGACAAGGGCAGAGCTCTGTGGATGGTGGGCGACCAGCGATACAAGGTGCAGACGGTGTTGACACCCGTCGAACGCCGCCTCACCTATACAAACGATGCGATCGCCGCGTGAGCCATGAGCAGGCACCGCGCGATCAAGTATGCCGCACCCGTGCTGCTCGTCCCGATCGCTGTACCGATCCTGTTCCTGACCCTCATCGGGGGACAGTCCTCTCGACATCCGGACCTCTGCAGCTCGGTACCGAAGAGTGTTCCCGCAGCCGTCGTCGGCGACCAAGAACTGGACGCCGAACAGATGTCCGTCGCGACCCAGATCGTCAACGCCGTACGCGCCTTCCCGCCCACTGCCAACCAGCCCCGCGCCGCCATCATCGCCCTGGCCACAGCTCAACAGGAGTCTGGCATCCGCAACCTCGACTACGGCGACCGCGATTCGCTCGGGGTGTTCCAGCAGCGGCCGTCCCAAGGCTGGGGGACAACCGAACAGGTCCGGAACATTGCGCATGCCACCACGTCATTCCTGCAACACCTGATCCTGGTGCCCGGCTGGGAGGGCCGGCCGGTGACGGATGTGGCGGCCGATGTCCAGCGACCAGGCGAGGCGTATCGCGGTCTCTATGAGCGATGGGTGCCGCTCGCGACGCGGCTGACGGAGCAACTGTGGCCGGACGCGACCGTCCCGGCCAGTTTCACCAGCGACGCCAGCTGTAGTCCGATCTTGCTCGCGTCCGCCGGATCAGTCGACTACCCCGTGCCATCAGGTTTCGTCGGCACCGACCAGCTCAACTGGGGCGGCACCGGGAGCCACTGGAGCGACTGGCACACCGGCACCGACTTCTCGGTCCCATGCGGGACTACGGTCCTGGCGGCGACCGGCGGCACGATCGAGATCGACACGAGTCAGTCGTGGGCCGGGCGCTGGCTCGTCAAGGTTGTGACTGGACCGACGTCGATCGCGACCTGGTACGCCCACATGCAGAAGCTCGATGTTGTGTCCGGGCAGCGCATCATCACCGGCCAGCAGATTGGCGAAGCGGGCGCGCTGGGCAACGCGACCGGCTGTCACCTGCACTTCGAGGTCCACCTGCACAACGGCAGCATCTACGGGCCGGACAACGTCAACCCGAGCCAATGGCTGGCCGCGGCCGGTCGCCGAAGCTAGGGCAAGTCTGTGCGGGTTACATGGGGGGTTGTCAGCGTCCGGCTCTGTCCGCGCACCTCGTCAAGACGGCATGTCGAGGAAGCGCGCGTAGAAACCTTGAAAGGCAAGCCTGATCCTGCGCGAGGGCCCGTAGCGGTGCTTAATGATCTCGAGGTCAGCTTCGCCGGGGCGGGTCGAGTCCCAGTCGTGCATGTCGTCGCGGTGGAGCAATAAGGCCACATCGACGAGGTCGGCAAACTCGGCGTACTCGCGAAGGTCTTCGAGAACCGGTGGATCGCATCGACGATGCTTGGGGACAACAACTTTGGACACCACGACGACCGCAACTTGGTGCGTCTGGGCCACAAGTTTGAGAGCCTTCACCAACTCCCGGCTTCGGGGCTCAGCGTCGCTGGTGTTGTCGACGACCACGAATTTCACCCCCTTGGGAATCCACACTCGGACCGCGTCGACAATCGTGTCCGTCGCGCCGGCAACCGACCATCCGCTGTTCAGAAGGATCGGTGCGGTACTCAGGCGCTCACGGTGCTCCGCGAGTTTCTGCCGGTCGTGCTCGTCGAGACGCCCCGCACGGATGTGACCGACGAGTGTCCTTGCCTCGGCCGCGATGTTCCGAGTCAGGATCTCGCGCTCCGGGGAGTCTGGAGCCACGAACAATGTTCTCTGACCGTGCCTCAGGGCAGCGCTCCGCGCGATGTCAAGGGCGAATATCGAGGTGCCGACTCCCGCTACACGGCGAGGAGCGTTACTTGGCTGGTTCGCAGCCCACCGCCCCCAGCGTCTCGTCCAGAACCTTGAAGCCTGTCGGGATCACTACGTCGCGACCGTCGTCCCGCGTCTGTCGCAAGGTGTTCCAGCATTGAGGCCATGCCGTCCGAGGGAGGAAAGCTGTCACCCTTCACGCGACCCACCGTTGCCAGAATCCAGCTCTCGGCGGAACAGGACCGCTTCGACGATCCCGGGCGTCAACGCGTTGTCCGACGACCTCTGTTCCGTGGCCAACCGATCCAAGAGCGTGATGTAGAACGCATACTGGGGCGTCGTCCAGCCATTGTCACGAAAGTGGCCCAGCGGCTTCGACGGTGCGATTCGGTTGACTGCTCGGGCCATGTAGACGTCAAGGATCAATGCTGTCGGTCGCGATCGGACGGCACGGGGCTGGTTCTCCGGGTCGGCGAAGTACAAGAACTTCGTGAAGAATGCCGGTCCCCAGCCCTGCACGTGCCCCTCGTCGCGGCTGCCATCCTTTGCCGAGTTGTAGAGGAAGTAGTATGCGACCACTGGTCCTGCCGTGCGGAGGATGTCTAGGGCGCGGGTGGCGCTCCGAGGGAAGCATTGCTGAGCAAGGAGCTCCTTGGTACGCCAAGCGCCATATCCCGTGTCGTTGTATCCCCACGCGTTGACGTTGACCAGCAACTCGGTCGCTTGCTGCTCGTCGAGCGCGCCAGAGGGCAGCCGAGAAGCGACTTCGAAGACGTCGCTGCGTCGAATAACGGTGTCGCGACGGACCGTCTCAACTACCAGGTCGTGCCACGGCTCACCTCCCTCGATGAAGCCTCTGGACACACGGAGGCTGCGCTGGAACTCACGGTCCCTCCACAACCCTGCTGCCGGGAGCGCCTCCGTGGCCAAGTGACAGTCACGGGCTGCCTCCTCAGCGTCGTGGATCCGCTCGACCAGGTCGTCGGCCAGCAGTATGGGCCGGTTCACGAGCCATCCTCGGTCCGATGGACCCGTTGACGCTTCAGGTTGGCAGACTTCATGCACCGGATCCTCGCAGCAGGTTCCGACAAATGGGCTGGCGACTCAGGCAGCCAGGCCGTCCAGATCGCGAAGACATGCTCCACCTCGCCAACAAACGCATCCTCGTGGCGGGAGAGCCGAATTCATGTCCAAGCAATCCCCCCGGTAGGGCCTGTTACATCGTGAACCTCGATTCGACGAACGCGCCCGGCTGATGCGGGTCCAGCACCAACGCAGCGACGTACTCCCGCTGACGTGGGAGGTGCCGGCGACGGTGCTCCTCGCGTGGCTGATGACTTCAGTACTGGCGCTCCCGTTCGGTCAAGCGGCGGCATACGTCGTCACTGGCCGTTCCTTCGTCTGGCCGACGGACCTGGTCGCGAGTCTGAGCGGGCTCCTAGGAGGAACCCCTGGCCTGGGTGTCGACGTAGCTCCGCCGACCAGTGGGCTGGTCTACGCCAGCGTCGCGGTGACCGAGCTCGCGGCCGCGATCCTCGGAGTCGCGGGGCTTGTCTGGTGGTGGCGGACTGCCGGTCCGGGCGCTCAGTACGGGGTCGCCAATCGGACCGAGGTGCGCCACGTGCTCGGCCATGGGGCACTCAGCAAGCGCGCCTCGACGATCCGGCCGGATCTGCTTCGCCGGGGCGGTGACAAACGATGACTCGGACTGCGGATGCGGCGGTCGGCTGGCGTCTCGGCCGCTCGCAGATCCCACGAGGCGTCGAGTTGTGGGTGCCCTACGACCGGGCGACCGGCGTCTACGGCCCACAGGGATCGGGCAAGACCCTCGACCTGCTCACGCCGGCTCTGCTGCGTACGCCGGGTGCCGCGCTCGTCACGCTGACCAAACCCGAGGACATGTTCCTGACCCTGTCCCGACGTGCCGAGGGGGACAGGCCCGTTCTCGTACTCGATCCGTTCGACCTGGCCCCCGGCGTCCCGGAGCTTGTGTGGGACCCAGTGATCGGGTGCGCAGACTCGATGACGGCCGAGCGGCGCGCCAAGGCGTTCACCGCGGGCACAGTCAACGGCGCCGTATCCCGCGGCACCAGAGACGAGGCGGCGCGCTTCTACGCCGCCGAGGGCGCCAAGGTGCTGCAGGCGTATTTCCACGCTGCGGCCCTGGCGGGTCTCACGCTCGAAGACGTCCTGCGCTGGATCGCTGATCCTCACAACGCCGGGCAGCCCGAGGAGATCCTGCGCACGGATCCATTGGCCGCGCCGTTCTGGGACGGGCTGCTTCGCGGTGCTCTGCACGGAGACGACCGGACGGCTGGCAACACGATCACGACGGTCCAACAGTCGATGGCCTTGTTCTTCCAGGAGTCCATTCGTCGGCGCTGCACGCCGGGGCCGGGCAGGCCAGCGACCAACATTGCCGGCGTGATCAATCGTGGCGGCACGCTCTTTCTGCTCGGGCGGGACGACCCGTATGCGTCAGCATCGCCGCTCATGACTGCGATCGCCGAGCATGTGCTCGACACAGCGCTCGGTCTCGCGATGAGGTCGCCGTACGGCCGACTGTGCCCTCCGTTCTTGGCCTGCCTCGACGAGCTGCCCTCGACGACCCCGCTGCCGACGCTGCGCACGCGGATGGCCAACGAGCGCGCGCTCGGGCTCTCATTCATCTACGCAGCGCAGACCTGGCGCCAACTCGTGATCTGCTACGGCGAGGACGAAGCCCGGGCGATGTTCGGGCTCACGAACAACCTGGTCATCTTCGGCGGCGGCAAGGACGTCGAGTTCTACAAGGAGGTGTCCGAACTTCTCGGCACGACTCGGATCGTGCGGCGCAGCTACAACCACAGTCGCTCCGGTTGGAGCAGCAGTCTGTACGGCGAGGACGTTCCGATCCTGCGGCCCGAGGAGATCCGTCAACTGCCCGACAGGCATGCGCTCGTTGTCGCCGAGAACGCCCGCCCGCTCATAGCGCGACTGTCGAGGTGCATCGACGGCAAGGCTGGTCGAGGGCTGCTTCGTGACCAAGCAGACGCGAGGGCGTCCGCGTCGACGGCCAGGAGTGCGTCGTGATGTCGACTCGTCCGATGGCGGTGCCGTTCCCGGCGCCGTCGCCGGCGATCGAGATGACCTTCGAGGAGCTTCGGGTCGCTGCCGCGAACCCGCCCGAGTCCGTTGCGGAGCTTCGTCGGATCGCGACGTTGCCGCGTCCCTGGGAACCGTCATCGTGCCTGGGCGAGATGAGGCGTCTGATCTATGCCTGGCTCGACGAGGTCGTGGCGTGGATCAACGAGGAGCACACTTGGCGGACCGACCGCGTGGTCCCGCACTGCTGGTCGGAGCACCCCCACATCGTTCACGAGCTTGCGACCATCGCCTGCGTTCGCTGGGAGGCGCGCGTCGCGGTCACGCCGGCGCCGTTGGAGGAGTGGCAGCGCTATACGTTGCCGATGTTCTTGGACCGAATCGCTCTGCGAATCGGCGAAGCCGGGTGCCCGCCGGGTCGCCACCTTCCAAGCCCGGGCGGTGGTAGGTATCGGCTGTACCGAGACGGCGCCCCCCCGACGGAGCGCCGTCTCCGACGCAATCAGGACAGCGAGCTGGCGTAGCGGTCAACATAAAGCCGCGCTTGCTGAGGAGGGTGTCTGGGCGCACGCGGAGGAACCGGTCTTCCGCTCGCAGAAGCTGGCCCAGACGTCAACGACGGGATTGCTGAGCGCGGTGCTCGGGGCTCACCAGCGACTGCTGATTGGCGGCGATGCCGGGCACGAGGACGCGCGCGGTGTCACCACCGTCGGGGTGGTCGTTGACCCGGTGAAACGAGCTGCGGCTAACCGCCCAGAGTGACACTGGCGTGTCGCGCCCTTGAGCGGGTGCAGACCCGTACACAACTCCCGCAGGATCGACGCATCCGGCACCGCGGAGACCGTACGCCATCAACGAGTCGCGGAGCTCGACTGCATCTCCCAAATGCTTGTCACCGCTGGTCAGTAGAGTCGAGCACGCGGGATCCTGCCCTGGGAGACCGCTCCACGAGGCCTGACCGTCAGGCCGCCGGGGCACGACAAGTGAACGAAGGAAGGCGATGGTCGACACTTCGGCGCTGGAGCCGTTCGCTGAGCGTGCCACCGAACTGCTGGTTCGCCTCGCTAACGAGCAAGACCCGTCGCTGGCGAGGGCCTACGACGAACTGCTGTTCAAGGACCTGCACGACGTCATCCGGCGACGCGGGGTGGCACTCGCGATGCGAGCCGCGGAGACCGCCAGCCAAGGAGTGCGGGTCCCCAGGGTTCAGCCCGCCGACCTCGATGCCGTCGCCCTCGATGCCACCGTGGCGGCCCTGGAACGAGCGCGAAGGACAGCAGACAGGTTTGACGCAAGCCGCGGCGACGGAGCCAGCTGGGCGCTGGGCGCCGCAGGCTTCGCCTACATCGACGTCGTCCGCGACTTTTACCAGGTGCGACGTGTAGGTGAAACGGTCAGCGTCGACCCGGTAGAGCTCGGAGAGCTCTCCGACCAGCGGACAACGAGTGCGTCACCTGAGCGCATCGCCGAGACGCGCGCGGCGCTGCTCCAAGCCCTCGAGCGCCTCACCAGCGACGAGAGGTACGCCGTCCTCGCGCAAGCGCAGTACGGGATGTCGTACATCGAGATCGCGACCTACCTGTTCGGGGACCCGTTGGAGGTCAAAAAGGTCGACTCGCTGCTGCAGCGTGCCCGACGGAAGCTCGCGGAGGCCGAGCGCGCCTGGAACGAGGAGCCGTGACGCGGCCAACCACCCGAGCGCCCAGCTGGGACGGCGGACCACCCCGGTGACGATGTGGGAGAGCCGCGAGGTGCTAGCGGCCGCTGTCGTCGACTATCAGGCCAACTGGTGGCGCCACGACACGGATGCGTTGGCCGTCCTTAACGACGCGGCAGCGCATCCTGGTCTGCGCGGCCAGATCCTGGCGACCTCTTCCCTGGGACAGATGGTGACGACAGCCGCCGTCTACCGTCCCACCCATCCGGGAGCGCCCGATGACCGCCCGTACCTACCCGAGCGCACAGACATCCATGAGGGCATCGTCGAGGACTGCGTTCCCTCGGCGGCCGTCGCTGGCTCGGGCCATCCCTCCGCGTACTTCACCATCGGCTGCCCCGGCGCGGGCAAGACCTCGGTCCTACGAGACATCGTCGATCAGCACCGGCGGCGAACCGCACCCGACGGGAGGCCGGCGCCGTTCTCGGTCCTCGACGCTGATCGCGTTCGACAGTCGCTGCCGGAGTACGCCGATGGCCTTGGTGCGTTCGTCGTGGAAGAGGAGTGCTACTTCATCACCTACGGCGAGGTGTTCGTCCGTGCAGTTGCGAGCCGCGCCGACATGGTCTACGACACCATCGGCCGGCTGTCCTCAATTCGAGAGAATCTCGGCCTACTCCACGCCGAAGGCTACGAAATCCATGTGCTGCACGCCCGCTCGGCCGTCGACCTGTGCCAGGAGCGGACCGAACGCCGCGCTCTCGAAGTCGACGGCCGCCTGGTCAACCCAGCCATGTTGCAGCGTGCCGCCGACGATGCCGAGCAGGCCATCGCTGCACTCATCGGCGAAAGCTTCCCGCTCGCCGGCTGGGCCAAGATCGACACCACCGAGATGGCCGTACCGACCCTGATCGACGGAACTTCCCCATGGCCAGAACTGTTATGAAACCAAGAACGGGTACTGGCCTTCTCAACGCATTCAGGTGACCGAGAGCCGCGAAACGTGTCAGTATTCGACTCCACTCACATGGTAAGACGACGGGCTGTGACGCATACTCAAGTTATGGGGTACAACGTGGACAGCAACAACTTGCCCTCAGGTGGTGGCCCCTCCGAGGCGCCGCCAGCGCTGCGTGACGCCGTGGCGAACGCGTCCTACGACTACGACGAAGCACTAATGGCCTACGAAGACGTGCTGGCCAGCAGGGACACAGTGAAGCGCACCGCAGCCGAAACCAGGCTGCACGAGGCGGCGCGCAAGCTCTCCGCCGCCCAAACCGCGCTGGTTTCGGCGCGCTCCGCGACCTCAACACGACCAACGACGTTCGCCGAACTGCTGGCCGACCCAACTCAGCAGCTAGACCCGGATGGCGTCGTGATGGCCAGTGTCTTGGCATACCGAACCGCAGCCCCCGCCACAGCCTCTGCCAGCCCGACCTGGATGGACTACGCACCGCACGAGGTGCGCGCCGCGACTTACGTCCATGAGCGTGTCGCAGCCTCGACCGTCGTCGCGACCGCTTCCTAAGCCTGGCCAAGCCTGGCCGGAGTTGGCGGGTACCCGAAAACGCTCCCCGTCTGCCGCTGCTGGCGGCACAGGAAGCTGAGCTCCCGGCCCTCTGTGCAGGGGGCGGCCGAGAAATGTGCGCCCCAAGGTGGGAGAACCCTTCGGTCAGTGCCTACACCTAGTAGAGGCAACTAACCAAAGGAGAGACGTCATGGCGAAGCCGGACAAGCACGTGGAACTGGTGATCGTTGTATCCGGGGCTCCCGAGGCGGTGCGGATCAACCGAAACCAGCGCCTGGAACATGGCGTGCGAGAGGCGTTGCGCGAATCGGGCAACCACGGGCAGCCGCCCGAGGACTGGGAGCTGAGGAACGAGGCCGGTCAGCTGCTCGCACTCTCGATGCTTCCCGACGAGGCTGGTCTGGTCGACGGCCAGACGCTGTTCCTCAGTCCGAAGGCGGGTGCGGGTGGATAGGACCGAAAGCCCCAACGCGCACGGAATCCGCGATCCCACGCTCCACGACCGTGAGCAGTTCCTTGTGCCCCAGGACATCACCCGGGCCAAGTTCCAGGAGCAGCTTGACCGCTGGCATGCCAACGCCGACGCGTACGCCCGCCGCGGCTGGCTGCTGCTGACCACCGGCGACCTGAGCGTCGACATCGGGTTCCTGCAGAACGTCGCGATGGGCGGTCGCACGATTCCAGTCATGACGACGTGCGTGCGGTTGGATTATTGGAACTTCGACCTATGGCCGCCGTCGTTGACCTTCCTCGACCCTGTGACGCGCCATCCGGCGCCACCGCCTGTGCGAGCTCCGGACCGCGTCAGCGCAACCGAGGTTCGTGACGCTTTGATCGACCAGCACCCCGAGACGCTGCAACCATTTCTGTGCTTGCCAGGCATCCGCGAGTACCACTCCCACCCCCAACACTCCGGAGACGACTGGCTTCTCCACCGCCACCTTCGGGAAGGTGACCTGGCAGTGGTGTGCGAACGGATCTGGCGGCGGATGGCGCGCAACGTCCTCGGCATGTCGGTCGCCATTCAGTCACTCGCGCCAGCCAACGACACCAGTATCGCCAACCAGCTCGACATCAACCTCCTCCAAGGCGACGCAGACCTCGTCCAACGACAGCTCGCTCAACAGCAGGCGGCGCAAGAGGCGATAGAGCGACCACCACGGGCACGTGATCAACTTGGTCTGGGGCCCGACGTGCCAGGCACCAACGCGGGGACCACACGCAAGCCCGCGCTCGATGCGAGCCATGTGACAGACAGCAGTGGAGTCCTTCCCTCGTCTGCCGACGGCGTCCCGCCCTCCGCCGGCGAGACGGACCACCAAGCCTTTGATCTGACCACCGCCGAGCCAGCCGCAAACTCGGGGTCCGTCCCGGCGCCCGCACGAGTCAGCTCGGGAAGAGAGGCTGGCAGTGGATCTGAGCTCCGTGAGTGAACTCCAGATCCCGAACCTGGTCTTGAAACCCACGCTGGATTTCCTAGGGCAGAAGGGCACACAAGGGCACGAAGGGTTCGTCGTCTGGGGCGGCCGTCACCTCGACGACCTCACGTTGCAGTTCACCAGCTGCTACGTGCCCGATCAGACAGCTCACAAGACGTCCGACGGGCTGCTCGTCGTGGTTGAGGGAGATGCCCTGTTCCGCATGAACCGCGCCTTCTACGAGCGTGGCGAGATCGCGGCAGGCCAAGTACACACCCACCCCACAGCCGCGTACCACTCCAGTACAGACGACCACTACCCGCTCGTCACGCTGCGCGGCGCGCTCAGTCTCGTGATCCCTGACTTCGCCCAGGACGGACGGGCCGGCATGGAGCGTTGGGCGTGGTACCGGCTGCGCAATCATGGCCAGTGGGACCCCGCCACCGACAGCGGCACCCGAATCGTCGTAGAAGCCGAAGGAGACTAACGGTGGCGCTCCCCGCGTTCTTCGCCCGCGTAGCCGACTCGCTGCGACCAGTCGCCGAAGTAGACCCCGACGTCCTGCGCGACAAACTCGACAACCTGCATGTCCGCATCGAACTGGCCACCGCCGACCCGGCGGCTCAATCCGCGTTCATGCTCGCCTCCAACCTCGCCGCCAGGCTCTATCCCAGCATTGAGCTCGCCCCCAGCGCACAGGTCCCCGACCCTGCAAAATTGGTCGCACAAGCCCGCGAACTCATCCTTGCCATCAATCCCGTCGCCGACGTGGAGCCCGCCGCGAAGCCAGCACAAGCGACGGCATCGCGCCCGCCGAGCCAGGGAAGGCAGCCCCGCACAGTACGCCTGCGTATCGGAATATCGACGCCAGACGCCGACGATGTCCTGAGCGGACACCACGAGAACGAGGTGGTAGTCGACGCACACGGGTGGCACGTCCTCGTGGATCCCGACGAAACCAAGCCGGTGGACAGCCCGGGTCACCTGCTCACATGGCTGGCCGCAGCGGCCATCGGCATGGCCGAAGTGTTTCGATGCGTCTTCACCGACGAACTGGGCGAACTCGGCCGAAGCGCACTCCAGCCCGGAGGCTTCAACCTGCTCACCTCCCGTCCCCTAGATGCAACCACATCGGCCCTGGTCGACAGCACGGGACCAACCTCAGGTGAGCTGGTCGATATCGGGGATGTCCATCTCATCGGCGCCGGCGCTATCGGACAGGCAACCGCGTATGCGCTCGCCCGCCTCAACGTCGCAGGCCGCATCCAGGTCATCGACCCCGAGACGGTCACGCTGTCCAACTTGCAGCGCTACCTGCTCACCGACGCCAACTCCGTCGGCGCCGTCAAGGTCAACCTGGTCCGCGACGTATTGAGACACCAGGCACCCGCGAACCGCAATCCCACTGGCGACAATCCCTCGGACAATGCGCTGGAAGTTCACCCGTTCCAGGGCCGCTGGGGCGACTTGCCCACGCATTTGCGTGTGGATCAGGTCCTCGTCGCTCTCGACACGGCACGCGACCGGATAGCGGTGGCAGGTACGTTGCCCTACCACGCCTACAACGCCTGGACCCAGGTCGCTGACCTTGGATGGTCACGCCACGAGCAGTTCGGCGACGAGCCCTGCCTCGCCTGTCTCTACTACCCCGACCGTGCACTGCCCAGTGAGCACGAGCTCATCTCCCAAGCCCTACAGCAGCCGCTGCTACGGGTGCTGGCCTACCTGATCTACAACGTACCCATCGGCTACCCGCTGCCCGGCATCCCTGCCCTCGCGGAACTCCCACCACCCGAAGGATCGGAACGCTGGACCCAGGTGGGCCTCCTCGAGGACCTCGTCACCGCAGGCATCGTGAGCGACGACGAGCGAGTCACGTGGAGCACCTCCAGCATTGGAATCCTCTACCGCGACGGCATCTGCGCCGGAGGGCTGCTGCCCGTGGGCGACCTGCCCGGCGACGTCCTCGTCCCCTTGGCGCACCAGTCCGCCCTGGCTGGAATAATGCTCGCGGCCGAACTCATCTGGTCCCGCACACCCGACTTCGCTGACCAGCGCGACACAATCATCGAGCACCGCTACGACGTGCTGCGAGGCTTCCCCCAAGTCGTGGCCAGGCCCCGGCAACGCACCCCCCACTGCCTGTGCACCGACCCCTTCTACCTTGCCCCTAGCGCCGCGCCCCCCGAACCTGAAGCTCGGACGTTCTAGCTGAGCGCCGGGGCCAGCACCGGACCTCCGTCAGCGTGAGGGCAGATGATTTAGCCCTGACGAGACCCGGGGCGCAGATGTCTCTAGCCGCGTATCGTTCTGGCCGACGCGACCACGTCGATCTGCCGCGACAACGCGTCTGCTGGTCCACCTCGGGTAAGGGCGTGGCTTTGCAGATGTCCATACCGAGCCGATGTCCAAGCGGATGAAGCTTTGCAGTAGTCAGTCGTCCTCGCCAACCCCTCCGCGGAGGAGGGTCAATCTGCGCCAGGAACGAGCGGATGTTCTCCCGGTGCGCCTCTGTGGAACAATTTGGAGTCGGGCTCGTACCGAATCCGTAGCCGGTGTTGGGCCCCGTCAGCCACGTGTAGTCGGTACCGCCGTGCTCATCAGGGCGAACAGTTCGCCATCAACTTCAAGGGTGATAGGCGCGACAACGGGCTCGCTCTCATGCCGGAGATACACGCCCGGAACGGCGAACGGGTCGGCACCACCACCGCTTGGGTAGGTCGCGCCCATGTCGCCATGGTTGGCGGTGCGAGCACCGATGTCCAGCGAAAATGTGACTTTCTGATGCACTCATGTCATGTGCCGCGATCCACCGGCTCTGCCGCCAACTGTCGTGAATGCGTCTTGCGCCGCGTCCGCTGCAACCTTGGGCCCTGCGTCTACCTCGCCCGCTACTTGGGTTAAACGCACACCCCAACTTCGCCATTGGTTCGACTGCGCAGAGAGCCATAGGCTCGGGCTGGCTCCGGTACTCCGCTGACCCTGAGGAGGAGACGTGCGCGTCCTGGTCGTCGACGGCGCGAACGTCGTGGGCAGCCGGCCCGACGGCTGGTGGCGCGACCGCCCAGGCGCGGCTCGTCGCCTGGCCGAAGCGCTCGAGGCCGCGCAACTGCCGTACGACGAGGTAGTCCTCGTTCTCGAGGGTGCCGCGCGGCGCGGGCGCCCCGAAGGACACGAGCGAGGGCTCCGCGTCGAGCATGCGGACTGTAACGGTGACGACGCCATCGTCGACGAGGTCGCCAGACAGGTCCCTAACGGCGCCAAAGTAGAAGTGGTGACGGCGGACCGGGAGCTGCGGTCCCGCGTCGCGGTGGTCGGTTGCACGAGCCTCGGGCCGAGCTGGCTGCTCGACCAGCTCTGAGCAGAGGACCGCATCGGTCCGGTTCCAGTCCGCTAGGAGATGGCGACCATCATGTGAGGGGGAATCCTCATTCCGACACGCTTGGCGCCCCTCCTGGGAGAGCTTGGGAGCGGGGGCGCCCTGCTGCGTCTTCCGCGTTTATTTGCTCATGCCATTGAGCCTCAGCAGGCGTGGTGCGGCTCTCGACATCTCGCGAGCTGTGAAGTTCTGCTGGCGATCCGAGCAGGAGGTCACGTCTGCCAATGTCGGGGGTCACATGCCAGATCTAGGCATGACGAGGCGAATTCCGTCCGAGCAGACTGGCGCGACTACCCACCAAATTCGCGGTAACCGTCTCATCGATGAGCTCACAGGCGAGACAACCCACCGGATACGCGGCGAACGTCTCACCGACGAACGCACCGGGGACACGACGCACCGCATCCGCGGGTAGGTGGGCGATGTTCCGCTGACAAGCGGATCACGGCCAAGGCTACCGACCCAGACGGGGCTGCCGTCTTCCTGTGTATGTGCGAGCCATGACGGGCTCTTCGGGGCGACGGCCGCCTTGCTGCGCCGACGTCCGGGTCGGCCGTCCGCTCGGCAAGGCAGCGGGTCGGCGCGGAACCGTGACCGGCGCGACGCGAGCCCGCTTGGCCGCGAGTTCGCGGCTCGCGCATGCGACGGGATCGTCGGTCCACCGTGTCCCTGCTTCGAAGGTCTCAAGCCCGAGGAGACCCGGCGGGAGAGCGAGGCGTTCCTCGACACGATGGATGTGATCGGTCCACTGCTCTGGCGGGAGTGCGCCGATCACCCGGGCGAGGTCACGGGCGAGCCAGATGCGGGCGGCGCTGTCGACGAGTTCCTCGGCTCGTTCCTCGATCAGCCGGTCGATCAGCCAGGTGCCGACGCTTGTCGCGGCGGCCAGCCGTTCGGCGAGTGCGGCTCTGCCTTCGATGCGAAGCAGGTCGGCGGGGTCGAGTGCGTCGGGCATGGCGAGGTGGCGCGGGTCTGCACGTAGTGCGGCGAGACGCCAGAAGGCGCGTTGCGCGCATGCCCAGCCGGCTTCATCCGGGTCGGTGGCGATAACAATGTTCGAACGGTCGCCCCGCAAGTACGACGCGAGCCGGTCGGCCTGCGACTCGGTGAACGCCGTGCCCAGCGGCGCGACGCCGACCGACCGACCCTCGCCGGCGAGCGTGACGGCGATGGCGTCCATCGGCCCCTCAACGAGGACGGATGTGGCGCCTGCGTCGAGCGCGTCCCGTCCTTCCGTGAGGCCGAACAGTTGCTCACCCTTCGTGAAGACCGGCGTCGTTCGGGTGTTGAGGTACTTCGGCCCGGCGTACTCCTGGCCGTCCTTGGTGGGGTTCCTGCGCCCGATGAAACCAACAAGAGCGGCGCCTGAGTAGATGGGGAAGACCAGTCGATCGCGGAAGGTGTCGACGAGCGCGCCACGGTCGGTCTCACGCGCCAGTCCGGCTGCAATCAACTCGGAGACTGAGGCTCCGACTTCGGTGACGTGGCGAATCAAGCTCTGCGGCCCGGGCGGGGCGTAGCCGACCGCGAACCTCGTGTCGTCGGCCAGGTCCGTGCCGAGACGATCGCGGAGGTAGTTGGGAGCCCACGAGCGCGGGTACGCCGCCGCGTAGTGGTCCAACGCGAGATGGTTGAGCTCGAGGATCCGTGCCGGGCTCGTCTCCGACTCGACGACATTGGTGTGCGAGGTACCCATCGGCTGTTCCGCGATGATCGGCGTTGAGTCCGGCGGTTCGGGGACCTCGTCCGGAGGCGCGTCCGTCATTGTCGCGACTCGCCAGACGAGGGTCCAGCAGAGTTCCGTCACTGCCACGGTTTCGCGTTGCCTGGTGACGGCTTCGATCAGGTCCTCGGCACTCCACTCGGACGGCCGAGCGTGGACGGCGGCGACCAGCGCCGGCCAGGCGGCATCGGCCATGACTCGTTCGGCGGTCCCGGTGCCGAGGCGTCGAATGAGGGACGGGACCCAGGGGGGTCGCAGGCTCGCGGACGAGGAGCCGGAGGCGCGCAGGGCCGCTGGGCCGAGGTGCCCGACGACCCGCCACCACAGAGCGTCGGCGGCGCGTTCGTCAGGGAGTGGATCCGTTCGTTCGAGTGCTTCCGCCAGCAGAGTGCCCACGTCGAGACCGGCCCCTTCCAATGCGGCGAGGCGGGCCGCCAGTCGGTCGTACGCCGGGTCGGAGCGGACGAGGTTAGGCAGTTGCTCTGCGACCGCTTCGCTGAGCCGCTGCTTGCGGTCGACGACGGCACGCACGCGACGATCCAAGGTTCGTTGGTGCTCGGCGGCATCGGTCGACGGTTGAACAGGGCCGGTCGGTCGGGTCTCGTCATCTGCGACACCCAATGCTCCGCGCCAGGCCGCGAGGTCGGCGCGAAGTTCCGCCTGACCTTCCGCGGTGAACGGGACGGCCCAGGCCGGCGCAGTCGATGGCTCCCACGACCGAGCATCGGCTTGGACGGACTCGGTGATCAGGTGTACACGGGTCGCACGCGCATCGAGGTAGCGGCCCCAGAGTTCGTGCTGGGCAAGCCGACCTGGGACTCCGGCCAGCCAAGGCAACGGGCCCCTCTGTGTCGAGCTGCCGAGGCGCCAGTCCAGGACGGCAGCTCGATCAGCCGAGGAGTCCAGCTCACGGGCTGCGGCGGCCTCGGCGAGCATGCCCACGGGATCGGCACCGTCGAGTGCCCGCAGGGCGAGGTGCCCGCGCAGGGTCGGGTACGCCGGCTCAGCGGTGAGTCCAGGCCAGAGCACCTCGACGTCGCGGTCGACCTGCGCGAGTGCTTCGGTCCCGACGGTGTGCTCGGCGGCGTACGCCAACGCGTCGTGGTAGCGCATCGCAGCGTCGTGGAGTCGGACGGCGGGGGAGTCGGCTTCCCGCTTGGCGGTGGTGGCGGACTGCTGGGAGCCATCGCGCTGGAGGATGTCGGCGAGGACGTCAATGGCGGTTGGCGGCAGCAGAGCCTCCGGACGGGTGAGGCTGTGTGGGTCTCCGTCGTGGGCGCTGGCCAGGTAGACGTGGTTGGCGCTGCGGCCACGGGAAAGCGCGACGTACAGGAGTTGGCGTACCTCGTTGCCCGACACCACCGTGTGGCAGGTGTCGACTGTCATGCCTTGGGCGGCATGAACCGTCGATGCGTAGCCGAGCTCGAGGCTCTCCGCCACGTAGTCGGCGGGCATCCTGACTGAGGCTCGCATGCCGACACGCTGTGCCCGGACGCTGCCGTCCGGCGCCACCTCAGTCAGAGTCCAGCGGTCGCCATTCTTGACCCAGTCGCTCCGGGAGATCGCGAGTCGGCGCTCGTTGCGGCGGCTGATGATGACGTCGCCGACGGAGGCTCGGTTGCCATCGGACAGGTGCACTTCTCGTGGCGTCTCGACCGTATTGGCGCGGAGCCGATCGGCGCGGGCCCGGGCGTTGAGTCGGGTGACGACGTCACGGGTCGGGGCGAGCAGGATCGTGTCTCGGCCGGCGGTGCGGTCGGCCGACCAAGCGTCGTACGCCTGATCGGTGACGGACCCGATGTCGCCCACGTGGATGCGACGGTTGTCGGCGTAGAAGCCAAGGGCGCCAGCATCGCCTTCCCGTACGGCGAGGGTCGCTGCCGCCTCCGCAGGGTCGTCGAACCGGCGGACCTCGGAGAGCGTGGCGGCGCCGACTGTGTGCTGGATGTCGCGGAGTACGCCGCCGGCACCGACGGCCGCGAGCTGCTGGTCGTCGCCGATGAGCCTGACGATGCCGCCGCGCGCGGTGACGTAGCCGGCGGCGTCCGCGAGCTCTGCAGTTGCCACCTGACCGGCCTCGTCGATGATGACCAAGGTGTTCCGGCCGATCCGATGTACCCAGTCGGGCCACTGGTCCTGCGGTGCGTGGGCGAGGGTCCACGTCAGCTTGGCCAGCGTGTCGGTGTGCACGCCGATCGACCTGCCCAGCTCCGAGGCCGCCTGCGCGGAGGGTGCCAGGCCAAGCACCTCGCCGCCCGAATCTGTCCAGGCCTGGCTGAGCACGCGCATCGCCGTCGTCTTGCCGGTACCTGCCGGGGCGAGGGCCAGTTGGACGAGCCGTCCGGAGGTGGCCAGGTCGCGAACCATCGCCTCCTGGGCATCGTTCAGCTCGACGCCGTTGGCGGCAGACTCGGCTGCCGCGATCCCGACGCGCACGTCGGTCAACATCCGTCCGCCGGTGGCCTTCGCCAAGCCGAGGACCTGCTGCTCGGCGGCCAGGACCCGCGACGAGGTGAACCGGGTCGATCCGTGGACGTCGTACACACTCTCGCCGTTGGCTCTGCGGAGTTCGACGGGCTCGGTGACGGGATCGGGTACGCCAAGGCGTGTCGATGCCTTGAGTGCCTGGTCGACCACTCTCTCGACCGCATTATCGATCTGGGCGAGGGGGATGGCAGCGGCTCGTGCCCGTCGCTCGGCCTCCGCTCTGACGTGCCAGATCTGCCAGGTGGCGCGCTCGGACTCCAAGGTTCGGATGACGGTCTGAGCCGTGCTCTCGTGCCAATCGCGGGGGAGCCGTCGCGGCTTGGCTGACGGGTGCAGCGCGGCGTACTCCATCTCCTCGACCTCTAAGCGTCCGCCAAGCACGTCCGTCGCTTCCCGCTTCCAGGTGGCGCGTTGGCTGGCCTCGCTGGTGGGTGTGTGTTTGGAGTCTCTGGTCTCGAGCGTTGCCTGCTTCGCTAGGGCGATCGCTTCAACAGGAGTCGGCGGGCGTCCGTGGCGGGCTTGGAAGTCAGCGGAGATCTTCGCCTGCCGACCCTCGATGGCGCGACGACGGCGCGACCAGCACCGGATCAGGAGCGAGTTCACGCCGACGATCTCGCGGACGGGGCGTCGCCGGCTGCGATCGGGGACGTCGTGAAAGCGGACCCCGAGTCGGTCGACGAGCTCGGCTTCGAGTCGGGTGTTGTAGTGCTCGGAGGCGTTGACGGTCGCCTGATAGAGCACCCTGCCGTCGAGAGCGAGCCAGCGGCCGTCCATGGTCTGGACCTTGTTGGAGACCGCGAGATGGGTGTGCAGGTCCGGGTCGCCCGCGCGGGTGTCGCGGTGGGTGAAGGCTGCCCCGACCAGGCCGCGGACGGCGACCTGCCGGGCGCCGCCGCGTCCCTCGCGGGTGAAGGCGACTTCTCGTTCGATCCAGTTCAGCGTGTCGGCGACGGCTGCGTTGTGCGCCGCCCGGATCACCGTCGCGGTCTCCCGAGTGGTCAGCGCCCACAGGACCGACACGGACTTGACCGGCGAGAACACCAGGTCGTAGCCGGCGACCGCGCTAGTGGCCTGCCGTGACGATCTGGCGATGAATCCGGACAGCTCGCGCGCGTCCTCGGGTGAGCGCCCGTACTCGGCCTCGAACATGCGGGTGCCAACCGTCGAGCGGATGCGGGCGCGGTACTCCACTGGGATCGGGGTGTTCCATTTCTGGCCGCGCCCCAGGTTGCACGCCGTGAACGCCTGAGCCACCTCGGTGTTGAAGGCGGACGCCGCGGCGTACACGTTGAAGGGCCTGCCCAAGGCGCCTGCGGCTTTCGCCTGGCTCTCGGAACCGCCGGATGCGGCGACGGCCCGTTCCATCGCGACGGCGTTGGGGTGACGCCCCAGCCCGAAGAGCGACTTCATCTGCTCTTCGGTGACAACTTCGCCATCGGCAATGCCCAGGGATGCGATGCCCTGACCCAGCCACTGGCCTGGCGACTCACCGTGCTCCGAGTAGTAGTCGGCGAGGCTCGCGTGCCCCTTCTCGGTGCTGTCGTGCGCTGCGACCTGGCGAGTCAGATACGTGTACCCGTCGCCCGCGGTGAACTTCGCCAGACCCATCACTCCTGAACAGGCCCGGCGGTCGCCGTTGCGTGGACAGCGAGTCGGCGACGTACTCGACGGCTCCGGTCAGGTGCGGTGCAAGAGGTGTTTGGCGGATCTCTGTTTCGGGGTGGTGAGGCGACTTCTCGCGGGCCGCCGTCCACGCAGTCGGTCGTTTCGGGCCTGTTCCAACTGACAGGGACTCGGATCGGAGGGGCGATGGGTTCGGAAGCGGCGAGGGCGATAAGGGCACGTCAGCGGGAGTCGGCGGCGCGGGTCGAGCGGCTCATCCGTCGGCGGGATGAACGGGCTCTGATTGGAAGCTCCCGGCGCCAGCGGATCAAGGCGGCGGCACGGGAGGGACGGCTCGCGCTCCGGGTGTTGGACAAGGCCGGGCGGTCCGTCGCCGATGCGGAGGAGCGGGTCGGACGTGCGTTGGAACGAATCACTGCGGAGGGGCTGCCGCGCTCCGATGCGTACGCCGCCCTCGACCTCACGCGTGCCGTTGGTGACCGCCTGATCGGACTCGCGGAGCACGCACAACGCCGTACGGGCGACGCCGGGTCCACAGATGTTCGTTCCGATCGGGACGTGGGCGCGGCCATTGCCCACAGTGAAACGGCCTACCCGAACCGGGTGGGGTCTTGAACGGAGGGAATCTCTGATGTTGCTATCGCACGCGGTCCTGCTCGCCGAAGCCCGGTCCTACGTGGCCGCCCTCGCCGACAACGCCCTCACCTTCGACGGGTCCATGGAGTACGAGCGAGTGCTCCTTGAGCTCGACGATCTCCACGGCGGCGTGTTCCCGCCCACCACCGACATCCCGATCTCCGACCCGGCCGTCCTCTACCGGGTCGCCTACCAGGCGATCACCGGCCTGGAGGCACACGAGGTCGACGCCTTCGGTCTCGAGCTCTGTCTGGCGATGCTGATCGCTGCTCGCGAGACGGACACGCGGTCATGACGTACGGCGACACCACCTCCGACTTACGGCAGGTGGTGACTGAGCTGCTGCGCCGTCACCGGATTCTCCAGCCGCTGGGCGGGCCGGGCATTCACACCGCGCCCGTGACGACCACGGTCGAGGAGCGCCGGGAGATGGGTCAGGAGATCCAGCGATTCCGGCACGCATCGCTGCTGTGGTGCCATCAAGCCGCGTTCGCGTCGACCCCGAAGTTCACCCTCGTCGACAAGACGGCCCGAAGCCGTGGCCCGGCCGAAGAGTTCCGCTACCGACTCGGCGAGACGCTCGGCGCGATCACGGTCGACCTTCCGAGGGTCGAGGATCTGGCCACCCCGCACTCCAACACCTTGGTCGAGACCTGGCGCCTCGCGGCGCGTGCCTCGGCGCTCGGGGAGCACGACTTCCCGGCCGGGGTCGACTACACCCGGCTGGACGCCAAGCAGAGCCTCGCGGTGCTCAAGGATGCCGCTGACTTTGTCCGTGGCCTGGTCGTCCTGGACAGGCGCTACAAGAACGTCCCAGGCTGGGAGTCCTTCAAGAACCCCGGGCGGTTGGGTCAAGCAGCTGAGGTGTGCTCGGTGTTCGCAGCCTGGGAGGAACGCGACTACTCCGTCGACAGCCGCGGCTGGCGCCCGCCAGCCGCGGCGATCCAGGGACCGGCCCTTCCCGGTATCGCTGGCGTGGTTCAGGCACAACACAACATGCTGGTCGACCTGGCACGATTCCCGACCGCCCTCAACCTGCGCCGGATCTTCCAGTCCCAGGCCGAGGTCGCCCACGAGGCTGCCCGCCACGCCGCGCTCGCCGCGCCCGAGGTGGTCGAGCGGTTCATCGAACGCGAGCAGACTTACAAACTGTTGCAGAAGGACAGCCGTAACCTCGGCGGTTTGGTCGGCCACGGCGGCGTCGCGGCTGTCGAGAGCCGCAACGCGGAAGGGCGGCTCAAACACACACCGGTCGGTGACGACGCGGATGCTCCCGCACTCCGCGAGCTCGCCCGCCTGTTCACCGCGACCGACGCCCGGATCGCGTCGACGCTGGAGTACGGCTTCCAGCAGAATCTGTACTTCGTCTCCATCAAGTACCCGCGTCTCGGTGACCAGGCGGTCAACGGGGTGATCCAGCAGCGCGAGCGCTGGGTGCCGGTCACGTCGCCGGTCCAGACGGAACTGCTGCCGATCGTCCGAGGACGACTCCGGCCGATCCCGCATCCTCGGGCGGCTGAACCGAAAGCCGTCGAAAGCAGGAGGTCGTACGAGGTTCTCCTCGCCGCGCAGCCGGGAGCACGCCGAGCCGGCCCACCGCGATGAGCGCCTCGCGGGGTCCACGGCCGATAGTCGTCGTGATGAACCGGGAAACCTTCAGAAGTGAAGTCGGCGGGCGCCAGCGGTCTCCTTCTGGAGAGCGACTCGCCAGCAGGTCGCGCGGTCACGCGGCCCCGTCGTGCGCGGCTGCGATCGGCGAGATCTCGGCGCCTGTGTCCGCGCCCGCGAGGGCGACCAGGGCCTGGTCGAGGAGCCGGCGGATGCCCGAGTTGAGGCTCGTGCACTCGCTTTCGATTTTCGCGGCGTTCTTCTGGATCGAACCGGCCAACGTCTTGACGGCGTCGATCTTGGTCAACTGAGCCAGAGCCTCGCTGACCTTCTCCTCGGCCGTGGCAATCTCGGTTGCCCCGGTCCGGGCGGACGCAGTAAGGGCGGCGGTGCGCATCAGCATCACAACGGTACGCAGCAGGTCCGGGTTGTCGTTCTCGGGGTCGAACGCCATCACGACCCGACGAGACCCGAGGACGCGGACTGTCTGGCCGCCGTTCTGTGCGGAGCTGCGGACGAGGCCGAGGGAGGCAGCGGCTGCACGGTTTCGCTCAGCCTCGTCGAGGTAGTCGCCCCACCCTGTCCGTGCGGAGTCGGTCATTTCGAGTGCCACGCGAGCCACCCCGCCATCCACGGTGAGCAACCCGTCGCCCTTCTTGCATCGAGGCAACAGCCCAACGAGCGCCCCGGTGTCGATGTATTCATCGCCGAGACCCCCTGCGATGCCGAACATCAGCGTGTGGACCTGCGCAGCGTAGGAGTCACCCTTGATCGGGGTCACCCTCGCCAGCGAGGTCTTGACCTCCTGGACCTTCAGCGCGGTGACGAGCCCCTCGACCTTGCCGGCGAGCTCAGTGTGGTTCTTGTTCAGCTGCTGTGCGAGCTGCTCCTGGCGTGCGGTCAGTTCGGCTGCATGCTTGGCCATCGGCGAGTTCGGATCGCTGGGATCGAACTGCTTGGCGGCCTTTGCAAGCAGTTCACTGGTGCCGGCGCTCACTTTGCCGTCAAGGTCGGTTCCGAACCTGTCGAGCAGAGGCTGGAGACGTTCGAGCAGCTCAGGGCTATCGCCAGCGAAGATCCGGCGCAACTCGGTGTTGAGCTCACCCTTGGCTGCCGTGACGGCAGTCGTGAACTCCTTGCGGCTCTGGGCGTCGACCTCAGTGATTGCCTTCCGTGCCTCGTCGGCGGCCCTGGTGACAACTTCGGAGGCATCCTTGGCGGCGCGCCCGGTCATGTCCGCAGCCTGGGTGGTTGCCCGGGTGGTCTTCTCGCCTACGTCTTTGAGCATGCGCTCCAGAGCTCGTGACTCCTGCGCCTGCCCGGTCACGGAGAGCGCGTGCGCACCGATCCGCAGGGCTTCGGTAGCGAAATTCGTGAGGTCTGCACGGGCGAGTTGAGCGGGATCGTCGATGAGCGCGCCACGCTCTCCGTTGGTCCAGCGCTGGGCCTCGCGTACGACGTCCTTGTCGGTGATCGTCAGTTGCTTGATGACCACTGTGGTCATCGTGGCGTCGAAGTGTGCCTGCTGCTCGGGCTTAGTCATGGCTGCCTCCTTGGTTGGCGGCCGTCGGGTGACGTGTCGCAAGACCAAGAATCCGCCGGCGGCACTCTCTCTCCTATCAGATCACTGATAAGGCGGCTTATCAGTGTATGAGAGCGCGAACCGGATCCGTGCCATAGTTTGGAGTTAACCAGGCCACTCGGAAGTAGGACGCAGCATGCAGCATGACGCAACGACACTGACGATGCAGGACGTTGCCAACCTTGCTCACGTGCGTCGCCCTGTCGTTTCCACCTGGCGTCGTCGCCCTGTCATTCGCGGCGAACTGATGCCCTTCCCGGAGCCAACGGCGACAATCGCCGGTGTTGAGCGGTTCGACCGGGAAGAGATCGTCGACTGGCTGGAGCAAACGGGACGCGGGAACAACCCCGACCATCGCTACGACGCGCCCGCCCTTGCTGTCCCCGACGACGTCGACCCGGAGGACCTCGTCACGCTGCTCTGCCTGCACGCGCTGACGGGCGAGGAACTCACCGACACCACCAGTGAGGCTCGTCTGGCCTTGGCTGCGGAGCATGACCGCGCAGACGCGTTCGTTCTACGAGAGATTCGGGTGATGCGGCCAAGAGCGATCATGCTCGGCTTCATCGATGACCTTGTCGAGGCGTCGTACGGCGCTGCCGACGCATTGAACCGCCTGGAGTCCGGACGGCTGAGGCGCATCCATGGCGGACGCGAACTCACCCCGGGTCTGATCGAGATGGTGCGGGCGGTCGCAAGTGTCTGCGCCGACCACGTCGACGCCGAGGGAGTTCCGTTGGTGCACGACGACGACGCCTCCCTTTCACTGGCGCTCGCGGGTGGCTTCTCGAAGCTCATTGTGACGGGTTCTTCAGACCTTGACCGGAAGCTGTGGAGGCGCGCGCTCATTCGCGAGATCGACATCAGTCGGGAGTTCATCACGCCCCACGTCTCAGTCTGTTCTGTGGTGGGCCTCGATGTGGAGGTGGCGCTGGAACGAGTCGATGAGCTTGTGGTGGAGCTTGACCAGGGCGATGTTGCGGTCGTCGTTGGCTCCGCAAGCGCCCTCTGCGACCTGCTCACCGGTGACCACGAGTTGGATCGCTCGAAGACCCTGCGTGCCGGCAACTTGGTGATTGCTGTCCGGCTGCCTCGGGGATTGTGGCGTGAAGCCCATCGACAGAGCCTGGGACTGTGGGTGTGTCAGGGGGGTCGGAATGTGCAGCGTCCGCGGGTGGCGGACCTGGGGGCCTTCGCCGATGTCGAGTTCGACCTTGATGACCTCGTAGCGGACGTCGCAGGAGCACTTACGGACACCGAGGGCCGGGCCTTTCGGTACGCCCGCAGCAGTGAGCTCGCCACGGTTTTGGCGGGTGGCCCGGTGGTGCCTCGCGGGGTCAAGGCGCTACGGATGGGGATCGCCGGCTCGACCTCACAGCTGGACCGGATCACCGCGACAACGTTGACGACCAGGGAACCTCTTGAGCCCCTGGACATTCTCGTCGAACCGGCCCCCGGTGAGATCAGGCTTCGCCGGCGGTCGCTGGGAGAGTTGCGCGACGCCCAGCAGCTGGTGATGCGGCGCGGCTCGCGGATCGACCCTGCCCACGCTGACCAGGCCGGGACGGTCGCAGTGCGGTCGGCCGACCGCGGAGCCGAGTCCATCAGGCTGGACGCCTTCGACGCCGCCAGGCTCTATCCGCGAGCGGTTCGAACCGAGCCCGGAGACGTGATCTTCCTCGAAAGGCCTCGGCCTGTGGCGCTCGTAGACACCAGTGGCGGCTCGCTGGTGGCCTCGCCATCGCGAGTCCTGCGGCTGAGCCCGACCGCGAGCATTGGCCCCCATGCGTTGGCAGCCGTGATCAATGAACAGGTCCGGGTCGGCAGCGAGTGGGAAACGTGGGCCGTTCCAGAACTGCGCACCGCCGAGTCCGAGCGTCTCGAGGCTGCACTCATCGAAGCCCACGACTTTGAAGAAAGGGTCAAACGCCGGCTGGATGCGGCACACGAGCTGAAGAAAGCCTTGATCGAGGGTGTGGCCGCAGGTGCCATAACTCTCGACACCCGGTCGACCACGAGCGGGATTCACTCCGCTAACGTAGCGAAGGAAGTAGGCTGAGGATGCCACCGAAGAAGAAGCAGGAAGCGTCGGCGCCGTCGACCCTGAAGGAACTCAAGGACACGCTCTGGAAGGCCGCCGACAAGCTCCGCGGCTCGATGGACGCCAGCCAGTATAAGGACGTCATCCTCGGCCTGGTCTTCCTCAAGTACGTATCAGACGCGTACGACGAGCGCCGCGCGGCCATCCGCGCGGAGTTGGAGGCTGATGGTCACGACGAGGAGCAGATCGAGTCGCTGATCGACGACCCGGAGGAGTACCAGGGCTACGGCGTCTTCGTCGTGCCCGCGCCCGCACGATGGGCGTACCTTGCGCAACACGCCAAGGGCCTGCCTGCTGCCATGGGACAGCCGGAGAAGAACGTGGGCCAGCTCGTCGACGATGCGATGGACATGGTGATGTCGCACAACAAGACCCTGGCGGGCACACTGCCGCGGATCTTCAACAGGGACAACGTCGACCAGCGCCGCCTCGGCGAGCTACTCGACCTGTTCAACAGCGCGAAGTTCAGCCGCCAGGGCAACCAGCGGGCACGCGACCTCCTGGGCGAGGTCTATGAGTACTTCCTGGAGAAGTTCGCCCGCGCCGAGGGCAAGCGAGGTGGCGAGTTCTACACACCCCAAAGCGTGGTCCGGGTGCTCGTCGAGGTGCTTGAGCCGTCGAGTGGTCGCATCTACGACCCCTGTTGCGGTTCGGGCGGCATGTTCGTGCAGACCGAGAAGTTCGTCTACGAACACGACGGCGACCCCAAGGACGTGGCGATCTACGGCCAGGAACTCAACGAGCGCACCTGGCGGATGGCCAAGATGAACCTCGCCATCCACGGCATAGACAACAAGGGACTCGGAGCCCGTTGGGGCGACACGTTCGCCCGTGACCAGCACGCGGATGTCCAGATGGACTACGTGATGGCGAACCCGCCCTTCAACATCAAGGACTGGGCCCGCAACGAGGAGGACCCGCGCTGGAGGTACGGCGTCCCACCGGCCAACAACGCCAACTACGCCTGGCTGCAACACATCCTGTCCAAGCTCGCCCCAGGGGGGAGCGCTGGTGTCGTCCTGGCCAACGGGTCGATGGCGTCGAATTCCAACGGCGAGGGTGACATCCGGGCACAGATCGTCGAAGCGGATTTGGTCTCCTGCATGGTCGCGCTGCCGACCCAGATGTTCCGTAGCACCGGCATCCCCGTGTGCCTGTGGTTCTTCGCCAAGGACAAGACGGCCGGTGCGTACGGGAAGGTCGACCGAACCGGCGAGGTGCTGTTCATCGACGCCCGCGGGCTGGGGTTCATGATCGACCGCGCCGAGCGATCGCTCAGGGACGAGGACATCGCCCGGATCGCGGACGCCTTCCACGCCTGGCGCGGCTCAGCGTCCGCGGTCGAGAAGAGCCTTGCATACGAGGACGTCCCAGGCTTCTGCAAGACCGTATCACTGGCAGACATCAAGGCCTCGGATTACGCACTGACCCCGGGACGGTACGTGGGTGCCGCCGACGTTGTGGACGATGGTGAACCGATCGAGGTCAGGATTGAGCGGCTCACCAGGGAGCTTCTCGCGCAGTTCGACGCGTCAGCGCGCCTTGAGAAGGTCGTGCGCGAGCAGCTGGAGCGCCTCCATGTCTGAGTGGATGGAGCGCACTTGGGGGGATGTGATCACCCTCCAGCGCGGCTACGACATCACCAAAAATGAGCAAGTACTCAGTGGCACCGTTCCCGTTGTGTCGTCGGGAGGCATCAGTTCGCACCACGACACTTCGATCAGCGACGGCCCGGGGGTGGTCATGGGGCGAAAGGGAACGCTAGGCCGCGTCCACTACATCGAGGGTGCGTACTGGCCGCACGATACGACCCTGTGGGTGCGTGATTTCAAGGGGAATCATCCGCGCTTTGTCTACTACGCCCTCAAAGCGATGGACACCGTGTTTCTGAACGTTGGTTCTGCTAGTCCTACGCTCAACCGCAACCACGTGCACCCGCAGTCAGTCTTGTGGCCTAACGGTGTCGGTGAACAGCGGGCGATTGCGGAGGTGTTGGGGGCTCTTGACGACAAAATCGCCGCCAACGACTTGTTGGTCGCATGTGCTGATTCGTTGGCACGGGTTGTGACGGTCGCGGCGATCAATGATGAAGCCGTGCCTCTGTCCCAGACCGCGACGATCACGATGGGGTCCTCCCCGCCGGGAACTAGTTACAACGAGAGCGGTGAAGGAACAGTCTTTTATCAAGGTGTCCGGGACTTTGGTGTTCGATCCCCACGCAACCGAGTCTGGACCACGGAGCCAGTTCGTTTGGCCGCTGCCGGTGACACGTTGGTCAGTGTTCGCGCTCCTGTGGGTCGGACGAATCTAGCCAGCGAATCCCTGTGTCTCGGGCGCGGTCTGGCCGGTGTGCGGGCAAAAGATGGTCGACAGGCGACCCTGTTCCATCTCTTGCGTTCCGTCGACTCAGTCTGGACGCCTTTCGAGGCCGAAGGAACGATCTTCGGCGCGATCAACAAGGCTCAGTTGGAATCTGTATCTATTCCGTGCGTGCGCAACGATCAGCGGGACCACTTGGAGGAGCAGCTCGCGGGTCTTGAAGGGAGGATCGCGGCGGCGCTCAGCGAGACGGTCGTTTTGGCTGCGACTCGCGATTCGCTGCTGGCGCTACTGATGTCTGGAAAGGTCCGCGTCAAGGACGCCGAGAAGCTCGTGGGAGGAGCCGTCTGATGCCGGATGCCAACGGATTCTCCGAAGCTCAGTGGGAGGGGATCGCCCTCGATGCCCTTGCCGTCCAGGAGTGGCGGCCGCTGCCTGGCTCGGCGATCGCGCCCGGCACCGAGAACGGCCGGGAGTCCTGGGAAGAGATCCATCTCCCGGGCCGCCTGCTCGAAGCGATGCGGCGACTCAACCCTCAGGTGCCGGGTGAGTATCTCAAGCAGGCACAGGCCGAGATCCTCTCGCCGAAGTCGCAGGACGCCATTGCCGAGAACCACCGCATCCACTCGTTGTTGGTCGATGGCTACCGGGGGATCAGCTACATCGATCCCGACGGTGTCGAGCAGAACCCGACGATCCGCCTGGTCGGCCACATGGTCGAGGACAACGAGTGGCTCGCGGTCAACCAGGTCACCATCCGCTCGAAGGAGGTCGACCGACGCTTCGACGTGGTGGTCTACCTCAACGGCATGCCGGTCTCGATCATCGAGCTCAAGAAGGCCGGCGCGCTGAAGGCTGACCTCGCCGCCGCGCACGCTCAGTTGCGAACCTACCTGCGCGAGTTCCCAATGGCTTTTCGATTTGCTGTGCTGACCGTGATCAGCGACGGCATCACCGCGCGCTACGGGACGCCGTTCACGCCGCTCGAGCATTTCTCGCCGTGGAACGTCGACGACGACGGCCGCCCCGTGGAGTTCGGCGTGGTCCTTGACGACGTACACCTTGGCACCGAGTTGGAGTTCCTCATCGACGGTGTCTTCAACCCTGAGCGGTTCCTCCAGCTGATGCGCAACTTCACGGCGTACGACGAAGGCGCCGAGGGGCTGGTCAAGCGGATCGCCAAGCCCCACCAGTATTTCGCCGTCACCAAGGCGGTTGGCAACACCGTTCAAGCCGTCGAGAGCAACGGTAAGGCAGGCGTCGTTTGGCACACCCAGGGCTCCGGCAAGTCGATGGAGATGGAGCTCTACGCGAACCTGGTCAGTTTGCAGCCCAAGTTGAAGAACCCGACCATCGTCGTGATCACCGACCGCAAGGAACTCGACGGGCAGCTGTTTGAGTCGTTCAACCGCAGCCTGCTGCTTCCCGAGAAGCCGATCACGGTGAAGAAGCGGTCGCACCTGCGCGACGAACTCAGCAACCGCACCACCGGCGGCATCTACTTCACGACCCTGCAGAAGTTCGGCCGCAGCCAGGACGAGAAGGACGCCGGCACCGACCACCCGCTGCTCTCGGACCGGCGCAACATCATCGTCGTCGTCGACGAGGCGCATCGCAGCCACTACGACGACCTCGACGGCTACGCGCGCCACCTGAAGGACGCGTTGCCAAACGCCACGCTGATTGCATTCACCGGCACTCCCATCTCGTTTGCGGACCGCAACACCCGTGACGTGTTCGGGGATTACATCGACGTGTATGACCTGACCCGGGCCGTCGCCGACGGCGCAACGGTGCCGGTCTACTTCGAGCCACGATTGATTCAGGTCGGCCTTGTCAAGGGCGTGAGCGAAGAGACGCTCGACGAGGCTGCCGACGAAGCCACCGTCGGACTTGACCAGGTGGAGCGGGACCGAGTCGAGCAGGCAGTCGCGGTCATCAATGCCGTCTACGGCGCCCCCGCCCGTCTCAAGGCGCTCGCTGCCGACATCGTCGAGCACTGGGAGAATCGTTCGTCGGAGATGGCCAAGTTCATTGACGCACCCGGCAAGGCAATGGTCGTCGGGGCCACCCGAGAAATCTGCGCCAACCTGTACACCGAGATCGTGGCCCTGCGTCCCGACTGGCACGACGACGCGGTGGACAAAGGCCGGATCAAGGTCGTCTACTCCGGCGACGCGGGGGACCAAGAGCCAGTGGCGAAACACGTGCGCCGCGAGAGTGCGAACAAGGTGATCAAGGCGCGGCTGAAAGACGAGGACGACGAACTCCGGATTGTCATCGTCAAGGACATGATGCTCACCGGCTACGACTCGCCACCGCTGCACACGCTCTACCTCGACCGTCCGCTCAAGGGCGCACTGCTCATGCAGACCCTCGCGCGCGTGAACCGCACGTTCCGTGGCAAGCCGAGCGGGTTGCTGGTCGCATACGCGCCTCTCGCCGAGAACCTCAACAAGGCGCTGGCGGAGTACACCGAGACCGACCGGGCCGAGAAGCCGATCGGGAGAAACATCGACGAAGCCGTCGCGCTGACGACGTCGCTCATCGCTGCTCTCGACGAGGTGTGCGCCGGATACGAGTGGAAGAAGCGGCTCGATGGTGGGCCGAAGAGCTGGATCAAGGCTGCCGTCGGCCTGACAAACTACCTACGGTCGCCTGCGACGCCAGGAAACCAGGTCGACGACGACACGGAAACACTCGGGGACCGCTTCCGCAAACTGTCTAACCAGCTCGCCCGGGCCTGGGCACTGTGCTCCGGCAATCAGACGCTCGACCACGTTCGCACGGACGCGAAGTTCTACGAAGAGGTCCGCGTCTGGATGGGCAAGTTCGACGCCCAGGAGCGGCAGGCCAGCGGCAAGCCGATCCCCGACGAGATCCAGCGGATGCTCTCCCAACTGGTGGCCACATCCACCGACTCGGGCGACATCGTCGACATCTATGAAGCAGCGGGGCTGCCCAAGCCGAGCCTTTCGGATCTTGGTCCCGAGTTCACAGCGAAAGCGCAGGATGCGCCCAACTCGCACTTGGCGATCGAGGCATTGCGGGCCCTGCTGAACGAGGAGTCCACCAAGGTCTCACGGCACAACCTGGTTCGGCAGAGGGCGTTCTCCGAACGGATCCGGGAGCTGATGGTGAAGTACACCAACCAGCAACTTACCTCGGCCGAGGTGATCGCCGAGCTGATCGAGATGGCGAAGGAAGTCGCGACAGAGGCAGACCGGGGCAAGTCGTTCACGCCACCATTGTCGGAGGACGAACTCGCCTTCTACGACGCGGTCAGCAGCAACGAGTCCGCGGTAGAGGTGCAGGGTGAGGACGTGCTCGCCCAGATCGCTCGAGAACTTGTCGAGGTGATGCGCCGAGACGTCAAGACCGACTGGACGGTGCGCGACGACGTGCGGGCCAAGTTGCGTTCTTCGATCAAGCGCCTGCTCGTGAAGTACAAGTACCCGCCGGACAAGCAGCCCGCGGCCATCAAGCTCGTGATCGAGCAGATGGAGTCAATGGCGCCGCGGTATGTCGCGTCATGATCAACGGCGTCATCAGCGAGCATTCGCATGCGAATGTCGGAGGCGTCCGGTTGTGTGAGACCGGTCCAACGCGAGGGAGATTATTGTGGCGAAGTACTCGGTGACTCAGTCGGCCGTGACGCAACTGCTGGCGGATGTGCACAGCGACAAGATCGCCATCCCGGAGCTCCAGCGGCCCTTCGTCTGGGACAGCGTCAAGGTGCGCGACCTCATGGACTCGCTCTACAAGGGCTATCCGGTCGGCTACCTGATCACCTGGCAGTCTGTCGGAGCAGCCCTGAAGGGAGGGAAGGTCGCTGCCCACCAGCAGATCCTCATTGACGGTCAACAGCGAATCACCGCCCTCCGGGCGGCCATTGCTGGCCTCAAGGTGGTCGACAAGCGCTACAAGCAGGTCCGGATCAGGATCGCGTTCAACCCGGTCACCGAAGAGTTCGCGACCTGGACGCCAGTCATCGGCAAGAACCCGGAGTGGATTGCCGACATTAGCGCACTCTTCAACGCTGACTCGATGTTCACCTTCGTTCGCGAGTACTTCGACGGTAACCCGGACGGGGATCCTCGCCTCGTCGAGACCAACATGGGGCGGCTGGAACAGATCAAGAACGCCCAGATCGGAATCATTGCGCTCGCCGACGACCTCGAGGTTGAGACCGTCGCGGAGATCTTCATCCGGATCAACTCCAAAGGTGTGCCGCTAACCCCGGTCTTTCATGGGCATGGCCGGTGCGGTGGCGTTGCTGCGTAATCGGCTGAGTGGCTTGATGGACGGTTCTGGGCACGACGTTTGGCCGGCTGGCGCTGCCGGGCTGCGGTTCTCCGGGTTCC
>JAABUR0100000812.1_pt1 | contig 62419 bp, 76 predicted proteins | sample 5560091 | NCBI WGS metagenome assembly JAABUR01 (sample SAMN10711879, study PRJNA513375) | rock metagenome | isolation source: Antarctica rocks | place: Antarctica: Victoria Land, University Valley sud
TACAACAACCACCGCAGACACTCGGCCCTGGGCTACCTCGCCCCGGCCCGATACGCTGCGATCTGCAACCACCCATGAAACCAGGCGACTCTCACAAACCCTGGATCACTTCACGGGGTCCTGCCACTGTGTATTGAACATTTGCAGAGATCGGTGACCGACAGAAGTGGGCAGTGGCCATTACGAAACGGAGTGAAGCGCCCCAGGTTTCCTGCCGCTCTCATACGGGTTGCGACTTTCGGTTGAGGGCCGCGTAGTGGGCTTGGGAGCCTGCGCCGCATCTCAACGCCTTTATCCACCCAGCAGGCCTTCCCATCAACACCTCCACGGTCGGGGTATTGCGACGGCCAGTTAAATCCGCCCTGCGACCAGCGGTCGTGCCGGTGCTGGTGATTAGACCCGAGAGATACCTCCACGCCTTGCTGTTTCTGTGTCCAGATGGCGCGCACGGAATCGCATCCAGGACGTCACCCGTTCTGGATCTCTCGGACAGTGTGACCTGCCCCGGGTTCGTGCCGTCGGGCTGCTGTTGTCCTAACACTCAGTGGGTTTTAATTTGCCCATCTCGCATTCAGATCGGGCACGGCCAACTTCCGTTCGGTTTCGCTCAACGGAGCTTACCGCCTACCGCTCAGCTGCGACGACGGCAAGGTTTGATGATCATCTACTCCTTCGGCTTGTCAGGCTCGGACATGTCCGCCGGCCTCAGATCCAGCCAGACTTAGCCGCCTTGGCACCGGCATCGAATCGGCTGGTTGCGCCCAACAGTTCCATCACCGCCGCCACCCGACGACGTACAGTTCGTTCCGACACACCTAAGAGTTTCGCAGCGACGCCATCCGTTATGCCCGAAGCCAGAACCGACAGGGTCGACGGAACGATCTCCTCCGACAACGACGCCCGGCCTGCGACGCCCACCGAATAGGACGCTCGCCACATGCTCGAGAATTCCTTGTACAACGCGCGGACCAGTACCGTGCCGGTCACCAGGAGCGCCTGACCGGAAGCCTGATCGGGCTTCTCGGGAATGATGGCGCGTACTCGATCCGAAATCACCAGCCGATTGGGGATCGACCCGATCACCCGAACCTGGGCGCCACGCGCGGCGAACTGTGCAAGGTAGTCCATGATCTGCGGCACCCGAGCGGCCCGTGCAGGATAGATGACTCGAAGATCGACACCGCGGTCGAGCATGCCGATGTCCATCTCCCAACTGGTGCGCATGAGCCGCTCGTCATATCTCGCATGGTCCGGTAGGGCACTGAGCCACTCGAACTTCGTCACAGAGTCCATGCGTTGGATGGCCTGACCGATGTCATGCAGGTCCGCCAACGGCTGAACGGAGGGTCCCGTGATTACGTGAGGAGGCACGGCGACCCCCTTCCGGGACGGATGACCGGCGCAATCGTATCCAGCAGGTGTCTTCAGCGGCGAGGCCGTCACTCCGTTGCCCGAGCACTACCTGCTCGCTGCCACCTGACCCACCCGGTGATGCGGAATACGTGTTCGTCCAAGCCATGGCAACGTCCGATGAGGGTCGCGATCCCGAGCGGTCGCGACTACCACTCGAGTGTGCTCCGTCATGAGGTGAACGTCGACAGTGCCGGTGTCGGGGACCGCTTCCGGGATCTCGCTCCGGTCAAGAGGCGGTTGGATGGGGTCCGGAACTTCTCGTTGACATCGCCACGGGTCCGAACGAGCCGCCTTTTCAGGTCCGCCAGTGAGCAGGTGCCGCCCACGATGCGGCGTGTCCCAATCCACTGTGCAGCCACTGGATGCTCAGGCATCGACCGGGCGGCCACCACGATGCAGGGCCGCGGCCGGGTCGGCCGGCGGAACGGCGGAGTCCGGCGACGGCGTGGTGTAACCCGCCCGGTCCTGCTGGGCGGACGCTGCCACCGCCCGGACATCGGCCCAGGCCCGCAATGCATCGATCTGCTCGGACTGGGTGATCGACAGCGGCACCGTGTGATCGATCTCCCGGAGCAGATCGTCGGCCGTCAACGCCCGCCGTCCGTCGAAGGCATCGAAACACCCGGAGATGACGGCCTGTTCGATCTCGGCTCCGGAGAACCCTTCGGTGGAATCGGCCAGCGTTGTCAGCAGTTCATCGGTGATCGGCAGCCCGCCCAGCGCCGGACCGGCGGCCAGCCGGGCACTCAGGTGGACCCGGAAGATGTCCCGCCGCTCGGAACCGGTCGGCAGGTCGATGAAGAAGATCTCGTCGAATCGGCCCTTCCGCATGAACTCCGGCGGCAACAGCGCGATGTTGTTCGCGGTCGCCATCACGAATACGGCCGCCGTTTTCTCCTGCATCCAGGACAGGAAGGTGCCGAACACCCTGGCCGAAGTCCCGGAGTCGCCGGCGCCGGAAGCGCCTGCGGCGAAACCCTTCTCGATCTCGTCGATCCACAACACGCAGGGCGCCACTGCTTCCGCCGTCCGGATCGCCGTCCGCATGTTCTGCTCACTGGCGCCGACCAGCCCACCGAACACCCGACCGATGTCCAGCCGGATCAACGGCAGCCCCCAGGCGGACGACATCGCCTTGGCGGTCAAGGATTTCCCGCAGCCCGGGACCCCGGTCATCAACACCCCTTTGGGGGCCGGCAGGCCGTACGCCATGGCCTCGTCCAGCCAGGAACCGTTCCGTTTGGTCAGCCAGGTCTTCAGGTTCCCCAACCCGCCGATGTCCTGCAGCCGGGTGCTCGACGAGACCATCTCCAGCACACCGGATTTGCGGATGATCTGGCCCTTCTCGTCGGCGACGACCGCCACGTCGTCGACCGAGAGCCGGCCGTCGGCCACCATCGCCCTGGCGAACGCGTTCTCCGCCTCGAACGCGGTCAGGCCGATGGCCGCCTTGGCCAGCCGCTCCACCCCGTCGTCACCGAGATCGGCCCGCAACGCGCCGGCCCCGGTATTGCGGTCGATCATCCGCTGCAACAGCTCCCGCAGGTACGGCTCGTCAGGCAACGGGAAATCCAGCAGGGTGACCAGCGATTCCAGCTCGGACGGGATGTTCTGCAGCGGCGACACCAGGATCAATGTCCGGGGTGCGGTGCCGTCCTTGTAGAACCGCACGGTGTCCTTGAGCGCCCGGACCAGCTGGGTGTCCGGCGGCACCTGCGAGCTCCCCAGCCAGGGATGCAGATCGAACATCACCACCGCACTCGGCGCGGTCAGCGCCGTCGCAGCCACCAGTGCGGCGTGCGGTGTCCGGGTGTCGGGGTTACCCGGCTGGCCGAGCGCGGCGAATCCGTTGGAGGTGGTCCAGGTGTAGACCTGGCGCGGCGGCGTCACCTGGTTGCGATCGCCCAGTACCGCGGCGATCTCGCCGATCACCCGACCCTCCTCTGCGGTGGTGATGGACAGCAACGGGAACCTGGCCCGGACCAACCGGCGCAGGTGGGAGGCGAAATCATCGGCCATCAGCAGGGTTCCTCTTCGAGAGCGGACGGTGGCGGCGCGGTGCAGCGGCCACGACTGGGCGATACTGTACGGACCGCGCCCACTCCGAGGGAGGTACGACCCGTGGCTCGCACGTCAGCACCATCGGTGGACCGGCCGACCCTGGAGTATCTCGGCCACCTCGGACCGCATCGGGTCGCGACCGGGGACCTGGCCGCAGCCGGCATCCCCGGGTCGGTGTTCGCACCGGTCAGCGGCCGGAACCTGCCGGTCATCGCCTTCGGTCACGGCTGGCTGCAACCGGTCCGGCGCTACGCCGGCACCCTGCGGTACCTGGCCTCGTGGGGATTCATCGCGGTGGCCCCGGACACCGAACGCGGTCCGGTGCCCTCGCATTCCGGTCTCGGCGCCGATCTGTCCCGAGCCCTGCGGGCGGTGGTGGCCGGCAGCCTGGGCGGCGGTGTGGTGACCGGCGACAGTTCCCGGCTCGGCGCGATCGGGCACTCGGTCGGCGGCAGCGCCGCGGTGCTGGCCGCCGCCACCGACCCGGCGATCAAGGCGGTGGTGACGGTCACTGCGGTCGCCACCCGCCCGGCCCTGCAGGCAGCCGGCACGGTCACCGTGCCCGGGCTGCATCTGGTTGGCGCATCCGACGCGATGAGCGACAACGCCGGGGCCGAGTTCGCCCGGTCCTGGGGCGGCCCGGTGCAACTGCGCGAGGTCAAGGGCGCCAAGCACCTCGGGCTGTCCGAAGGCAAACACTGGACCACCGCGATCGTCGGCGATGGCGCCGAGAAGCGCATCCAACGGGCCACCAGGACGCTGGCGACGGCGTTCCTGCTGCGTCACATCGGCGGCCAGGATCAATTGGCCGATGAACTGGAAGCCAAGATACCCGGCACCTCGCTGATCGATCTGAACGACCCGGTGGGCGACGACTCCTGACGCTCCGGACGGTCGAACGCCGGGCGGTCAGTCCGAGGCGCGGCGGTCCAGCACTGCTCTGGCGGCCGCAAACCGGGCGATCGGCACCCGGAACGGCGAGCAGGACACGTAATCCAATCCGATCTCGTCGAACAACGCGATCGACGCCGGGTCGCCGCCGTGCTCACCACAGACACCGAGCTTGAGCTCCGGTTTCACCGATCGTCCCTTGTCGGCGCCGATCCGGACCAGCCCGCCGACGCCGTCGACGTCGATCGAGGAGAACGGATTGGCCGGCACGATCCGATCGTCCAGGTAGGCCGCCAGGAATGCGCCCTCGGCGTCGTCCCGGGAGATGCCGATGGCCGTCTGGGTCAGATCGTTGGTGCCGAACGAGAAGAAGTCGGCATGCTCGGCGATCTGGTCGGCCAGGATCGCCGCCCGCGGCAACTCGATCATGGTGCCGACTGTGTAGGGCAGCTCGTTGCCGGCGGCGACGAACTCCTCGGACATGGCTTCCTGCACCAGTTCTCGCATCCGCTGCAGCTCGGTGGCGAAGGCGACCAGCGGGATCATGATCTCGATCTTCGGGTCTCCGCCGCGGCCGGCGACGGCCAACGCGGCCCTGGCGATCGCCCGCACCTGCATCTGCGGGATCTCCGGATAGAGCAGCGCCAACCGCACCCCGCGGGTGCCGAGCATCGGGTTCTGCTCGGTCAGCTTCTTGATCCGGCTGAGCAGTGATTCGGCTCTGTTCAGTTCCCCGCGGTCGTGTGCACCGTCGTCCTGTGCACCGTCGTCCTGTGCACCGGCGCCCTGTGCACGGGCGGACTGCAGTCGCTGCACCAGCAACGCCTGGTCCAGCAGCGACGGCAGGAACTCGTGCAGCGGCGGATCCAGCAGCCGGATGGTCACCGGTAGCGCATCCATCGCGGTGAAGATCTCTTCGAAGTCCTGCTGCTGCATCGGCAGTAGTTCGGCCAGTGCGGCGGCCCGCTGCTCCTCGTCGTCGGCCAGGATCATCCGGCGCACCGCCGGCAGTCTGGCCTCGTCCATGAACATGTGCTCGGTGCGGCACAGCCCGATGCCCTGGGCGCCGAACTCCCTGGCCTTGGTGGCGTCCGGGCCGGTGTCCGCGTTCGCCCGGACGGCCAGCCGGCGGATGTCGTCGGCCCAGCCGACCACCTGCTCGAAGTCTGCATTCACCTGCGGCGGAATGAGTTCCAGCGCACCGGCGAACACCTGACCGGTGGAACCGTCCAGGGTGATGGTCTCGCCCTCGGCGATCACCGTGTCGCCGACCGTCAGGGTGCGAGCGGCGGCGTCGATCTTGATCGACGACGCCCCGGCCACGCAGGGCTTGCCCATCCCGCGGGCCACTACCGCGGCATGTGAGGTCATCCCGCCGTGCGCGGTCAACACTCCTTGGGCGGCGATCACCCCGTGGATGTCGTCGGGAGTGGTCTCCCAGCGGACCAGCACCACCTGCTCGCCGGCCTTACCGCGCTGCTCGGCGGTGTCTGCGTCGAACACCACCCCGCCGACCGCAGCGCCCGGCGAGGCGTTCAGCCCGGTGGTCAGCGGGGCCTGCTGGTGATCGGGGTCGATCGCCGGGTGCAGCAGCTGATCCAGCTGGGCCGGGTCGATCCGGCGCAGTGCCTCGTTCCGGTCGATCACCCCTTCGTCGACCAGGTCGACAGCCACCTTCAGGGCCGCTTGCGCGGTCCGTTTCCCGTTCCGGGTCTGCAGCAGGAACAGCTCGCCATCCTCGACGGTGAACTCGATGTCCTGCATGTCGCCGTAGTGCTGCTCAAGTTTCTGCATGGTGGCCAGCAGTTGCTGGTAGGCCTGTGGCAGGACGTCGTTCATCTCGGCCAGCGGACGCGGGGTGCGGATGCCGGCCACCACATCCTCCCCCTGGGCGTTGACCAGGAACTCGCCGTACAACTCCTTGGCACCGGTGGACGGGTTGCGGGTGAAGCAGACGCCGGTGGCCGAGGTGTCGCCGCGGTTGCCGAACACCATCTGCATGATGTTGACCGCAGTGCCCAGATCGTCCGGGATGTTGTTGGCCCGCCGGTAGACCCCGGCCCGTGGGTTCAGCCAGGACCGGAACACCGCATCGATCGACCGGCGCAGTTGCTCGCGGGGATCGGTCGGCAGTTCGGTGCCCATCTGCCGGCGGGACAGTTCCTTGAACTCCTCCACCAGTCCAGCCAGGTCGTCGGCGGTCAATTCGGTGTCCTCGGCAACGCCCTGCCGCTTCTTCAGCGCATCCAGCGCGTCCTCGTACACGTGCGCGGGGACGGATTCCACCACCTCGCCGTACATCTGGATGAACCGTCGGTAGGCGTCCCAGGCGAACCGTGGGTTGCCGGACTCGGCGGCCAGCGCCGTCACCGACTGGTCGCTGATGCCCAGATTCAGGATGGTGTCCATCATTCCCGGCATCGAAACCACCGCCCCGGACCGCACCGACACCAGTAGCGGCCGGTCGGCGGCGCCCAGCGTCCGGCCGGTGCGCTGCTCCAGTCGGAGCAGGCTCTGCTCGACCTGCTCGGCCAGCCCGTCCGGCCAGGCGCCGCCAGCGCCCATCGCCGCCACCGACGCCTCGGTGGTGACGGTGAAGGCGTCCGGCACCGGCACCCCGATCCGGTGCATCTCGGCCACCCCGGCGCCCTTGCCGCCCAGCAACGGCTTCATCGACGCGTCACCGTCGGCCAGATCGTAGGTGTATCTCGTCGTTGAGATCGTCACGGCGATTCCTCCAGCGAAGCGGTTGTCAGGTCTTGGGCGATGGCAATGGTGGCGGCTTCGGCGGTGAAGTGGCGGCGCGACGCCGATCTTCGACCAGTTCGATCACCCGGCCGGCCGCCTCCTCCAGCGCCAGCGCGGTGGTGTCGATGGCGGGGCAGCCGAGCCGGCGATGCAGCGCGGCGGCCTCGTCCAACTCGTCGTAGATGGCGGTGAGTCCCGCGTAGCTGTCCCGGCCCCGGCCGGAGCCGAGGGCTGTCACGCGACGATGCCGGATCGCGGCCAGCCGCTCCGGATCGATGGTCAACCCGACCAGCTTCCAGCGCTCGACGGCGAACAGCTGCTGCGGCGGCGCGATCCCCTTCACCAGGGGCACGTTCGCCGTCCGATATCCCAGATAGCCCAGGTACATCGACAACGGCGTCTTGCCGGTTCGGGACACTCCGAGCAGCACGATGTCGGCGTCCGGCAGACCCTGGTTGAACTGGCCGTCGTCGTGCTTGACCGCGAACTCCATCGCCGCGATCCGCTTGAAGTAGTCCGGGTCGATGCCGACCGGTCGGGCCGGCACCCGTTCGGCCCGATCACCGCTGGCCGCCTCCAGGGCCTCCAGCGCCGGTGTCAGCAGGTCGCAGTGGGCAATGTGCAACGTGGTGCACAACTCGGCCACCAACTCCCGCAGTCCGTCATCCACCAGGGTGGAGAAGACCGCGACGCCGCCACCGGGTTCGATCCGTTCGAAGGCGGCCCGCAGACCGTCCGCAGTGGCGATCCGGGGGTGCCGGATGATCCGGGTCGGATGGCTGACGAACTGCGCCTGGGCCGCCCTGGCCACCCTGGCTGCGGTGTCCCCCGTCGAATCCGCCATCACGTGGATCTCGATCGGGGCGGCAGACATGGTGCAAGGTTAGGCCCGGGGCCGGCCTACTGGGCAACGGCGGCCGCTACCCGTTGCGCCACGTCCTCGGCCAGATCGGCGGTGGCTGCCTCGACCATCACCCTGATGACCGATTCGGTGCCGGATGGCCGGAGCAGCACTCGACCGGTCTGGCCCAACTCGGACTTGGCAGCGGACACCGCTTCCTGCACAGCCGATGACGCGGCCACTGCGGCCTTGTCGGCCACCTCGACGTTGATCAACACCTGAGGGAACTTGATGACGATCTTGGCCAGGTTGCCCAACGAGATGCCGGTGGCGGCCACCCTGGCCATCAGGTGCAGGGCCGTCAGCAGGCCGTCACCGGTGGTTGCGTAGTCGGACATCACCACATGACCGGACTGCTCGCCACCGAGGGAGAAACCGCCGGACGCCATCTCGGCCAACACATATCGATCGCCGACCGCAGTGGTCCGGACGGCGATTCCGGCCTTGTCCATCGCCTGGTGGAATCCGATGTTCGCCATCACAGTCGTCACAACGGTGCCGAAGTTCAGTTCACCGCGTTCGTACAGTGACAGCGCAAGCAACGCGAGAATGGCGTCCCCGTCGACGTCGCTGCCATCGCCGGCAACCGCCAGGCACCGGTCGGCGTCGCCGTCGTGGGCGATGCCGAGGTCGGCGCCGTGCTCGATGACAGCAGCCCGCAGCCCATCCAGGTGGGCGGAGCCGACCCCCTCGTTGATGTTCAGTCCGTCCGGCTCGCCGGCGATCACCACCACCTCGGCGCCGGCCCGTCGGTACACCTCGGGGGCGACGGTGGACGAGGCGCCGTGCGCACAGTCGACGACAACAGTGAGACCGGACAAGGTATGCGGAGTGGACAGCAGCAGATGGTCGCTGTAGCGACGGATCGCGTCGGGTTCGCGGTAGATCCGGCCGACGCCCTCACCGGTCGGCAGCGCCGCGACGGATTCCGTCCCGGCCTCGATCGCGTCCTCGATCTGGTCGCTCAGTTTGATCCCGCCGGCGCCGAAGATCTTGATGCCGTTGTCCGGCATGGCGTTGTGCGAGGCCGAGATGACCACTCCGAGGTCGGCATCCAAGTCGGCGGTGAGGAACGCCACCGCCGGTGTCGGCAACACCCCGAGCAACGCCACATCCACCCCGGCAGATGCCAGGCCGGCAGCGACCGCGGATTCCAGCATCTCGCCGCTGGCCCGTGGGTCCCGGCCGAGCACCGCCAGCGGACGGGTCCGCCCGGCAGCCGACCCGGCATTCCGGGTCAACACCTGGGCGGCCGAGGTCGCCAACCGCAGCGCGAGCATGGGAGTGAGGTCGGCGTTGGCCAGACCTCGTACCCCGTCGGTTCCGAAGAGCCGGCCCATGGCGTGCGGAGGCCCGCCGGTCAGCGCTTGGAGTACTGGGGTGCCTTACGGGCCTTCTTCAGGCCGTACTTCTTACGCTCCTTGACCCGCGGGTCGCGCTTGAGGAAGCCGGACTTCTTGAGCGGCGGACGGTCACTCGGCTCGAGCTCGATCAGCGCCCGGGCGATACCCAGCCGCAGCGCGCCCGCCTGGCCGGTGACACCGCCGCCGTGCAGGCTGGCGAAGACGTCGTAGATGCCGTCCTTCTCAAGGTTGACCAACGGCTCCTTGATCAGCTGCTGATGCACCTTGTTCGGGAAGTATCCGTCGAGGGTGCGGCCGTTCAGAGTGAACTGACCGGTACCCGGCACCAGCCGGACCCGGACGACGGCTTCCTTGCGCCGGCCGACGGTCTGCACCGGACGGTCGACGGCGACGTGCACGGTAGCCGGCGGAACGATCACCGGCGCCTGCTCCTCGGCGGCCGGGGCTTCGGCTGCGACGACGGCAGCCTCCTCTGCCGGAGCGGCCTCGACATCCGCCACCGTGGTGCCGGCTCCCGACGCGGCAGCGTCGGCGTCCACCGACTCGCCGGCAGCCTCCACGGAATCGGCGTCCACGGCCGGGGCCTGGACCACCGCGGTGTCGACGCCGGCATCGGCGGCCGCGGTCTCGGGGGTCTGGCTGTCAGGATCGGTCACTGCGTCGCTCATTTCGGTGTTCTGGCTGGAAGGTCCCGGGGTCGTCACTGTGCTCAACTGTTCGGTCGGAGTCGTTCCGCTCCTCGAGCCTTCGCTCGTTCCTGGCTCCGACCCTTCGATGCTCGCTCCGCCCTCGCTCACTGCGCAACCTGGATGATGTCGAATGGTTGCGGCTGCTGGGCGGCGTGCGGGTGGTCGGGCCCGGCATACACCTTGAGCTTGCGGGCGATCGACCGGCCGAGCGAGTTGTGCGGCAGCATACCGATGACAGCCTTCTCGACCAGCTTGTCCGGGCGGCTGTCCAGCAGCTGACCGACGGTCTGCGACCGCAGGCCACCCGGGTAGCCGGAGTGCCGGTAGAGGATCTTGCCGTCCCGCTTGTTGCCGGAGATCGCCACTTTCTCGGCGTTGATGATGACGACGAAGTCGCCGGTGTCGGCATGCGGTGCGTAGATCGTCTTGTGCTTGCCACGCAGCAGCTGTGCGGCCTGGCTGGCGAGCCGGCCGAGCACGACGTCGGTCGCGTCGATCACGTGCCAGGCGTGGGTCACATCGCCGGGCTTGGGGCTGTACGTGCGCACAGATCTGCCTCTTCGTCTCGAACGTGAATGAACTCTGGGTGGACCTGCACCGACGACATGTCACTGTCGAACAGCACGGGCCCCTACTGGTGGCACGCCGCAAACTTCCCCCGCGCAGCGCACGAAGGTCGAGATTACCGCGTGCACGGCGATCAGGTCAAAATGAGCGACCTCGGTCAGCCGGTGAGCAACGCCACCTGGGCGTCCAGCGACTTCTTCATGTCCTCCGGGCTGTCCGACGAGTACTCCATCGCGACCCGATCGATGGTGGCCATGCAGTAGTAGGTCGCACTCAGCGAGTCCTGGAGGCATTTCGCGGCACCGGCGGTGGTGCCGGGGTCGTACGGCGTCATCTTCGAGTAGCTCTTGCCGGTCTCGGCGATGAAGGCATCCCGGATCTTGTCGGCGCCCGCGGCGTCCTTCGCGCGGTACAGGGTGTCGCGGCCCATCGACACGACATCGACGCCGGTCTCGGCGAACAGCTTCGCACTGTCGGTATAGCTCGTCTGATAGTGCAAGGCGCCCTTGGCCGCCCACACCCCGTCGACGACCGAGCGGTTGTCCGGCTTCTGCGGCAGGGTGCGGGCGTAGAGACCATCCACATCGGTCCTCAGATCTTGCAGTTTGGCCTTTGGCGTCGGCTGGTAGCCCTTGAGCGCGGCCACCTCGGCGGTCAAGGCCTTGCCGATGACGGTCGGCAGGCCGGCCTTCTTGGCCGGCACGTCCTCCGTCCAGGCGTAGGCCACCACCGGACCGACCGCGACAAAGGCGTGAGCGAACTGCGTCTTGGTGGCTGGCCCGGTCCAGCCCACCGCCTTCGGTTGGCCGGGCACCATGAGCGCCACGTCCTTGTCGCCCTTGGTGGACGCCGACAAATCACCCGCGGCTTTCGCGGCGGCGGCAGCGTCCGGATAGACGAACGCGGCGATCAGCAGCGCGCCCTCACCATCGGGTTGCGAGCGGGCCGCCGAGAATCCGGCGTACATCCCGCCCCGTTCTGCCACCTTCGGGGTCGGATCCGGCAGTACCAGGCTGATCGCGCTCGGACCCTTCATCGGCAGCGTCGACAGCGATGCCGAGTGGCTGTACAGCGGAACGATCGACGGCGCGGCGACCACGTACTGAGCCAGTCGGTGACCCTCCAGGATCGCCGCGGACTCCGGTCCGGCCGGATGCTCCGCGAGCGGGCGGGCAGCGGTCGGGTACAGATCGAACTCCGGAGCTGCTGACGTTCCGCTGCCGCTCTCCTCGGGGGTGCTGGACGACTCGGTGCTGGTGGTGTCGGTCGGTGTATCGGTCCCGGAGGTGTCCGACGTCTCTGACGTGGCCGACGTCTCGGTGGCTGACGTCTCGGTGGCTGACGTCTCGGCGGCCGACGTCTCGGTGGCCGACGTCTCGGTCGCGGAGGTCTCGGTCTGCGTCGACTGCTCGCCGGTTTCCGGTCCGCCGCTGCTGTCGGTGGGTCCGGACTCGGTGATCGTCGGTGCCCCCGGCACCGCCTGCGCACTGCCGGCCACGGCGGAGGCGCAGCCGGCCAGCAGCGCCGCAGCGCTCCAAGCCGCCAGGCCCACCATCCACCGTCGTCCGGCGAATCGTTCACGATGGTTCATCGGTCTGTCCTCTCGGGCTGGCCCGTCCCGGTCGGGTCCGGATCTCGCTGCGACACATTCGCTTTGACACGCTCACTTCGACAGGTGGCATTCAGTGCGTCCTATAGCACTTGGCGCCGCCCGGCACCGGACAGGACGTCATCGTCGGCGCTCCTCACCGTTGTCCGTGCTGTCGCCCTCATCCGGCCTGCTGCGCAGTGTCCTGGTCGCCGCCGCCCGCTCCGCCAGTTCGGCAGCGGGCGGATAGTCCACTCCTACCAAGGTCAGGCCGCAGGCGGGGGCGGTGTGCACCGCCGAGGTCCGCTGCCTGGCGGACAACATCGCCGCGGGTTCGGCCACCGGCAACCGGCCCTCCCCCACGTCGATCAGCGCACCGACCAGCGAGCGCACCATCGAATGGCAGAACGCATCGGCCGTCACCTGCACCAGTACGTCGTCATCGATGGCGCTGACGGCGAGTTGTTGTAGTTCCCGGATGGTAGTGGCGCCGGGGCGTGCTTTGCAGAAGGTTGCGAAATCCTGCAGGCCGAGCAGGGTGGCAGCGGCCCGGCTCATCGCCTCGACGTCGAGCGGTCGTTGGTGGGCCAGCACCCCCGCTCGGACGATCGGCTCCACTCCCCAGGCAGCGGTGGAGATCCGGTAGCGGTAGTGCCGGCGCAGGGCCGAGAAGCGCGCATCGAAACCGTCCGGTGCGGCGGTCGCGCCGCGTACCCGGACGTCGGTCGGCAGCATCCCGGCCAGCCGCCGGGACAGCCCGGTCAGCGGGGTGTGGTCGTCGTTGTCGCCATTGCGTCGACGGGGGGTGAGAGTAGCCAACCGGGCCGGGTCGACATCGATGTGCGCCACCTGGCCGATGGCGTGCACGCCGGCGTCGGTGCGACCGGCTACCACCAACGACACCGGCACCCGGAACAGGGTGGCCAAGGCGTCACCCAGGACGCCGGCGACGGTGCGTTGCGCCGGCTGCACCGCCCAGCCGGCGAAATCTGTTCCGTCATAGGAGATGTCGAGCCGGATACGAACAGCGGGCCCACCCCTCGAATTCGGAGGGACGGACCCGCTGATGGTGTTCATGACGGTGTCGCTGGGGTCAGCACCGACAGCATCAGCTGTCGGTCTTGTCCTCAGCCTGATTGTCTGCCGTGCCTTCTTCGGAGTCCCGCTGGGACGGCGGCAGCTGGAAACCGGCGGCCTCGGCAGCGTCGGTGGTCGAGAACCAGACCTCGGCGACCGTGCGCTCGTAGAACGCCGAATCCGGCACGTGGTACAGCATGGAATCGGCGTTGCCCTTGATCGGGAAGCCGTCCGGCTGGGACCCGTCCTCGAGCGGTGCATGCGAATCGGCACCGAACGGTGCGTCATCGGTGGACGTGCTCTCCTCGACCTCGGCGGTGTCGATGGGAACCTGCGGGCCGGTCGAAGCGCCTTCGGCCGGATCCTCGGAGGCTGCCGCCGTCGTCTGAGCCGAACTGGAATCCGCATCCGCGTCGGTGACGGCCGCGCTGTCGGCCCTGGCGTCGGAGCCTGCCGCCTTGCGCTGCGAGGCGGAGCGCCGGGTGGCCCTGGACGCCTGGGCGCTGACGGTCTCTTCACCGATCAGCTCGATGATGGCCATCGGCGCATTGTCGCCCTTGCGCGGCATTGCCTTGACGATCCGGGTATAGCCGCCCTCGCGGGTGGCGAAGGCCGGTCCGATCTCGGCGAACAGCTTGTGCAGGACGTCCTTGTCGCGGACGGTCTTCATCACCTGGCGTCGATCGTGCAGAGTGCCACGTTTGGCCGAGGTGATCAGCTTCTCCGCCACCGGCCGCAGCCGTTTGGCCTTGGTCTCGGTGGTGGTGATCTTGCCGTGCTCGAACAGCTGGCTGGCCAGATTGGCCAGGATCAGCCGCTCGTGCTGCGGCGATCCGCCGAGCCGCGGACCCTTGTTGGGGGTGGGCATGTGGTGCTCCTTCTCAGATCTGTTCGGTCTCGGCGTAGTCGGTGTCGCCCTCGTCGGTGTCCGAGTCGGTAGCGGTGCTGCCCCAGTCGTTGCCGTAGGCGAGAGCGGCTGCGGTCGGGTCGAATCCGGCCGGCGAGTCCTTCAGCGCCAGACCCATCTGGTGCAGCTTCACCTTGACCTCGTCGATCGACTTCTGGCCGAAGTTGCGGATGTCCAGCAGATCGGCCTCGGTGCGAGCCACCAGCTCACCGACGGTGTGGATGCCCTCCCGCTTCAGGCAGTTGTAGGACCGGACCGTCAGGTCCATCTCCTCGATCGGCAGCGCGAACGCGGCGATGTGATCGGCCTCGGCCGGCGACGGTCCGATCTCGATGCCCTCGGCACTCAGGTTCAGCTCACGGGCCAGCCCGAACAGCTCGACCAGGGTGGTGCCGGCCGAAGCCAGGGCATCCCGCGGGGAGATGGACGACTTGGTTTCGACGTCCAGCACCAGCCGGTCGAAGTCGGTCCGCTGCTCGACCCGGGTCGCCTCGACCCGGTAGGTGACCTTGAGCACCGGCGAGTAGATCGAGTCGACCGGGATCCGGCCGATCTCGGCGCCGACGACCTTGTTCGGGGCGGCCGGCACGTAGCCGCGGCCACGCTCGACGACCAGCTCGATCTCCAGCTTGCCCTTCTTGGTCAGGGTCGCCAGGTGCAGATCGGGGTTGTGCACGGTGACACCGGCCGGCGGCGCGATGTCCGCAGCGGTCACGTCACCCGGGCCCTGCTTGCGCAGGTACATGGTGACCGGCTCGTCGTCCTCGGAGGAGACGACCAGTTCCTTGACGTTCAGGATCAACTCGGTGACGTCTTCCTTGACACCGGGCACGGTGGTGAACTCGTGCAGCACACCGTCCACCCGGATGCTGGTGACGGAGGCGCCGGGGATGGACGACAGCAAGGTCCGCCGGAGCGAATTGCCGAGGGTGTAGCCGAATCCGGGCTCGAGTGGCTCGATGACGAACCGCGAACGGCTGTCGGAGACGCTCTCTTCGGACAAACTGGGGCGCTGGGAAATCAGCACAGGGGATTCCTCTCCCGATGTTCAGGTGACGACCGCTATATGACGTCACAATCGATCTCCGGCCGAGTGGAGCCCTCTCGGGTCCAACTCGCCCAAAGCTTCAGACCCGAGGGCCTGACCCACGAAGCTCGCTTCGTGGGAGTGAAGCAGTCCGGCCGAAGGCCGGTCCAAGCCCCTTGCCCGCACCGCATTCGGCCGCTGGGCCGAATCCGGTGCGGAGTGCGCGAGCGCAGAACTACTTGTGGAGCCGAGTGACACGACGGAGTCGGGTTACTTGTGGAGCCGAGTGACACGACGGAGTCGGGTTACTTGGAGTAGTACTCGACGATCAGTTGCTCGTTGATCTGCGAATCGATCTGAGCCCGCACCGGCAGCTGGTGGATGATCACCTGCAGGGATTCCGGAACCACCTGCAGCCAGGCCGGGGTGGGACGCTCGCCCTGGGTGGCCCGGGCCAACTCGAACGGCAGCTTCTCCACCGACTGCTTGCGCACGGTGATGATGTCGTACTGCTCGACCCGGTAGGACGGGACGTCAACCCGGACACCGTTGACCTGGAAGTGGCCGTGGGTGACCATCTGGCGGGCGCCGCGGCGGGTGCGGGCCAGACCGGCCCGATACACCACGTTGTCCAGCCGGGATTCCAGGATGACCAGCAGTGCCTCACCGGTCTTGCCCTTGGTCCGGGTCGCCTCGGAGTAGTAGCGCACGAACTGCTTCTCCATCACGCCGTAGGTGAACCTGGCCTTCTGCTTCTCCTGCAGCTGGGTCAGGTACTCCTTCTCCTTGGTGCGGGCCCGGCCGTGCTGCCCCGGAGGGAACGGACGACGCTCGAAAGCCTGATCGCCACCGACCAGGTCCGTCTTGAGCCGACGGGAGATCTTGGTAACGGGACCTGTATATCTAGCCATTTCGGTTTACCTTCTCCCCGTCAGACCCGGCGCCGCTTGGGCGGCCGGGTGCCATTGTGAGCCTGCGGGGTGACGTCGGAGATCGCGCCGACCTCCAGGCCGGTCGCCTGCAGCGAGCGGATGGCGGTCTCGCGGCCCGAACCCGGGCCCTTGACGAACACATCGACCTTGCGCATGCCGTGTTCCATGGCCTTGCGCGCAGCGCTCTCCGCAGCCATCTGGGCGGCGTACGGGGTGGACTTGCGGGAACCCTTGAAGCCGACATGGCCGGCGGACGCCCAGCTGATCACGGCACCGGTGGGATCGGTGATCGAGACGATGGTGTTGTTGAACGTGCTCTTGATGTGAGCGTGACCGTGGGAGACGTTCTTCTTCTCCTTGCGGCGCACCTTCTTCACACCAGGGCCGGTACGAGTCTTGGGAGGCATTGTCGATTACCTGGCCTTCTTCTTGCCGGCGATGGTCTTCTTCGGACCCTTGCGGGTACGGGCATTGGTCTTGGTGCGCTGACCGCGGACCGGGAGATGGCGGCGGTGCCGCAGGCCCTGGTAGGAGCCGATCTCCATCTTGCGGCGGATGTCGCCCTGCACCTCACGGCGCAGGTCGCCCTCGACCTTGTACTCGTGCGACTCGATCGCGTCGCGCAGCTCGATGACCTGCTCGTCGGTGAGATCCTTGGAGCGCAGGTCCGGGCTGATCCCGGTGGCCTTCAGGACGGCAAGCGAGCGGGTGTGCCCGATGCCGAAGATGTACGTGAGTGCGATCTCCATCCGCTTGTCGCGGGGAAGATCCACGCCCATGAGACGTGCCATCTGGCAACTTCTCCGTTCTTCCCGACGTGCGGGAATGGCGCCACAGGTGTCGGTCGCGTTCCGCCCCGGAACTGTCCGGGCCCCGGCCTGTAGTCCGGGGGTGATCCGTTCGGCGGTGCTGCTGTCGATCGGGTGGAGACGCGATGGTTGCTCGGTTTACCCGAGCGTGGCCCGGTTGCCCGGGCCGACGTCAGAGCTTGGTCAGCCCTGACGCTGCTTGTGGCGAGGGTTGTCGCAGATGACCATGACGCGACTGTGCCGGCGGATCACCTTGCACTTGTCGCAGATCCTCTTGACGCTCGGCTGAACCTTCATTGTTGTTCCTTCGGTCCTGTGTGTGGCTGTATTGCTGTCGCTGCTGGCGCCGCACTTGGTCTGACTACTTGTAGCGGTAGACGATCCGACCGCGGGACAGGTCGTAGGGGGAAAGTTCCACGACCACGCGGTCCTCGGGCAGGATGCGGATGTAGTGCTGCCGCATCTTGCCGCTGATGTGCGCGAGCACCCGGTGTCCGTTCTCCAACTCCACCCGGAACATGGCGTTGGGTAGCGGTTCCACCACTCGGCCTTCGACCTCGATGGCGCCGTCTTTCTTGCCCATATCCTCCGCAATCTGGTGATGTAGTGCTGGTCTCGTGCCGGCTGCACAACAGACCGAGACCGGCGGCTATTCCCGTTCGGGACACCCGCAGGTCGGCTGCAGCACGATCCGGCCGACTCGTTCACGTCGCGGGTTTCGCCCGCGCTTGTGATGAGCCGGTGAGCTCGACACTCTGTGCCCGGTGCCGCGGGGCCCGAATGATGCTGGTCCGCCTTCCCGGAAAGATGCGCGTTGACCTTGCTATCCGGGATGCAGGCGGGCGCTGTCCAACAGCAAGACCCCAGCAGCAAACCGGCCCGACACGCGCGCCGACTCATTACTCTACGCGGAACGCGGTACTAACTCCAACTCGCCAGGACGCCGGCTCCGGCGGCTGCCGTTCGCGCGGCACGCTGGTGGCGGCCAACCGTCGATCACGGCGTCCTGCACGACAAACCGGACAAAATTGGGCCGATTTGCGGGCGGCGCGTCATGATCAACGGGGATCGCACCAGACCGTCGGCCGGATGGACGTCGACGCCCGCGGAAAGCTCCGGATCGGGACTTCGGGCGACGTCCGGACCGGCCGAGCGACCTCAGGTCAGGATCTGACCGATCGGTTCGCGCTTCTCCGCTTGGAACAGATCCTCGCTGCGGCCGTGGGCCCAGTATCCGGACAGCGAGACTTGGGAGCGGGGCAGCCCTCGAACCGTGAACAGGATGTCGCGCAACGCCTTCATCGACTCCCGCTCGCCGTGGGCGAACACCTGGACCCGACCCGCCGGCCATGACAGGTCGGCCACCGCATCGGCCAGCACGCTGGAGGTGCCGGCATCGTGCTGGCCGCGAGGCAACCAGCGGATCTGCAGACCGGCCGGCGCCGTCAGCTCGATCTGGTCGTCGGTTCCGTAGACCTCGATGAGGGCGATCCCGACGGCAGCGGCCGGTAGCGCCGACAACGCCGCCCCGATCGCCGGTAATGCCGACTCGTCACCGACGAACAGGTGCCAGTCGGCCATCGGATCCGGCGCATATCCGCCGCCGGGGCCGGAGAACACCAGCTTGTCGCCCGGTTCGGCGGCCGCCGCCCAAGGGCCGGCGATCCCGGCGTCGCCGTGCACGACGAAGTCGATCGCCAGGCTGCCCGCCTGCTCGTCGACCTCCCGAACGGTGTACGTCCGGGTCACCGGGAGATCGTCCGGCGGTAGCTGCTCGCGCAGCGCCGCCAGATCGTAGGGCGGCAGCAGCCCCAGCTCGGGCTTGGCGAACAGGATCTTCACGTACTGGTCGGTGTAGGAGTTCGCGGTGAACCCCGAAAATCCCTCCCCGCCGGCATGGATGCGCACCATGGTCGGACTCAACCGCTCACGGCGCAGCACCCGCAACACGGTCTGCGGCCGCGGGGGCCGGGGGGATCTGGCTGGCACGGGAAACTCCTCGGACTCTGGGTGCGGCGACCCCGACTGTATCCAGCACCGAGATCCAGTACCGAGCGGCCGCCTGCCGTCCCGTCCCACCTGTCCCGTTCCACCGTCGCCGCCGTTCGACCCACCGCCACTGCCATCGCCCGGCCCGCCTGCGCCGGTCCGGCGGGGCGGGCCTCTACTCTCACCTCGTGGCCCAGATCAGTGTCTGTCTGCTCGACGCCGACTCCGGCGCGGTGCTGGAGTTCGACGGCGGGGAGCGGGTACACCGGACCGCATCGGTCGGCAAGATCCTGCTGCTGATCGAGGTGGCGATCCGGTTGGCCGACGGACGACTCAAGCCGCAACAACTCCTTGCTCGCACCGCGGACGACTCCATCGCCGATTCTGGCCTGCTGCAGCACCTGTACTCCCAGGCGCTGCCCGCCGCGGATCTGGCCGCCCTGGTCGGTGCGATGAGCGACAATCTGGCCACCAACATTCTGCTCCGTCAGGTGGGTATCCCGTCGGTGCTGGAACGGGCCAGGACCCTGGCCCTGCAGCACACCGCACTGCACGATCGGGTGCGGGCGAACCGGCGGCCATCGGACCCGCCGACGTTGTCCACTGGAACGGCCGCCGAACTGGCCGGGCTGATGGCCCGGCTGCATCGCGGCGAGGTCCGTTCCCGGGTGGTATCCCGACAGGTACTGGGCTGGCTCGCGTTGGGCGCCGACACCTCCATGACAGCAGGAGCTTTCGGCCTGGATCCGCTCGCGCATGTCGAACCCGACCGCGGGATGACGTTGGCCCACAAGACCGGTAGCGATGTCGGCATCCGCTGCGATGTCGGAGTGGTCACCGGTCCGAAAATCTCGGTGGCGTACGGAGTTTTGGCCGAGTTCTCTGACGGCCCTGCCGAATCGGAGCGAGACACTGTGCTGGGCAACATGTTCGCCATCGGTGAGCGGATTCGCGGGCTCATCGGTGGTTGACCCGCGGCGGCGGTTCGATCAGCAGCCGTTGACCGGCGCAACGACGGCTGATCAGTCGATCGGCGCCGACAGCGTGTCGATCATCGTCCGGTGCAACGCTTTTCGCGCTGCCTTGGTTGCGGGAGAACTGATGGTATGGCGTCCAGCAGGGCCATCTGACCGATGAGGCCGAAATCCGGATCGGCGATGTCCGCATCGCTAAGGAGTTCGTCATGTTCTGGCCGGACGGGCCCGACGATCCCGATTTCCTGGTGATCCGCTGCCGTCCGACGGCGATCGAGGTCTGGGACAGTTCACTCGGCATCACTCCCGCGCCGTTCGGACTCGTCGGCGCGGGGATAGAGCGCACCGGCGCGAGCTGGAGTCTGATCGGCTGACACCGGTGGACGGGTGTTGCGCAAGCCACAGAATATTCAACTGCGAAGATCGCCGGATCTGCGCTACTGTGTTGATGGAACGAAACAGTTTCGTACCATCGCTACCGGAGCCTCCCGGTCGGCACGGAGGGCAGGAGGAAAGCTCTCGATGATCGAATCGGCGTTGTCCTCCCGTCCCCGGGTCGAGGGCGACCGGGAGGACGAGATCCTGGGCGGGGTGCTGCAGGTACTGGTCGAGCTCGGCTACGACAAGCTGACCTTCGACGCGGTAGCGGTTCAGGTGCGGGCCAGCAAGGCGACGCTCTACCGTCGGTGGCCGACCAAGGCCGACCTGGTGATCAGTGCGATCGACCAGATCGCCGTGTGTCCGGCCGGCCGGCCGGACATGATGGACACCGGAACGCTCGAGGGCGACCTCGAACAGCTGGCCTGCTCCGATCCGGAGTGGACCAGCCTGCTGCCCGGAATCGTCAGCGCGCTGGTGCCGGCCCTGCATCGGGATCGGGAGTTGACCAAGGCGTTCGACGAACAGTTCCTGCGCCCGCGGCAGGCGCTGATGTCCACCCTGCTCGAGCGGGCACAGCAACGCGGCGAAGTCGACAAGGATGCCGACCTGATGCTGCTCGGACAGATCCTGCCGGCGATGTTCATCCACCACACCATGCTCACCGGTCGGGGTCCGGACACCGACGCCGTCCGAGCCGTCATCGACAAGATCCTGCTTCCGGCCTGCCGGGCAACGGTGCCCGCCGGCGAACGTCACACCGCTCTTGGTCGCAACGGCTGATCCGCGGCCCCGAGTTCCTCCGCTGACTGGCAGTCATCAGTCGTCAACCCGCGCTGAGTGCTGCCCGCTGTCCCTTGGTCCGTTACCGCCTCCAGACATCTGCCACCAGATCAGCTCAGAAAGAACGGAAGGAAACACCATGTCGTCACCCACTCTGACGAAACCAGAGGGAGCCCAGCCGAGGTCACGCAGCCTCCTGCTGGCTCTGGTCGTCATCGCGAGTGCGCAACTGATGATCGTCCTGGACGGGACGATCGTGAACATCGCACTCCCCCACATCCAGACCGACCTCGGCTTCTCCGACAACGGCCGGCAATGGGTCGTCACGGCGTACGCGTTGGCCTTCGGCAGCCTGTTGCTGCTCGGTGGCCGCCTCGGCGACCTGCTGGGCCGCCGCAAAATGTTCCTCTACGGCATCGGGATCTTTTCGGTCGCCTCGTTCCTCGGTGGCATCTCGCCCAACCCGACGCTGATGCTGCTGTCCCGCATCCTGCAGGGAGCCGGTGCCGCGCTGGCCGCCCCGGCCGCGCTGGCCCTGGTCAACACCACCTTCCCGGCCGGCAAGGATCGGAACCGGGCGATGGCGGTCTATGCCGCGATGTCCGGCGCCGGCGCCGCCATCGGGCTGATCCTCGGCGGTGCGCTCACCGAGCTGGATTGGCGCTGGACGTTTTTCGTCAACGTCCCGATCGGACTGTTCGTGATGTACCTGGCCCCGCGGGTGCTGGTCGAATCCGAGGGCAATGACAGCTCGCTGGATCTGTACGGCGCACTCACCGGCACCCTCGGCCTGTTCGGCATCGTCTACGGGCTCTCGCACGCTGCCGAGCGGAATGCCGCCGGCACGCTGGTCGGCTGGGGCGCTCCGATGACGCTGTTGCCGTTGATCGGTGGTGTGCTGGTACTCGGCTTGTTCGTGGTGGTCGAGCGCCGGGTCCGTCATCCACTGTTGCCGCTGCGCATCCTGGCCGACCGCAACCGCGCGGTGAGCCTGTTCGCGATGTTGCTGGTCGGCGCCGGGTTGTTCGCCCTGTTCTTCTTCCTCGGTCTGTACGTCCAGCAGGTGATGGGCTATTCGCCGATGAGGGCCGGCGTCGCATTCCTGCCGTTCAGTGCCGGTATCGCCGTCTCGGCCGCAGTGGCATCCAACCTGGTCGGTCGGATCGATCCGCGCTGGCTGTCCGGCTTCGGCGGGCTGCTGGCCGCCACCGGTCTGTGGGGTTTCACCCACTTGCAGGCGACCAGCAGTTATGCCAGTGGGTTGCTGCCGTGGATCATCGTGATGTCGCTGGGTATGGGCTTCCTGTTCATCCCGCTGACGCTCACCTCAACCGCCCGGATCGATCCGAACGATTCCGGTGCGGCCGCCTCGGCGCTGAACACGGCCCAGCAGATCGGTGGCGCGGTGGGGATCGCGGCGCTGTCGACGGTGTTCGCGAATGCCGCTGCCAGCAAGGGCAATCAGTTGATGGCCCAGCTGCAGGCGCAGGGCATCCCAGTGCCGACCACCCCAGCCGGTCAGGCTGCCGCCGCCGAGCAGTTCAAGCAGCAGTTCGGCGCTCAGATCCAGTCCTACGCCTCGTCACAGGGGTTCTGGGTGGCTGCCGGAATGATCCTGGTCGGCGGCATCGCCACGCTGTTGTTCCTGAACGTCAAGCACCGGGAGCTGGCGACCGACGGACACGCCCCGGCTCACGTGGGCTGACCCGTCACCGATCTGCCACGCTGCTCAGGGGTCGGTGCGTCTTCGGACGCACCGGCCCCTGGGCGTTCGGGCCCGATGCCGCCGGCATCTGCACGTCGGGACGACGGCCGGCGCCCAGCCATACCCAGGACGAGCCCGGCCGTCACCACCCCGATGCCGATCCACACCGCGACTCCCGGCAGCCGGCCGCCGAGCAGTACCCCGACCGCGGCCGCGCTGATCGGCGCCACCCCGGTGAGCAGTCCGGCCCGGCCGGCGCCCAGCACCGAGACGCTGGTGTACCAGAGGACGAAGGCCACCGCCGTCACTGCGACGGCCAGGTAGATCAGCGCCAGCAGCTCGCGCGACTGCAGCTGGGTGACCGCCGCCGGCCCTTCACGAGCCAGCCCGACCACCGCGAAACCCACTGCGGCCAAACAGGTTGCGTGGATCGACACCCCCCAGGCGCCGTGCCGGCCGAGCACCGGGATGGCCAGCAGGGTGAAGCCGGCCTCGCAGCACAGCACCACGGCCGCCCAGCCGATGCCGATCGAGTCGGCCCGTCCCAGGCCCTGCACCACCGCAGCGCCGATGGTCACCACCAAGGCCGCCAGCAGGGTGGTCGGCGACGGCCGGCGGCCCTCCAGCAGCGGGCCGATGACGGCCAGCAACAGCGGCACACAGGCAACGGCCACCCCGAGGACGGCCGGCTCGGCATGCCGGGCACCGAACACCAGGGCGATGTTGAACACCACCAGGCCGCTGATACTGACTCCCAGCAGCCACAGCCATTCTGTCCCGCGCGGCAGCCGGATCGATCGTCCGGTGAGCCGCGCGCAGCCGACCAATAGGGCCGCGGCGATCGCGTACCGCACGGCCTGGGTGGTGAACAGCCGGTCGGGCGAGACGTCCGACGAGATGGCGACGCTGCCGCCGACGAACACCATTCCGATCGCACCGAACACCACGGCGACTGCGACGCCCGGCCGGAGTGCGGGACCGGACCGGGATGGGCCGACGATCGAGCGGGCGGTCGGGTCGGTCCCGGTTGACGGAGTGCAGATGGTGGGCGGGCCGATCGCCGGAGGTCTGGACATAGCGCCATCCTGCTGGTCAAATGGTCCAACGAACAGGACCAATCGACGCCAGGAATTGTGGACCAATGCTCATTCGAACCGCTACCTCGGGAGTGGATTTCCTCCAACTGATCCCGGAGCGTGCGCCGTCCACCGGAATGACCGGCTGGCTGGTCGACGCGCTGCGGGCCGGCATTTCCGATGGCCGGCTGACGACCGGTGCTGCGTTGCCGGCCAGCCGAGTATTGGCGGCGGACCTGGGCATTTCCCGCGGGGTGGTGGTGGAGGCATATCGACGGCTGACCGACGAAGGGCTGATCGGTGGCCGGCAGGGCGCCGGTACCACGGTGCACGCGGTCGGCACGGTGACGGGTCGACGGGTGCCGCCGGCCGCATCGGCACCACCCGCGCCGACGCGGCCGTCGACCACACCGATCGACCTGCCCGGCCGGCAACGGTGGGTCGGTGTCGACATCGACCTGTCGCCCGGAGTGCCCGACCTGTCGGCCTTCCCGCGGGCCGCCTGGCTGAGCGCTGAACGCGCCGGCCTGGCCGCTGCTACCCCAGCCGACCTGGGCTACGGCGAACCGGCCGGTCACCCGGTGCTGCGCCGGGAACTGGCCGGCTGGCTGACCCGGACCAGGGGGCTGCGAGTGACGGCCGACGACATCGTGGTGGTCGCCGGGGTCGCGCAGTCGCTGGCCCTGCTCTGCCGGGTGCTGCGATCCCGCGGGGTCTCTGCGGTGGCGGTGGAGGATCCCGGCTCCCGCGGTGCCAGCGACGAATTGCGCTACTGGCACACCGAACCGGTCCCGGTCCCGGTCGACGACGCCGGACTCCGGGTCGATCTGCTGGCCGACACGGCGACGACGGCGGTGCTGCTGACGCCCGCCCACCAGTTCCCCACCGGCGTGGTGTTGGCGCCGGAACGCCGCCGGGCACTGGCGGAGTGGGCGGCCGGGCGAGACGGCCTGGTGATCGAGGACGACTACGACGCGGAATTCCGCTACGACCGGGCACCGGTGCCGGCGCTGCAGGCATCGGCCCCGGACCGGGTCGCCTACGCCGGCAGCACCTCCAAGTCGCTGTCGCCGGGGATGCGGCTGGGTTGGCTCGTGCCGCCGCCCGCCCTGCGCGAGGAGATCCTGCAGGCGAAACACGCCAGTGATCTCGGCAGCCCGGTGATCCCTCAGCTCGGCCTGGCCCAGCTGATCGCCGGGGGTGGCTACGACCGGCACATCCGACTGGTCCGGGGTCGCCATCGGCAACGCCGGGATGCGCTGCTGCAGGCACTGCGCGAGCAGCTGCCGGACATCGAGATCCACGGGGTGGCAGCGGGTTTGCACCTGATCATCACCCTGCCCAGTCGGTCCGGCGCGGACGATGTCGAACTCGCCGACCGGATCTTCGGGGTCGGCGTCGGGGTCCAGCCACTGTCCTGGCACCGTCACCGGGCAGGACCGGCCGGTCTGGTGATCGGCTACGCCGCCCACCCGCCGGATCGGCTGCGCGAAGCGGCCCGGCGGATCGGAGGAGTCATCCGCAGCGGCTGAACCCCCGCCGCGGTCATTGTCGGCCGCCGACCTGAAACGGCCGATCAGCTTTCCCTTGAGTGAGCTGCGGCCGCTCATTTTCACGGTCTTCTGGGTCGATCTCGAGCTGATGAAGAACGTCGCCGAGATCGGCGAGCTGGCCAAGCTGTACGACCATCGGAACGACTTCGATGGCCGCCGAGTGCTCTGACTGTCGCCCGGAGGCCGCGACCCGTCAGCATCACTTCTGCGTCGAGGTATCGCAGACGGTGCTGGTACGCAGGCATCCACTAGCAGATCCACGCCGAAGGATCGCAAACGGCGGTAATACGCAGGCATCGTGCGCATCGCATCCGCGGTCCGTCGTTCGGTGCGGCCGACGACCGACGGGGCTACTCTCAGGGCACCAACCTGACAGCGTCGATGCGGGAGGTGCCATGCGGGTCAAGGACGTCCTGGCGAGCAAGGGATCGGCGGTAGCCACCATCGCGCCAAACGCCAGCATCACACAGGTATTGACACTGCTGGCCGAGCACAAGATCGGCGCGTTGGTCGTCACCGAGGACGGCACCAGTGTCACCGGCATCGTCAGCGAGCGCGACATCGTGCGGGCGCTGGACACCCAGGGCGCCGCGCTGTTGGAGCAGCCGGTGTCCAGCATCATGACCGTCGGCGTACAGACCTGCGGTCCGGTCGACGAGATCCGTGAGTTGGCCCGCACCATGACGGACGGCCGGTTCCGGCACATGCCGGTGGTGGTCGACGGCGCGCTGGCGGGCATCGTCACCATCGGCGACATCGTCAAGCACCGCATCGACGAACTCGAGGTCGAGAAGAGCCAGCTGGTCGATTACATCTCGGGGCCCTGACGAGCACCTCACCGAGAGGACGGTCAGCCGTCGAGGTCGACCGGTTCGACGTCGAACTCGGCCAGTGCCGCGGCACCACGATCGGCGGCGGTCAGCACCGAAACGCCGTCCGAGGTGAGCGCGATGGTGTGCTCGACATGCGAGGCCCGTGCCCCGTCCCGGGTCACCACGGTCCAGCCGTCATCCAGTTCCTTGGTGGCCGGCCGGCCCAGTGTGAGCATCGGCTCGACGGCCAGCGCCATCCCCGGCACGAGTTTGACCCCGCGGCCCCTCTTGCCCTGATTGGGCACGAACGGATCCATGTGCATCTCGGTGCCGATGCCGTGCCCGCCGTAGCCGCTCACCGAACCGTAACGACGGCCGTCCTCGGAGCCGGACCTGGCCACCGATTGTTCGATCGCGGACGACACGTCGCCGAGTTTGCGGCCGGCCCTCGCCGCGGCGGCGCCGGCCCAGAGGGCGCGCCAGCAGGCGGCGATCATGTCCACCTCGGCGGCCGCGGTCTCCGATTCGTCCGACAGCTCGCCGACGTGCACGGTGAATGCCGAGTCGGAATGCCAGCCGTCCAGGATGCAGCCGCCGTCGATGCTCAGCAGGTCGCCGTCCAGCAAGGTCCGGGAACCGGGGATGCCGTGCACCACTTCGTCGTTCACCGAGGTACAGATGGTGGCCGGGAACCCGTGGTAGCCCTTGAAGTTCGGGGTGGCCCCTGCATCGGCGATCACCTGGGCGACCACCTCGTCCAGGGCGGCGGTGGTGACCCCGGGAACAATGGCGGCGCGGGCCGCCTCGAGCGCCCTGGCCAGGATCAGGCCGGACGCCCGCATCGCCTGCAGCTCGCCCCGGGTCTTGAGCTGAATACCGTCACCCATCGGCGGATCAGGCGTCTTCGGTGACGGGAGTGCCGGAGCTGACGGCGTCCCGGGCCGGCGGGGTGAGGCCGAGTTCGGCGAACACCCGGTCGTGCACTTCGTCCACCGTGCCGACACCGTCCACCGGCAGCACCTTGTCGCCGTAGAAGGCGACCAACGGCTGGGTCTCGGCGTGGTAGATCTCCAGCCGGAGCCGGATCGCTTCCACCGTGTCGTCGGCGCGGCCGCGGGTCAGCATCCGCTGAACCAGCACCTCATCCGGCGCCGTCAGCTCGACGACCCGCTCGATCGGCGTCCGCAGCTCCTCGAGCAACGATTCCAGCCACTGTGCCTGGCCGATGTTGCGCGGGAAGCCGTCGAACAGATACCCGGCCTCGGCGTCGCCGTGCCGCAGCCGATCGGCCACCATCTGCTGGGTGACGTCGTCCGGCACCAGCTTGCCGGCGTCCATGTAGGTCTGGGCCAGCTTGCCCAGTTCGCTGCCGCGGCTGATGTTGTCCCGGAACAGGTCGCCGGTGGCGATGTGCGGCACGCCCAGCTCCGAGCAGATCCGCATGGCCTGGGTGCCCTTACCGGCCCCTTGCGGCCCGATGATCATCAGTCGCATCAGCGCAGGAACCCTTCGTAGTTCCGCTGCATCAGCTGCGACTCGATCTGCTTCACCGTGTCCAGGCCGACGCCGACCATGATGAGTACGGCGGTGCCACCGAACGGGAAGTTCTGGTTCTGACCGTCACCGGTGATCGACAGGAACAGGTTGGGCAGGATGGCGACGATGCCGAGGTAGATCGAGCCGGGGAAGGTGATCCGGCTGAGCACGTACTGCAGGTATTCGGCGGTCGGCCGGCCGGGCCGGATACCAGGGATGAAGCCGCCGTACTTCTTCAGGTCGTCGGCCCGCTCGGTCGGGTTGAACGTGATGCCGACGTAGAAGTAGGTGAAGAAGATGATCAGGGCGAAGTACAGCACGATGTGCACCCAGCTGCCCTGGTTCACGATGTTGAAGCTGACCCACTGTTTCCAGCCGCCGCCGATCACCCGGCCGTTCTGGTCCACCTGCGCGTTCCCGGCCAGCTGGATGATCAATGTAGGGATGTAGAGCAGCGAGGTACCGAAGATGACCGGGATGACGCCGGCCTGGTTCACCTTCAGCGGCAGGTAGGTGGAGGTGCCGCCGTACATCTTGCGGCCGATCATCCGTTTCGCGTACTGGACGGGTATGCGTCGCTGTGCCTGTTCGACGAACACCACGGTGGCGATGATCGCCATGCCCATCACGATGATGACGCCGAACACCACGCCACCCTGGGTGCGCAGGATGTTCTGGCCCTCCGGCACGATCCGGGAGGCGATCGAGGTGAAGATCAGGATCGACATGCCGTTACCGATGCCGCGATCGGTGATCAGCTCCCCCATCCACATGATGGTGGCGGTACCGGCCGTCATCACCATCACCATGACGATCAGCTGGAAAGTGCCGGGGTCGACGATCTCGTCGCCGCGGTCGCAACCCTGGAACAGGGTGCCGCGGCGGGCCAGCGCGATATAGGAGGTGGACTGCAGTACGCCCAGCCCGATGGTCAGGTACCGGGTGTACTGGGTGAGTTTCGCCTGGCCGGCCTGGCCGAGCTTCTTGAGCTGCTCGAACCGGGGGATGACCACACCCAGCAGCTGCACGATGATCGACGCGGTGATGTACGGCATGATGCCCAGCGCGAACACCGACAGACGCAGCAGCGCGCCGCCGGAGAACAGGTTCAGCAGGCTGAGCAGATCGTTGTTGCCGCCGTCGGACTGAGCCCGGCAGTAGCTGACCGCGCCGTAGTTGACGCCCGGGTTCGGGACGGTGGCACCGAGCCGGTAGACGGCGACCAGGCCAAGCGTGAAGAGGATCTTCTTCCGAAGATCTGGCGTCTTCAACGCCGAGACGAATGCTGTGAGCAACGTTCCTCCTGGTCGTGCCGTCGCGACGAGCACTGGGCGGCCCACGAATCGGTGCCGGCGTCGTGCTGCGCGTGCTGCGACGGGATTACCTGACGCGGTCGGAAACCTGAACGGCCGACCGACGAGTGAGCCTAACGCACTGAACCCCCGGGCCCGGTCGGGCCGGGTGGCCCAGCCGGCACCGGGGGACGCGCTGGAAACGCTGGCGCGTCCCCGATTACAGCGTGCTGGCGCTGCCCCCGGCACCGGCCAGTTTCGCACTGGCCGATGACGAAAATGCATGCGCGGTGACGTCCAGCTTGACGCCGGCGATGTCCCCGTCACCCAGTACCTTGACCAGCTGACCCTTGCGGACCGCGCCGGCACCGACCAGTTCCTCGACGCCCACCGGGCCGCCCTGCGGGAACAGGGTGGCCAGCTGACCGACGTTCACCACCTGGTAGCTGGTGCGGAAGCGGTTACGGAATCCCTTGAGCTTCGGCAGTCGCATGTGCAGCGGCAGCTGCCCACCCTCGAAGCCGGCCGGCACGTTCTTCCGGGCGCCGGTGCCCTTGGTCCCGCGACCGGCGGTCTTACCCTTGGAGCCTTCACCACGGCCGACCCGGGTCTTGGCGGTCTTGGCGCCGGGGGCCGGCCGCAGATGATGAACCTTGATCGTCACTTCTTCTCACTCCCTGACGGTGCTGGTGCCTCGCCGGAAACGTCCTCAACCGTCACCAGGTGCGGTGCGGTCTTCAGGTATCCACGGTTCACCGCGTTGTCGGCGACGACGACGCTGTGGTGGATGCGCTTGAGACCGAGCGAACGCAGCGACTCCCGCGCGTTCCGCTTGGTGCCGATGGTCGACCGGATCTGGGTCACCTTGAGCTGGCCTGCCGATGAATCAGCCATCTCAGACTCCCTGGCCGGCGCGCGCCCGCAGCATGGCTGCCGGCGCGACGTCCTCGATCGGGAGACCGCGGCGGGCCGCGACCTCTTCCGGTCGCTGCAGCATCTTCAGCGCTGCAACGGTGGCATGCACGATGTTGATCGGGTTGTCCGAGCCGAGCGACTTGCTCAGGATGTCGTGGATGCCGGCACATTCCAGAACGGCGCGCACCGGACCACCGGCGATGACGCCGGTACCCGGACTGGCCGGCTTGAGCAGCACCACGCCGGCCGCGGCCTCACCCTGCACCTGGTGCGGGATGGTGGCAGCGATCCGCGGCACCTTGAACATGTTCTTCTTGGCCTCTTCGACGCCCTTGGCGATGGCGGCCGGGATTTCCTTGGCCTTGCCATAGCCGACGCCGACCTGACCGTCACCGTCGCCGACCACGACCAGCGCGGTGAACGAGAACCGACGACCACCCTGGACGACCTTGGACACCCGGTTGGTGGTGACGATCCGCTCCAGGAACGGGTTCTTCTCCGGCGCGGCATCGCGACGCTGATCGCGACCGCCGCGGCGTCCGTCCCGGCCACCCGAGCCGCCGCTGCGCTCGTTACCGCGCTCGTTGCCGGCGCCGGTGCGTGCGGGTCCTGGCATCAGATGCCCCTCATTGTCTCGTGCGTGAACTTCGACATGTCGATCTTCATGGTCAGAACTCCAGCCCGGCGCCGCGGGCGCCATCGGCCAGGGCCGCGATACGTCCGTGGTAGGAGTCGCCGGCTCGATCAAAGACGACCGCTCCGACCCCTGCTGCCTTCGCGCGTTCGGCGATCAGCTCACCGACCTTGCGTGCCTTGGCGGTCTTGTCGCCGTCGACGCCGCGCAGGTCGGCCTCCAGGGTGGAGGCAGCGGCCAGCGTGCGGCCGACGGCGTCGTCGACGACCTGAACGCCGATGTGCCGCGACGAGCGGGTGACGACCAGCCGCGGACGTACCGCGGTGCCGACGACCTTCTTCCGGAGCCGGAAATGGCGCCGGGCCCGGGCGGTGGCCCGTGCGTGAGAAACATTGGAAGCCATGGCTTACTTACCCGTCTTTCCGACCTTGCGGCGAACCTGCTCGCCGGCGTAGCGGACACCCTTGCCCTTGTAGGGGTCGGGCTTGCGCAGCTTGCGGATGTTGGCGGCGACCTCGCCGACCAACTGCTTGTCGATGCCCTGAACGCTGAACCTGATCGGGGACTCGACGGTGAAGGTGATGCCCTCGGGGGCTGCCACCGGTACCGGATGGGAGTAGCCGAGGGCGAACTCGAGGTCGCGGCCCCTGGCCTGCACCCGGTAGCCGACGCCGACGATCTCCAGGGACTTGGTGTATCCCTCGGTGACGCCGACGACCATGTTGTTGACCAGGCTGCGGGTCAGCCCGTGACGGGAGCGGGACTCGCGCTCGTCATTGGGCCGGCTGACCTGCACGACGCCGTCCTGCTTGGCAACGGTGATCGGTTCGACCACGGTGTGTTCCAGGGTGCCTTTGGGGCCCTTGACGGTCACCCGTGAGCCGTCGATGGACACCTCGACGCCGGACGGAACCTCGATCGGTTGCTTTCCGATTCGCGACATGATTCTTGACCTTTTCCTATTCCGCCGGTTACCAGACGTAGGCGAGGACTTCCCCGCCCACCTTCTGTCGGGCGGCCTGACGATCGGTCAGCAGGCCGGTGGATGTGGAGATGATGGCGATGCCGAGGCCACCGAGCACCTTGGGCAGATCGGTGGACCTGGCGTAGATCCGTAGACCGGGCTTGGACACCCGACGGACGCCGGCAATGGAACGCTCGCGGTTCGGTCCGTACTTCAGGTTCACCACCAGTGCCTTGCCGACGGTGGCGGCTTCGGTGGTCCAGTTCGCGATGTAGCCCTCCTTGACCAGGATGTCGGCGATGTTCCCCTTGAGCTTGGAGAACGGCATCGTCACCTGTTCGTGGTACGCGGAGTTCGCGTTCCGGATGCGGGTCAGGAAATCCGCGATCGGATCGGTCATGGTCATGGCAAGTGGTGCCTTTCTCGTCTGGTTCCCTCATGCGCTTCGTGCAGACAAAGGAAAGGGCTTTCCTTTTCGATCCTCGCTTCGCTCGGCGACAGACTTCGTCTGTCGCTCCGCTGCGCGGAATCTCTGCACCGGCGCTTGGGGCCTGTGACGATGTTGTGTTGTGGACTTCAGTTCTGGCACTTCAGGTGGGACTTCAGGGGTGACAGCGGCCGGGGGGTCTCACCACGACGACTTCGTCACTCCGTGCTCGTGGGTCGTTCCGAGACGGATCGCTCGTGGTTCGCTAGCGCTCACCACGACGACTTCGTCACTCCCGGCAGCTCGCCGTTGTGGGCCATCTCGCGCAGGCAGATCCGGCACAGGCCGAACTTGCGGTACACCGAGTGCGGGCGTCCGCAGCGGTTGCAGCGGGTGTAGGCGCGCACCTTGAACTTCGGCTTGCGCTTGGCCTTGTTGACTAGAGCGGTCTTCGCCATCGGCTCAGTTCTCCTTGAACGGGAAGCCCAGGAGCTTCAGCAGCGCCCGGCCTTCGTCATCGGTGGTCGCCGTGGTGACCACGGTGATGTCCATGCCTCGGGGCCGGTCGATGCGATCGATGTCGATCTCGTGGAACATCGACTGCTCGTTCAGGCCGAAGGTGTAGTTGCCGTTGCCGTCGAACTGCTTCGCCGACAGCCCGCGGAAGTCGCGGATACGAGGCAGCGCGATGGTCGTCAACCGGTCCAGGAACTCCCACATCCGGTCGCCGCGGAGGGTGACCTTCGCGCCGATCGGCATGCCCTCGCGCAGTTTGAACTGGGCGATCGACTTGCGGGCCTTCTTCACCTCGGGCTTCTGCCCGGTGATGGTGGCGAGGTCGCGGACGGCTCCCTCGATCAGCTTCGCGTCCCTGGCTGCCTCTCCGACGCCCATGTTGACCACGACCTTGACCAGGCCGGGCACCTGCATGACGTTGGCATAGCTGAACTGTTCGTTCATCGCCGGCTTGATCTCGTCGGCGTAGCGGGTCTTGAGCCGGGGAGCAGTCTTCTCAGTGCTGGTCTGGGTCTCGGTTGTCGTCATCACAGGTCCTTGCCCGAGCGGCGCGACACGCGGACGCGACGCCCCTCGTCATCGGTGCGCTTGCCGACCCTGGTGGCCTTGTTCTCGCCGTCGACGACCATCACGTTGGAGATGTGGATCGACGCCTCCTGGGTGACGATGCCGCCGGACTTGGCACCACGCTGGGTGGTCGACACCCTGGTGTGCTTCTTGATCCGGTTGACGCCCTCGACCAGCACCCGCTGGTTCTCCGGGTAGGCCTGAATGACCTTGCCCTTGGCGCCCTTGTCCTTGCCGGCGATGACCAGGACGGTATCGCCCTTTTTGACCTTCATGCTCATCACAGCACCTCCGGTGCGAGCGAGATGATCTTCATGTAGCGCTTGTCGCGCAGTTCACGGCCGACCGGACCGAAGATGCGGGTACCGCGCGGGTCCCCGTCGTCCTTGATCAATACGGCGGCGTTCTCGTCGAACCGGATGTATGACCCGTCCGGGCGGCGACGTTCCTTGATGGTGCGGACGATGACGGCCTTGACGACGTCACCCTTCTTCACTCCGGCACCCGGGATGGCGTCCTTGACGGTGGCGACGATCTTGTCGCCGATGCCCGCATATCGGCGACCTGAACCGCCGAGCACACGGATGCACAGGATCTCCTTGGCGCCGGTGTTGTCGGCGACCCGGAGACGCGACTCTTGCTGAATCACAGCAGCCGTTCCTTCGTTGATCCGTTGGTCACTGGTTCCGTCGGCCTCGCTCCGACCCACGCACATGCGAAAAGACAAGAGGAAGTGCGGGCTGGAGCCCGCCTTTTCACTCTTGCCTGTGGCCTGCGCCAAGGGCACGCGTCCACTGTGAACCCGTAGCCCGATCAGGGTGGAGAGAAACTGCAGAGTCTTGGCAAGATTTCCGACCTCACCAAGCCAGAGTGGCCGTCGGTGCTCACGCACACGACTACCAGTAGATGAGCGTACGCGACCGGGCCTCGGTGCCCAAATCGCGCCTGGTCCAGCCGTCTGCACCTGACCCGGGCCGGCACCACAGCCACGTCGAGGTATCGCAAACGACGGCAGACAGGGGGCTCTTGCGCCACATCCACGTCGAGGTATCGCAAACGACGATCAGTCAGCTCAAGGGAACGGCCAGCGGTCCAATGTGCGCGCCGAGACGAACCGGCGGGTGGTGCCGTCGATCGGATCGTCGAACTCGAGCGATTCGGCCAGCAGCTGCAATGGCGTGGAGAAATCACCCCGGTCGGTATCGAGGACCGTCGGATACAGCGCGTCGCCCTCGATCGGAAGACCGAGCCGCCACAGGTGCAGCCGGAGCTGGTGGGTCCGCCCGGTGGACGGGGTCAGCCGGTACAGCCCTCGGTCGCCGCGGGTGGCAACCAGGTCAACGATCGTCTCGGCGTTGGGCGGCAGATCATCGGTGTCGGCGGCCTGGATCGAACCGCGTTCCTTGACGATGTGGCTGCGGACGGTCACCGGGAACGTCAGGTCCCGCCGAACACCCGCGACGGCCAGATAGGTCTTGCGCGCCAGCCGATCCCGGAAGATGTTCTGATAGCGGCCGCGGAATTCCTGGCGGGTGGTGAACAGCAGTACGCCGGCGGTGGCGAGATCCAGCCGGTGCGCCGGCGACAGTTCGAGCAGGCCCAATTCTTCGCGCAGCCGGATCAGAGCCGTCTGCCGGATGTGCTGACCGCGCGGGATGGTCGCCAGGAAATGTGGCTTGTCGGCCACCACGATCCGCTCGTCGGCATGCAGCACGCCGACCTCGAACGGCACCCGCACTTCGTCGGGCAGGTCGCGATGGAACCAGATCCGCATACCGGGGACGAACACCGAATCCCGGCTCAGCGGCCGGCCGGCATCGTCCACATAACCGCCGGAGTCGAACTGCTCATCGATCCGCTCGGCCGGCACCCGATGGGCCAACCGGTGCACCAGGTGATCCCGCAGGGTCGGCCACTCCCCCGCCGCCGGGGTGCGGATCCGCGCCGCGTCCAGCCCGAGCCGTTGCGGGAGCGGGGATGCGGACATCCGGCCAGGGTAGGCGAGCTTGCTCGCGGCCGACTTGAGCGGAAGTTCGCAGATGCTGGCGTTCTGGTCGATCTGCTGGCGTTGCAACGCCAGCATCTGGCTGAAGTGCCAGCACCTGCGAACCTGCGCCGGTGACCAACAGCTTGCGCCGAGCGGACACCTGGGTAATACTTCGCCATATGGTGAAGTATCAGGATGGTCTGGACAGCCTGTCGCACGCGCTGGCTCATGCCGGTCGGCGCCGGATCGTCACCGAGTTGTCCCGCCGCAGCGCCAGCAGCAGCCGGCTCGCCGAGCTGCTGGACATCGGCCTGCCGGCACTGCACAAGCATCTCGAGTTGTTGCGGGCGGCGTCGGTGATCAACTCGACCAAGAGCGGCCGGACCGTCACCCACACCCTTCAACCCGACTCGCTGGACCCACTTGCCGACTGGATCGTCAGCCGAAAGTTGTTCTGGGACAACCAGTTCGACTCACTCGCCGATCACTTGGAGAAAGAATGAATCCGCTGGAACTGACCGTCACCCGCACCATCGCCACTACCCCGGAGAAGATGTGGCAGGCCTGGACCACCGAGGCCGGGCTGGCCTCGTGGTTGTGGCACACCTGGCCGGACACCCGTTACCAGGTGGATGCGACGGTCGGTGGCAGCTACCGGATCGAGGCCGCCGACCACGGCATCGGCGTGCACGGCACCTATCAGCAGGTGCGACTACACGAGCGGCTCGACTTCAGTGGGATCTGGATCTCCGGCGGCGTCGACGGCGACATCGAGCAGGTCACCGTCATTTTCACCCCCGACGGTGACGGCACCCGGATCGATCTGCTGCACACCGGGCCGTGGACCACCATCGAACCGGTCGAGAACTACCGCCAGGGCTGGTATTTCGTCCTGTCGGCGCTGGCCGGGACCGCTGCCGAACGCTGAGCCAAGTCAGTCGCCGGCACGCACGGATCAGCGCAGCGCTGCCTCGATACCGGAGGCGATCTTCGCCGGCTTGGTGGTCGAGCCATACCGGTTGATGACGGCGCCATCCCGACCGATCAGGAACTTGGTGAAGTTCCACTTGATCTTGCTGCCGAGCGCTCCACCGGCCTCCGATCTCAACCAGGCGAACAGCGGATGCGAGTCCGGCCCGTTGACGTCGACCTTGGCGAACATCGGGAAGCTGACTCCGTAGTTCTGCTGACAGTATTCGCCGATCGCCGCGGCGTCGCCCGGTTCCTGCCCACCGAACTGGTTGCACGGAAAGCCGAGCACCACCAGTCCGTCGTCCCGGTAGGACGCCCACAGTTTCTCCAGTCCGGCGAACTGCGGGGTGAACCCGCACTGGGATGCGGTGTTGACCACCAGCACCACCTTGCCGTCGTAGTCACTCAGCTGCTGTGGCTCCCCGGCCAGAGTGTCGGCGGTGAAGTCGTGAAATGCGGGCACAGGTTCTCCTCGTGGTCGGACTGCCGGTGATTCGGAGTGCCGAGCGGGTCGGATGGGGGCCGGATGTGTCGGCGGCTGGTCCAATGATGCGATGACCACGGATCGCTTCCACGGCCGGATCGCCGGCATGGGCACCACCAGCGGCGTGCGAATCGTCGTCGGCCGGTGGTCGGATTCACCGTTGGGCCCGTTCGCCGATGTGATGCTCGAACGCGCCGACGGTCATCGCCTCCTGCTGGCACCGGACCGGCCGACCGCCGAGTTCATTGCCGACACCTACGTCTTCGACGAGGTCAGGTTGACCCCGGTGAGCGTCACCGATCCGGCGCCGCAGACCTGGCTGGTGCGGGCCGCCGAGTTGCATCTCGAGTTCCATCTCGGTGGCCGGCCGGCGCTCGGCCGGCTGTTGCGGCTGGTGCCGAGAACGCTGGCGGCCCAGCAGTGGTGGAACCGAGTGATCGATCCGATCGCCCGTCGGCTGTTGCCGGGCGTCCGCACCACCGGTACCGCCCGCAGCGGTCGGCGGGAGTACTACGGAGCCCACGACCAGCAGCTGATCGACAGTCTGACGGGCCAGTGGGAGGGCGGAGATCTCGGCACGTTGGCCGCGGTCGATCCGCCGGTCCGATTCGGCTTCAGCTCCACGCCGAGCATGCCGAGTGTCACCTCGGTGATCACCACCGTCGTCACCGACGGACGATGATCACCACCGCACCCCGGCAGACCCGATGCCCGGCCCCGACCCCGATCAGGCCGGCTCGTCCGCGGCCCTGCGGTTGTCGACGGAGGCGTCGGACATCGCCCACCGGATGATCTTGGCCCCGGCATTACCCAGCAGCAGGCTCGGCGCGTCCCAGCCGACGAACGGCGGCGGTACCGGCAGTTGACGGCGCGCCCAGTCGGGCAGGCTGGCCACCGCGCCGGCAGCCAACAGCCCGTAACCCGGCCGAGCGGTCAGCGGCAGCGGCGGCGTGAGCAGCAGGAACTTGGCAGCATCCCGGCACTCCGGGGTGGCGATGAGTTCGGGCCGGAAGGCCTCGATCCGTTCGTCCAGCTCACGCACCGACTCCGGCGGGGCATCGGCACCGAGCTTCGCGGCGACCCCGGCCGTCTGCAGCACGTAGGTGTCCGCCTCCGCCGGCGTCAGCGGGGCCGACCCGAACCGCTGGTAGGTCCGCAGAAAAGAGTCCACCTCGGCCAGGTGCACCCAGTCCAGCAGGTGCGGATCACTGGCCGAGTAGCTGCGACCGTCGGTCGCCTTGCCGCGCACCCGTAGGTGGACCTGCCGGACGTGGGCGATCGCCCGTTCGGCGTGCTCGATCGTGCCGAAGGTGGTGGTGGCCAGGAACCTGCTGGTCCGCTCCAGCCGCCCCCAGGGATCGCCCCGATATCCGGAGTGGCCGGCCACCCCTGCCATCGCCAGTGGGTGCAGCGACTGCAGCAACAGTGCCCGGATCCCCCCGACGAACATCGACGCATCGGCATGCACCCGCCAGATCGGATCGTCCGCGGTGAACCAGCGCGGTCCGGTGCTGCCCCAGATGTCGGCCGCCCGCTCGACAGCATCGCTGCCGGCCACCTTCTCCCGAAGCGACAGCGCCAGCCGGCGCCGCAGGCCCGCCGCGAGAGTGTTCAGCGCCCATGACGGCGCCGCAGCTGCGATCCGGGTGCGTGGCATGTCTCCATCCTGCGCCTGTGTCGAATGCACCGCGGCCCAGTGCCTGCCGCCGTGGAAGATCGGTCTTCGTCAAGCAGGCACGCTCAACCGCTCTGAACCGCCTTCAACAGCTAGAGACCACGTTCGGGGATCCGCGATCGAACCCACAGCCGGTTCTACACCGCCGTGGCGCAGGGACATGTTCCATGCGGCCATCGCGCAGGTGTTCTCATTCTGTTGAACTCCTCCAGCGCGGCGAACCACGCATCGTCTTCGTCTCCCACGTCGGAGTCGCCGGCGGTCAGCCGCTCCGATTCCGCGGCAGCAGCAGGCTGGCCACCGCGATGGCCACGCCCAGCCCGGCCGCCATGAGGAAGACCAGGTCGTAGCCGGCGGCGAGGGCGGCAGGGGAATCCCCACCGGCCTCCCTCCCGGCTCTGGCGCCGGCGGCCGTCGTGAGCACCGCCAGGCCTACCGATCCGCCTACCTGCATGGCGGTGTTGACCAGGCCGCCGATGATCCCCGCGTCGTGCTGGGGAATGTCGGTGGTCGCAACGGTCATCATGGTGGGGAAGGTCAGCCCGAGGCCGATCGCGATAAGCACCGTAGGCCCGAGCACGCCGGCGGCGTAGCCGCTGTCGGCATGGGCTTGGGCGAGCCAGCCGAAACCGGCCAGGAAACATCCGCCGCCGGCCATCGCCAACGTGCGCACACCAGTTCGCGGCAGCAGGGCAGCGGCGAGTCGCGCGATCACCACGAACGTCACGGCCGCGGGTGTCTGCCCGAACCCGGCTTGAAGCGCGCTGTAACCGAGTACATTCTGCAGGAATAGCGACGTGAAATACCACATCGCGATGGCACTCGCGCCGAGCAGCAGCAGCATCACGTTGCCGACGGCCACCCCCCGGATTCCGAACAGCCGCAGGGGCATCATCGGCTGAGTGGCGAAACGCGCCTCCACCACGGTGAAGACGACAAGCAGGAGCAGGCCCGCCGAGGCGGGCCCGACGACTTGCGCAGACGTCCAGTCATGATCGGCGCCTTGCATGACGCCGTAGATCAGTGCGGCCAGCCCAGCCGTCCCGGTGACCGTGCCAGTGAGATCGAGCGATTCCCGCCGGCCGGTTCGGGCGCGGACCAGCGACATCATGGCCACTGCGATCAGCACCGCGCCGATCGGCACATTGATCAGGAACACCCAGCGCCACGACAGGCCAGTGGTGAGGGCGCCGCCCCCGAGCGCGCCTGCCATTCCGCCCACGCCGCCCGCGGCAGACCATGCGCCGAACGCCCGGGCACGCGCGCGCTTCTCGGTGAAGTGGGTGTTCATCACGGCCAGCGTCGCCGGGGCCAGCAGGGCGGCTCCCATGCCCTGTGCCAGGCGGGCCGCCACCAGGACCTCCGGAGCGGTTGCCAGGCCGCCGGCCAGACTCGAGGCGGAGAACAGGAACAGCCCGGCGATCAGCATCCGGCGATGGCCGAACAGGTCAGCGGCGCGGCCACCGAGCAGCATGAAGCCGGCGAAGGTGAGCAGGTAGCCGTTCACCACCCAGGCCAGGCCAGTGGGCGTAAAGCCGAGGTCTCGGTCGATCGTCGGCAGGGCGACGTTGACGATGGCCGCGTCCAGGATCACCATGAACTGGCAGGCACACGCCAGCGTCAGGACCAGCCAGCCGGGGGCGGTGTGTGGCCTGGCCCGTTGAGCTGCTTTGTTCGTGATCGACATGACTTCCCTCCTTGCCAACCCGCCGCTCACGCAGTCCGAGAAGTTCTTGCGGACCCGGTTGCGCGGGCGTTCCTGTCACCCGAGGCGGCATCGGCGGCGCGGGCGCCGGCCAGCAGCCGGATTGTGATCTGGGCCAGTCGCCGACCTTGGTAGCGTGCGGCGTCCAGCGTCTCGCCGGCAGGTCCCGCCTCGCTCGGCGGCCCGAAGGACGACGCACCGTACGGGTTGCCGCCCGCTGCGGAGACCGCCGGGTCGGTATAGCCAGGCGGGACGATCAGTGATCCCCAGTGGTAGAAGACGTTCCCGAGCGAGAGGATCGTCGTCTCGTTCCCGCCGTGGCGGTTGAAAGCTGAGGTAAACGCGGTCACTGGCTTGTCGGCCAGTTTGCCTTCACGCCACAGCCCGCTGGTCTGATCGATGAACTGCTTGAGCTGCGCGGCCGGCGCGCCGAAGCGGGTCGGGGTGCCGAACGCATACGCGTCTGCCCAGACCAGATCATCGAGCGAGGCTTCGGACACCGACCCGGTGACGGCGTCCACGTGCTGGCGCCAGAGCGGGTTCTGGTCGATGGCGCTGTCGGGTGCCAACTCGGCGACGCGTCGCAAGCGGACCTCCGCGCCGGCTGAGGCAGCGCCCTCGGCGACGGCCCGCGCGAGCGCGTACACGGTGCCTGTCGCGCTGTAGTAGATGACGGCGACGTTCACGGTCATATCCGGTGTCTCCCAAATTGTGTAGAGTTAGTTATGCGCCTAATATTATGCACGTAACTAATCCTGTCAAGGAGGCCGCCATGGACTTCGAGCACGCCGACGCCGTCAACCAGGCCATCCGCCTGCTGAGCCTGCGTCATCGGGCCAGGGCCGCGGCGCTGCTGGCGCCCCTCGGCCTGCATCCCGGCCAGGAGGCGCTGCTGCTGGAGCTCGCCCGGACCGGGCCGATGATCCAGGCCCAGCTCAGCGAGGCGCTCGGCTGTGAGCCGCCCAGCGTCACCATCATGAGTCGCAAGCTCGAAGCCTCCGGCCACATCCGCCGCAAGCCCGCACCCTCCGACAGGCGCGCAAGCATCGTCGAACTCACCGACAGCGGCACGGTGCTTGTCGATCAGGTCAAGCAGCTGTGGTGTGCTCTGGCGGAGGAAACCGTGACCGGCCTGTCTGCTCAGACCGCGGCAGAACTTCCCAGCCTCCTCAAGACCTTGACGGGCAACGTCGATACCAGGCGCCCCCGCCGAATCCCATAGGGTTCAGGTATGCAGACTCGCACCATCGGTAATAAGACCGTCGGACGCGTTCAGGTCGGCGCCATCGGGCTCGGCCTGATGACGTTCGATCAGTCCGGTGCCCAACCCCGCCAACAGCTGCTGAACACTGTTCGGGCAGCGGTGGATGCCGGCGTCACACTGTTCGACACTGCGGACGCCTATGGTCCCGGTGCGGAACTCGGGGCAAAGGCACAAGGTGCCAACGAAACGCTGATCAGCTCACTGCTCGACGAACTCGGTGTCCGGGATCAGGTGCTGCTGGCCACCAAGGGTGGTCACCTCCGTTCCGACGGCGGCGGTTGGGACACCGACAGTTCGGCCGCGCATCTCCGCTCGGCGGTCGACGACAGCCTGGGCCGGCTCGGCGTCGAACAACTTGCACTGTGGCAGCACCATCGACCCGACCCGCAGGTGCCCTATGACGAGGTGGTGGGCACGCTCAAGGAGATCGCCGACTCCGGCAAGGTCCGGATGCTGGGTCTGTCCAATGCCGACCCCGATCAGATTCGCACCGCTCACGCGGTGCTCGGCGATGCCCTGGTCAGTGTGCAGAATCAGTTCTCTCCCGGGTTCCGGTCCAGCCGGCCCGAGATCGATGTCTGCGCCGAGCTCGGCCTGGCGTTCCTGCCCTGGAGCCCACTGGGCGGCCTGTCCAACGCCAAGGACCTGGCGGGCGATCATCCGGCTTTCGCCATCGTGGCGCAGAATCGCGGCGTCAGCCCGCAGCAGGTGGCGCTGGCCTGGGAGCTGGCCCAGTCGCCGGTCGTCATCCCGATTCCCGGCGCGAAACGTCCGCAGTCGATCACCGATTCGGCCGCGGCCGCCGAACTCGAACTGACCGACGACGAGATCGCCGTGCTGAACGCCGCCTGAGGCCGACTCGGTCACCGCACCCGATGCGGCACCGTCAGTTCGTTCCATGCTCGTACCTGCGCATGATGGGGTGCCCACGCTGCCCAGACGGAGCGCGCCCACTGCTCGGCACGATCTGCGTACTCGTCGTGCGGGCCGGCGACGACGTGGCGGTGGGTGAGGGCGGCGGTCAGGTCGGGTGCGTCGAGGGCACAGAAGATGTCCGGGTGCGAGCGCATCTGCTCCTGGTGCATCGCCGCCCCCTCACTGACCGGTTGGGCACATTCGAAGTAGAGGTCCATCGTCATCAGACACAGGGCGGTCGTCTGCACCCCGCGTCGGGTTGTGCGGTCGGGATGCTGGCAGGCAAGAGCGTCGATGACGTACTGCCGCACTGGCATCAGGTCGCTGGTGTAGAAGGCGGCCATCGCCGGCGCCGCCTGTGCTGCGCACTCACCGGTCATGTTCCGTTCGGGCGGCCGCGGCAGGCCGAGGTCAGGATGGATCAGCCCGCAACCCGGGCAGGCCACCGTCTTCATCGGGCCGCCACTCCGGCCGTCAACAGGATCTGAACCCACCGCTGGATGGTGGTGTGCTGCGCGTTCCAGGCATTCCATACCGACGGCGCCCACTCTCCCAGGGCTCGGGCCAGGTCGTGATCAGCCCTGCCGTGCAGAGACGCCACGGTCACGTCACCGAATGTGGCCGGGGATGTCAGCAGCGGCCAGTCCTCGATGCCCAGCACCGGAAGCACGACGGCGCTGGTTCGCTGCCGGATCCGGATCAGCTTGCCCGGTGTCATCCGATGCTCCAGACGCAGGCACAGTGCGATCAGATGCACCGCCGTCGACGACCGCTGACGCCGGTCGTTGTCAGCGCCCCCAGTGTGTTGCGCTGCGAAGCAGTCAACGTGGGAGGACAGGAACACATCCGGTCCGAGCTGGATCGTCCGATCCGTCAGTTCGCCGTACAGTCGCCAGCAACCAGCAGCTGACTGCATGTAGGGATGGGTGGGGCCGTCATCGCGCTCCACGATGCCACCGCACCCGCACGTCTCCATTGCGGTGACGGTAGAACCTCACGTCACGTGGTAGTCAAGTCACAGGTTGCTCGCACAGTTGGTCGGTGGACTGATCCTCCCCTGGCGGCCGTACGGTGAAGCCATGCCAGAGACGTCGACCAGCACCCCGGCGGTCGGGTCAGCGGCCGATGGCGTCCTGCGGCCGGCGTCGGCGTGCGGCGTCATCGCGGTGCTCGGCGGCGTGCTAGCTGCCGTGGCCGTCGTGAGCCTCGATGTGGTGCTGGGCGGTGAACCGGTGCGCGGCAGAACCCGTCGCCTGCAGACGATCTCGGAGTACATCTACTCGTCCGGCGCATGGGCGTTCAATCTGGCGTTGGTGTCGCTGGCGGTCGGATCGGTGGCGTTGATCCTCGGCCTGGTGCGCCGGCGGCTGAGCACCCCGCTGAGTGCCGGATCGGTGTTCCTGACGCTGTGGGTGCTCGGCCTGATCGGGATCGCCGCCTTCCCCAAGCACAACTGGGCGCTCGGGCCGAGCACCAGCGGATCGGTGCATCGGGCGGCCAGTCTGATCGCCTTCCTGGCAGTACCGGTCGGTGTTCTGCTGATCGCCCGCCCGCGCCGGCATGCGGATTGCGCGGCTGCCAGGGCTGCCTTCTGGTTGGCCATCGGCGGGTTGGCCTGTCTGGCCGTGCTGCTCGGCGCGATCGTGGTGGCCGCCATCACCGGCGGCTCCTGGTGGCAGTTGATCCCGCTCGGCCCTCTCGAGCGTGGTCTGGCCGGATTCGATGTCGCCGCAATGGTGGCAGTGGGGGTCTGGCTGATCCGCCCGGCTGCCGACGCTCCAGCTCATTCGCAGCCGATGTCGGGCGCGGCGACCACCAGGTAGAACACAGTGGGCGAATGGGCAAGCCCACTGCGGAATGAGCAACGGAAACAACGGTCGCTCATCCCTGAGAAGCCTTGCTCATCACCGTGTGGGACCCGCGCGATCCCGACCAGGACACCGAAAACCCCCGGAGCCGCAACGGCTTCGGGGGTTTTCGGTGGAATGGCGGAAGGCTACTTGGCCTTTTCCAGGATCTGCACCAGTCGCCACCGCTTGGTGGCCGACAACGGACGGGTCTCGGCGAGCAGCACCCGGTCGCCGACGCCGGCGACGCCCTGCTCGTCGTGCGCCTTGACCTTGCTGGTCCGGCGGATGACCTTGGCGTAGCGCGGGTGCTTCACCCGGTCCTCGAGCTCGACGACGATGGTCTTCTCCATCTTGTCGGACACCACGTAACCCTCGCGGGTCTTGCGCTCACCACGCGCGGTAGCGGCCTCGGCCGGAGCCGAATCCGCGGATCCGCTCGGGGCGATGACGTTCTCGGACGAACTCATGCGACTGTTTCCTTACTGGCTACCTGGTCGGGTCCGACCGAGAGCCCGAGCTCGCGCTCGCGCATCACGGTGTAGACCCGGGCGATGTCGTGCCGGACGGTACGCAGCCGGCGGTTGTTGTCCATCTGGCCGGTGGCCATCTGGAAGCGGAGATTGAACAGCTCCTCCTTGGCCTCGACCAGTCGAGCGGTCAGCTCGTCGGTGCCGAGCTCACGCAGCTCGTCGGCGGCCGAGCGCTGGTCGACGACCTCGGCCTTCTTGGTTTCTGTCTTCTTCGCCATCAGCCCTCGCCTCCTTCGCGCGTCACGATGCGGCACTTCATCGGCAGCTTGTGGATCGCTCGCCGCAGTGCCTCGCGGGCGATCGCCTCGGTCGGGTAGCTCATCTCGAAGATGACCCGGCCGGGCTTGACGTTGGCCACCCACCACTCCGGCGAACCCTTACCGGAGCCCATCCGGACCTCGGCGGGCTTCTTGGTCAACGGCCGGTCCGGGAACACATTGATCCAGACCTTGCCGCCACGCTTGATGTGCCGGTTGATGGCGATACGGGCGGACTCGATCTGCCGGTTGGTGACGTACGCGGGCTCCAGTGCCTGGATGCCGAAGTCACCGAACGTCACCCGGGTGCCGCCGGTCGCCATGCCGGTGCGATGCGGGCGGTGCTGCTTGCGGTGCTTGACCTTACGCGGGATCAGCACGGTGATCAGGCCTCCGATCCGGATGTGTCGGGTGCGGGCGCGGCTACCGGCGCCTCGGGAGCCGGGGCCGCCGGCACCTCGGCCGGTGCGTCTGCTGCCCGGCCGGCGTCGGTAGACGTCGGGGTGGTGCCCGATGCCCCGCCACGGCGACGTGGCCGGTCGTCACGGGCAGGTCCGCGAGCCCCGGCGCCACCTGCGCCGGCCCGCTGAGCTGCGGCAGCCTCGGCGGCCTTCTGCTCGGCGAGGGTGCCGGACTTGTCGCCCTTGTAGATCCAGACCTTGACGCCGATCCGGCCGAAGGTGGTCTTTGCCTCGAAGAAGCCGTAGTCGATGTCGGCGCGGAGGGTGTGCAGTGGAACGCGGCCCTCGCGGTAGAACTCGCTACGGCTCATCTCGGCGCCACCCAGGCGACCGGAGCACTGGATCCTGATGCCCTTGACGGCGCTGGAACGTTGCGCCGACTGCATCGACTTGCGCATGGCCCGCCGGAACGACACCCGGTTGCTGAGCTGCTCGGCGACGCCCTGGGCGACCAGCTGGGAGTTCGACTCCGGGTTGCGGACCTCGAGGATGTTCAGCTGGACCTGCTTACCGGTCAGCTTCTCCAGCTGACCGCGGAGCCGGTCGGCCTCGGCGCCGCGGCGACCGATGACGATGCCGGGGCGCGCGGTGTGGATGTCGACGCGGACCCGGTCACGGGTGCGTTCGATCTCCACCTTCGCGATGCCGGCCCGGTCCATCCCGGTGGCCATCAGTTTGCGAATCGCGACGTCCTCGGCCACGTACTCGGCATAGGACTTGTCGGCGTACCAGCGGGAGCTCCAGTCGGTAGTAATACCGAGCCGGAACCCGTGCGGGTTGATCTTCTGGCCCACTAGCGGGTCCTTCCCTTCGCGCTCGACTGACCGCGAGAACGGCCCGACTTTCGGGAATCGGCCGCATTGCCGGCCTTTTCCACTTCGACAACCTCGATGGTGATGTGGCAGGTGCGCTTGCGGATCCGGAAGGCCCGGCCCTGGGCGCGCGGTTGGAACCGCTTTAGCGTCGGACCTTCGTCCACGTAGGCGGTCTCGATGATCAACGCTTCCGGGTTGAGGCCCTGGTTGTTCTCCGCGTTGGCTACCGCGGAGGCGACCACCTTGGCGACCGGTTCGGCGGCCGCCTGCGGGGCGAACTTCAGGATGGCGAGCGCGTCCGTGGTGGACCGACCCCGCACCAGGTCGACGACCCGGCGCGCCTTCATCGGCGTCGTGTGCACGTGCCGCGCCTGAGCGCGGGCGCGGGCAAGCGAGGCATCAGCGCCCGATGCCCGTGCGGTAGCCCTGGTGGGATTCATCTGAATTTCCTCTTCTTGACGGGTGCGTGATCAGACGCGACGGGCGCGACGGTCGTCCTTGATGTGACCCTTGAACGTGCGGGTCGGGGCGAACTCGCCGAGCTTGTGGCCGACCATCGACTCGGTGACGAATACCGGGACGTGCTTCCGGCCGTCGTGGACGGCGATCGTGTGCCCGAGCATGTCCGGGATGATCGTCGAGCGGCGTGACCAGGTCTTGATGACGGACTTGGAGCCCTTGTCGTTGGCGACATCCACCTTCTTGAGCAGGTGGTCGTCGATGAACGGACCCTTTTTCAGACTGCGTGGCATCGTGTTGCTTCCTTCCTGCTCAGATCTCGGCGGATTCGGGTGAAGACATGGTCACCGGGCTCATCGCTTCTTGCCGCCCTTACGACGACGACGGACGATCAGCTGATCGCTGGCCTTGTTCGGGCGCCGGGTGCGACCCTCGGGCTTGCCCCCGGGGTTGACCGGGTGACGACCACCGGAGGTCTTGCCCTCGCCACCACCGTGCGGGTGGTCGACCGGGTTCATCGCGACACCGCGGACGGTCGGGCGCTTGCCCTTCCAGCGCATCCGGCCGGCCTTGCCCCAGTTGATGTTGTTGTGCTCGGAGTTGCCGACCTCGCCGATGCTGGCGCGGCAGCGCACATCGACGTTGCGGATCTCGCCGGACGGCATCCGCAGCTGGGCGTACGGGCCTTCCTTGGCGACCAGTTGCACCTTCGTGCCGGCGCTGCGGGCGATCTTGGCCCCGCCACCGGGCCGCAGCTCGATCGCGTGGATGACCGTGCCGACCGGGATGTTGCGCAGTGGCAGGTTGTTGCCCGGCTTGATGTCGGCCGCCGGACCGGTCTCGATCGGGTCGCCCTGGCGCAGCTTGTTCGGCGCCACGATGTACCGCTTGTCGCCATCGGCGAAGTGCAGCAGCGCGATCCGTGCGGTCCGGTTCGGGTCGTACTCGATGTGCGCGACCTTGGCCGGCACGCCGTCCTTGTCGGCTCTTCTGAAATCGATGAGTCGATAAGCTCTCTTGTGGCCGCCACCCTGGTGCCGGGTGGTGACCCGACCGTGGACATTGCGGCCACCCTTGGAGTGCAGCGGAGCGATGAGCGACTTCTCCGGGGTGTCGCGGGTGATCTCGGCGAAATCGCTCACCGAGGCTCCGCGGCGACCCGGGGTCGTCGGCTTGTACTTACGGATACCCATTTATCTGTCCCTGTTCTCAGGCGCCGGTGAAGATCTCGATCGGCTTGCTGTCGTGGGACAGCGTGACGATCGCGCGCTTGGTCGACTTGCGCTGGCCGTAACCGGCCCGGGTCCGCTTGCGCTTGCCCTGACGGTTGAGCGTGTTCACCGAGACGACGGTGACGTCGAAGATCTGCTCGATGGCGATCTTGACCTGCGTCTTGTTCGCGGTCGGGTGCACCTCGAAGGTGTACCGCCCGGTCTCCAGCAGGCCGTAGCTCTTCTCAGAGACGACCGGCCGCAGGATGATGTCGCGCGGGTTGGCGATCACTTCTCACTCTCCTCTGCCCGTTGGCTCGGCGGAAGCTTGAAGCCGGCAGCCTCTGCGGCCTCCGCGGTGCGGAACCAGACCTCGGCAACGGTGGCGTTGTAGGAGCGGCTGTCCGGCGCGTGGTACAGCATCGAGTCGGCGTTGCCCTTGATCGGGAAACCGTCCGGCTCGCTGTCGTCCGCCAGCGGCAGATGACTGTCCGGACCGAAATCCTGGTCGCCGCCGGCCGTGCTGTCGGCGATGGTGGTCGCAGCACTGTCATCGGCCTCGGTCGGGATGGCCGTGCCCGGCTTCGCGAACGCCAGGAACTCGTCCAGTGCGCTCTTGGTGAAGACCACGTCGTCGGAGATCAGCACGTCGTAGGTGTTCAGCTGATCGGAGCTGATCAGGTGGACCGTCGAGGCGTTGCGCAGCGACTTCCAGCCGGCCTCGTCCTGGCGGGAGATGACGACCAGCACGTTCTTGGCCGTCGATACCGCTGCGAGGGCGGACAGCGCCGTCTTGGTGGACGGCGCGGTGCCGTCGACCAGCGACGACAGCACGTGCACGTTGCCGGAGCGGGCCCGATCCGAGAGGGCACCGCGGAGCGCGGCGGCCTTCATCTTCTTCGGAGTGCGTTGTTCGTAGCCCCGTGGTTGCGGTCCGTGGACCACACCGCCGCCGACGAACTGCGGCGCCCTGATCGAGCCCTGACGGGCTCGGCCGGTGCCCTTCTGCCGGTACGGCTTCTTGCCGCCACCACTGACCTCGGCCCGGGTCTTGACCTTGGAGGTGCCCTGGCGGGCGGCGGCCAGCTGGGCCACCACCACCTGGTGCATCAGCGGGATGTTCGACTGGACGTCGAAGATCTCGCCGGGGAGTTCGACGGAACCATCGGCCTTACCAGCCGGGGTCGTCACAGTAACGGTGGACATCAGGCGTCAACCTTCCCGCCCGCTACACCGGCAGCGGAGCTCTTGACGGCGGTCTTGACCATGAGTAGTCCGCCCTTGGGGCCGGGAACGGCGCCCTTGATCAGCAGCAGACCCTTCTCGGCGTCCACGGCATGCACGGTCAGGTTCTGGGTGGTCACCGTGATGTGACCCATCCGGCCGGCCATCCGCAGGCCCTTGAACACTCGGCCGGGGGTGGAGCAGCCGCCGATGGAGCCGGGCGCGCGGTGCTTGCGGTGCACGCCATGGCCGCTGGACAGACCCTTGAAGCCGTGCCGCTTCATCACGCCGGCGGTGCCCTTACCCTTGGAGGTACCGGTCACGTCGACCTCGACGCCGACCTCGAACACCTGGTCCGCCGTCAACTCCTGGCCGACCTGGTAACCGGAGACGTCCTCGGTGCGCAGCTCGGCGATGTGCCGGCGCGGGGTGACGCCTGCCTTCGCGAAGTGACCGGCGACGGGCTTGGTGACCTTGCGCGGATCGATCGCGCCGAACGCGAACTGAACAGCGTTGTACCCGTCGACCTCGACCGTGCGAACAGCGGTGATGACGACCGGGCCGGCAGCGACGACGGTGACCGGGACGATCCGGTTCGACGAGTCGAAGACCTGCGTCATCCCGAGCTTGTGGCCCAGGATGCCCTTCAATGTGTTAGCCATTGTCTGTAAAACCCATCTCCTCGATCTGACACGCGCGGCGTTTCGTCCGAGGGGTCGAAGATCCCTACTGGATGTTGACGTCCACTGACGCCGGCAGATCGATACGCATCAGCGCGTCGACCGTCTTCGGCGTCGGGTCGAGGATGTCGATCAGGCGTTTGTGGGTGCGCATCTCGAAGTGCTCGCGCGAGTCCTTGTACTTGTGCGGCGAGCGAATGACGCAGTACACGTTCTTCTCCGTGGGCAACGGCACCGGACCGACGACCCTGGCACCCGTGCGGGTCACCGTCTCGACGATCTTGCGCGCAGAGGCGTCGATCGCTTCGTGGTCATAGGCCTTCAGCCTGATGCGGATCTTCTGTCCCGCCACCTTTGCCGTCCTTCACTCGTCTGTCGGTGTGCCGGCCCAGATGGCCGGACACTGATGCCTCTGTCGTGCTCCCGAGCGTGCTGCCCTCGAGCTGTGCTACTCCCGGACCGTGCTGATCAGGGCGGTCGGGCATGACCCGGTCGGGTCGTCCCGGCTGGAGTGCCACGGCGCATCCGCCGAGGTCATCCGCTGCCACTGTTCATCAGTTCGGGTTCACCGATCCACGAGGTCGGGCGTGTCGCCCGACCGACTCATGCGTCCGCCCCCATCTCGAACTGGGAGGTCCGCACGGACCGGCAGCGCTCGCTGTGAAGCGCTCAGTTGTACTGCTGGTGGCTGCTCTTCACCAAAACCGAAACCACTGGGTGATCCTGTCGCGGATCGCAGCTGTCCCTGAACGAACGCCAGCCGCCACCCGGTGAGGGCAACGAGAAAAAGTATGCCCCACCCCGCGGCTCAGATCAAATCCTCGCAGCCGTCCGTCCACGCGCTGGACCGAGGGTGAGCCCGCGTCAGCCTGACCCACGAATGCATTCACGACCTGGACGGGCGCCGACCGGCCTGTCACGCGCCAGCCAGCTCGGGATGCCCATCGACTGCAACCGATCGGCCGACAGCGCCGTCAGATCGACATGGATACCGGCCGCAGCACGACCTCGGCATCCCGTCTGATCGGCGTACTGGTCACCGTCCTGACGGGGACCCTGCTGCTCGCCGGATGCCGTCCCGGCATGCCCGGCGCACCCGCCCCGGTCGACCAGGGCGTTTCCGTGGTGTGGAAGAAGACGGCGAACTCGACGGAGTTCCAGAAAATACCCGCAACGCTGATCACTCGCAATGGCCGGGATGTCGGCCGCACGGCATTCCTGCTGCACTTCCGGGACGACGATTTGCGGAAGGACCTGACCGAAGCGATTGAGTCCGCCCCGAAGAATGCGCTGATCTATGCGGGATTCCTGGACAGCAACTGCAACCCGTCGACCGATGTCCGGGCGATGGTGATCGACGGCGCGGTCAGCTTCGCCCGGTCCTCCAGTGGCGATCAGGGCGAATGCTATGTGCACTACACCAGCTATGCCGTGGTCGCCATCGCTGCTGCATCGGTGGCCACCACCACTCGCTGAACGCTGACGGCCGCAGGCAACACTGACCGGTGAGCCGGCACCAGATCCCGGTCCGCGGTGGCCCAGGCGATCGCCGGGTCGGCATGCGCCCGCCGTCGGTGTTGATGGTGTGGCCGGTTTGAGATTTCGGGCGTCGACCGCTACTCACCGCGCAGGTATGACGGCAGGGAGCAGATGAACCCACCGACGAACGCATCCCCCAGCCCGACAGTGGTTGGCTGATCGACCGCCACCGCGGGCGCCGGCAGCGCGCAGATGGTTCCGCCGCTGCGGCGGGTGATCTCCGCTGCCGAATCGGCCGCGGCCGGCATCGGGGTTAAGGTCGCCGTGCGCTGGTAGTCGTCGGCGGAGAAGCCGTCACCGCAGCGGTACCTGGTGGCGGCCATGGTGATCCCTCCCCGTAGCGCCGGAGCGAACCGGGCGGCGTCGCGGCCGGCGGTTAGCGCCCAGTGCTGGGTGTGCACCACCACGGTCGGCGCGTTGATGGTCTGCCTCAGCTCCACCAGCGCCGAACAGACGTCGTCGGGGTCGAGCAGGTCGACGCTGCGCCGCAGGTACGACTGCAGCTCGTCCTCGTTCATGCCGTGCACGTCAACGATGCCGGCCAGACCCTCGCGAACCACCGCCCGCAGCTGTGGGCGGTGGTAGGCGGCGTCCTCGTGCACCACCAGCGCGCCCTTCGGGAGATGCCGGGTATCCGCCCGCACTTGACGTAGTCGGGAACGCAGCAGCCGCTCGTCCTGCATGGTGTTCAGGCTGGCCAGCAGGAATACCCGCGCGCCGGCCAGCAGCTGCGGCAGTTCGGGACTCAGCCGCATTTCCCGGTTCGGCCGATCGTTGACGTAGATCAGCCGGTTCGGCTGCGGCGTAACGATATCGCCGTCGCTGCAGCGGATCCGAGTGCCGGGCGGGTACTGCACGATCAGGTGCGGATCCAGCGAATCGCCAACGGCACTGCAGATGTAGCTGCACTCAGGCGGCAGCAGGCGACGCACATTGTCGTCGATGCTCACCAGGTGCAATGCGGACGGGAAGCCCAGCTTGGCCATCGCCAGGCCGGCCCGTACGGCGGTGCCGCCCAAGGCGAACCGGTTGGTGAACCGCGCGGCGAACCGTTCGACGATGTCCGAGGCGGCCACGAACCGCTCGCCACCTCGGCCGGCGCGTAGGAATCCCAGGATCGAGGCGACCAGATCCCGCTCGTCACGGACCTCGATCTCGTGCGAGGCCTCGCCCGTGGCCACCCGGTACTCGTCAACCAGTTGCTGGAGAACGGCGGTGTCCCAGTCCACTTCGACGTCGACACATCCGCCCAAACCCAGAACGAACTCGGCTGTCATGCTGCTCGGCTTCTTCGGGTGCGCTTCGTGATCAGTGCGGCTGATCGAAGTGTGGTCAATACAGATCTGCCTTTCCGGCCGCATCGAACAGATCGATCTTCTGCGCCGCAACCCTTTCCATCGCGTCGATGCAGGCCGGCTGGATCGAGTTCGGCTCACGTAGACCGTCGTCTGCAAGCACCTCCCGCATCTTGGCGTGGTAGGCAACCTTGATGTCGCTGGAGATGTTGATCTTGTTGACGCCCAGCTTGGAGGCCCGCCCGATCTCCGGATCGGGATTGTTCGAACCGCCGTGCAGCACCAACGGCAACGGCACCTTCGCCTTGATCTGCTCCAGCAGATCAAGTCTGAGTTCCGGGACCATGTTCTTGGGGTAGATGCCATGGCAAGTGCCGATCGCGATGGCCAGCGAATCGACGCCGGTCAGCTCGACGAATCGGACGGCATCCTCGGGGTCGGTGTAGATGATCTCATTGGTGCCGTACTCCGCTTCGGTATCGGTCGCCCCGATCGTGCCCAGCTCACCCTCCACGGACAGACCGACCGCGTGAGCGGCGTCCACCACCCGCCGGGTGATCGCCACGTTCTCGTCGAACGGCAACAGCGAACCGTCGATCATCGTCGAGCTGAAGCCGGCCTGGATACCCAGCAGCACTTGTTCATAGCTTGCGCCGTGGTCCAGGTGAACGGCGACCGGGACGCTGGCCCTGCGGCTCCGTAACAGGATCGAGGGCAGCAGGTCCGCGCCGATGTGCGACAGTTCGTCCGGATGGATGGCGATGATCAGCGGCGACCGCTTCTCCTCGCCGATATCCATGATGCCGGTGAACATCGCCCAGTCGCTGATGTTGAAGGCGGGCACCGCGAATTGATGGTCGTTGGCCACGGACAGGACATCGACGCCGGACACGAGCATGGGACAACTCTCCTTTGCTTCAATGGTTCTTCTTGGTGACAGGTAGGGATAGGTCAGGCCTTGACGGAGCCGGCAGTCATTCCGCCGATGAAGAAGCGTTGGAAAAACAGGAACAACACCAGAACGGGCAGGCAACCCAGGATGCTCATCGCCATCATCTGATTCCACTCGTAGGAGTGCTGGCCCATCAGCAGCTGGATCCCGATGGGGACGGTGCGTTTGTCCTGGGTCTTGGTCAGCGTCAGCGCAAACAGGAACTCATTCCAAGCGATCATGAAGGTGTAGATGCCCACCGAGACAATGCCCGGAATCGAGATGGGGACAAGGATCCGCCAGAGCGCGGTCAGCGAGCTGCCGCCATCGACCTTGACGGCCTCGTCCAGTTCCCGCGGCAACGTATTGAAATACCCGGTCAGCATGATGATCGCGTACGGCAGGGTGAACACCATGTATGTCACGATCAGACCGAGATAGGTGTTGTACAGCTTGAGCGTGACCATCAGTCCGAAGTACGGGATCAGCAGGGTGATCGGCGGGATCGCCTGCACGCTCACGATGAGTACGTTCAAAGCCCGCTTGAACCGGAACTCGAAGCGGCTGAAGCCGTATGCACACAGGATGGCGCAGACCAGGGTTGCCGCCGTGACGACGATCGACACCAGATAGCTGTTGATGAAGAACCGGATCTTGACCGGATCGGTGATCACCGCCTGGTAGGCATCGAACGACATCGACGGACTGATCAGCCGCGGCGGGAAGGCGAAGATCTCGGTGTTGGGCTTCAGCGAGCTCGACACCATCCACAGCACCGGCAGGCCGGCGAAGGCCGCGCCGATCAGCAACGCGAAGATGATGGCGGTCTTCGCCAGAAACCGCTTCCGGGTTCGACGCCTCGGGCTGTCGGCGGTCGGCGGCTGCTGCAGCCGGGCACGCTCCGGTGCGAGCGTCATCGCGTCGACCTCGACTGGGCACGAGAATAGAAGTAGGCCAACACCATCGAGACCAGCAGGATGATGACCGCGCTGGCCGAGGCCTGGGAGAACTGGTAGCTGCTGAACGCCAACTTGTAGGTGTAGGTGGAGAACATCTCGGTCGAGTTGATCGGTCCGCCACCGGTGGTCATCCAGATCAGCGCGAACTGCTGGTTCGTCCAGATGAAGTCCAACAGCGCCATCGCGACGATGATCGGTCGCAGCTGCGTGAGGGTGATGTTCCAGAACCGCTGGAAGGCGTTGGCGCCATCCACGGTGGCCGCCTCGTACAGGTCACGCGGGATGCCCTGCAAGCCGGCGAGCAGGCTCATCATGAAGAACGGGTAGCCCGACCAGATGTTGATAAACGTCACCGCGTTGAGTGCGGTGTGCCGGGAACCGAGCCACTCCTTCGGCGAGTCGATGATGCCGACATTCTGCAGGACGTAGTTGGCCGCTCCGTTGGGGTTGAGGATCAACCGCCACAGCACGGCGATGATCGCCACCGTGAACAGCCACGGCAGAATGTAGATGGTCCGGAAGATGGCCCGGCTGAACCGGCCGAGCAGCGGGCTGTTGAGCAGCATCGCGAAGCCAAGGCCCAGCAGCATGTGGGCGATCACGCTGACCACAGTGAAGAACAGGGTATTGCGGATCGCGGCCTGAAAGCCGGTGTCCGACAGCACCTTCGAGTAGTTGTCCAGCCCGGCGAATCGCGGATGCTTCTCCATGATGACGTTGTCCATCATCGAGTAGCCGATCACCATCACGATCGGGATCAGCATCAGGACGAACATCAGGATGACGGTCGGCGACAGATAGGCGTAGGGCACCAGCGACCTCGTCACGGAGGCTCGCTTGGCCGGTCTGGCCGACGGCGCGGCCGAGGGTTCGGCCGGGGCCGGCAACGCGGGCGGATCAACACCGGTGATGGTCACGACGGGCCTCTGCTCGGGATCGGGAGCGTCAGGGTGGGCCGGCACGGTCGCCGAGGTGCGTTCCATCGGGTTACCGGAAGCTCGGCGCCCAAGCCTGCTGCGCCTTGGCCAGTGCGTCGTCCACCGACTGATCGCCCTCAAGGGCCAGTTGGTACTGCTCGTCGAACTTCCGCATCAGATCCTCGGCGACCGGCAGGCCGGTGAACTCGTTGGTGGGCTTGCCGTCCTGATAGACCTTGAAGGCGGTCTTGAGCAGGTCGTCCTTGCCGGTGAAGTCCGGCTTGGACGTGGTGTTGCCGGGGAACGCGTTGGCCAGGGTGCTGAGTTTGGAGTTCACCTCCGAGCTCATCAGGTAGGAGATGAGCTTGAACGCCTCCGCCTTGTGCGCCGTGCTGTTGGAGATGCCGATACCCCAGGAGGCGTAGGGGATTCCGCGTTTGCCGGTGTACCCGTCGGCGGCCGGGATGGCGGTCAGGGTGAACTTCAGGTCCGGGTTTTTCTCCCGGATCATGGTGACGTGGGCGGGCGAATCGATCATCATGCCGACTCGGCCGTTGGTGAACTCCTCGACCTTGTCCTGCTCCTTCATGGTGAACGATCCCGGCGCGATCACCTTGGCGTCGTACAGGCTCTTGATGTAGTTCGCCGCATCCTTGACGCCGGCATTGCCGAGGTCCGGCTTGCCGCCGGAGAGCATGCTGCCGCCGGATGCCCAGACCCAGCTCATCACGTCGTTCTGGATGCCGTTCGGCGCCTCCGGCGACAACGGCAGGATCCAGCCAGTGGTGTTGTTGCCGAGCGCGGTGAGCTTGGCGGCTGCATCGGCGAACTCGGTGCGGTTGGTCGGCGGCGCCTTCACGCCGGCCTTGGCGAGCAGGTCGGTGTTCACGAACATCGGATAGATGAAGTTGACCACCGGGATCATGTAGGCGACGTCGCCGATCTTCACCTGGCCGGCGAGCTGCGATTCGTCGAACTTCGCGTCCTTCATCTGCTCGGAAACGTCGGCCAGCGATCCCTGCTTGACGAAGTCACTGACCCACGCCCCGTCCAGGCCGACCACGTCGGACATGGTTCCCGAGGCGGCACCGGCGACCATCTGTTCCTTGGTGGACGCATACGGGCCGGACAGCAGCTTGACCTTGATGGTGGGGTTCTTCTTCTCGAAGTCGTCCATCACGCCGCGAAGAGCGCCGTCCGGCAACTCCGGTTCCCACCATTGGGCGAACTCCAGAGTGACCTGGCCACCACCGCCGGCCCCGCTGCTGTCCTGGCCGGCACCTGCCGTGCCGATCGGATCGCTGGACCCGCCGCCGCAGGCGGCGGTGATGGCGAGGGCTGTCGCGAGTACCGCTACAAGACCGCCGTTGGACTTGCGCATCATTGCTTCTCCTCGGGAACGGGAATCACTTCGCGACTGCTTGCTGTCGTCTGTGCAGTTGCGGCCTGGTTCGAGATCGTGCGGTGATTTGCGCGACAGGTCAAGATTGTTTGCCGACTTTCATCCATTTGGCGCGTTAGTTTGCCGAGTCTTGCTGAATTTGGCAAGATTTCCGCTAGCCTTCTCGCAACTGTCGCGATGTTAGGAGGCACCATGACGCGGTCCGGCGGATTTCCGGCGCGACGTCGAACTGAGATGCTCGAGGCCCTGCGCCATCGGGGCAATTCGACAATCCAGGAACTGGCGATCCAGTTCAGGGTCTCCACCGACACAGTGCGCCGGGACCTTGAGGACCTGGCCGCTCAGGGGTTGGTGGACCGCACTCACGGTGGCGTCACGCTGACCGAGCCGGAGAGCCTGAACTTCATTCCGCCGTTCGCCCGTCGCCTCGACGCGCATGCCGAGGGCAAGAGCAGGATCGGTCGCAGCGCGGCGACGTTCGTCCAGGAAGGTCAGACGATCTTCATGAACGGCGGCACCACCATCATGGCGATGGCGCAGCACCTGACCGGGGTCCGGGCGGTCACCGTTGTCACCAACAACCTGCGGTTGCCCGAACAGCTGTCCGCGTCCGGGCCCCGCGAGGTCTATGTACTGGGTGGCTCGTTTCGCTTGCGGTCGTTGGTGACGATCGGGCCGGTGGTGCTCCCCGACGCCTCGGGAAGCTTCCGGCATCTGCACGCACACATCGCCTTCATCGGCGTCGGCGGGGTGTCCGACGACGGCAGCGTCACCACCAGCAGCCTGCCCGAGGCCGGCATCATGCGGGCCATGATGGACCATGCGGATCGCACCGTGCTGCTGGCCGACGCCTCGAAGTTCGGTCGCCGGCAGTTCGCCGAGATCTGCACACTGTCGGAGAACACGACGGTGATCACCGATGCGCAACCGTCAGCCGCGTTCCTTGCCACCACCACGGAGCTGGGTGCCGAAACTGTTGTGGCCACCGGACTCGCCGGGGGCGGATAGCTTGTACCGCACGACTATCGACCGTCGCCGGCTGAGGCGGATCGTGACGGTCCGTGGTGTAACAGCTTGAAGTCCTGCCAGCCCTGTTCGGCGGCCGTCATGGCGGCCCGGGTCCTGGCCGGATCCAGACCGGCAAGGGTCGCGACAATTCCTTGCTGTACGGCGGTCGTGGCCGTCAGCGAAGGGAAGAATGATGTGCCCTCGGCCGGTGCGATCACCACCTCGTCCGACACCCTGCGCAGCGCGTACGGGAGGCTGTCGGCCAGCAGCACCACTCCGGCTCCCCGCTCGTTGGCCGGCCGCCGGGCGGCAGCAGCGAGCGCAACCATTCACCGAGCGATTCGGTCACCGGCTCGGTCGGTTCGACGGGACGGGACGTGCTGGCAAGCAGTTTCAGTGATCTGGGCCGGGAACTCGGGCGACCGGTGTCGGATGCCGATGCCCGCCTGCTGGGGTGTTCCGTGCCCGACTGGCCCGCCTTCGACGACTCCGCGCAAGCTCTCCAGCAGCTGGCAGCCAGCTACCGGCTGATCATCCTGTCCAACGTGGACCGGAGGTCGTTCGCCGGCAGCCAAGGCCGACTCGGCGTCGACTTCGACACCGTGATCACCGCAGAGGATCTGGGTGTCTACAAACCCGACCCAGGTGCCTTCGACGGCCTGCTGCACGTGACGTCCGAGATGGGTATTCGTCCGGATCGCCTGCTGCACGTTGCGCAGAGCATGTTCCACGACCACCTGCCGGCAATGAGCAACGGCCTGAGCACCGTCTGGATCAACCGGCGGCACGACCGTTCCGGCTGGGGAGCCACCCCTGCCCCGGCGTCGATGCCGACGCCCGAGTGGGAGTTCACCTCGATGGCAGCGTTCGTCGCCGCCAGTTCCACCAGCAGGTGACGATCAGCAGCGGATCGACTCGAAGGTCCGGTCCTGGATCACCTGACGCCGTCGCGGGTCACAACAACTGGTCCAGGCGCAACGGCAGATCCCGTAGTCGGACACCGGTGGCATGAAAGATGGCGTTGCCGATGGCGGCCGCCACCCCGACCAGGCCGATCTCCCCCACACCTTTCACCCCGATGCCGTTGAACCGGTCCCGGCCCCCGACGAACTCCACCTCGATGTCGGGCACGTCGGCATTCACCGGGATCAGATAGTCGCCGAGGTTCGCGTTGGCGATCCGGCCGGTGTCGGTGTCGGTCAGCGTCTGCTCGAACAGCGCATGGCCGATCCCACCGACGGTGCCGCCGACGATCTGGCTGCGGGCCGTCTTGGCGTTCAGTACCCGCCCGGCGTCGACCACCGTCACCAGTCGGTCGACGACGATGGTTCCCAGGTCCTGATCCACCCGGATCACGGCGAAGCGAGCGGCGAAGGCACCGGACGGCGACAGCTGCACATCCTCCGGTTCGGGTGGTTTGCTCGACCCGATCGCGCTGATGTCTCTGGTATCCCCTGCTGCGCCGGCCTTCTGCCGTTGCTCGTTGACCAGCCGACAGGCATCGGCGACAGCATTGCCGAGTGCTGCGGTGAGCCCGGAGCCGCCGGCGTTGGCGCCGGTGGTCAGCGCGGAATCGCCGAGTTCGACGGTCACCGCGCCGACCGGTAGGTCCAGCAGCTCGGCGGCCAGTTGCGCCATCACCGTGTAGGTGCCGGTGCCGATGTCCATTGCTGCTGCCCGGACGGCGGCGGTTCCGTCCGCCCGCAGTAGCACCTCGGCCTGGCATGGTGGCTGCCACCAGAAGAACGACACTCCGGCCATCCCGTAACCGATCCGCCACCGGCCGTCCGTCATCGAACGGACCGCCGGATTCCGCTGCTGCCAGCCGACCAGTTCGGCGCCCCGGGAGTAGCACTCGTCCAACGCCTTGCTGGACCAGGGGAAGCCGTTCTCCGGGTTCCGGTTCGCATAGTTCCGGATCCGCAGCTCGACCGGATCGATGGCCAGCGCGACGGCGAGTTCGTCCATCGCGGTCTCCACCGCGAAGTTGCCGGGCGCCTCACCCGGGGCACGCATCGCGCCGGCGCTGGGGATGTTCAGCCGCAGTTGGCGATCCCTGGTCCGCAGGTTGGCGAACTCGTACGCGGACTTCGTGCCCTCGGTCACCGACTCCATCGTGTTGTCGTTCATCGCGGTGGTGATCGTGGACAGGTGCTCCGCTGCCGTCACCAGTCCGGTCGAGTCGGCGCCCAGCCGGATCCGTTGCACCGAGTTCGGCCGGTGACCGATCCCGCTGAACATCTGCGGCCTGCTGAGCACCACCGACACCGGTCGGCGAACTACTCTGGCGGCCATCACGGTGGCGATGATGTGTGGCCAGATCCGCAGTCCGGCACCGAATCCGCCGCCCAGGTACGGGGCCAGGACGCGCACGTCGGCCTCGGCAATCCCGAACATCCTCGACACTGCCTTGGCGGTGGCCGCCGGGCCCTGGGTGGTGTCCCGGATGGTGACGCGGTCGCCGTCCCAACCGGCGATGGTGGCGAACAGACCGAGGGGATTGTTGGTGTTCTCCGCCGTGGTGTACTCCGCCGCGACGGTGACGTCGGCTGCAGCGAACGCGGCATCCGGATCGCCGCGATCGGTGTCGGATTCGAAGATGTCCTCCTCCGGCCGGACCCGCGGGTCCGCCGGATCGACCAGCGGATCCATGGCGCGGTAACCTACCCGGATCAGCGACACCGCATCTGTTGCCTGGTCCGGGGTTTCGGCGATCACGACGGCAACGATCTGCCCACGGAAGCTGATCCGTGGACCCTGTAGCGGCGGCGGCGGTTTGACCGCAGCATCGGCGAGCGGCGGCGCGTTCAGATGGCTGATCACTGCCAGTACCCCGGGAGCGGCCTCGGCGGCGGCGCTGTCGATGTCGATGATGTCGCCGGCGGCATTCGAACTGAGCAGCAGCGCCCCGTGGGCCAGCTCGGCGGGCTGGAAGTCGTTGACGTAGGGCGCTTCGCCGGCCACCTTCAACGGCCCGTCGACGCGGTTGATGCCGGCGCCGATCTCCCGACGGCCGGTGCCGGTTGCCCCGCGCGGGGTTTCGGTGGTGGTCATTGCGGGAGCCCGGAAACGGTGTGCAACTGCCGCACCAGGGTTCGCTTGGCCAACTCGACCTTGAACGCAGTTCCGGCAACGGTGAAGGTGTCGACCACTTCGGCGTCGGCGGCCGACCGGAAGGCATCCGGGCCGGCCGCTGCGCCGACCAGTGCCGCCTCGGCGCGCCTGGCCCGCCACGGCACGGTGCCCACCCCGCCGAGGGCGATCCTGGCGGACCGGATGGTGCCTTCATCGATCGTCAACTCGACGGCCGCCGCGGTGAGCGCGAATTCATACGACGCCCGGTCCCGGACCTTGAGGTAGCCGGAGTGGGTGCCGGTCGCCGGCAGTGGGATCGTCATCGCGGTGATCAGATCGCCGGCCGCCAGTACGTTCTCGTCGGCCGGATCCTCGGCCGCCGGTCGGTAGAACTCGGTCAATGGGACGGTCCGGTCGCCGCCCGCACCGGTGATCCACAGCACCGCGTCGGCGGCCGTCAGTGCCACCGCCAGGTCGGAGCCGTGCAGGGCGATGCAGTGCTCGTCGGCGCCCAGAATGGCGTGCATCCTGGCGTGGCCGAGGACGGCCGCGCAGCCCGATCCCGGGATCCGCTTGTTGCAGGCGCCAACCGACGGATCTCGGAAGTACCGGCATCGGGTGCGCTGCAACAGGTTCCCGCCGATGGTGGCCATGTTCCGCAGCTGCGGCGATGCGCCGGCCAGCAGCGCCTCCCGCACCATCGGCAACCCGTCCAGGGCGGGGTGAGCCGCCAGCTGCTGCATGGTGGCGGTCGCGCCGACCCGCAGCACCGCTGCGTCGGCTCCCTCTTCGACGCCGATCGTGGCCAGCGGCAACCGGGTCAGGTCGACCAGCCGGGCCGGCGCCAGTACCCCGTCCTTCATCAGGTCGAGCTGGGTGGTGCCGCCGGCCAGGTACTGGCTGCCTGGCTCGGAGACGGCGGCCAGCGCCTCGGCCACCGTCGCCGGCCGGAGGTAGGAGAACCGCTGCATCAGCGCTGCCCTCGATCGGAGTGGCCGGCGACGTCCCGGATGGCATCGACGATCCGCGGGTAGGCCCCGCATCGACACAGGTTGCCCGACATGAACTCGCGGATCTCGGCGTCGCTGCCCGCCCGGCCCTCGTCGATCAGCGCCAACGCCGACATCACCTGCCCCGGTGTGCAGTAACCGCACTGGAACGCATCGTGATCCATGAAGGCCTGCTGGATCGGATGCGGATCGACCGAGGTGCCAACACCCTCAATGGTGCGCACCGTCCGGCCGTCGACCTGGGCGGCCAACATCAGGCAGCTGAGCACCCGGCGATCGTCGACGTGCACCGTGCAGGCTCCGCAGGCGCCCTGGTCGCAGCCCTTCTTGGTGCCGGTCAGGCCCAGCCGGTGACGCAGCGCGTCCAACAGGGTGGTGCGCGCATCCAGCGTCAGGTCGTGCTGATCGCCGTTCACCCGCACCGAGATGTCGACATCCTGCCGTGCGGTCATGTCGCTCCCGGTGAGTTTCGGCGATCGCGGCGCCGGTGACCGGTCCGCGGATGTTCACGCTATCCGGTCGGGCCGCGGCCATCAGCTGGCGTCGGGGTCTGTCCCGGTGACGAGTCCGTCCCATGACACCCCCTGTGTCAACGTCAGGCTGCGGTCTGGTGTTGGAGAAGTGTTGCGGCGTTGCCGTGTTTGGTTGGGTCGTAGGGGGTGGTGGTGTTCCAGCAGCGGTAGATGACGCGGATCCAGG
>JAABUR0100000814.1_pt1 | contig 62281 bp, 60 predicted proteins | sample 5560091 | NCBI WGS metagenome assembly JAABUR01 (sample SAMN10711879, study PRJNA513375) | rock metagenome | isolation source: Antarctica rocks | place: Antarctica: Victoria Land, University Valley sud
TTTAGAGCGCTTAGTCGATTCATTAGTCTCTATCAAGCTTGATCGCTTCATCAAACTGTCTTCGACACGGCCCTCGACAAGAGGAGCCAAATCAAAAAAACCATCGTTTGGTGGCTGGGTATAATCCACTGGAAGGTATGTTTTCGTACTATGACCAATGAGTGGGCTTCCTGGGACATCAGCGTCAATCATAGGGAAGTCTTCGAGGATAGAGTTGCATGCGCGATTGCTCTGCCGACTCAAGTCGTCACTTCCGAGGGAAGTCGCGATGGTGTTCTGCGACGTACGTGAAGAAGAAGGTTGGGAAGAGCTGGAGGTTCTAATGCTCATTGCATGATGTCTCAGTAGCCGATGTTGCTCCCGTTGAGAAAGGTGACTGTGTGATGCTGTAAGCGAGGGGCTTGTTAAGAAAACGTCAGCCAGATCAACAGAGCTTTTCGGGTCATCATAAAATATTGGGGCGTCGTAGGGTCTGGGGGCATGACAGGAGTCGGCTGCTGGTGATGGCAGATTGCCTTATTCAGAGCCGACAGCGAGGGGACTCCAGGGACCGTAACTTATTGTTACTTCGTAAGGTGGTGGTTTGCGTCTCTGGAAATGCTCTTCTATCATAAACTCCGCCCTGGTAGCAGGACTAGGCACATATTCAAGCAAGAAGCTGTTGCCTTTGATATCTGTGGATGATGTAGTCTCCCCAAAGTTCAATTTCACTGAAAGTAATGACGGATTTCTGAAACGTTGATTAGGCTCGATTGGAGGACCGTTGGTTGCTAATTGTTCTGCCATAGAATTAGCAACTGCGGCACAAGGGGCAGTAGAAGCAGGAGGTGAGGGGACACACCTTGGACACCGCCATTGTTCGGATCGAAAAGCACAACGACCTCCAGGCCGCCCTTGGTGGGCGTATCCTTCTTCAATTCCGAAGGCTCCGTCATAGGCCGCACGTACATTTTTATGACTCAACCTGGTTCGATCATCGTCGCCCAAATCTGAGGTGGAATAAGCTCGCCATTCGGGCCAAACAGATCGTAATGCCCTTCGGCGACATGTGAGCCATTGACCTCAACATGGAGGCATGCCTTCCGGATCAGATCCTCCATGCCCGGCCATGTATTGCACAGATGAAAAGGAAAGCCGAATTTTCTGCCATCTGCGTCAATGAATATAATAGAGTTATTTGGCTCTTCTAATAGTGAGGATGAAATCGGTGCGGCGACTGCGACGGTATATTCAGCAGCTTCATCTGCGGCCTCCTGATTTTCCGCTTTCTCATCCGCAGTTCCTTCTCGTCGGCTTCCTCTGTGGTTGCCAGCTTGGGTCTTGCACCTTGGCGTTGTTCGATGTCATCCAGTATTTTGTACGCTAGGATAATGTATCCTAGGCCTGAAACCGAGTCGCCGGTCACTATGTGGCCATAGAGATTCCCAATCTCGTCAACTACACAAGCACCACAATCTCCAGGTACTGCAGTCCTGATGGTTAGCTTACCGCGAATTGAGTGAGGAAGGCTACACTCACTTGTGCCCCTTTCTAGCTTCACCGGCCACATTTTTTGGTAGCTCCGGGAACCTGTCATTTAAATAAAGTAAGGGTTTCTTCATGAGCGCGCCTTTAACACAGCATGTGGTCCCTGTGGCAGCCCAAATAGTGGTCTCGGCCGCCGCCCGCGCAATGCTCTTGAGAACTATTTTTCGTGAGCGGTTCCCCTCGGTTGCGGGCAGTAGTATACTGTTAGGCACATGATACTTGGGGTCACTACGTGGATACATTTCGTCATCCAGGTCATTTGAAACGCAATCAGGAGCTAAATCAGAAAGCCTTGGACCAAATACCCGATTTTCATACCGTGGGTTCGGCTCATGCTCTACGAATAAGCTTGGTGGCGGGTGTGGTACAATCACTGGAGAAGGCGTCGAATCGCATATGCTCCGACTGTCTGAGAATGTGGAGGTACCCGTATCCGTTTCTGATCCAGATCCGGGAAAAATGCTTCCTGTTCATGACACACCTTATTAGCCAGCCCTTTCGAGAAAAGTCTAAGATGAGTTGCAACTCACCTTGACTTGTGACATCGACAAGCTCATCTTCACCGTAATCGCTGTCCTCATCAAAGTTGCCAGGATTCCCGGCTCTACAAAGTAGTCGAAACGAGACTATTGCGGAGAGGTGCCGTAATAGGCCCCGTTAATCTCGATTACAATTCCCATTGTAGCTAATTTGGAGGCCCCTAGAGCAATAAGCGAACCGCCAGCACCGCCAGGAGAGTTGACTAAGTAAATGTCATTTTCGGAAAAGGTCTCAGGAAGCTCTTCTGCGTCATGTACTGCTGCGTTGTAAACCGCAGGCATCTTCTCCTGCGTCTTGACCCTCACACCAGGATATGCGTCAAGGAGCTTACTATCCTTGAGTGCTTTGGCATGACGGCGTTTCCTTCTGCTCTTGGAGCTAAAGACAAGGGTTGGCTCTGTACACATAGGTCATGATCCTACCATCCACATGTTGTAGGAGATAGTCCTCGGTTTTTCCTCGGAATGTTCCAGGCTATCCTTGTGCTTCTCCAGCAGTGCTCCGATCTCCACGGCAAGTTTTTCCATTACTTCCAGCGCCAGGCCCACTACTTCCCACGCTACAAGGCTACCAACGTACTGGCACTTCGACCCGACAGAGTCTTCGGGAGCTGGCCAGATTGGTTGCTGAGATTCAAATAAGTGGGAAGTCGATCGGAGTATGGATGGTACTGCCAACTGGAGTCATCTTAAGAGGATCACTTGACTCATCGACATGCCTCGAAGAGCGTGAAGTGATCAAAACCAATGTGACACAACAATAAGGATGGGCTGTTCCCTAAAAGGTAGAGCAGCAGTACAACAATTTGACCGTAGTACAGAGAAGGAGGCTGTGCCTTGCCCGATCAGCCTTGTAGCCAATCGAGTGTGTGAATGCAGCAAGGGTCGGCGAGCGCAAGGGTTGTTCGAACCACAAAAGCAAAGCATACTGTAAGTACGACCTTTGCAACCGGTGAGCCAATTGATTTCTAGACAATTCAGCCTCAGCGTCTAATGTGTGGTGAACAGCGGATGACAAGCCAGCGTTGTAGCGTTGCACAGCCTCGTTGTTTGGTCGGGCGTACATGGTGTTGTTCTCGAGGCTTCGTGCCCAGGCAGTGATGCCGCCGTCTCGAAAAGAACATCAGCCGCGCTGTCGGGAAAAAAAGCGTAAGCATGGCTATCCCGCTTGAACCGCTAGATAATCTCGGCGGCAGCCTGTCATCCACTCCTATCTCTTTGGCAGCAAGGCAAGCCATCATCAATATCGTCTTCGACTTTGACTCGACAAGAAATTCGTACTAAATTAGTTATGGCGTTATTCAATTATTTAGAATATACTTGTCTACAGCCAGGTTGATTAACTTTATCAAAATCTATATAGTACTGAAGCAAGAGTGTATTCTGATCGTTGGTTGCCAAGTGTTCCATCAGGTGATTCAACATCAAAACTTTTCGACCCCGCACTATGTTTTTGGCTGCGTTGACCCGTGCAAGTCGTTTTCTTCCGTTCAAACTACCATCGTTCCTTTTTCTTTCGCTTAAACTACCATCCTGATTTTTACAGTTCATTGAAGTCGTTGTACATACATCAGGTGACCGAAAATCATCTGATCGACGATTGAAATTTTCTTGATCTGTTTATCTGTTTACCCGTACATATCTGCATCTATCGTTATCTTCATTGTACGCGTATATATCAATCTTTATCTCTTTTTATGATTCTTTTTCATGTCTCAACGCATCTGTACTCACTGTGTTCATAATCATTTCATTCATGAATTTGTTGATTCTAATTCAACGTGTGTTTTGAATCTTTGTTTATCTTGTCATGTACATTCTGTGCAGATTTGAACTGTTATTGACTAATGATACACAGACAAAGAAATGATCATCATTACAGAATATTGATTCTAATGTTGTTCTCAATCTCATGCGTCAATCAAAACAAACTTGCATCATTTCTGCACTATTGACGTGATCTCTTTCATTGTCTCTACTACAATCTTTATCTTCTTCGCCTTCTTCACGTATTCATTCTGTTTGATTTCGATCTTCTTTCGCTGTCTTTTCATCATTGCATACAGCTTCTTTGTTGATCTTTATAAATTTCTTAAACTCTGTACAGCTCTTTCAACAAACAACATCTGCTTCTCGCTCAACTAATCTTTCTTGCAATGCTTTTCAAGAACTCATATTCAATTATTGAGATGATGAACATACTTTAGAATTCTTTATGAAACGTTGTTTCAACTGTACAGCATTGCACTGAAAGTTCAAATCTGTTTTCAATTTATATTCATATATTGTTTGTTGTTCTAAAGATGATGAACTGCTAGATTCTTTATCAGATTCTTCATCTTTGATTAAAAGTCTTTTCGAAGATGATACAGCTTAGTCAAAACATTTTCTAAATCACATTCAAGATTACAATCATGCGTTGATCTTTACATCTTGCATGTACATCGCAAACAAACATCTTATGAATCAACGTGAAATTCAAGCATTTATCGTACATGATGAGTTATATCATCTGCAGAGATCTTTACATTCAACTGTTCAAGAATTATCGTGCTTTGCACAGCTTTACTTTCATGATTCTGCTCAGATGATCACTATGCGCTTGACTTAAAGTCTCACTCTTCACGAAAGTCTTTTAAAACAGCTAAACAAGATGATACAAGCATGTGAAAATTCATTTATTGACATGTATAAATCTGCATGAGAACAGCTTAAGACTGTTCAACAGAGTACAAATTCTATGCATGTTATTCTAAATTTGCAACTTAAGTTGATAGTAGAACATGACTCTGATCAACAATGTACAACTTTATTCATGATCAGTGAAGTTGCTGTGTTTATTTCAGATGAGTATAATGAGATTAAACATTGAGATATTGTTGTTGTAAAGCGTACAGCTGTTGATGAAGAATCGCGATTTCATCATATCAATCATGATAACATTGCATACTTTTCTTTACATTAGCATCGACAAATTCTCAAGTGCTAATTAGTTAATCACTCACAGCTAATCATCATTTTGACATTGTTGACAGTCGTTGACAGGTAATTAAATCGAAGATTCAATCAAACATCACTAAATTACATCATTAATCTTGAATTATCATCTGTTTATCATGATTCACATTGTCAGATGTTCAATGATAGTAATTAGATATTGATAGAATAGTCTAATTAGTTGACTTTCTGATCTCGCGCGTCTTTTTTGTTTATTCTAAATACTTCTTTACTACTTCAAATCATCACTTTCTACTGCGTTGCAGTCGAGTACATGCATTCTTGAATCAGAATTCACATCTTTCACATCAATGCATACTTATCATGCATTTCTCGAATGATTTTTTCTTGCAACGTCTTGAAATCTATCTTCTCAACAGATCAAAAAGATTCATCAATGACGTTCTAGCTCATTCGTTCAACACAGAATGAACACGTTGACTCTTTCAAAATCGCATGAAACATCTGATTTACATGACACTTATGTTGACATTGAATCAAGAACGATCAATCAAAAACGCGCACTTAAAAGAATTCAAACAAAAGATGAAACAGACTGCACAACAAATTCTTCTGAATATTTGCAACAACAAGACGAAGCAAGAGATGCAGACTGAACATAAACTGATGTCAAGACTTTATTTCAGATGAATTGACATTTTTTGTCTTGCTCTTCATGATTGATCTGCGTTCAAATCTCTCAGAAAGCAGTCTCAGTGATTATTGAATGATGATGTTTCGATCTTTCTCAATAAAGTACTGCTTAAGAGTGAATCAAGCATCTGTATAACTTCTTTGACTCGAAAACGAAAATTCTTAATGAAGCATTGCTCTGCTCTAAATCGATCTTTCAAACGAGCATTATCATGATTGTTAAAAGATGAGATGAACAAAATACTCATGTGTCAGAACGATAAAAAAACTCGACGTGCAATAGAGAAAAGAATGAACTGAATAATGTTCACTGTATATCTTACTTCATCATATTAGTTTAACGACTCGACAGAAATTCTGATAGTATGCTCTTAAATATTCAAATCGATCTGATTTGTCAAGGGGAAAAATACTGAGATTATGATTCATAGTGTACTTACATGAAGTAGTATTTACCTCGTTCTGAAGTACTCGCTATGTATATGATGAGCATCATTCGCTTACTATCGTACATATATTCTTCTACTACAATTACTATGATTCAATCGTAAACATATTATTGAATATTGAACTACTTTCAGTTTCACTCTCATATCGAGCAGCGATTAAACTAACATATTCTAATCTTCAATCAACACTTGAGTATGTGATAGTCTAATGTAGATTAAATCTTTTCATTCACTGTCTCTTAGTTTCATTCTCATATTGAGCAGCGATTAAACTAACATATTCTAATCTTTAATCAACACTTGAGTATGTGATAGTTTAACGTAGATAAATCTTTTCATTTACTGCTGCATTGATCACTGTTGATCTGATGAATCAGTTTCAATGTAGCAGTCTATTTATGAGCATCATCATCTGTTTCACTTAATGATCAATGATGAATCGTACATTTGATCGAGACATCATTATTTCTTGATATGAGAGCAGTGTCACTTCAGATTCGTCGCTCAAAAACATGCTCTAGATTTAATCACTCTTCATGTGATGATTATCTGTTATCATGTCACTATTTTATTGAGTTCGTTCATCTTCTGATGTCTCTTCTTCAGAAAATCTTCATCGTATAGTGTGTTGTACTGATTTCAGTCAATGTAGTTATTTACGTAGTAGATACTCATATTCTCATTCATGAGCATCACATGAGCGCTTCGTATAACATTTGTCAGTCAGTAAAATCGATAAGTTTTGAGTTTTCAAGAGTTTCTAATCAAATTAATTGATCAATTCTTCATTTCAATCATGTCATAAATCTCATGTGAAAGTTCTTGATGTCGTTTTCTGAGATGTTTGATCAAGATCTCAGTATAAACGCTTGATTTGTTTGAGTTTAGTCTCTTGTGATTCAAGACTATCACAATCAAATTCAGATAATTAAGTATCTTCTCATTCAATGATCTTGACATCATCACTTGATGTTGTTCATCTTGATGTTTCTGCATTCATATGTGATCTTGTTGTCAGTAATCTCGATTCTGTCAGTTTGATGAACAGTGAATGTATTTCTTTTTCAATTTTTTGAGATCATCAGCATCTTTGTCGATACACTTTCATGTGATCAAGAAAGTTGATAACGTGATGAAGTACTTCTCACTTCAGACTGAGTCGTTCTTTTAAGTATTCACTTGTGTATCACTTCTGCAAAAATTATCTGTTTTATTTCAATTCTTTCTAATGAAAACAGTCAGACAGTTCACAAGATCATTGATTTTCGTGTGTTTTATAACACTCACTGCGTGTCGTCATGTTTTCAATTTCGTTGATAGTTCAGTAGTCTTCATGCAAAATCGCTCGTATGAAGTGAGTAGACAGCTCAGCTTGTTCAACTTAATGTGTTCACTTGAAGCGATAACTTGCATTTGCAATCTGTCTTTTGCAGTTGATATCTTTCTGAATTTTTGATGTCTTATCATATCTTCAAGAATCAACATGTTGATTAATTAAGTGTTGTGTTGCATAATTTGAATTTCAAAGCTCTCTCTTTTGTTTGTGAGTTGATAGAAGCACTTTACTAAGTACTTGTGTATCGCTTTGAAATGCTCGATGTCAAAATCTTTAATGCTTTCATAAAGCTCAATAAGCTCTTTATAGTGTGATATAACATGAAACTTAGGGAAATTGAAATGTCGCTTCTTCAAATCAATGTTATCATTATCATTTTCATTTACAGTCTTTCTAAGAGAAATCTTTGAGCGTGAGTCTTTAAAGACGTCTTTGAGTTTGTCAATGTAATAAAGTGCATGATCAAGATACTTCAAGAATTTCGTGTCATGAGAAGTGTAACGAGCTATTACAATAAAGTCAATAATAGCATGAGCATAATGCATTGCAGTCAATTGATACGTTGTGAACATCAAAGCTATAATAAATATAATCTGACGTGCTATGTTCTTCTGTTTATTATCGCTTCATTGCTTAACAATACTATAATGCTTGAACATTTTCAAATCTGAGTATTCTGATATGAGATAAAATCTATGATTCAGTTGATTCAGACTTGAGAGATTCTTCGTGATTATTTGATCTTCTCACTTTCGTTTTCGATCGAGATTTTCTTTCAATAGTTTATTGTTCAGATTCTCTATGTATTTCATCAGCTGCATAATTCATTCTTTGTACAGCTGATGCAAAGAATCAAAAATCATGAGATTGTGAATGTTAATGAAGTGATGTTTTCATGCAAAGTTATCTGCTACATGAACTTGCATGTTGTTTGATATATCATCATTGTCGTTGACACTCTTCTGTTCAGTTGTAGTTGCTTGAGTTTGCTGAATTTGAATCAGTCTCTGTGTGTATTCATATGTTCGCTTTGATTAATGTTTGCAAAGTTTCTGATGTCTGTTTGAAGATACAGTACAAAGTGTACAGTGCTGATTAATCTTTACTTTGATAATAAGTACTTGCTCTTCGTAGTTCGCGAATATTGATTCAAGTATAGAATAGCACTGACGTGTGAAATCATCTGCGCATAGCAGAGAAACGTTCTCGATTGTGTAAGTTTTTAGTGCTGTGATGATTCATAGCGTCTTCAGCATTGTTGAAAGAATCACGAAAGATCTGACTTACGCTCTAGAATTTTAGTCATAGTTGTGTGATAAATATTGAACTTAGTCTTTCTATTAATCTCTTTCACTATTGAAATGAATCTCAATAGCAGAGTTTCAAGACTGATTTGACTTCGTTGAGTTTCTTGAGTCAAATTGTCAATAGTAAGATATATTGATCACACAGCAACATCATCATGATGTTGAGTTAAAACAGTCTTATCTGTTTTAAGCAACACAGAAACAATCATATCATCAGTTGAAATATCATTCTGCCTGTGTCATCATCAGTTTGCAGTATGCATCTCGCTGTATATTTAACTCTCGTTTGTGTTGTACTGTTGAATTGATGTGTATGTCAATTTGTCTGCAAAAGACGAATGATCAATGAGAAATTGTATGATCAACATCACGTCGCGATATTCAACGTAGTATTTCTTCGCTGATACATTGATGACTTCGAACGTGATTTCGAAAGAATATCAAAGTCACTTGTCATTGAGAATGTTTCTTGAAATGTTGTTTATCAATTGATATAGCTGTTTCGCGTTTTTGAAGCTCAAGAGATCATGTATCTTCTTAAGTCTTTTGTCTTGAAAGAAGCGATTGATGAATTCTTGAGTATATCTAGAATGAAGAAATCAATGAGCTAATGCGTAGTTCGTCGCTGATGCAAAGAGATAATAAAGTCGATTGAATGTATTCTTCTTCTTCATGAATGAGTTCATCGCTGAATCAGTTATAAATCTTCTTTGTCTTGAAATATGATTGAGCGACTTCTCTGTCTTTTTTTTCATGATATTCATATAGCTTCTGACGTCAATTAACGAGAAGAATGAGAAAATATCAGAATCTCAAGAAAAGTAATTTGACTTCTCATTCGAATTATCAATCATCGTCTCAGCAATCTGTGTCTCAAAATATTTGTTTTTCTCTGACTCAAATGACATATCAATTCAGATCTTCTCTTTCTTTGATATATAATCATCTGATTTGTATGTTGTTTCTGTCTTCTTTCTAGACGTTTTCATCGTTAGCAGAGCTAAGTTCTTGATCATTCTTTTAGACACTTTTGTGTTCAATTTTCTACGTTGTACTCGACAGAATGCAACGTGTAGTTCAAGATCTCTTACTGTCGTATATAACTTTTCACAGATCACGCAAACGCGATTTTGTTTCATCTTTGAAAGATGATCATGATACTTGAGCAACGAGATAAACAATACTCTCGAGTATGCAATGTCTGCTAGACTGCGAACTAGTGCATATGACTTTTCAATCGCTCATTCGTATTATACTCAGTAGAAGAGTTCATCTAGCACTCGTCTAAATCTAGCAGTCATCTAGCTTTATAAGACTGATAATTCACATTTCATATTTTATTGCTATCAACGTATAATTCTTCAACATATCAGCAAAACAATGACAGTCATTCTCTCTATATTCTTCATATTTTTTGAAGATATCGAACTTTCACAGAAAGAGCGCATAATGCTTGCTTAAGCTTGTTGAAATGAGACTACTTGTACAGCAGTCAACGAAAATTCTTTCAAAGCAAAACTCGCTCGTCAACATGATATATCAAAGAGTACTCTTATGAATTGAATTAATGATTGAAAGACTGCTTCTGTATCTTGATATATAAGAACATAAGAGTAGATAAACATGTAGATATATTGACTGAGCTATATGTGACTGAATTTTACATCTTCAGACAGCAGATCAATGATCTACTACATTTAGACTCTGAGCTCTTCACTTTGACATCAATGACAGCAAGCTTTAGACAAAAGAAGAAGAAGCAGCTGATAGTTAAGCTATGAGTCAGACAGCTGAAGCTAAAGCGAAAGCAGAATTAAAATCAGAATCAGAATCAGAATCAGAAGCAGAGAAATAACGTGATATTTATGACTGATTAATCAGAGCGAGACATGCATATCAGAAAAGCTTCAAAGAGATTCTATTAACTACGTAGTTCATCTAAAATGAATCGTTTGAAGCAATAAAATATGAAATGTGAATTATCAGCTTTATAAAGTTGAACGAGTGCTAGATGAATTCTTCTAACTGAAGTCAATATTTATGATACTTTTAACATGAATCTTGAGAAAATCAATTTCGGTTTCAGATCTTTGAAGAAATCATAGCAACGCTGCAACGCAAGATTCAAGAGAGATTGTAAGTTGATTTATTCTATTTCTTGAACAGAATGTGTTAAACTAATGTTACTATAATGTGCACTAGAATAGAACAAAAACAGAATTCTTGATCACATATTTATAGTAGCAGTCTGTTGTATGCCAGCATTAAAAGAGTTTAACAATTTGTTTTAAGATAACAGACATCTCGTTCTTAAGCAAAGACAGTACAAGTTGAATACTTCATGATAGACAGTAAATTCTGAAAATGCAACACGTCGAAATGCAATGAATAGAATACATGCTAGTTTAATGATATGACGAATAGAATATCTGCTAGTCTAATAATATCATAATCTTCACTAGAATTAAAAAAGAGCACAGAAAGTTCTTCAATGATCAGTTATGTGATTGCACGCACTCTGTTATCAAGCAAAGACGCAAGTTGAATGTTTCATGAAAATCTGTAAAATATGAAAATGTGACACATTGAAATGTGACAGATAGAATACATGCTAGTCTAATAATATCATAATCTTTACTAGAATTAAAAGAGATCATAAAAGATTATTCAAAAGCATGATCTCACTCGTTCTCTTCAGCTTTTCTACCTCATTTCGTATATTTTGCTCGCTTCTTCATGCAGACTAAATGCGTAATATATTCTGAAGATTAGTCACTTCTGCCTTGCACTCTCATACTCACTACATTCAACGACTCGCAATGAACAGACAAATTGAATGATGAAGAACAGACAGATACTTGTAGTAAAGAAATGATATTAGATATTGCTGTTTTTATGTCTCATAGCTTAACATATTGTATGCAGAGCAAATTTAGTCGTCATAACTCTAACTTCAGAATTGTTGATTGATCTCACTCACATCTTGCAACTTCTTTACTCACTCACTTCTTGCAACTTCTTTACAACATCATCAGCTCACATCTTGTATCTTTCGTTAGAACATTGTATAGCACTCAATGTCTAGAGATTTCATCATGTTATTGAATCTAGTTTCATCAGCTTTTTTCAGACATTAAGTAGTTGATATCATCAAAGATGAAAGTGAGTCTTAGTAGAAAAGTTTCATTTAAGCGCAGTGAGTCAATTCATATCAAGATGTCTTTGATCTTAGCTGAATTCTCAACGCAGTCATCAAAGCATTGATATGACAATTCTTTAACTAATGTGATCATCAAGATCTGTCAGCAAGAATTTGAATGAACGAAAGCTCAGTTTGATGTTGTTCAAGATGAGATTCAGATGAAGATGACAGAAGCACAGCTGTTAAATTCGAAAATAAAGTTCACATTCAAGATCTCAAAGATCAAACTAACTACAATTCTTAGAAAAATCATCACAGATCAGATCGAATGACAGATATCAAAGCAATGATAAATGATGATGCTCAGAATCATGAGTCTGCGCGTCTTCAATGCACTCAAGTGTGTAAAGAGTGAGTTGATGAACATTTAGTTGCTCTCATCAATCGCAAAAAAAGAAGCTTCTGTCGTAGTCTCAAGCGTGATGATGATGAAATTCTTTGATTCGCAGTTACTCATTCTCTTCAAGCTGCTGATCTTGAAGATTTGAGCTCATGAGCAACGAACGATGTTTCATACAGAAGAGATTGCAAGACAGAGTGTCAAGAAGCTCAGTCAACTCATTCATCTTGATTATCAAAGATTTTAAATGATCGTAGATGAACAGTTGCATTCAGAAAAGAACAATCTGATCTGAACGAAGTGAAAGAGAGTATTGACATTGATCTTTAATGAGATGTTCTGAAGAGTTGTAATCAAGAGCAGTCATCAGAATGATTGCAGAAAGATTATTTTCACTGTGCAATTGCAGAAACAAACTGCGTTGTCTCAACTCTCAATTTTAAACTTCAATCAAGAAAACATGATTGTATTTAATGAAGAGAAACAGTTGAATCAAGAGAAAGAGAAAGATGAGAAGAAAAAGATCGCGAAATTCAATGATGAAGACTTGAAGTATAGTAATAACTCAGTCACTGATAGTAGTGATGATGCTGAGTTGCAGCGATCGCGCTCTGTATCGTTGTTGAGTGATTCAGATGAGATTCTACAAGATCTGATGAAAGATGATGATTCAAACTTTCTGATCATGAAGAATAAATGCATGTCACGACATTTGTATTCTGTGTAAGTTGTAACTAATGAGATGTGTTAGATTGATGATCATTGCTGTCTTGAAAGTCTGCAAGCAATTAGATGATGATTGAATTCAACGCTGCTGCAAGTGATTACAGATGAGTTCTAATGAGCATAGTTCAACAGTCACAGACAAAGTAATATCAGAAATGAAGCGAAATTCATTTTATTATCAGCTGTACATCGTCTTTTAAATGTTAGAAAAAGATTACTCGAAGACTCATGATGACATTTTAGAAATAAATATGAAATACAACAAGATATGAATCGTTCTAATTATAATGAATAGTGCAATCTAACTTCTTTAAAACTTTAGACATTCATAATCTTTACTCATACCATGCTGAATTGTTGACTTCACATAGTCAAGAAGATCATCATGTTGACGCGAAGAACTTTCAAAGATCATACGCATCTTGTTAAAAGCATCATTGACGCGTCTTAAAAGCAAGAAACATGATGTTCATTCAATAATTTCTGATCATTCAAGTGTTCATGTGAAAACATCTCAACGATGATAATCTGAATTAATACTTTTAAGTGTGAATCAGTTCTGATTCTTGTTTCTAAATCACTGATTCATAATTGAATCAAAGAATAAAGAATGTGCATCAATGTTAATCATAAAAAGATGATCTTAAGATATCATTTGACGCATGATGATGATAAAGTCAATAATAGAATGACTTTGACTGAATTAACATCACTGTTATTTGATCACAAACATCGTGATTTACTTGAACAAGAACGTTTCGTAGTGATAATGACGTCAGAATCATATTTTACATGAGTGATGAAAGTCATTGACAAGAATGAGTTCAATCAAACATTCAATCAAAAGAAAAGAACAGTTATTAATGTCAAGATTAAATCAATCTTGTACAATTTTAAGTATGAAATGTCATTCATTGTCTGAAGCTTCTTCTATCAGAATGAATTTGATTGAAATCACAAGATGATGATCGAATCATTCAGAATCATGTTGAAACTGTTGAGAAACAAACGTTCAAACGCTTGATTTCTCTCAGAAACATTGATGTCTTAAGAGTCAGATGATCTGACAAGATTGATCATCTGTCTTGAGACATTGATGTGATTAAAAGATTCGAAGCTCAGTCTTTGTACAGCGAATGTACTAATCACTCTCAATCTCAAATATAAGAAGTTAGAGAAGAGAAATGAACAGATTGCAGAAATGAAATTCTGTGCTTAAGCATTGACTGCAATAATGATCACTCTCATGATATGATTCAATGATCACATCATCTGATTTCTGAATGATAAATCTATTCTTGATTTATTGATGCAACATCAATATAATATCAAAATTGATGTGAATGCAAAATATGCAAATCAGAAAAAGACAGAAATGAAAAGAATCATTGCGAAACTGAAGCAGATTTATGTCAAAAAACTGAAGACGTGAAATAAGCGAGATTTCAGTACAAGAGAAATGAAGTTCGTACTAAATTTATCGCAGTATAGAAAGAAGATCAATGACATGCGAAGCATCATCACACTATTCTGATTGACAAGATTGCTGAAATTTGATCAAGTCACTGAAATTACATCAACAAAATGAAATCACTAAAATTTAATGCATTTAGTTGCTAAAATTTGGTTTGATAAGTCTGTTCATATGCTAATTTTTAAGCTTAATTAGTATAATTGACTGTGCTTCGAAAAATTTTGACACGAATTGTATCTCTTTGATCGTTGTACATCTGTCAATAGTCATATTGTTGCAAAACTTTCTGCATGTTCTAATGATATTTACTGTTGCAATGTTTCTTAAATGACAATCTTCGCTAATTGTTTCTTTCATCTTGTTGTCACATGAGTTTCTTTGTGCATATACTGTATCATTAATACAATTCGTTCTCTTCTTTTCTATTACTTTATCATCACATTGAGATCATGACGCAAACATTTGTTCATTAATTAATTATTGTCGCAAGTCGTTTAAAGTCAGATCTTGTCTATATTTAGTCTAAATCTAGCTACAGTCTACATATTTCGTAGAATCATCTTGAGATACAGCTGCCTAATTTTAGAATATAGAAAACAGTTCACATATCTACTGCATCATTTGCTACTCATCATTTGAATCATTGAGTCATGCAGCGTATGTAAAAGCAATATACCTCTTCTTTCTTACGACTTTGAGAACTGTATTTCATTCAATCGCATCGTTTAATATTCGCTCTGTATCACTTTCTTTTCAGTATATCAATTTCTCTTTCTTTCTCTTGAGCTTCAATCTCTTTCAAAAAATCTCATATGAGATGAAGAGTTTGAAGATATGCAGCTTAATGTTCAAGTTATTCTTATCAGTCTTGAAGAAATCAATTCACTTGTTAAGCTTTATGTCTTTCAACTTCTCTATGATTTTCACTGATGATTGTTATTCGAAGTAATTGAACATTAGCATAAGTCGATTGAAAGCAAGATGCTATAACATCATATCTTATCATCATTTCTTAAATCATCTGTGCTGCGTATGTTGTCATCTTGTTTTAACGATTCAGAGTAATCAATGTCTTGAGCATCATTCTGAGTAATTGAATTAGCACTTGACAAACGATTGCAGTCTATAACGAAACATACAGTTTCTTTATTCTCATCGACTGTTGTCTAACATAACTCATATAATTCATTAATTTCACATTCTCAACTATGATACTGTTGAAATGTACTTATTCTCATGAAGATAGACAGTTCATCATTCTGTTGACATTCACTATTATTAATATTTTCAACATCGCTTTTCTTCACAGAATCTTCTTTGTCTCTCAAGAGATTTTCTTTCTTATCAATCAGCAAATTTATCGTTTTCTCATCAGTGTTTGTCAGATATGTGAATGAAGAGCGAAAATCTTCATCATCATTCAGATCATCTGTTTTATTCTTTCAGTCATAGACAAAGTCTTTCATTATGTTCAAAGATGTATCTTCTGTTTTCAATTTCTTGTAAATCTTCTTCGTAAGTTGACGTGTTATCTTCTTCTTTCGTTCAGATTTGAATTCATCTCAAATATTTTTTATTGCAATTCATGACTCTATGTTGATTACTGTCAGCAGTGAAATATATGATACAGAGAGCGAGATTTAACTTGCTTTTGATCTGTTCATCTTTGAACTTGATTCTGATATTCTTTTCTTGTTTGTACTCTTTAATAGCATGTTCAAGCATAACGCAAATTAAAACAATAACATCTTCTGTCAAGAGCTTGAACATATGCTTGATGCTTTTGCAAGTTCTCAGAGAATTCTGATCTTCTTGAAAGAATACGAAAGTAAGACTCTTCATGATCAGATCATCAAGAAAACGTTGAGATAAGATAGATTAATTAATAATTAGCATATCATTTTCGCTATAGCATATAAACATACATCATTGTCATGATTACACATTCATTTTCTATTCTTTAATTCATCGACAACAGTCTCTTGAATATCTCGTCTCATACAAAAGATGTAATGTGTTTTTACAACTTAATGCATTTTTGTAGTCATTTGAAATCGATTATTGCTGATTGAATTGAATAACTAGCTTAGATTAGTACGTGACGTTATTTGACGTAGAACAGTGATACTTCTCAAGTCTTCTTTCTATTTGAAACTTTCTTCACTTTCTTGTCTCTTAACTCAAGAACTTGATCAAATTTATTAGCAATGTTCAGACAGATCTTTTGCATCACTGTGCTGAGTTTCGACTTCTGATTGAAATTCGCTCAGAGATTGCATTCTGAATTTTCATGTTTCGTGATCAGTATTGTCAGCATCACTCATCTTGTATGTTGAAAAATAGTCTTGTGATCTTTCTCATATATCTCTGACCTGACACGACGCACAGTGTCTGTTCATAATAGTCACAAGTCGATTTTTAATTACGAATTCTGATGATTGTTACGAGTGTGTCGGAATTGAATAGAGTTTTCTAGTCAACAAGCTCTAGGGATTTTGGCTTATGTTGAATTCCTAGTCTCAACACTCTATTCTAGCGCTTTCGATACTCGAGCAAACCTGCTTCGCTCTCTTTGTTTTGCTCTACTATAGATACAGCTCGAAACTCTCTTTGATTTCTTCTGTATTCTTAATATTCTAGTTATAGCTATCTCTATTGATCAAACATTCTATTCAGCTACGCACTATCTCGCTGCAGTGTGATTAGATTCTAGGCACGATCTCAACAATGATGTCAATGACGTTTGATTGAAGATCTAGATCTCGAGTCTTTCAATTCATTGCTATCAATGATTGAACGAAAGAAGAATAATAACACACGTTCGCTGATAAACGATAATAACTATAGACAAGTTAGCTACGATAACACTGTTTCGCACAAAACACGTACATAAATGTATAACTGAACTCTACTTGAGTTACTCAATTGAGACACGTCGTTCAATTTGCATCGTTTCAAATCAGAAAGTTTTATTGAGTCATCATTAATATCGACATCTTCGCTTTTGTATCTTCTTCTGTCGTTCTTGTTGATTGTTAGTATTGATAATCACTTGATGAAATGACTTACATCTGAAGTGCTTTCTTTATGTTTCGCTTCGCGCATGTCGAAGCAGGCAGATTGTTCATGCAGAGTATATATGAATGCTTAGAGAATTTATTCGATCAGATTGTGTTACAATACACAAAGCAACTGCAGAAGACGTGATTAGTTCAACTTCAAAGTATGACATGACAATAGTAAGTTGAATGTGAAACTATATTGTAAATGTTTAAGATTGCAGAGTATTCAAAAGCAGTTATATAGAAAGAAAGAAATATTATCACACGATAGAAAACAAAACAAATACGCGTCGCGAATTAAACTAGCTTGAATTTTCCCTCTAGAGCATAAAGTATTTAGTCAAGATCTAGTCAAGATCTAGTCAAGATTTAGTCAAGATTTGACCAAGATTTGATTAAGATTTGATTAAAATCTAACTCATAAATCTCATGTCAACGATGACAGAGAATGCGCTTCATACAGACACATTTTCTGAATCTCAAATACTTAATGACATAAAAAGATATAATGCAAGTCGAAACATGCAATGAGCTTAGCTAATGACTACAGTGATGAAGCGACTGCAGTGTGATCAATGTGATCACTTTCAGAAAAAAAACTACTTGAGATTAACGTGACATCAGAACACATGCAAAGACTCTTCATTTAAACTCAGAAAGATGTCAAGAATTTTGAACTTAAACAATAATCAATCGAGCTTCATGTACATTGATCACGAAATATCTTCAATTCAGCAGTCATTCGAAGCAAGCGATAGCACATTGAATATCAAATGATCAGCGAAGTTTTATACTGCTCACTACAACGAAGAGAAACTGTCTCTTGAGCATTTGAAGTTCAACAAGAATAACAATGAGTTTGTATCTTCGTCAAAGCAAATATAAGTATATTAATAGTAGACAGACTAAAGTCGACTACGACACTCTTTTCTGCAATCATGCTGTTCTTCTTCTTTAAAGATATCATATCTACATTTGACTCTCTTTGCAGAGAATCATTCATTGAGCTTACGAAACAAGATGTTGATGTTGCTGCAACGACATGCATGAAGCAAAACTGCGCGAAATATCAGAGACAGTAAAGAAAAACACTTGAAGCACAAACAGCAAAAGAGCAATATCATTCATTTGATAACAGAGTTAGTTGAAGTCTTGTCAAGTTCTTTTTCGAGCAGCATATGATCAAGACAGTCATTGATGTGTATCTGAAATCTGTGAATATTAAAGCAAATCAAAAAGACAAAATCACTTTTGATAATGCAGAGTATTATCAACAGCTGACAAAATATGACATTCAGTGAGATATACACAATGATGACTGAACGATTGATGATCTTCATGTGTTTAGTGAGATCAGTAAGATCGATGACTTTCAGCATAAGATATACTATCGTAATATCATTGAGATTATTTGATTTTTCTTAAATCATAAGTCTTTTAAAGACAATCTGATATATGCATCTGTAAAGATCAAGAACAACAATGATTGTATCATTTACAATGAGATGTACATTGATAAATGATGATGAGAAACACAACTGCAGATTTCTGCTGAAGATACTGTCGTTCTCATCATAATTGCATCTGACGAGACAGTAATGAGTCAACATTATGATAATTTTTCTCTCTAATCTGTATATGTAATCATCAAAAATCTTGATTGTACAACATGCAAGATGCAAAAATGATCTGATCTTGTTTTATTAAATTTGCTTTCTTGTGTAAAGCATGAAAAGAAAATTGATGATCAAGTACAATCGAAAGTCTATCATCTTGCGATAGAGCGCATGCTTCAACGTATGTATGCTCAGCAATTTCAATTTCGAAGTGTATGTTAATGCAACTGAAGCAATTGAAGATCTAGCAGTACAAGATATTAATATTCTATACGCAGATGATTGAACTTGAAGATGCTATTCAATTATTGCATCAATCATGACTGATTATTCAGAATAAGTCTTGATCACAAAGATAAAGAAAAATCACTATTGCTCAATATGCTTAGTATCACTCGATGAGAGAGAGAATTCTATCAGAACATGAAAATCACAAACTCATGAGTATATTTGTCAAATGATAGAGACACAGCGAAAAGATTCAGATCTTGTTAAAGACTCAATGATCATTCATGATCTTAAGAACTTTGTCTGACATCATCACTTAGTTAATGTTCATACTATACTTATTGTAGATATATTGCATCAGCTTCTAAAGAAAATCATTATAAGATTGATTATCTGAATACAAAACTTAATCAAAGATCACGTTATTTCTGCAGCTATCAAATGAACAAAGAAAGAAGTAGCTAGATTGAAGAAATCGTTGAAGCAATCAGTTGCAGACATTAAACTGAATTATCATTTTCATCAGATATCAAGCTTTGTAAGTTTGAAATTGTTCAAAGATTTCAGTAAGATGAAACAATGAAGTGACAATAAACAGAAGACAATAGTACGATAATTAATGATGATTATCACTTTCTTGCTTATCAAGCGCGTATCAGCTGCTTTACATTGCGCGCGAGCGATATTTAACTTTGTTACACTTGCTCAGTATACATTTCATGATAGTGACACTTTATGATATATGCAACACACTCTTTATCACATTGACAAATTGAAAGCGATTTTTCAAAAATATTGACTCAATGATGCTTCAAATGCAAATATGAAAGAAATCAATGATCAATGTTTTAATATATCAAAATTGCACGCAATGACGCATTATATTGAATGTATATAAATGTATGAAAGCGCACAAAATTTCGATACTTGTTATGAAGAAGCAATTCACAAGTTTCTTCTAAAGAATTCTTTTACATGAACAAACAAGAATGATGAATTCAAGACACAACTGCTGCAAAATAATATACTACATCACAATATGACAGCTATGTTAAAAGTCATTATAATGTTATTAACAAATTCTATCGTCGTTTTTGATCATCAGTTAGAGATGCAAATCACTCAATCATGTTGAAATAAATTGAATCTGAACGATTACTTACGTTTTTCTCATGAGAGCACTTTCTCACATTTTGACACATGAGAGCTAGATACTAAGTACTGTCGCTCAGTAAATTCAATGACGCAAGATATTCATCTTGATGTTAGTGATTTCATTGATGTCTTAATGATGTTCATTCAAGAGAGTTGCAAGAAATGAAATGATGTTTCAAACTTTATTGAGAATTAATGAAGATGTGAAATCAATTCTAGCTGAATGAAAAACATGTTTATTTTGATTCATTCATCACTAATTTGTTGAATTCATGATGAAAAGAATGATCAGAACTTAGAACAGCTGATAAAAAAAACTGTTCGCTGCTCATTAAATTGATGTTTCACAAATCAAACTTGTAATGATTACATCTGAATAAGTGACAAAGCTACTCAATCATGAAAGTCATATCATGATGATCAGAAGATTCTTCACATGATGATTGATCATCTTCAGTTAATCGTCAGTATCTATGATCACAAGCGACTTAGTGACAAAGACAAATGCAGAGTATATATTAATGCACTGATTGCTTTACATTGATTGAAGAATGATGAGAAAGTTGATGAAATACATGAAATGTTCAAAGTCGAGTCTGTTTCAATCACTATGACGAAGCGATCTCAAGAGCTGCATAATTATTGTCTCTTTGAAATGCATGATATTCTACGAAGTGCACATATAATATTCATTGAACAAAAAGAACATTATTATGTGAATAACTTCGTCAACTGAAATCAGTATAACACTATTTACGACTCTGAATTTATGACAAAAGACATTAAAATAGCAGATAAATTTGCAAAGCAAATATCATAATCATAATCATTTGCATTCAATTCATTCTCATATACAGTCTTGAATCATCTAATAAACAAATTTTCATGCAACTGCAATGTTTTTTACTGTATATGTAATATGCATGTTAATAATAAAGCTAAATATTATGTGTATCATCAACACATGAGATAACAGCAAAATAAGATGCTAATATTAAAGTAATAGTTCAAAGAGTACATTGAAATGCAGAGAATTAAATTTATATTTTAAAATATATTTGCATGCTGCAAGTCTTCTTGCTCAGATCTCGCTCAAATCTCGCTCAAATCTCATTTAGATCTTGCTCAGATCTCACTCAGATCTTATTTAAATCTATTTACTTTGTCAATACTTGTTGACTTGAGAATCTTCTTGCTCAGATCTTTCTCAGATCTTGTTCAAATATCTTGCTCAGATCTCACTCAGATCTTGCCTAGATTTATTTGCTTTATCAACACTTGTTGACTTGAGAATCTTCTTGCTCAGATCTTTCTCATATCTTGCTCAGATATTTTGCTCAGATCTTGCTCAGCTCTTGCTTGAATATCTTGCTCAGATTTTGCTCAGATATCTTGCTCAGATATCTTACTCAAATATCTTGTTCAGATTTTGCTCAGCTTTTGCTCAACTTTTATTCAGATATCTTGCTCAGATCTTACTCAGTTATCTTGCTCAGATTTTGCTCAATTATCTTGCTTGAATATCTTGTTCAGCTTTCATTCAACTTTCACTCAGATATCTTGCTCAGATTTTGCTCAATTATCTTACTCAGATTTTACTCAGTTATCTTGCTCAGATTTTGCTCAGATATCTTGCTTGAATATCTTGCTCAGATTTTGCTCAGCTCTTACTTGAATATCTTGCTCAGTTATCTTGCTTAACTTTCGCTCAGATATCTTGCTCAGCTTTTGCTTGAATATCTTGCTCAGATTTTGCTCAGATCACGTCTGCTTAACTTGTGCTGTGAAAGATGTGATCATATTTTATTCAAAATCATCGTCTTTTTTTAGAATGTTTTTTCGCATACGAAGTCTCACGCTCTAAACGTTCTTGTAATTCATGTCGTTTACGATTTGCGTGTGCTCTTCAGATTTCAAAAATCGATGAAGCTGCTGATGATGAAACGAATGAAGATGTTGATGTGCATAATTTTCAATGAAATGAAATGAGTAAGTTAATAGTTTCTTGATAAACACTCTTCAAATTCAAACACTTCAGACGTTCATCTTCGCTTGCAAATACTAACATATCTGTCGATGATGTGACTATGTTGACTTGAGAGAGATATTGCATTTGACTGTTCTCATTGCTAGACTCGTATGCAGAAACTTGCTCTGCATGATTGATCAATGCATCAAAGCTTCAAGATGATAATGATGAATTGAAAAGAATGAACAAAGACATATTCTTAAATCAAGTACTATTCATAACATTTGAATCTAGCGAAGAAGAACTTGAGCACAAAGAGCTTATAAAACTAGACGATAGCAACTCACTATCTGTCAAGATTCTACATTCATCTCAACAAACTTTCGATGAAATAAATCTATCATCAGAGAAAATGATAAGTGATGATGAGGTTTTGCAACTGAGAAGTGAGTTTGCTTGATGCAGCATCTTTCAATGATGAAAGTTGAGTGATAAACGACTTCAACTTTTAATGTCATTGAAAGTCTGCTTAAACATTAAACGAAACATTGTGCAATCTGTAGATGTGATGAAGATGACTGTTTTATCACGCTCATCAGTTGAAGATGTGATCTGAGTAGCTGCATTTACATAAAGAAACTTTAGACTGATGAATTTCGATCTGAAATGAAATTTAAAGCATTGAGATTTCTCATCAAATGCACTTGAAGATTCGTTGAATTGCTCATCATCAGAAATACTTGATGATGACTGAAACGAGAAAATTTGCCTCGTCTTACATCAATGCAATGTCTTCAACATAATGTCATTGAAGAGAAGAAAAAGCATCAGACAATTATAGATTCAATGTCAAAAAGTGATGCAGAAGACACAAATTTAAATTGAATGTGTTTAGTGAATCAACGATTCAGAAACAATTTAATTCAGATCGAGTCAAGATCTTCTTACATATATTCTATGTTCTTGCTCAGATTTTGCTTATTTTTTATTTATATCTTCTTACTCAGATCTTGTTTAAATCTTCTTACTCATATCTTGTTTATGAATCTTCTTACTCTGTCAACTTAAGTAAATGAAAATTAAATATATGAATATGATAATGCAAAAGTACAGAAATATTGAAAATACAAATTTGATAACGCAAAAGTACAGAAATATTTTCAATAATCATGAAATCAAAGAAACTAAATTATAGAAATCAATCTCTTGAGTATGAACTTCTTTCTACATCGTTTCACCTCTTCTTTTTTAAGTAATATGAAAATAAAAACTCTGAATGCAATTCTTAAATGCATCATGTAAATCTCAAGTAGATTAGATATGTTTAATATGACTAGCACTCAAGCTTTTGAACTTTAGTCTTGTTTAAATATCGCGTAGATTTGTGTTATGATAAATTTAGCTCACTGTAATTATAACACACTGTAACTAATTATCTTGTCTACATTACATCTATCATCTTATCATCGTTCTTGAACTGATCTTCTCTATAAATTCATCATCATTCATCAGCATGACTTCACAATCTTCTATGACTGAGTTTTCATACAGTCAGAATTCAAAGAAAAGCAGCTGAACTTCAACATATGTGAAAGCTGCATTCGCAGATACTCATCATTTCATCATCACACATCTCTTCAAGTGAGCTTTTAAGCTTATTGTCGCTTATAATCTTATCTCAACAGCATTTAAGAATCATTCTAAATTTAAAGATATGCTAAGCATCAAACGATCACAGTATGTCGATCAGCTTGTGACTGAATTTGATGATGATATTCAAATTGAAGAATATCTTACGTTCAACTCTTGACTTGTCAAAGATGTACTGATTTATCAAGCGAGTTCTGAAGCATCAAATAAAATCAAGAGAAAGACTATCAGCATGTTGCTTTCTGACTCATTGAGTCAGAGAGCAGCAGCAGCAAGCTCAATTCTCTTCAAAATCATTTCTTCAACAATAATAACTTCTAACACTTTGTCTGATTGATCTCTTGAAGACTTCAAACTCAATTGTAGATTTAAACAGATAATTTCACACAGACTGATCTGCAAGCTTAAAGTTGTGCAGATCACATAATCTCAATCAAATAAAGAGCTTGAACTGACTGATCTGCAAATTGAAATGCTGTGAAACTTTCTTCAGACTCGTCATCTTGTCAGTGATCAGAAATATAAGCAGCTGACATATGATTTCAAAGATGAAAGATCATTCAACATACTTAACGATGAAGATCTACAAAACGCGATTCATCACTATCGCGCTCAAGACTTGCGCTCAATGATGATCATAGTGATGACTCTCGATGATTTTGATTAGCTCAATTTTTCAATCTCAATTGCTTGATCTGATTTGTGAGATAGAATTCACTCAATCATCTTCATCAGCACTTTCTCATCATCTCTTATCTTCTCTTGTGCGTTCGAAATCTTCAATTCATAGTAAAGATAGTGACAGTCTGTCACATCGCTCAATACAAGAAATATAACAAAAAAGCTCATTGCAAAAGCTATGTTTGTATATTATTACTTCTTTTCTTCTCTTTTTTCATAATACTGATTTGTTTTAAAAGTCTTGAAGCATTCTCTTTCTGACAATGAATTCAAATATAATTCACAACAGTATTCAAGTAAGAGAAGAAGAAGAAGCAAAAATTGAAATCAGCTTTCAGACTTTGAAGAGAATGTAAATGATTCAGATCAACATTTCTCATCATCTGAAAAGCAGCATGAAAAGTCATCATCAGTTGTTAAGTCATCATCTGATGCTTATAAGTTTAACACTTCTCTTCAATTCAACAAATTCATTGAATCATCATCATCTGATCTTGAATCAGATTCTGAGGTTGAAGATGAGCAAGCAGTGATGAACGTAAAGAAACGATCAGTCTGCATCTTCTTCATCAACGTAATAATAGCTGATCTTCTTTCTAGCTTTTGCAAAATTAGAAATAGTCAATTGTGTGAACATATACATGACAACATGTGATCACAAACTGCTTGATTTGTCAAGATTTCAAAACTCGATGAAATCACTGATAACAGTAAGATCTTAATCTCTGAAATGCTCAAAGTCATGTATCATTGACAATGATTATACATCTTTGTAGTGATGCGTTTCAATAGCAAACACTTGAGATGATATGATGCTCTTGTGAGCAATGAGATGAGTCTAGAAAAAGTAAAATCTACTGACTTATTATTTAATCTTTCATGCTGATTCTGCTTACGTGTAGATGTATGAAACTATCGATGTCATCATTTTTCATCTTCAACTGTATAAAAGATGAGCGAAGATCTTAAAGAAGTGAAACAATCAGTCAAATGTTTGACGTCACTGTACAGAAGATGCTTCTCAAGACTCAACTTTTTTCATGAATGATTGATTTTGCAAATGTTCTTGTTAATCAGATTTCAAATGTTTCAAGATAAGATCAGTCAATGAATTGATTCTGTTTCTCGTCTTTCTCAGCAATGTAAACAACTGATTTAATGAACTGAAAATCATCGTCGATTTTAAAGCTCTGAAGATTGAACTTACAGTCGTTCACAGTGTTATTGTAGAACTCAGTCATATTATGATCATCATCAAAGTCAATAAAATCAGAACTATTCATGATGACAGTGATGAAAATGTCAAGCTGTCAAAGATCAAATCTTGTGATTGATCAGAGCAATATGACAAGTCAAGCAAGAAGAGCATTTTGATGTTCATATTAACTACATGACAATCATGACATAAAATCTTCAATGTTGTGAATGAGCAGCACAAGTATGCTTTCAAGCAAGAAGAGAAAAGAGTGATTCAAACTGAGATCATTCATCATTTTCAGTGCAACTTTGTCATTGTTGATGAATTGCACACGATAAAGAATATAGAAAAGAATATGTGATGTATGTTAAAGAAAATGAGAACAAATCAATCACAATATCATTTCTGACTTATGATTATGTCAGAAACTATGATAAATTCTGATTCGCTTAACATCTTGATCTCAATGAACATCTTGAAAGATTTCTCATGAGAGAGATCAGATCATCGATATCATCACTTTCGCTCTGTCAAGCTTAAAATTATGATCAGAATCATAATCAGATGTATGAATATAAAATCAAACTTCAAGACACAAATCAAGCTAACTTAAGTTATTGAAATCTTCGCGAACATACTTTCTAACTTTCTGATTCATAAATGCAAGAAGAGTCTGTGATTTGAGTATGAACTGATGAAGCTTAAAAAGCTTCATCAGTTCAAACATACAGATCAGTTTTCAGTATCATACATGTTTGCATTTGAAGTTATTACTATCAATTGACAACAAGTCATCTTGAAAAAGCTTGAGAAACAGCAAGAACATTGAAATAGCAATAAGCATCTTGTCAGTTTCATACGCGTTCATTCACAATGTTCAACTACAGTCAATTTCAATATGACATTTATCTCAGCATGACTTCTTCATTTATGCAGCTGTTTATCTTATCTTGTCGTCTTCTCACACACTCATAATCAGAAATATACTAACAATGCAATCAAGACTACGTGTATGAATATAAAAACTGATCAAATGAAGAATTACTGTGTGTTGAATCATGACTACGCAATTCTCAAGAGTACTTCATTTAAGCTTCGCGTCATCGTTTGCATTCTCAAGAATCATGAAGACATCAATGTGTTGATAATGTTTTCATTTACTGAGATAACTCTGATGATTAAACGCGTAAGTCTTTCTTCTCTTCAAGATTTTCAATGAACAAGTGCTTGAGCTTGTATCATTTTATATCATAAGCATGTTCTTTTCTTCTTCAAGTGTTATGCTTGCTGCTGACTCTTTTCTTTCGTAGTACATTCGAGAAAATAGTGAGCTGAGATGATACACTTGCATGTACTTTGAGAATGTTAAGAAGAGAAAGAACGCAGAATACGCATTTATGCAAAAGATTGATGATAACGATTGTCTTGAGATAAAAGACAAATCGAACTGTCTGATTAAATGCATTGACATTATGAATACAGAATTGAATCTGATTCAAACTATCATGATAATTCTGTGCAAACTCATCTACAATTTCAAGTTGTATAAGCAAACATCTAAGAGAGTTCATTGTCTCGATCAGAAAGAGAAGATCTTTCTGTATGTATTGTTTCTGATATGAGCATAAAGAAGTATGTGAATGAAAGACGAGTTACACAATCAGATTTCAAGATCAACGCATTTAAAATCATAAATGTGAAATTGATTGAAGCTATAAAAGCTGTTAGTGATTCTGTAGAAATTTAAGAAGTGATGTACTCAGATGAAAGAACAATTGTAACAGTCGTGATCATAGAATTCAATCACTTGTTGCAGTCGTAATTTAGATCAGATCAAATTCAGTCTAACTGTAAATCAGAAGATTTACAACGCTATTCTAGAGAATGACTTGACATAAACGCATTGCATCTGTAAACATTCTTGATCAATCATTCATGATCTTTATCGTTGTTAACAATATATCTTACATTCAACTCTCAACGTGTTGAAAACGTGCTCATTTATCAAATCGACTCAGAAGTGACAGTGACAGTCAAGAGAAAGACTGTCAGCGTGTCACGTTTCAACTCACAGAGTCAAAACACTGCAGTAGTAAGCTTAATTCTTTTTAAAGTCGTTCTTGCTACAACTAAATCTTCTAATTCTTTATTTCATCAATCTTTCAAGAACTTTGAAATTGATTATAAATCTAGACAGATTGCTTTATGAAGACACGCAAGCAAGATCAGAATTTTGCAAATCTTGTATTAACAACTTAATAAAGAGCTTATGTTGAATAATTTGCGATTTGAGATGTCTTGAAACTTTCTCTGAGTTGATCATCTTGTCAATGATCAGAAATACAAACAGCTCGTATATGAAATTGTTGAACACTCTCAATGATGAAGATATACAAAATGCTGACTATCACTATCGCGCTTGAGACTTGCACTCAATCACAATCATATCAGTGTTGACTTCTGATGATTTTTGTTGACTCAATTTCTCAGTCTCAATTGCTTGATCTGATCTGCAAGATAGTATTCATCTTGTTATTTTCATCAGCATCTCTTCTGCACTCGTTCTCTTCTTTTGTTCATTCGAAATCTTCACTTGATAATAAAGACATTGAAAGTCTGTCACATCGCTTGATGCATGACACACAAGCTCACAGCGCGCACTGTGTTCATATTTTATTACTCACAGTCAGCTTTTAGATTTCAAAGACAACATAAACGACACAGATTTACATCTTTCATTACTCAAGAGACAGCATGAAAAATGATCATCAATGAACAAGTCTTCGTTCAAGACTTTTAAGTCTGATACATCTTTTCAATTTGACTGATCGATGCGAAAGATGACGAAGTTTTCTAAGCTCAATTGACAAATATTCAAAGCATAAGTTCTTCATACATTGATAAATTAAGCAGTGTGAAACTATATCAACGACAATGACAATCATTCTTATGATCAGCTTTGAAATCATCAGACAATGATTCAACAACGTTGAAATAACTTGAACTGCAAGAAGAACAAAAAAAGAACTGAAAGCATGCGTTAATGCTCTAATTTCATTAATAGCAAAGATCATGTCTGTGCTATACAAGCTTATGAAGAGAATTTCATGATCAGCGAACGAAAGTTCTATTAATTTTTGAATCAACAATATTCGCAACGTTTCAGTTCTGAAGCAAATCTTTGATACGTTGTCAGCGAAAACTTGCTCTTTAGCAACGAAGATTTCGTAAATGAAAAGATGAATGCATTCTCAGATCAAGCGTGACATCTGCTCTACAGACTCTTCATTCAAGCACAACTACTTCTTTGAATGAAGATTGCAAGCAATTTCGTCAACGAAACGAGATTTCTGTCAATGTTAAAGAGCTTAGGTAAATCAATGCTGTCGTGAGATAGATTGATTTTCAACGCTTTAAAATGCAAGCAAAATGTTAAGATGAACGATGATCTACAGAAAATCATCAGAAGATTTGATAGACTTCTCATTGTGCTCATGATTCAACAACTATCAGTCTTCAGATGAACTCTGAGTAATCAGCTGTTTTCATGTTTACTGCAAAGAATGTCTTAACGCTCTTGTTTACAAAGTCATCAAGCGCGATGAAGAGCAAACTGCATGTTTAAATTGTAACAGCATTACATTGAGTCTTGATCATGCAACGAGTTAAAAGAATTGCAGATGAATGTTGAAGACAGTGAGAGAACTTCTTCATGCATTTGCAAAGATCTTGAACAAGATCTCAAATAAATCAATTTCAACGACTCAATTCTTTCATCTTCGAAAATAATGATGATGCAGACGCAGATTGAGCTGTGATTGACGAAGAAGTTGAACAAGAAGATCATCATTTTCACTCAGTTTCATATGCTGTAAGCTCTCATCATGTCATGAGTTCTGACTTGAGAACAAGCTAATTACAAAACAGCATGAAAGTGCTGAATCATTTCTTTCAACAGCATGACTGAGTCTTTGTCAACTATCACGACAAAATGACTTACAAAGCTCATGACAACATCATTATCACATTTCGCGATGATTGAATCGCGAAAATCATGATCATCTTTCTCAAATGCAATGATGTTAAGCTCAATCTCATCATGATCTTTCACGTCATCTGCGTCGATCTGTAATGAAACAGCAGCGTTAAGCAACAAGTTTTCTGCTGCATCTGTATGTCAAAGACACTTTTCAAAAAGCGTAAGTCTTTCTTCTCTTCAAGATTTTCAATGAACAAGTGCTTGAGCTTGTCTCATTCTATATTACAAGCATGTTCTTTTCTTCTTCAAGTGATATGCTTACTGCTAACTCTTCTCTTTCGTAGAATATTTGAAATAATAGTGAGCTCAAGCATCATACTTGCATGTACTTTAAGAATGTTAAAAAGAGAAAGAACGTTGAGTACATATTCATGTGATAGATTGATGAAAATGATTGTCTTGTAGTAAACGACAAGTTAAACTGTTTGATTGAATGCATCAATCTTATGAATATTGAAACGAATTTAAATTGTATGATCATGATAACTCTTTGCAAGCTCGCTTATAATTTTGAATTATACAAGCAAGCACTCAAAAGAGTTCATCATCTTGAACAGAAAGAAAAGATCTTTGTCTATGTATTATTTTTCAATACAACTATTGAGAAATATGTTGAGTTTCAAAGTCAACGCGTTCAAGACTGTGTCAGAATCGTGTCTAAATGAGTCAATTAGCGAAAGTCAGAATTGAATAGTGCTTGATCTTTAAAGATAGCTATAACTGAATATTAAGAATACAGAAGAAGATGAGTACAAGAGCTTCTATTTAAGTAATATTCAGAGACTGCGCTAAGCTTGAAGAAAATGTGTTTGTGACATGAGTAGAATGTGATGTAGAAAGAAAGATGATGTTGAACAAAGAGATGTTGATGAAAGAAAATAGAGGCTGAGTCAGATCTGAGCTAGAGACACTGACTAGTTTTATTCAATCTTGATACGCTCGTAACAGACTGTAGATGCAACATAAGATCTGAGCAAGCAGATTTCAACAAGTATTGACAAAGCAAGTAGATTTAGACAAGATTTGAGCAAAATCTGAACAAGATATTCAAGCAAAATAACTGAGCAAAATCTGAGCAAGATAACTGAGAAAGATCTGAGCAAGATATTTGAGTGAAAGCTGAGCAAGATAACTGAGCAAAATCTGAGCAAGATATCTGAGTGAAAGCTAAGCAAGATATTCAAACAAGATAACTAAGCAAAATCTGAGCAAAATATTTGAGCGAAAGCTGAGCAAGATATTCAAGCAAGATATTCAAACAAAATATCTGAGCAAAAGCTGAGCAAGATAACTGAGTAAGATATTTGAGCAAGAGCTGAGCAAGATCTGAGCAAAATAACTGAGCAAGATATCTGAGTGAAAGCTAAGCAAGATATTCAAACAAGATAACTAAGCAAAATCTGAGCAAAATATTTGAGCGAAAGCTGAGCAAGATATTCAAGCAAGATATTCAAACAAAATATCTGAGCAAAAGCTGAGCAAGATAACTGAGTAAGATATTTGAGCAAGAGCTGAGCAAGATCTGAGCAAAATAACTGAGCAAGATTTGAACAAGATATCTGAGCAAAATCTGAGCAAGATATTTGAGCGAAAGCTGAACAAGATATTCAAGTAAGATAACTGAGCAAGAGCTGAGCAAAATCTGAGCAAGATCTGAAGAAGATTTAAGAAAGATATTCAAGCAAAATATCTGAGCGAAAGCTGAACAAGATATTCAAACAAGATAACTGAGCAAAATCTGAGCAAGATATTCAAACAAGATATCTGAGTGAAAGCTGAACAAAATCTGAGCAAAATCTAAGAAAGATTTGAGAAAGATTTGAGCAAGAAGATTCTCAAGTTGACAAGTGTTGACAGAGCAAATAAATCTAAACAAGAACTCAATCAAGAATTTAATGATAAACAAGATTTAAGCAAGAAAGTGTAAATGAGATTCAAGCAATTGAACAGAAGTATATATAATAAACAAATCAATGAGTCTCAACTGCTTCAAGTTACATTAATCACAACTGTTGAACATTAATGTATTCTGTTTACTTGTAACTCATTATGTTTATTATAAATAATTATGTCAAAGATGATTGAACATTTTAATGTGATGCACAGAGTAACTAACTGATGACTGATTGCATCAATTGCGTCAAATTTTAAGACTTCTGCTAAATGCAAGTTGCACTTTTGTCGATGCATCAAAGAGATTGAGAAAAATGATTGATGCATCATTGATCTAAATAAGAACTTTCTCTATCATCAAAACTTAAATACACTGATTGAGAAAAGTTCAAAGATTCAGTGATTGATTTGATTTCTTCAGAAACATTGTAAGAATGAGAGTGAGCAGTCAAATTGATTCATCATATTCTTGATATGTCTCGTAGTGTGCTTCGTGATATGATTGATAAGTCTTTTGATTTCAACTTCTTATCTACAAACTTTAGCTTTGCTGTTTATCATGCACATTATTACATTTTCATTAGCGAAGAGACTAATCTTACAACAGTGACTTCTAAAGATTGAACGAAAAGTTGAATGAATGCATTCACAACTCAGCACAGATGATCATCAAAAACTTGTAAACATCTTTCAGAAAGAGAATAAAGATGAGAAGAAGAGTTTCAAGATAATTGTTGAAGAATTTCAAGTAATGAGTGTGAATTACATGATGCATCGCGCTCGATACGTAGTAATTATGAAATCTCAATTCACAATGAATGTGAAAAATCAGATCAAGAAATGAGTGCATTGAATTGACATCAATCAAAAGATCTTTTGCTATCAATTAATCTGTCTTGATCATTCAGTAGAGAAAAAGATAGTTTGCAAAGCGAACATCAGAGCTCAGTTCATCATCATGATTGCTGATGTGCGAAAGAATGAGAGACTGACAGCGAGTAATACAGAATTGACAACATATCTAGAAGTTTAGTAGATTATTCCGTAGTTATTTATGTCACGAAGTCTAAGATCACATATCAAACAAATGCTTATTTAAACAAGTATAAAGTTTACTGAATAGTAACTTACATGAAGAAGCAGACGTTGCTGAAACGCAAAGATCAGGCAGATACATCAGATTATATGCTAACGTTTTTATAAATTTATTATAATAGACTCAATATGAAAGAACATATATCAGATCAAGAAAAAAAATACGTTGAAGATTTGTTTCAGAAGAGATGAAGAACTATAATGCATAAATAGAATCAAATGAATATTTAGATTACATGCTGAACTAGCGTTACTATAATGTGTATAATGTTAGAATGTAAACAGAATTCTTGATCACATATCTGTAGTAACAGTCTGTTGTGTGTCAGCATTAGAAAAGATTATCGATTTGTTCTGTAATGACAAGCAAAGACTGCGCAAGTTAAATATCATACTTCATGATAAGCAGTACAGTGCAACACTGTCAGAGTACAAATAGAATACATGCTAGTTTAATGATATCATAATCTTCACTAGAATCAAAAGAGAGCACAGAAAGTTCTTCAATGATTAATTATACAATTGCAAGAACTTTGTTATCAAGCAAAGATGCAAGTTGAATGTTTAAAAAGAATCTGCAAAATCTGAAAATGCAATACATAGAGATGCAACAAATAAAATACGTGCTAGTTTAATGATTTGACGAATAGAATATCTGCTAGCCTAACAATATCATAATCTTCACTACGTAAACATTAAATGATCGCGTCATGATGTTTGAATTTGATCAATAAATCTCTCAATCATCATTGTCTTAATTATTCTTCAATCAAATCATGCTTAGCATTCTTCTCACTGCACTGTCTTTCTAGTCTTATTGCATTTGTCAAATGCAGATTGATACATCTTTGACTGTTTCTTCATCAAAATTATTTTCTCACTTTGTTTTGATGACTGTTTCTGATCAAGTTATCTCTAGATTTATCAATCATCTGACAGAGTACATTTTTGAATCAGTGATGAATCAAACAAATCTTGAACTTGATTCACAACTTTCATCGTTGAATTCTGATTTTTATAAACAGAAACAGAGAAATTGAACAAAAGTAATTGTTGTAATGATTGTTTCTTTAACAACACAAGATATATACAGAGATCAAACAGTAATCACTATTACTAAACTTAAGGTTTGAAGATAGCTGAGACAATAATATGTATTGACTACTTACATGAGTTGAGCACGAAGCTTCTATCTAAGAGAACGATCATTATTATATAAACATAAAAGAATCATGTCAAGTCATCTCTGCTCTGAATGATCACTCTGATCATTCTCAAGCAAGATGAGCAAGATGAGCATCATGCTCATCATGCTCACTGTGATCATTTCTGATTCAAGCGATCAGAGTGATCACTTCAAGACTCTGATTACTCAATAATTATCTAATCATTGCTGTTATGTAATCACATGCAAGAGAGTTTTAACACTAGATTCTCTTCTAAGATTTTCATTTCGAAAATCACTTTTTCTTCATGTTTTCTCATCGCACAATCAAAAACTTTACCTTGCGTCGCAGAGATTTTCTTGAGCGTATAAGTTCTGAGCGTGCTGTCATGCGTCTTTGTAAACACTGCAGTCGCTTGCAAAAGAAATGTCGTGTTGACAATGAATTCAATCGTTGCATTGAGTGTGTGCATCTCGATCGCAAGTGCAATCTTACTTTCTCAATGATGAAGTGAAAAAGAGTGAAGACAGAATGCGATCGCGTTCTTGATGAGCTGCTAAATGCTCACAAACAGATGCAAGAGATCTTCACAAGAACTACTCATCTGCAAAATTAATTTGTGTTTCTGAAGAACAAGAAACAGACAATGATTGAACGAAAGTTTTAAAACATCATCGAGCTTGAGAAGAATGAAAGAAAGACTAGTGAATCATTGCTGAATGATCTTCTCTTTGATGTGTTCTTCGAGCAGATTGAGATTTCATCAGACTTTGACTGACTGAGTTTCTCAACTGAAACTGTCACAGAAGCATCTGACAGTTCTTGAGATTTTTCTTCGATTTTCAAGTGTTCTTGATATGTTCATAATCTTTTCACTTGATTAATCAATGAGACTAATCTCTGATATTCTGCTGATTCAGTATATCTTTTACTTCATATTCAATGTTCTGACTCTTTGAATCAATTTCTGAAGATTCTGTTTGAATTGATGTATTCAAGTCTGCAAACTTCAAAAGACAGATATGAAATATCAAATGTATTCTCATAGATGCTGACAAATCTAACTTGTAGTTAATTGATTCTTTGATCTCTAGAATTTTATAAGATTCTAGCTTTGTATGATTCAATTTGTTACTTAATCTTTTCGTTTTAATGTTTCGTCTTAGTAAATATGCTTTGTTTTTCTTCTTAAAAGTAAATTCTCTATCTTTTCTTTTATTTGCATACAGAATCATGCGCTTGCTAAGAAACTGTATATTCTTCTGCAATTCTTTTTGTAGCAGCTGCAATTGTTCTATCTGTAGCGTAACTTTCTGAGCTAATTATGCAAATTCACATGATTTCTTGAGAGTTTCTGACTTGAATTCGTAGTTTGCAAAGAATGATGACATGCTGATTACTTCTGTTGTTGCGCTATTGAAAGTCAACTGTGCTACTGACAGTAGCTGTACTCAATCATTCTGTTTATAGTTAATATAGCATCTGAGATACTGTTTCAGTGTTTGATTCATTCTTTTCATTTGTTTATCTGTTTGCAAATGATAAGCTGTTGACAGCTTATGATGAATTTCTAACTGATTCATCAAGAATTTCCAGAATTTCAATGTAAAGAGCTTGTCTCTATTTGAAATTATCTCGTCTGATAATTCATGATTTGTTACAATCATTCTTAGAAACGTGTAAGTCAAATTTTCTGCAAATGTTGCTTTCTTGTATGACAAGAAGTATTTGTACTTGATTAATCTGTCTGTTATAATCAATATAGAGTTATATGTTGTTCTAGTGACTCTTTTCTTTGACTCAGATAACTTGATTATGAAGTTCAAAGCTATGCTTTTTCACGCATGATTCAATGTGCTGAGACTTTTCAAAAGTTCATAGAGTTTATGTTGATTGTGTTTCATACAAATACACACATCGCACTTTCTGATAATATCTTCTATCTGTTTTCTCATCTTTGAGAAATAGTAGATTCTAAATATTCTCTCAATGATTTTATTTGAATTCTAACGTTCATGTATCATTGACTTGTGATGATCATTTATCATCTCTTATCTGCATCTTGTTGAAACATAAATCAGATCTTGAAATGTTAGTATTTCATTGATAATCTCAAAGTTCACGTTGTTCTTGATATTCTCTATAATATTTTGCGCGACTGAGTTCTTCGCTAGCTCTAGCTTTACTTGTTTCTCAAGATCTCTGTTGTTGATTCGTAAAGTGACTGCGTTTTGTCTATTATAAACAATCGAATTGTCTGAGTTCTCTTGCAAGATAGTCTGATTTACCTGTGATCTATCTGTCATGTGATCTGCTTTTCTGCTCAAAACGTCAGTCTTTGAGTTTTCAGATTTCTTTTGATATTGAATTTGAAAATTGTACGATGACAACTCTTTCAATCATCTAATCTGTCTTCAATTTAGAACTTTCGTGATCGTAAAGTATAATAGATTCTTATGATCTGTATATACTTGAATCTGATGTTTAGATTCTTTCAGATACACTCTTCATTGTTTGAAAGAGTTGACAATAGCTAACAGCTTCTTGTCATTTATCTCATAGTTCAATTCAGCGTCTGTAAGCTTTCTACTGTGAAATGCAATGAGATGCAAACATCTTTTATCATCTGATTGACTGATACATGCTTCAATAGCTTCGTCTGACATGTTCATCTCAAGCATAATGAGTTTTTCTGATTCAAACATGATCAGTACTGACTGAGAGATGAACAATTTCTTCAACTTTTTGAAAGCTTCTTTCGCTTTCTCAGTTCACATGAACGATATGTTCTTTCTTGTAAGATTCGTAAGTGACGAGACGATTCTGAAGTATTTCTCTATAAAGCATCTATAAAAGTTCGCGAATTCTAGAAAGAATTGAACTTCAATCTTTGACTTTGACATTGATCAAGTCGTAACAGCTTTTATCTTCTTTAAGTTCATTCTTAGACTCTGAGACGTGACTATGAATTTCAAAAATCGTACACTCTGTACATGAAATTCACTTTTTTCTGACTTGATGCGCAGATCAACTTTCTTCAAAGTCTGTAGAACTTTCTTAACATGTTGCACATGTTCTTTCTTCGTCTTTGAGTATACTAATATATCATTCAGATATACTATGACAAATTGATTCAGATAACGTTGTAGCACATTATTCACAAAGATCTGAAACATGACTGAAGCATTAATTAAGTCGAAAAACATGATCAAATACTTGTAATGTTTTAGTCGAGTGTGAAAAACTGTCTTTTACTCGTCTTTTTCTTTAATTCGTATTCGATTGAATGTTTCGAGTATATCAAATTTAGTAAATTACTGTGCACTCTGCAATCTGTTCTGCAGTTCTGCTATGAGCGATAATGAATAGCTATTTTTAATCGTGATGTTATTTAATGCTCTGTAGTTGACACATAGTCTTAGACTTTCATTCGATTTCAAAACAAACAGAATTGAATATTCTGCTGATAACTGTGATTCTTTAATGAATTCTTTTTGCATGTTCTCTTTCAGATATTGTTGCAAAGCATTGAGCTTTTCTATCAACAATGAGTAAATGAACTGTTTTGTAAGTTTCTTGTCATCAACAAGCTTAATCTTGTGATTTTATGATTGATGTTTAAGTAGTGTCTTCTGATCACTTTCTTTCTCAAACAGAATCTTGTATTTCTTAAATTCTTTAGAAATAATAGTGATAACAAGATTTCGCAGATGATTGCTCTGAATCTCTCTGCTTCATAAAATCTGTGCATCATTGATTTCTCTGAACTCTTCGCGCATTTCTTCGCTCGTCATGACGAATATCTTCACATCTTGTGATAACTTGAATATCGAGTGCAATCGCGTCACTTCTGTATCTAGAAATGTAATTGTCTCGTTGACTCAATTGATCATCAAATTGATCATATGAAGTCATGATATGTCTAGAACTATATCACTGCCTGACTGCTTCGTAACATTTAAACGTAACTTTTCTCAATGTCATTCAATTCTTAAATGAATGAGTTGAGTTTCTTGATCTATTAGTTCATTATTGTACTTCATGAATGTTTCATTGAAGTTTTGCAGATTGTAAGATTCTTTCTTCTTCTGCGTAGATATTTGCGCTTCTTTAGCAAATTCTGAGAATATGTAATTTCTTGTGCAGTCGCTGTCTATGAATAGTCGTGCTACGTGATCATTAATCTTGACTCAGACTTGTAACTGCAACAAGTCATTGATGAAGACAAATATGCTTTCGATTTTCAATCTTCAACTAGACTTTTTCGATGATTTGTTGATCAAAGAGTCTTCTAGTTTTTTGAACTAGAAGCTCTTTCTTTCAATACTTGTTCTATGTACTGAAATCAATTTGAATTGATCTTCTTAAGTAAATATTTCTTTGAATCACACAGATCAAACCTTTCTCTGATGACTTTTGTCATCTGTCTAAGTTCTCTGAATATGTGATCTTCATCGAAAAGTACATATTCTTCTTGCTTGATGAACTTGACTTCTGTGAATGACTTCTTCATGACTATGTCATGATATTGAATGTCTTTACGCGATGTGATTGACTCATCTTGCATAGTGTCATAAATGACTTGATGTATGTCATTCTTGATCTGTTGCATTCACTGTGAAAAATCTTTCTCTTTCTGCTTAAAGAGAGTGTACAATTCGTTGTACATGCTTATAAAGCTTGCTTAACTTGTAAGCTTTCTGAGATCTTTCTTTACTTCAAGACAATCTTCTTTCTGATCAAGAGTGTCTTCTGCTGCAATAGTGAATGCTCGTAGAATTTCGCTAAGTCGATTTTCTTCTTCAACTGCTTGATGAATAGCTTCTTCGATGCTGTCTGACCTATTCAAGTCATATGCTTCGCTGTCGAAAATCTCTGATTTCGCGATCATAGTGAACGAACTTTCATCACTATTCTCATCATGCACTTTCGATTGATGATGAGTTGCTGCGTAGAAACGATTCTTTCGTGAGAGTTTTGAGTATCATTCAGAATCTTTCTTATCACTCAGATGAGTGTGACAGTTGTTCTTGTAACATACTGTTCATGACAAGATCTGATGCTTGTCTTTCTGAACTTCTTTCGTTGCTGCGAAAGATCTGTCTTGCTTATCATAAGACTTTGACTTGTTCTTGTACTTGTTCTGAGTACAATTCTTGAAGTAATGATTCAGCTTTTCACATGTGTAACATGTCTTGCTCTGTTGAACTGTTTTATTGCGAGCGTTCGTCGATATCTTTCAAGTTGCATCTAACTTCATAGATTGAGAATCATAGTATGACTGTCGTCGTTTCTTCTAGAACTTTCAACTCAATACTACTGACATAGTTGATTCTTTATCTTTTTTCAGACGTCTTTTATACTGCCTGTTATCAATGATCATCGCTCTGAATATCATCTTCTGCAAGTCAATGAATTTATTAATTCTAGCAATTTTATTCTTGACTTTCTCTCGCAGTCTCTGATAGAACTGACTGATGAGAACTGCGTCATCTCATTTTATATTCATCGCAATATGCTGAAAGCTGATTGAATAAGTCGCTGCGAAGATTTTCTGTTGCAGATTGTACAGCTGATGTTCTGCTGTACATTTCTTATCAATGTCTTCAAATACTCTTCTTAGACGTTTCTTAAACGTCTGAGAGTCACGAAATATCATGTTGATTTCTTCTTCTCGTTTCTCTGATTTCTTCTGCAGATAATTCGTTAGATAGTGATGAAATCATGTGAATGCATTATCTTTTAGATAAATGAATGCAAAAAGTACTTTGTTCTCGATGAACTTGAACTGAAATGAGTATCGTTTGATGTATAGCTTTATCTGTACTAGATATGCTTCGAGTTTATTTCGATCATCATGATACAAGTTTGATGTTGAAATCTTGATCTTATCTGCGCTGAAGATGCTTGCTTCTTGACTGAGCGTGACTTGTTCTGACTGACTAGACATGATTGAAAGAAATGAACGTCTTTGATATCTTGTGAAAGAGTGATACTCAAAGTGTAATGATTGTTTCTTTAACAACACAAGATATATACAGAGATCAAACAGTAATCACTATTACTAGACTTAAGATCTGAAGATAGCTGAGACAATAATATGTATTGATTACTTACATGAGTTGAGCACGAAGCTTCTATCTAAGGGAATAATCATCGTTATATAAACATAGAAGAATCGTGTCAAGTTATCTCTGCTCTGAATGATCACTCTGATTATTCTCGAGCAAGGTGAGCAAAATGAGCATCATGCTCATCATGCTCACTGTGATCATCTCTGATTCAAGCGATCAGAGCGATCACTTCAAGACTCTGATTACTCAATGATTATCTAATCATTGCTGTTATGTAATCACATGTGAAAGAGTTCTAACAATTGTGATGAAGAAAATGTGACTGACAGACAAAAAATATGAGCAGCTGAGCATCATAATAAAGCAGACGATGAGAATTGCAGATCTTCTGAGAAAAAATCTCAGCACTCAAGAGATTCAACTTCAGCTGCAGACGATACTGTAAAACATCAAGACAGATTGTATAAACTTTGATATATCATGACATTGATTTAAGCAAGCAATATTGAGCATGACACGTCAAGTCAACTTCAATGTCAAGCATCTTAATGCAAGAAAAGCATCAACAATACATTTATTAATTCTTGCATCACAAGAAATCTTAATCAACATAGAAATTAATATATCAGAAGTGACTCATTCAAATTTCTTTGAAAGAGATACACTCTTTGCAACGAAATTGCAAAGCACAAGTAGCTCTTTCTGTTCAATCAATGACATCATAAAAGAAAACAAGAATATAAACATAATTGAAGTCATGAATCTGAACTTTGATAAATGAAAGATGATTTTAAAGAAGAACATTGCTTATGATGATCTTCACAACGTTATTGTATACAACAGTGACAAAAACTCAATTGAGATAATCATCGAGCAATCATGAAGAGAGACACTCATAGAAATGCATGCATGAGATCAAAGTCATTTTTGTTTCAACATTAAGAAATCAGACTCAGATGAGACAACAAAGATAGTGATTCAGATATGAGACTCTATTAATATTTACTCATGCAGATCTCATCACTGTTTCATCAATGAATTCAGTAAACACAATCTTGTCATTCGCAGATTCGAATAAACAAGAAGATCTAAATCATATGAAAGTCATCATTGAAATCAGAAACGATATGATATTACTCATACAGCAGAAAAGATCACGACGAAATCAAAAACATAAATGCAGCAATTTTGTGCTATTAGATGACAAGATCTATCAACAAGTGCAAAGCAAATGTCATAAGTTCAATAAAAGCTGTCGTTCAACTACTCAACTACAGTAGAAATTCTAAAGTCAGATTGATATTCTAAGAGAATAAATAAGCGCGATCACAAAGAATTCAAGAATCAGAGTCAGAGCAATCTCATTGAGCGAATGCATAATGTCATTAATCATGAGAAGCGATTGATTAAGAAGCGAAAGACTGAGAATAACAACTTTGTTGATGATGATGAGCATCAAGCATGCTTCATCATACAGAAGTAATTCAAAATCTGTAGAGAAGAGAGATTTTGAGAAGTATTTGAAAGAGAAACGAAAAGAAAAACAGAAGAACTTTATATCTATCAACGCTGTAGTAGATTTGACAGATGATAGATGTTTTCTAGAAAGTTGCATAGTCTCATGTACTAAGAATATATCTAGATGATGATGATGACATCATGCTTGTCAGTGACAGCGCAGATACAGAAGTCTGTTATGAATGATTAAATCATGTCAAGATGCAGACTCATCTTGTTCTCAGTTTGAGATCAAAGTTAACAAGACAACTACAGAGTTGAAAAACTCAGCGTTGACTCTTCTTGAAAGAAATGACTGATCTGCAATGAAGATCAAGCTACATCGTTTTTCTGAAAAGAACAACATTATTCATGTGCTTGATTCAATCGAAAAAAGCTTTGAAAACGTTGATGTACAAATTTTCCTGAGACTGACTCGCATTATGAATTTAAAGAACTCGAAATTTCGCATATTGCATCAGATGCTTCATTCTACTTCTTTATCATACTACATTTATCATGAAGATAACATAAATCAGAACATTAATCATCTGTCACAGTTTGATATTATCATTATGATTTACTTCATGAACTGCTGTTTATAGTGATTGACTATGATTATTGATGTCATGAAGAAGAAAAATGAAAAGAGTATGACATAATCTGCAAGATTTGAAAGAAGAGACAGATAGTTTATGCTACTTTAACATCAAATCTCTATGATGTTCTGATGATCAAATGCTTCATTTAATGACAGAAAGTTAGACTAACTTAGACTAATCTACACTATCAACAACTGTGTCAGATCTGTCAAAATTGCAAAATGTTGATAAGCAGATTTGCAAAATATGATAGATAAATTAACTTCAATTAATTCAGACTATCGCAGTCTGCATAATATGTTAAACTAACTTCAACTAACTCAGACTATTGCAGTCTGCATGATATGTTAAACTAACACGATCTAGCTTCAAGTTAAATTAACTTCAACTAACTCAGATTATTGCAATCTGCATAATATGTTAAACTAACACGATTTAGCACAATTCATCGCGAAATCACGAAATTAATTCAACTAACTTAGTAATTTCAATTATAATCAATGATCGTCGACTCTGATCACAACAAAGCATGAATTCATGATCTGCTATTGTTCATTTATCGAATTCTGCAAGCTTTCTTATGAACATTCTTTTTACATCACAGTAATGAGTAAATCTGAAGAGACAAACTCAGAACACTTCATAAATCATTGAGAAGCAGATAGAACGAGAAGCACACTAAAGATATTTTCACTCACAGTTCTCAACAAATACAAAGATGATAATCTCAATGATTGTTGATCTAGAAATCGATAATACAGAGAGCATACACACTCATGTTCAACATGTTCAAAGAAGAAGCTGAACTCATTTTGCCTGCTCAAAAGTGTATTTGCACTTCTGAGACAATCAAAGAAGATGATGACTTCATTTCATCAGCTCAAAAGCGAAATCAAGCGTCGTTCTTGAAAGATTCATTGAATTTTCCAAGTAAATTGAAACTCTTGATAAGTTGTTTCAAGACTCTGTTAATCTGACTTATTTTCAAGAGATCTGATTATAAGATATACATAGAACAATGCAAGAATGCTCAATGCATCGAGATTTTAAAAGAGTGAACGTCTTGATCACATGTCAAATTGTAACTCTATTCAACATAAGAAGAAACATCATGCAATGACGAGTATATGCAAATCTAGCGTCAGCGATGAATTCAAAGACACGAATGAGAATCTTTGTCTTGAAGCAGATGAAGATAATCATGATCGTTACACAAAGAGAAATATCAGAAAAGAGAACGCAAGCGACATCGAAGCGATTAAACTAGTATGAGATAATCTTTCTTGAGTCAATGCACAAGATCATTTATCATCAGATAGTCATCAAATGATTATGATCATATGTATATTCATACTCAGAGTCGCGATATTCTCAGAATTCTACGTTATACTAGATTCAAGAAAGAATGATGTTGTCAGAGTTGACTTTTCATGATCTGAAACTTGAAAGATCATGCTCAGTGATCTTATTAGAAAAATCTGACGAGCTCAATGTCGTGTACTGAAAGAGATAGAATAAATCAAGCGCAAGTCTGTCTCTCATTTGAAAGATTTTGAGAAACGCAAGATATTGTTGTATCAAATAAAGTTATATTTCTGATTATGCACTAATGTCATCTGAGAAGCAGATGTATGATTGTATTGAAGATACACATCATCAGATAACTTTCAAGATTAAAGAACTTATCGACAGTCATTATAAATTTGTCAAAGCGTTGAACATGCAAGACTACGTAGCAAATCTTTTGAATGAAGACAACTTTATCGCTTCAGATATCATCAAAGTACGTAACATTCATAATACAAGACATAGCTAATTAATCATCAGTCAAAGAAACAGCGTTTTTGCGTCAAAATCATATACGCGTCGATTGAACATTGTTATTTTGCTACAAAGAGTAGTTTAGATCATCATTATTTAACGAATATCTACTTCAACTCACTGCAAATAGAAACAGTGATTTTTATTGTCATTGCAATATGACACTTGATTCAAGAATACAAGACAGAAGAGAAATTGAATCTACTAAAATTTGAAGAATTTTCTGTTACACATACGTTTTGCTTTTGCTAGAATAAGGGAAGAATATCTCTTGCATATCATTAATCTATCTTCTTTAGACATCTATGAAAGGTTTCTCAACGCGCTCAAAGTCAAGCACTTGAATAAGAAAAGACAAACCTGAATTCTAACTTATTTTTGAAAGCAAGCTGAACAACAAGTGAATTTCAAGAAATTAATGAATCAGAGCATGATGAAGTTGCATGTTGATTCATATCATCATAAATTAGATAACTTGATGAAACTTATGAGCGATGACGAGACTTCAAGTGTGTCAATGTCATTATCATTAAAAGCAATCTTTGATTTCACATTGTTATCTCAGTCTTCTACGTTAAGTTCATTGATCAATCTGTCTTCTACGTCAAGTTCATTGATTGATCTGACTTCAAGAGCTTCAAGTTGCACGATCAAGATAAGAAGTCTCACTTTCATGATGTTGATCATAATACAACATTAAGCAACATATAGAAATCAAGAGTTGTTAATGAAGAGAAATCAATCGACTCTTTGACAAACGTTTTGAAGTTCGATTTATTTCTTGAAGAAGATCAATATATATTACATAAAGCGAACACTGATGAGAGCACTGTCTTTGATTACAAACTAAGTTATTCAGAATTTCTTGAAGCATATGAGATGAAACATACAACTAATCTATGATATGATATAAAGAGCGTTGTGAAGAACAACATTCTGAATGATGAGAATGAATATCGAGTTATGCTGAAGTGTGTGCAACGAACGAAGTCAATGACAGTATCACAAGATGATTCTACTGAGTGACAGTCTTCACAGTAAGTAGTCACAATGCTTCTACATAAGAATCAGCTTGACTGTAAACTATCAACAAGCGAAGGGAAAATCATGAAACAAGATAGAAGAAATTGTCATTTCAACTACAAATAAACATTGAACATGATGAGTAACAGATGATAAATAAACGATTCTCTCTTCTGTTTTTTCCTTCATTTCTTTCTGTTTCTTCATTCATCTTCTGAGATTCAACTAGAAACTCGCTATCGTTTCACTCATTCACTTCATAAACATAGTCATCTAGATGAAGATAGTGTTTAACATCTTGAAGCAACTTTCGAAGCAACATTTAACTTTAGAAATCATCAAAGAATATCAAGTTTGCTTAAACAAATATAATATCAATTATGATTCAAATCGAGTCGATGCTCAATAAAGTAATCATGATTTTTATAATCACGATTCAACTGTGATAAAATATTAAACAAGCAGGCAATATGTAAAGAAATAAGATGACAAGTTTTAGAAAAGAAATGCATAATACATGATCTGCGTCTACTTCAAAGACAGTGACAATCAGCTCAAATATATAACTGACAGATATAATGTTTAGAACATGAATGATATGTTACAAGATAATGCGATACAAGACATTTGACATAAAGATAGACTGTATAATAAAGATGAGCAAAATCAGATTTATTGCTTGAACTACTGAATTGTGATAAACAATGTCAATGTGATAAACGATGTCAATGTGATAAACGATGTCAATGTGATAAATGATGTCAATGTGATAAATGATGTCATTTAAGCGATTAAACATGCGTTTGCAGCTAATCACGTCAAAGTGATCTTATAAGAAGAGAGATTGATCAAAATGATAAATCATTTAATTTATCAACTAATTATGTAATTAAACACTTGACGAGATTTTTCGATGTATGTACTATTCTTTTCTGAAGGTAAATCGAGTTGACACTGAGCACTTTGATTGCATAACGATAATTACTCATGCATAAAGACTCATTACAGTCGACGTGCATGATTGCAATATCATCTCTTCGAAAAATCAGATCAGTACTTCATTGTACAGAGAGATCAACAATTATTTCAGCAGTATATTGTTGATTTTTTTGCAATTATTGATCAGAGTCAATTGAAATTTCTTCAACATAATCAGAAGACTATTCACGCAAATTTTTACAAAGATTTTGCAAATGCAATTACTAGAGAGAACGATGACTCTGAGCTTATAGATCATTAAATTATACTATCATCAAGCTACATGAGAGAGAACAGATGAATGCAGCAGCTGTATCAGAATTTCATGATCATTGCTCATCATTTTGAAAAGTCTATCATGTTTGTAACATGTACTGCAAACTCGCACTGATCTGAAATTATCGCTGCACTTGAATTAAATCAGAAAGTCGAGAATTAATCAAATATAGTTACATGAATCTTTCATGAGAAGATAAAGACTTTATTGCAGAATCTTAAAACTTAGTATGATTAATATCTCGACATCATATGAACTATTAAGTATCAGAAACGTAATTTATCTCATATACATATCTTACTGTTTCTGCATTGAGAGAATAACTTTCTTGAATGAGCTTGCATGAATGAATTGATCTGTGCAGAGCTTTTCAATTTCAATATTGATCTGAATGAATCTTTACAACGCATTGTTGAAAGTCAACTGACACATGATTCTTGTGACATTTGAAATTCTTCTGCGTCGTGCATGAAAGATAATTCAAAAAATTCTGAACAAGTCTGTAAAAAGAAGTTTTCAAAGTTGTATTAAATTGAAATCATGATTCAGCTCAACGATTATTCTTTGTACAGAAGACATCAGAACAATTGTATCTGAATGAAACATGTGAATGATAGAGATGTTCATCTGAATAATGCATGAGTGATGTCGTACAATTCTTATCTGACTCGTAAGTATAGTGCGCATATTAATGTTAAAATTTGCGAGTCTATACAGATCATCAAGTACGTTCACAAATACATGTACAAAGAAAAAGATCAAACAATCATGAAGTTAAAGAATAATTTAAACGAGATCACACATCACTTGAATGATTGTTATATTTCTTCAAATCAGACTGCGTGAAATTTGTTCAAGTTTCACAGTCATATCGAGAATTCTTTCATTACGCGTTTGATCATGCATCTTTCTGATGAGCAATCAATGTATTTTTCAAAGAATGTCACAGTGAAACAAATACAAATCATTCTGAACGAGATTGAAACAACGCTTACTGCATGATTTTGATATAATCAACAACATTTGAATGAACGTGTGCTTCTGTATCAAGAGTTTTCAACTCATTACATTTATCAGTTGAAAAGAGAACAACGACGCTAAACATCAAGATAACGAGATATGACAATTGATCATATGTATTATTTCATCTCAATGCAAAGAGAAAAACATTATCTACGACTTCTTTTAATGATTGTATGAGATGCTCAAAGCTTTGATGATATACACACTGTTGACGAAGTACTGCATTTCACTTATTGCTTCATCTGTACTGCTCTGCATCTGCTTGAAGATGATGACGAGTAAATTAGTTGTTTTATCGAGATTATATGTTTCTTTACGAATTCATCTTTACGAAGTCTGTTTGTGATTGCTCTGATGCACAGTAATCTTGCAGATTCATGTGCATTATGAAAGAGATTTCGTGTCAATCTCTGCGATGATTTACCTCATTGTATGCATGAATTTTCTTTCATATCAATTGATTTTGAGAATTCACATCTTGATTATGAGTTATATCTGATCGCAAAGATGCTGCAATGACATGATAAAACTCTTGCAGATTTCAATCTATCTGCATTGATCTTGAATTGATTCAATAATATTGTTTCTTTTCTGATTTTCACAAAGCTTAAGTATGATCAGATTGAACAAATCAGATTACAAAACACAAAAATTGCTCAATTAAATGAGAAACAGCGTCAAGTCTTGAACAGTATTGTTTCAATCATTACAGACTCACTCAAGACTGCACATTTTTTCATTCATGACTCTGCAAACATTGAAAAAACATTTCTATATGAATGTTTGTATCATCACTTTCAAGCGCAGACAAAGATCGTTCTGTGTGTGATTTCTATGAGCATTGCAGCTCAGTTACTGCTCGATGAAAGAACATCACATTCTCGTTTCAAGATTTCTATCATTTATCATGATACATCGATCTGTTTTATCACTGCACGCTTAAAGCTTGTTAATTTACTGAAACGTATGATCTTGATCATATGAAATGAGATTTCTATGCAGCACAAGCATAATTTCATAATCATCAATGCATCTTTGTGTGACATTTTGCAGTTCAGCAATGTATTTGATGAAATATCTGTAATTCTTGAAAGAAACTTTGCACAAATCACTTTCGTGATTTCACGAGAAAATCAATCAGCGCAAATTAATGTCAGCATTTGCAACTTCTGAATCTGAAATTATCTAATTGTGCTGAAACTGCATTGAAACATGCGAATTTAATCGAGTCTGAACAATCAGCAATTTGTCGAGTGAATCAATTATATGTCATATGATTTCAATTTATATGATGTCAGATCTTTATCATTCATGATCATCAATCATTATGAAACATCGCGATCGTTTATTAATCATGTATATTCTTCGCATGATCTTGCACAAGCTCATACATCTTTGAATTTCTTCAAGAACAGAGCTATACTATTTTTTCACAACGACTTCGTTAATCTGTTAAATCAACAGATCATGAATGACTTTTTTAAGTCTGCATGACTGTTCACGTTGATTGATACGATTGAAAACAATGATGTCAAGAAGACTGAGAATATCAGTACAAAGTATTTGCAGACTCTTGAATTCTCTGAATTTCTTTTATCACAAATGTATTTCAAGATAGAAACTTTAATTATGTTACTACGTAATCTGCATTCACATGAGAAAATGTGTAATAACACTTGATTGATTATTACACATTTGCATCAAGACTGTATTGAAGATTGCATCTTAAAGAATAAGTTTGATGAAAACATATGATTGATTTCAAGAATTAAGTTAATCAGTAAGAAAGATGACTATTCATGAGTTTTATTGCATAAGCAGTTTTTTATTCATTTCTGCTTTGCAATGATAATTAACAAGTTGCAAGAACAGTCACTGTTGATTGTAAACATAAATCTTTCTTTGTTTTGTTTTAGTCATGATCAGTTATATGTTGCATTGTCTAAAGTCATAGATGTACAAAGATTATCAATTTTGTTTCATTCTTTTAAGAATCAATGTACTGATAATATAGTTTATTCAAAGATTTTGTTGTTATAAGTGTGATTGAACTGTAGTTTTGAGTTCTGTATTTAGAATTAAATCATTGTTACGTTGAATTCATCTTTTTACAGCTCAGCACTGACTACATTACATCACAGCATAAGTAATTACAAGTCTGTGTGCTTTTTGCATCGAGCTTTTTAACTAACTACAGAGCTTTATGAGCTAGCTACTGCTGCGCATAGACGCAATCTACTGTTGCACATTGATGCAATCATCTGCACAGATTCTTACTACTCATCTTCAAAGTCATACTTTTTCTCAAGACTTTCAAATAAAACTTCTATCATGTGTAAAGCTTTTACAATGATCAATGCTTGATCTGCAAGAAGATCATACACATTGAAAAGTTGCTTGAACAGATTGAAGATTAAGTTGAATTCATCATCATTGAATTCAGATGTTTTACGCTTTTTCGCAAATGCTGTACAGATTAGTAAAGTCTTTTCATTATTGATATGAGTTCTTACTGCTTGATTTGAATTTTTTGCAATCATGTGCATTCTTGAACTTGCTCTTTTCAAGCATCTTCTCTTTGATACATTTATTCTCTGCTTTAATCATGTCTGTACAGATTAGTACATTATCAAACTTTTTGATACAAAGATTGTACATATTTGATACAAGACTGCATCGATCAATTCTCTTCTCTGATGTCAAGCATGAAGCACATACTTTCTGACACAGCTTGAGAAAGAATCAACAGAAATGAAACATGTCAAAATCGTTAATGCATGACTTATATGCATTTGTTCTCTTATGAAACAGTTTGACACAACTCTGCAAGATTATGCTCTGAGAGATATACTTTTGCTTTCAGTTCTGTACAGATTAACAATATTCAATGCACATCAATATAAATCTGTACATACGTATAATTCGACATTTTTGTTCACTCAGTTACTTCGCAGATCAATATCTTGCAATAATGACTGTGCTGCAAGCTGTACAGTCTTGATTGAGCAGAATGATTCTGCACATCTCTGTTCAATTCTTACAAGAACTTCATGCTTCTTGCTTGTAAACAGCTTCGCCTTGATATCAACATGAGAAGCAAGTGTGTACAAATCATTATTGCTCTCAATGAGAGCTTCAACATCTGAGACATGATTATGAGTCATTTGCACAATTGTACAGATTTGTAATGTTAGAGTATGATTATGAAAGAATTTGTTCAATCATAAACTTTTCTAGAAAATTTGTATTGATTAGTAAAGCTGTGCACATCTTGATACAGATCAGTTTTAAGAGTTGAAAAGATACAAAACTGTCTGAATGATATTACACAAAATCAATACAGATAGATTACATGTTTAATCAGATGTGTAAAAATTTGAACAGAATGAAAGAAGTTAGCATTTGATCTGAATAGATCAATACTATATAGATACATTTCTACAAAGTCTTCTAAAATTTAAAAGTCAAGAAAATCTTTGAAAATTTCAAAGCTGTAGAAAGCAAAGCTCTGCAATTACTGTTAACTGTCTTGAAGCTTTCACGTAAGAACTGTACAGTTTAGTACAGTTATAGAAAAGAAAGATAAACACTTGCACAAAGCTGCAAGCTCAAGTGAACATCAGTACATAGTGATACATAGAAGCGAAGATCTGTACAGAGATATCATTACATGTCTGTACAGATAGATCTGTAAGAACTTATCGAAAGAGTTGTTGTAAAAGTTACGTTTGAAAGATGCGATAGAAACAAACTTATGTTCAGAATCAATCTCATGATTCATCGCAGCAACCTCAAATTCACTGCAAATGACCGTACTGAACAATACATCACAGTAAATACTTTTCCATACATGCTATTTAAGCGTAAAGGCAATTTCCATCGGAAATGGCGATCCCCTCGTCTCTTATACATTACGTCATTTTTAAAACAGTCAGCGAGCATCGGCATATTGTTCACTTATAGAAATCAGCAAGTTGCATTGTATGCAAGACAGCGGGCAGACGTTCTGGATCAGCAATGAAGCGAAAAGGTTTAGAAGAACTCTCATACGATATTCAGAGGCCAGATCGAGCGAGGAAGGAGCGGAGGCCTAATATGAAGAGGACTAAGTATCGTTGTGAGATCTGTAAAGAGTATATTGGTAGGGTAGGGAGCTGCTGGGAGGAGCATCTTGAAGTTATACAATAACTTAGTGGTAGCGCCAAGACGAACGCCCTACTTGCCAGCCTATGGCATAGTGCAGAAACAAGAGAATAGCAAAATAACCACATCTATCCTTCTGTCAAATTACCGCACCTTCACACGAATCTCTCCCACGGTCGACTTGCCTTGTTCGGCACGTGTTAGAAATCTACCGCTGCTATCATTAAAACATGAACTGCTCGTCCTCAGCAACTTGGTTGTTGAGCCACTGAATGATTGAACAGCGACACAGAGGGCTCGAATTGAAGTCGGCAGGGCTCCAAGTCCCATTCAACCGGCTAAAACTCCAAAAGCAACCTCCTTACTCCAATGCAATTGGTTTCCCAGGCATAGAACTCAACTTCCTGAATTGCCGGTTCTTGTGAAGCGCAAGGGCGGCACAGACCATGTAGGAACCGTAGAGAAAGAGGACAAGGAATCCGACTCCGGCTCTGGCATTCACGACCGCTTCAGAGCTTTTGGTCGGGATAAGACCTGGTTCGATGTGATCAAGATCGCGCTGGAAACAAGCAGAGCTGTCATTATCGAAGCCGATGCCGGTAACTTCGCAGTCCATCCAGATTGTCCACTGCGTCAGCCAACCGACGAAGAATATCGACGAGGCAGTCACCACATAGACTGGGGAGAGCCGTTTAGTTTGTGAGAGCCCAAGGTCCGCGATAGAGTGGATGATGCTGAGGAACGGCATGGTTGCCGAGTAGAAGATGATTTTCCTAGATAAATACATCCGACCTTGATCAGCTTTCAAGGTCTGACCGAGGGATGAGAGGGAGACGGGGACTCAGCAATGTAGCCACTCACGCGTTGGATGGACGCACTCTCATGTAGACCATTGACTGTGGGAACATTGGAGTCTCGGCGGCGTCGTGAGCGTAGGATGTAGCAAGCCCAAAAGCAATGATTGAGAAAACGAGGATGGCGATGCTGGTGAGAGGAGCGAAGCGGAGAAGACCTGGCCAACGTTGAGCGAATGTCGTAGCCATGATGAGGGGTTTCGAAAGGGTAAACAAGGGCACCCGAGTCAGACGCCGGGAAAATATCTGGTAGAATAGAGACGATAGATGACGAAGCTGTGTCGAGTATTTATCATTCTTCGTGAAGTTACAGAGATTGGGGTAGGCATGATGGGGCTGTGTTGTGTGTGAATGTGTACGGTAGGATGAAACATTCGACGAAGCTGTGATGCAGCCACCACTAGCTATCGACTGAGGATGGCCAATAGATTTTCTGTTTTAGGTCTGTAACATGCAGTGCGTTGTATTGCCGCAGGGATTCATGTAAGATATTATAGTATGTGGGCGCTTCGAGCCTCTTGGCGGCAAAGGCAAGGCGTCAAAGGCAAAGCCACAGCCGAACCGAGTAAACTTCCAACGTATCGTTCGTTGGCATCACCTTTACCACACCGAGGTGTAAATGATCATTTCACAATTTCTCTGCTCTCATCAGTCTCTCACGCGCTAAATGGAATTGCTCGCACGCTTCGGTTTTTTTGTCATTGTACTGTGCAATCCTCATTGTCTTAGCCCAAGAGCCTACGCTCAGCGCATCCTGCGCAATTCTCCTCATCTAAACCCCCCCAAGCAATGGATGAAACTGATCCTGGTGTTCCTCCCTACCCAAAGTATCTTACCATGTTCTTATTTTGGTCATGTTTGGCCGCCGCAACTCGTTTCAGGCTGTGAAAAATCTCTTGGCTAAAGTTGCTGATATTTGCAATTCGTCGGCTTCATGAGGCAAAGTCTGGTCAAACAGGCAAGGAGTTGGAGGAGCGTATGACTAGGCCTAGATGTCTACGTGAAACCCTCCTCCCCCAATCCTGAGGCCCTGCTCATTTTCCCGCAATCTACTATCTTCGATCTGTTTATCCTTTTTCCAAACAACATATAATAGCCCCTCATCCATGGAGCATGGCGTCTCAAGTGAAAGACAGCGACATCCTTCTGCTTGTTTACATCTTTGATCTTCATTGAATTAGACAGTCTTTCCCGAAACAGAAACGCCTCAAAGCAAGCCTTCGGGGATGGAGCTTCTCCTCTTTCTTTTGGTCGCCATATTCACAAGTTCGTCTCAAGCTTTGACGACAAACTACCGCCTTCGCACCAGAGAAGATCCACCACCAATCCCTGAACGTCCTGCAACCAGTGGTCCAGGCTCTTTCCATGGAAGCCAGTTCCAATTTCTCGAGCACACTGGTTATGCGCCAGCCGTTGACGCAATGCCGGTTTTCGTCTTCTCAACAACCCAGAGTGAATTTGTTCGTCATTGCCGTTTTGCCCTAAATAGACTTGGCAATTAGCTGACCGTGCAAAGCAACCTTGCTACCCGGAGAGTGGCGTTGAACTCGGCTCTGGCGGACAGAACCCGGGTACTGATGTTCCCATCAATGCCAATCCGGGAACCAATTGCAATGACCCCGGTCCATTGAACGGTGCATATACTCTCGGAAATTCGTTCCCGACTTATGTGAGCGCTAGTTGGTGTGGTGCAAAAGGTGAATGGCGAATTCAATACTACAACTACTATGTGTAAGGCCCCGACCTTGATACCCAACATTTCTTAGTGACTGATGAATCATTAGACACGATGGTATGTTAACGTATCTGGGTCACAAACATGACTGGGAAGGCATCTCCGTGATCTGGCAGAAAGATCCGGAAGGAGACTGGTGGCATCGCGCGGTAATATCCTAACCCATCTTGACGAAGCCGACGATCTGGGCTGAGATTAAGACAGGGCGCGGTCTACAACAAGCACTGTATGCATGATTGGTACAGGTGGGATCAACTGAACACTGTCGACGTGTAAGATACATTCCTTCATCATGATGTTACTAGACCATTGACGGCTTCTCAGGGATGTTCCAGGCACCACTGATGTTTCAGATGAGAGCACAGGCCAGAACAAAAGGCATCCCAAGGTAAATTCACTTGAGCCTCGAGCCGAGGAATGACTCGCTGACCGGTACAAGGTCTCCGTCGGATTTTTCTCTCACGCATCTTTCCCTGAAAGAAACACTGATCGTAAGACCATCTTTAACGGAAAATGCCCTGAAGAAAGAGATTTGCTAGGCGATGAGTATAGGTAGAATCACCAGCCTTCTGGTCTTGTATCTCGATTTTGTTCTAATGCATATGCAGGAGTAATGATTGGTGGAGGCTACCTCGCCTCGAAGACATTAGACCAGCCAGTGATATCGATCGTGAGTTAGGACACTCTACGATCACACAGTACATATGAAGATAACTGACTTGAATTTTCAAGCGAGTTGGGACTATGGGAGTGCAACCAGCACTCCTTGGAAGAACATCATCGACCAATGTTCCTGGTGATAAACACACCAGCATGACTTGGGGCTAGTGCGTGTGGCGAGGGTGGGAAATCCAGGTCACCTGGGAAGATCGACGGCACTTATTCAGGTGATTCCCCCACTCATTCCACCTACTCATCACTACGACCAAAATCTCGGTCTTCATACCCACCCGCCCACATCTGAAAGAGTATCATTCTTTCGGTGTTCTTTTTTGACCTGCGGGGGGTTTCGATGGTTTTAGCGAGGATACCCTTTTAGATCGCGTCCCAGCCGCACAAATAGAGAGAGTATTCAGCGCTACGAGCTGATAACCAAGTGCCACAAGACTGACGTGAACGACGTATAAAAGAATTTAAAAAGGTCTACGTTCTCGATTGCCGCTCTTGTATTCCCGCACCACTGACTTACTCTAGGCGCGGTTCAGTAGCCATTTCTTCGATGAAAAGGGGACCTCCGGCGGCACAATAATTCAGCGCATCCGGTACGATTCTATTGGCATCCGCATCGCGGCAAACGCGACGATTACTTATACATAGTAGTAGCATTTTCCAAGAGCTCCCTCAAACATGGTTTTGTTACAACAGGGGTTTGGACCTACGTTTCGTAGTGGATCGTAATGAAGTTTCCATTTCAATGTTGGAGTGACTATCGATCAGGGTAGAATGTTACGAAGGGGTTCTGAGATCACTTGACAGCGTGTAGAATATTTATTTGTAAGTTCTACAAGAGTAACAGTTTAATCGAAGTCGCAGAATATGTCTATGAAGACAGGTGACACAATATCCTGCTCAGATGATTGTTCTCCAAAGAGGACAACCGCAGTGAGAGTTGCTTTTGTGCATTACCAAATGAGGATTCTAACCCATCCCATTTGTGAATACATACTGTTGACATTCCTCTGTCTGATATCTCCAACTCCCGGCGAAATGCGATGAACAACGCTGCGTAGATGGGTCGTGAAGGTAGCATATTTGCTAATTAGAATTACTGGTGATGGTAGTACTGAAGCCTGCGGACATGATACATAGGCACTTAATTGGCAAGGTGACCATGACGAAGAGTACCAAGGAGAGGTTATGGCCATATTATCCGAACTTCAGAAGACAGCCGCCAAGCCATTCTTCGATTGCCGCTTGCTGAATCGTTTCCGGCCAATAAAAGAGTCCCTGTCACTATTTGCTAGGTGCTTTTGTAACATGTTGTGGCCGGACAGGTCCGGACTACTATCGTTGTCGAGACATAAGCCACTTGTGTTCTGCGAGGAGCCTGTTTGCAGTCCTCTGTACGCTTCGTCGCTAGAATATGAATTCGAAGCACTCTGTGAAAGAGCCATTTCTCTAGCACTCTCGATTGCGTCGATCCATTCTTGTGCTGCCGCAGAAGTAGCGGAGCCGTCTGATGATGCAGACTTTGGGTCCTCGAACGTGAAGTGCTTCTCCCGCTACATGAGATTTTAGTCACCATGACGCTTGCAGTACGTATTGGAAAAACATAACTTACCGTATCGACACACCAATATGTCAAACCCTTCGCGTCTTGCATTTTCCTCCATGCACAACCTGCAGCAAGCAATGATATCTCGATTTTGGTTTTCTTCTCCTCGCCACCAGCTGCGACTATAATGATACGAGCACTAGAGGTGACCATGACCAGGCGTTGACGCTTCTTCGCTGCGCTGCCACCGAAGAATCTCGAAAACTTCTTGGGGGCGTCATCACCGTTTTGCGTACTGTTCCGACTAGACGGGCTATGCGGTGCAGGTGAAGACAGTACACAAAGATTCCCAAGCTTCAATATACGCTCATTGGTTCTGGTCAAGACTGGTGACCATTCAATATCTAGCTGGGTTGGAGGTGGAAGCTCAGTAATAATTCTCGGACTGGGCTTTGCCGCGTTATTACTACTGTTGCCGCCACTACCACTCTCGAAATGCGTAGCTGAGGTGCTATGTGACCGCGGAACATTCGATGGGTAGCTATTTCCGCTACCATTGATGTTGGTACTTGGAACTGGAGCTGATGGTACAAAACTCTTGAGCCTTGGTGCCTTCTGCCTCCAAAGTCCACGGCCCCAAACGATGCCATCAAAGAATTCATGATTCTTGACATGCTCGATTGAGAGACGTCTTGAAGGTTCTAGCACGAGCAGCCGTTCGACTAAATCCTTTGCTACCTCAGGAAAGCCTATCGGAAACTCGTAGTCTAATGCTACGATTTTTTGGAAAGTCAGATACTCGTTGCCAGCCTTAAACGGAGGACGCCCAGCCAGGAGTTGGTATATTATGCAGCCAAAAGCCCACAAATCACTTGCTTTGCAAACGTTCTTGTCTGTAAGCAACTCCGGGCTGACATATTCTGCAGTTCCCACAAAAGAATTTGCCCGTTGATTTTCGCCATCCGCCGGGCTTCCTAGATCGGGGCTGCCTAAACCGTTCGAGCTCGCTCCTGTACGATTTGGCATGTCTAACATCTTAGCTGTTCCGAAATCAGTGATCTTTACATGCATTTGATCATCTAACAAAACATTTTCCGGCTTCAAGTCCCGATGTATGACTTCTCGAGCATGCATGAAGTCGATTGTATCCAAAATTTGGGCGCCATAGAACCTAGTGCACTCTTCGTCGAAAGTCGTCATCCGCTTCAGCACACCCAAAAGCTCCCCACCAGTGGCAAGATCAAGCACAAAATAAAGTGAGTCTATGTCTTGAAAAGTGTAGTAGAGGCGCACCACACCAGGATGATCGGTCAGCCTGTTGAGTGTTTCTTTCTCGATGCTCACATACTTCACTTTCTTCTCCTTGATGATGTGTTTCTTGTCAAGTACCTTTATGGCATACTCCTTACCCGTCTGCCTATCCGTAGCTGCCATGACGGTAGAGTATGACCCTTCTCCGAGCGTCCGTCCAAATTGGAAGTCTTTTACACCTTTCTTCACATGCCGGGTCACAAGCTTGCCATTCGCATCCAATTCCTGCCGCTGTCCGACGGCGGCGCCCCTTTCCTGCCAATCCTCGCTGCTTGCAGCTTGGCCGCCTCCTGAGCCATTCGGTAACCCGGAAATGGGTGTTACTATGGGGTCACCAGCGATACTGACTAGTCCTCCCACAGCCCGTGAGCTCCTGCGTGGAGGCAATGGTCCATTACTGTTATGTGCTTGCTGATTTGGTCTATACGATCGGTCTGTATGGTTTCCTTCATTATTTGGGACGCCCGCTTGCATGGCAGTCAAGGCTCCTCGTGAGCTACTTCGCTGAGGCATTCCTAGTATTGATGATCGCGAGGATTGGTTACGCACACGGTATGAACCATCTTTTATCGACATGTCACCGGTCCCGGGTGACTGGGTATACATTGCGGATACTGGGCGGGAGGCAGAGCTTGGGTTTCGCTGGCTCAAGGGCATCATTGTAGGATACTGGGGAAATTGAGCTTGCTGCTGGTCTTGGTACGTAAGAGGTATGGAGATACGGTTGGCATGGCGTTGAGCGTACGAGGATCGCTCTTTTGCAGGACTAGGCTGTTTGTCTGCAGAATTCGGCAGAGATGATGCGAAGGTCGGATCGGTAGAGAAGGTTCTTGGATTGAAGTCCAACGGAGATGGCGATCGAAAGAAACCATTAGCAGGTAACGAGGGTGATGTTTGTGATGTTTGTGATTTTGGGCTGGCATCTCCATTGCTTGCAGCCTGACGTGGGCTGGAGACCGGTGACACTGAGGATACACGGTTCATCGGGTCGTCTTTGATCGAATTGAGGGATACATGGTCAGGATTGGCTATTCGCAAACCCCCGAGCGATTTCGACAGACTCAAGTCACCGTCCATTGGGAAAAAAGAAGGGCCTCCGTGGCCACTGTTGTCCTTGTGTCTGTAGGTGAGAGGTACCTGTGTCGAAGGACAGGCTGACGTAGATTATGCAAGTAGCTACGCCAGGATGCTGATGAAAATTACCAGGTAGCCAGTTGATGAGCAGGTACCTAGGGTCCTAGGTAAGTATGATAAGTACCTCCCTAAGCCTAGAGGTAGGTAGGTACCTTCAGGGTCGAAGATTGGTCATTCGCTTAAGACGGTGTGATCGACAGCTAGCGTTCCAGTGTGGGAATAGCGTGAGTCGGCAGTCGGCGGTCGATCTCCGTGATCTATTCTTATTCTTAAGGTATTCCTGTTCCTTGTCCCCTCACGTGTTTATCAAAGCATCATATCTACTCCATATCTACTCTCTAGGTGTTCGACTTTGTCAGTTACGGATATCGGTGGTGGTCACAACGTTTCAATAGAAAGGAGCAACAATTACAGACTAAGGTACTTGAAAGCGAAGACCGAACGGCGGCAGTACCGTGGGCCATGCGATGCCGTCTCGTATATGTACGAGCGCAGGGTCTCAGAACAGCCGGTTTCAGCAGGACCAATGTCAGACATGAAATGAGTGGTGTACACGACGCAATACACGACGCCGATGCTCCAAATGGACCGACTGGTATCATAGGTCAGAGCAGATGTACATCTGGGCACAGATTATGGAAGGCCACTTTGCTGTCATGCTTGATTATGCTTAATGACTTGGGGTTTCTGTGCATATCAAAAACCAACTGGATCGATCTAAGGTTTCTACTACAGCCCAGTAGGCAATCTCATGTTGTTGTCGTATTCAAGCTCCTACTTCTATACCAGGAGCTTGATGTTCGAAAGCTCATATTCGATGCTATGTTGCGGTGCAATTTTAACCTTGTCTCCTCCATTGCACCTTCTGCCTACCACTGAAATGTCTTCTCGCGTGCTTTGTTCTTTCTTTACCGGGACTTCGAGCTTTTTATTATTCGAGGTTCGAATCCCTTTATCTACTTGCCATGTCAAGCACGCTCCATCAGTATGCTGCGCTTATCCTCGACGACGATTGGCCTGAATTCAAGAGATCTCAGCTGGCATACAGAACGCCACGATGACCGTCAAACCCGTCGTGCAAAAGGCCAATCAATCGAGGTGACCACTTCATCTACCAGTCCTCAACGAACCGAGGAGAGTCCACGATTTGCCTTACCTGATCGCTTCCTACGCCATCCTTTAACCAAACAAAACGTAGCCAGCAATAGTCCATTGGACTCAATAATCTCGGGTGATCCGGTGCTACAAAGTCAGAGGAGTTTCTGGGATGGAATTCTCGCTGACGCTGGTACTATTCCGCGAATCTATTCCCAAGACCTGGCCAGGCATCCTATGATTGTTGAGCCCTCGCAAAACTTCCTAAAATACCACAATTCCTCAAAAGGTTCCGTACAGGGGTTGTCTAGCCATTCACAGGACCTTGATAGATCGGAGGATCATTCGGCTGTGGCGGCGTCTATTGAGGAGTCTGATGAGGAGGTGCAGGTTTCTGCTGATGATGAATCTACTCTAGCTTCCCAAAATTACAGCAAGGAGAACCCCAATTTCAAGAACCCCTCTGAACAGAAAACACCACATAGCTCTCGCAGACGTCGTCGGTCGATATTCTCCTTCCACCGCAAGTCTCAAGAAACTCCGGGTGAAGACCCTGTATTGACAGTTCAGGCTCGCTTCTCCGGTCAGATTGATTTGGACGGATCTTTTGATCCGGTGTTAGCCCCCAGTGGACATTGGACAAGATCTTCTACTGCAGAAAACCCGACTGACTCAGATTACCAAACTCGTCACGATTATCACCCACGGGCCGAACCTTCTAATTCGGAGGCTGGGACACTCCTCGAGACCGACTCAGATGGCTCACTGTCTTCAATGGACGAGCCAGCCAATGAGTCAACACCGCCGCAACTACCTCAGCCACGATCAGTCGAGCTCTTTCGGCGTCGCTCAGGTGCTCTGCCTCGCTCACCTCTCTGGATCTCGCGAACCGAAATCTCAAGCTCGCCAGACAAACGTCCTAGATCGCCGACAAATTCTAGCGAGATGAGCACCGCGGAAATATCGGGTTTCCTCAGCCAGCCTCCACGGCGTCGTAGGAAGTACAAGCCTCGCACCGAAACTTACTCATACGTCGAATCAGAAAACTCCATGGTGGGGTCCGATTATCAATCATCGAAACACCATTTTCTTGATGGCAGCGTGGCTGATTACCCACCGTCTTCGCCCCCAGAGGTGCTCGAAGATCCAGGGTCCTCACCCCCAACCTATTACAACCACTCCGCCGCACCCTCATCCACTCACCAACCAGTTCCATCCGCGCAATTCACCAGCCACCTGAGCCCCCTTACCACCCCGTTCGGCAACACCGCCGGCCGCCCTCTCCCTTTTCCTCCCTCCACCTCAAACCCCTTCTCCCCTCGCCTTCCGCCACCTTTCTCTGCAACCCCCCGTATCGTCTCTTTTAACCTCGCCCTCCCTTCATCCTCTTCATATCCCCCTCATCCCCCATCCTCCCCTCCCCACACTGCCTCTCCCACCTCTCCCACCCCACCCCACACCCCAACCATCACCATCTACAATGACGCCCTCCCCCCGGCCACCCAACCACAAACTCCCGTCGGCCTCCCGCGCAATGGCCTGCCGGCTATGAGCATCCAGAACCCCTTTGGCCGGTACCCGTACTTTACGGCTCCTGCTGGCCTGGGCCGCAACCGAACAAGGACTGTCGATGGATGGCAGGGTTCAGCCACGCCGACGAGACGAGGAAGGGAGGAGCAGGAGAATGTGACTGAGGCGGAAGAGGCCGAGAGGAGGCAGAGGAGGGAGGGGCGGCGGGGGAGGTGGGAGGCGAGGGGAAGGTTGGATGAGACGCCAGAGCCGGAGGGGTTGTGATGTGGGACGTGAACGTGCGACGTGTGAGTGGTGGAAGTATAGATGGTGGTGGGGAAGTACGGGAGAGGTATTGGGAGGGCTAGGGGTATCGGGGGAATCAATGGATATTATCAACAGTTACATTGAGAGTATCGGTCACTGCAGCGTTCTTAACCGTAAAACCTACCCCCCGAAGCTACCGTACCATCAACCCAATAGCAAAAGCTCCGAGCATACCTCGGTGAATATCTCGCACGCGTTGAAATGTAGAAAAAGGGTATTCCGACGAACCCTGCCATGCGCCTGCGAGCGAGATTGGAAATCCAAGGTCTTTGAGTTGGGGGTTTTTGTGGGATATGGATTTGGGTTGGGGTTTTTTTTGTGTGCGGATATGAGTGCGTTTGAGACGGGGAAATTAGTAGG